>Ga0207693_10003791_pt1 | contig 12876 bp, 9 predicted proteins | sample LARL81metaG_FD_184347 | JGI IMG/M metagenome (GOLD analysis project Ga0207693, IMG submission 184347) | Corn, switchgrass and miscanthus rhizosphere microbial communities from Kellogg Biological Station, Michigan, USA - LAR L8-1 metaG... | ecosystem: Host-associated > Plants > Roots >...
CGTTCCGCGTCCGGCCCCGGCAGCGAATGAATAGCGCGAGGCTCGGCGGCTGGGTGGTCGTGGTGGCCCTGTCGCTGGCCGCCTGTACCTCGGGATCGTCGCGCCGCCGTGGCAGCGGCTCCTGAGGCGGCCCGCTGTCCGAGTCTGGGAGGTTATGTCACAGGGACGGGGGCCACGAGTGGGGTGCCCGCCGGCGGAGGGCATCCCCGGTTGGGAGAGGGCAGAGCGAGGGGGGCGGAGTCAAGCCAGAGAACCTCACGACTCCTTGACACGGGGGCGCGGCGCGTTATGCTGCGTTCCGTAATGACAATCATTTCTGATAAGAGCCCGGCCGAGCGGAGGCGGGACGGGGCGTCGGCGGCCCTGCGCGGTGTCGGCCTCCGGCTGACCGATCCGCGCCGGCTGGTGCTGGAGGTGGTCCGCGCGAGTAACGCTCATCCCACCGCCGAGGCCGTGCACCAGATGGTGCGCCGCCGGTTGCCGCGGGTGAGCCTCGGCACCGTGTATCGGAACCTTCGGCTCCTCGTCGCCCAGGGACTGGTCAACGAGCTGCCCGGACCTCACACGCGCTTCGACTGCAACCTGAGCGAGCACCACCACTTCACCTGTCTGGCCTGTGGGCGCATCGCCGACGTGGCCGGGCCGCTCACCGAGCCCCACTCGCGCGCCCTGGTGAGCCGGGTCGCGTCGTCGGGCGGATTCAGCGTGACGCATCACCGAATCGAGTTCTACGGGCGCTGCGCCGCCTGCCGCAGGAAGGGCCGCGGGCGGGCCGCGCGCCGTCCGCCGCCGTAGCGCCGGGTCCCCGTAGCACCGCGTCGCTCACCCCCAAAATATCGCAAGGAGGATTCGAGAGGGCAGGAAAGAGCCTGAAGGGATCGAAGAGCCGCGACAAGCTGAAGGAGGCCTTCGCGGGCGAGTCGCAGGCCAATCGAGGGTATCTCTACTTCGCGCGCGTCGCTGACATCGAGGGATTTCCCGACGTCGCCGGGCTGTTCAAAGACACCGCGCATTGGCGGACGCGTCGTCCACCGAGCCCATGGACGGCCGGACGGGGCCTCGCGACACGCTTGCCGAAGGCGACTGCGGTGTGCTGGCGGCCCTGGTCCGAGTGTTGAATCACGCAGGTGATGTCGGTGACCCACAGACGAAAGGAGAGAACAAATGGCAACCGAAGCAAAGTGCCCGTTCATGCACACCGCTAGCGGCGTCAGGTCGAACCGCGACTGGTGGCCCAATCAGCTGAACCTCACGATGCTGCAGCCGGGGGATCCCATGGGGAAGGACTTCAACTACGCCAAGGAGTTCAAGAGCCTGGACTTGGCGGCGGTGAAGAAGGATCTCGTGGCGCTGATGACCGATTCGCAGGACTGGTGGCCGGCGGACTTCGGCCACTACGGACCGTTGTTCATTCGCATGGCGTGGCACGCCGCCGGCACGTACCGCATCCGGGACGGCCGCGGCGGCGCCGGGGCCGGCCAGCAGCGATTCGCGCCCCTCAACAGCTGGCCCGACAACGTGAGCCTCGACAAGGCGCGCCGGCTGCTCTGGCCGATCAAGCAGAAGTACGGCCGGAAGATTTCGTGGGCCGACCTCTTGATCCTGGCGGGCAACGTGGCGCTGGAGTCGATGGGGTTCAAGACCTTCGGGTTCGCCGGCGGGCGTCCGGACGTCTGGGAGCCGGACGAGGTCTACTGGGGCTCGGAGGACAAGTGGCTGGGGGACAAGCGGTACTCCGGCGTCAGGGATCTCGAGAATCCGCTCGGCGCCGTTCAGATGGGGCTGATCTACGTCAACCCGCAAGGCCCGAACGGCAATCCGGACCCGATCGCGGCGGCCACGGATATCCGCGAGACGTTCAAGCGGATGGCGATGAACGACGAGGAGACGGTGGCGCTCATCGCGGGTGGTCACACGTTCGGCAAGACCCACGGTGCCGGCCCGGAGTCCCATGTGGGGCCTGACCCCGAGGCGGCCGGCATCGAGGAGCAGGGCTTCGGCTGGCGGAGCACGTTCGGCACGGGCAAGGGCGGTGACACGATCACCAGCGGCCTGGAAGTCACGTGGACCACCACGCCCACGAAGTGGAGCAACGACTACTTCAAGAACCTGTTCAGCTACGACTGGGAGCTGACGAAGAGCCCGGCGGGCGCGCATCAGTGGAGACCGAAGGGGGGCGCAGGCGCCGGCACGATTCCGGATGCCCACGACCCGGCCAAGCGCCACGCGCCGGCCATGCTTACCACGGATCTCTCGCTGCGGCTCGATCCTGCGTACGAGAAGATCTCGAGGCGCTTCTACGAGAATCCGGCCCAGTTCGCCGACGCATTCGCCCGGGCGTGGTTCAAGCTGACGCATCGGGACATGGGCCCGCGCGCCCGCTACCTCGGCCCCGAGGTTCCTGCCGAAGAGCTCATCTGGCAGGACCCCATTCCCGCGGTCAATCACAAGCTGATCGATCAGCAGGACATCGCCTCCCTCAAGGGCAAGATCCTGGCGTCTGGGCTGTCCGTCTCCGAGCTGGTGTCGACCGCCTGGGGGTCGGCGTCCACGTTCCGTGGCTCCGACAAGCGCGGCGGGGCAAACGGTGCGCGCATTCGCCTCGCGCCGCAGAAGGATTGGGAGGTCAACCAGCCTGCCCAGCTGGCGAAGGTCCTCAAGACGCTGGAGGGCATTCAGGGCGAGTTCAATCGGGCGCAGTCCGGCGGCAAGAAGGTCTCGCTCGCCGATCTGATCGTGCTGGCCGGTTGCGCCGGCGTCGAGCAGGCGGCGAAGAATGCCGGTCACGCCGTGACGGTGCCGTTCGCGCCGGGGCGCATGGATGCCTCGCCGGAGCAGACCGATGTGGACTCCTTCGCCGTCCTCGAGCCGGTCGCGGACGGTTTCCGAAACTACCTCGGGGGCAAGTACCCCGTGTCGGGCGAGGAGTTGATGATTGACCGGGCACAATTGCTGACGCTGACCGCGCCCGAGCTGACGGTGCTCGTCGGCGGCATGCGCGTCCTGAACACCAACGTCGGACAGACGAAGCACGGCGTCTTCACCAAGCGGCCGGAAGCGCTGACCAACGACTTCTTCGTGAACCTGCTCGACATGGGCACGGAGTGGAAGGCGGCATCGGACGCCAAGGACGTGTTCGAGGGCCGCGATCGCGCGACAGGCGCACTCAAGTGGACCGGCACGCGCATCGATCTCGTGTTCGGTTCGAACTCCCAGCTCCGGGCCCTGGCGGAGGTCTACGGAAGCTCGGATGCACAGGCGAAGTTCGTCCAGGACTTCGTCGCGGCGTGGACCAAGGTGATGAACCTCGATCGCTTCGACCTTGCGTGATCTCAGAGAATAGGCCTTAGGGTCTTGTGTCGAACAGCCTCGACGTGGCATCGGTCATCCCGGACCACGTCGAGGTTGAGCGAACCCTACAGGGCCGCATGGTCGGCCTCCTGGCCAAGGCCGACCCGGCGCTGCGCACGGCCCCGCTCTTTTTGACTCCTCAAACCGTGCCTTGCCGCTGTTCCGAAAGCATTTCGACGGCAGTCTTGGGGCCGCCCTCATGAGGGGCTGAAGCGGGTCCTCCTCTCTAGGAACGGCGCCTTCTCTTTGCAGCAGCGTTTCTCCGTCCGATGCGCCCGACTCGAAGCGGCTAGCCCGCAGGCGGGGTTAGGGAATCGGGCTAACGTCGACGGTCACTTATTAGGGAACTGTCGGCTGATGTCGGGCGGAAGATTGCTGTAGATCAGAGAATTGCCGGGACCAGGATACCGGTAGATCCCCTGCAGACTCCGACCGCGAGCCTCGACCATGCCGGCCTGCCGCAGCACCCGCTGCACATATAGCTCGGTCTCAGGGTACGGGGGGATCCCGTGGTGAGAATCGACGGCTCCCTCACCGGCATTGTATGCCGCGACAGCCATGGCAACGTTCCCCTGATAGCGGTCGAGCAAATATCGCAGGTGCCGGACGCCGCCCCTGATGTTCTCACGCGGGTCGAATCGGTCGAGCACGCCGAGGGCCGAAGCTGTCCGCGGCATCAATTGCATGAGACCGCCCGCTCCTTTCCGGGAGACAGCAGAGGGATTGAACGCCGATTCGACCCGGACCACCGCTTGGACCAGAACCGGATCGATGCCATGCTGAAGTGCGATCTCGCGAATGTCCTTGGCATACAGGCCCCACGAGAGGTCAGATTTTGAAAACCATCCCAGGGCTGTTACAGATGTGCCCCGCAGACCTCTGTAGCGCGGATCCTCAGGGACATTCGTGAAGTGAACGATCCCGTCTCCGTCGACGAGGCGGGCTGCGCCCGCCGACGCCGAGGGAATCACCGGAGGGGCAGCCACGAACATCGCGATGGCGAGTATCGCGCGTGTGGTCATCTCGAATGGTCGCCCCAGGAGCATGTCGCGAGCACCATATCCGAGACCCTCACGATAGGCAACCTGCAAGATAGGGACTTCTGGGGCCTCGTGGCCCGACGCCAGCATTCGGTCGTGCCGAATGCCCTACGTTCTACTGGCACAATCCCCCGGGGCCGCGGTCGGGGGGCAGCGTTGAACGGGTCTGGCGCGGGCAGGTCTACGAGCGCACTGTTGGCCCAAACGATTGGCTCGACGTCCCCGAAGCTGTCGCCGCCCTGGGCGTGCGGCATGTCTTTTCGGTGTATTGCGCCATCTGGGATGGACAGCTCGAGGCGATCCAGCAGGGTCGCGACATCCGCGTGTCCCTGGCCGCGATCAAGGCGTACCTGAAGGAGGAGGCATCGCGGCCGGGCCGGAAGGGTCGCCGACGGCTGAGGGAGTGAGATCTCCGGGTGCGGCCATCACGGGTCCGAAGGGGTGTAGCAAAGGTGATGACAGGGCGTGATGACAGGGGGTGCCACGCCGCCCGCTGTCATCTCATTGCCTAGGAGGGCTCCATGAGACGCATGGTCATCCTGCTCCTCGCCGACGCGCTGCCGTTCACACCGTGGAGTTCGAGACGAACAAGCCCACCAGCTTCGTGCCGTACCAGCTCTGCTACATGCTCATCGTGTCGCCGGCCCAGTGGCAGAAGGTCAAGGACTGGCGCAAGTTCGCCGAGCAGCCCTCCGGCACCGGGCCCTTCAAGGTCACCAAGTTCGTGCCCCGGGAGCGGCTCGAGCTGGAGGCCAACAAGACCTACTGGGACGCCAAGCGCCGGCCCAAGATCGACAAGCTCGTGCTCCTCCCCATGCCGGAGCCGACCACGCGGCTGGCCGCGCTGCGCAGCGGCCAGGTCGACTGGATCGAGGTGCCGCCGCCCGACGCCATTCCCCAGCTCAAGAGCGGTGGCTTCACCATCGCGCTGAACAGCTATCCGCACAACTGGACGCACACCCTGCGGCTGGACAAGGAGCCGTGGAGCAACAAGCTCGTCCGCAAGGCCGCGAACTATGCCATCGACCGGGTCGGCATCTGCAAGAACCTCCTGAACGACACCTGCATCCCGGCCACCGGCGTCGTGTACAAGGGCCACCCGTGGTTCGGCAAGCCGAAGGAGACCTACGACTACAACCCGGCCAAGGCCAAGGAGCTGCTGCGTCAGGCGGGGTTCGACGCGGGCAAGCATCCGGCGAAGGCGGTGCACCTGATCTCGACCTCGGGCTCCGGCCAGATGCTGCCGCTGGCCATGAACGAGCTCATCCAGAAGAATCTCAAGGACGTGGGCATCGACGTCGACCTCCAGCCGGTGGAGTGGAACACCCTCCTCACGCGCTGGCGGGCCGGCTTCAAGACGCCGGACAACGAGGGCCTCAACGCCTGGAACATCTCGTGGAACTTCCTCGAGCCGTGGAGCGGCTTCGGCCGGTTCTTCCACAGCAAGGCGGTGGTGCCCGTCGCCGTCAACACGATGCCCTACATCAATCCAGAGGCAGACAAGCTCATCGACGAGGCAGAGCGGACCTTCGACCCCGCCAAGCAGAACGAAGTCCTCGCGCGCCTGCACGAGATTGTCGTGGACGACGCCCCGTGGATCTTCGTCGTGCACGATCAGAATCCGCGCGCCCTGTCCCCGAAGGTGAAGGGCTTCGTCCAGCCGCAGAGCTGGTTCGTGGACTTGACCGCGGTCACCGTGAGGTAGCGCCGCCTCGTGTGGGTCTACGTCGGCCGGCGTCTCCTGCTCGCGATCCCCACGCTCCTCGGGGCGAGCATCATCGTGTTCGCGATGGTGCACCTGGCTCCGGGCGATCCGATCGCGGCGGTGATGCCGGCCGAGTCCAGCAAGGCGGAGATCGAGGCGACCAAGCGGGCCTACGGCTTCGACAAGCCGCTGCCCGTGCAGTATCTCGTCTGGCTCGGCCGCGTGGCCCAGGGTGATCTGGGCAAGTCTATCGCCACCCGGCGCCCCGTCGTTCTCGACGTGCGTGACGCCCTCGCCAACAGTCTCGTGCTTGCGCTGTCGTCCTCCCTGCTCTCCTTCGTGCTCGGGGTGGGGTTGGGGCTCCTCGCCGCTTTTCGGCAGGGGCGAGTGCTCGACAAGGTGGCGAGCGGCATGGCGGTGGTCGGGGTGTCGGTGCCGCACTACTGGGCGGCGATCATCCTCATCATAATCTTCTCCGTGCAGCTCAACTGGCTTCCGGCCATGGGGGCCGCGAACGATCCTGGAATAGTCGCGTACCTGCGCCACATCACGCTGCCCACGGTAGCCCTCGCCCTCATTCCCCTCGGTGTCATCACCCGGGTGGTGCGGTCGGCGGCCCTCGACATCCTGAACCAGGAGTTCGTGCTGGCCCTGCGGGCGAAGGGCCTGGCCGCGCGGCGAGTGTTCACGCACGTGGTCAAGAACTCCGCTCCGCAGATCCTCACCGTGCTCGGGCTGCAGTTCGGCTTCCAGCTGGGCGGCTCCGTCCTCGTGGAGTCCGTTTTCTCGTGGCCGGGGACCGGCTACCTGCTGAACCTCGCCATCTTCCAGCGGGACATCCCCGTGTTGCAGGGCGTGATCCTCGTGCTCGCGACCTTCTTCGTGCTCCTCAACCTCGCCGTCGATCTGCTGCAGACGCTGGTCGACCCGCGCATCGCACGCCACTGATGGCCATCTCGACTACACTCCTCCAGGCCGAGATGGCGGCCGCCACCCCCATGTCGTACTGGCGGACGGTGGGGTGGCGACTCGCCCGTGACCCGACGACCCTTGTGGCCGGGGTCGTGCTCGCTCTCATCGTGCTCTCGGCGGTGCTGGCGCCGTGGCTCGCTCCGTACGACCCGGCGGCTGGATCGATCCGCCTGCGCCTGGCGCCGGTGGGCTCGCCCGGCCACCTCCTCGGCACGGATGAGCAGGGGCGTGACATGCTGAGCCGCCTGCTCTGGGGTGGCCGGATGACGCTGGTGGCCGGGCTCACCCCCGTGCTGGTGGCCTTCGTGCTCGGGTCCGGGCTCGGGGTGCTCGCCGGCTACATCGGCGGCCTCACCAACATGCTCATCATGCGCACCATGGACATCTTCTATGCGTTCCCCGCCGTGCTGCTCGCCATCGCGATCTCCGGCGCGCTGGGCCCCGGCCTCGCCAACACCGTTATCGCGCTGTCGATCGTCTTCGTGCCGCGGGTGGTGCGGGTGGCGGAGTCCGCCACCGTGCAAGTGCAGGGCCTCGAGTACATCGCGGCGGCGCGGGCGAGCGGGGCGGGCGTGGTCGCCATCGTTCGCCACCATCTCCTCGCCAACGTGCTCGGTCCCATCCTCGTGTTCTCGAGCACCCAGGTGTCGCTGTCGATCATCCTGGCCGCGGGCCTGTCCTTCCTGGGCCTGGGCGTTACCCCGCCCGCCGCGGAGTGGGGGCTGATGCTGAACACGCTGCGCCAGTCGATCTACGTCAACGCCCTCGTGCCCGCCCTGCCCGGCCTCGCGATCTTCCTCACGTCGATGGCGTTCAACCTGCTCTCCGACGGCCTGCGCGACGCCATGGAGATCCGGGGGTGACGCGGCCGCTGCTCGAGGTGCAGGGCCTGCGCAAGCATTTCCCCCTGCGGGGCGGCGTGCTCCAGCGCACGCTGGCGTGGGTGCGGGCGGTGGACGGCGTGGGGTTCGACGTGGCGCCGGGCGAGACGCTCGGCATCGTGGGCGAGTCCGGATGCGGCAAGTCGACGCTCGCGCGACTTCTCCTGAGGCTCATCGAGCCGGACGCCGGTGTGGTGAGGTTCGACGGCGAGGACGTGCGGGCGGCGTCGCCCACGCGCATGAAGCGGCTGCGCCGGGATATGCAGCTCGTGTTCCAGGATCCGTACGCCTCGCTGAACCCGCGCCTGACCATCGAGGATACCGTGGCCTTCAGCCTGCTCGTGCACGGCACCCCTCGTGCGGAGGCGGGCGAGCGGGCCCGCGCGCTCCTCGGCCGCGTGGGTCTCGACCCGAGGCTCCACGGCCGGCGCTACGCCCACGAGCTCTCCGGCGGGCAGCGCCAGCGGGTGAACATCGCGCGCGCCCTCGTGCTCGACCCGAGGTTGCTCGTCCTCGACGAGCCGGTGTCCGCCCTCGACAAGTCCGTGCAGGCCCAGGTGCTCAACCTGCTCCAGGACCTCAAGACCGAGCGCGCGCTGACCTATGTCTTCATCTCGCACGACCTGAACGTGATCGAGTACGTGAGCGATCGGGTGCTCGTCATGTATCTCGGCGAGGTCGTGGAGACCGGGACAGCGGAAGCGCTCGCCCAGTCCCCGAAGCATCCCTACACGCAGGCGCTCTTCGCCTCCGCGCCCAGCATGGATCCTGACCATCGGATGGACCGGCTGCCCATCGCCGGCGATCCGCCCAATGCCATCGACCCGCCGACCGGCTGCCGGTTCCGCACCCGTTGCCCGTTCGCCATGCCCCGCTGCGCGGAGCTGACGCCGCCCCCGGTGGCCGTGAGCGCCGCGCACGAGGTGGCGTGCTACCTGTACGAGGCGGAGCCGGCATCTCTCGCGTGACTCTTGCGTTTGTGCCTCGGCGTGCCTAGCCGGTGTTTCGCAGGCCGCCGGCGATGCCGTTGATGGTGATCACGATGACTTCCCGGTGTCGCTCGGCCTCGGGACCGTCGGGATCCGGCAGCGCTCGGAGCCGGCGGAGCATCTCGACCTGGAGGTAGTTGAGCGGATCGACGTAGGGGTTTCGCAGCTGCACGGAGCGCTGGATGACGGCGTCACCGTCCATGAGATCCTGGTGGCCCGTCGCCTCGAGGATGGCCACGCGCGCCCGCGCATACTCGTCCTCGATGCGGGCAAAGACGGCGGCGGCGAGCGCGCGGTCCGGCACGAGATCGGAGTAGAGCGCGGCGATGCCCATGTCGGCCTTGAGGAGCGACATCTCCGCATTGTCTAGGATGGCCTGGAAGAAGGGCCAGCCGGCATACATCTCCTTCAGGCGCTCCCCCTCGACGGTGGCGAGGGCGGCGCCGAGACCGTACCATCCGGGCAGATTGAAACGGCTCTGCATCCAGGAGAAGACCCAGGGAATGGCCCGGACCGCGCTGCGCGTGAGGGCGCCGCCGCGGCGGGCCGTGGGACGCGAGCCGAGCCGGAGCCGGCTGATCTCGTCGATGGGAGTCGCGGCGCGCCAGTAGTCGAGGAATCCCGGGGTCCGCTCCACCAGCCCGTGGTAGGCATCGCGCGCCGCCACCGCCATCGTGTCCATCGCCGCGTGCCAGGCGCCCGGAGTGTCGGGGCCCGACGGCGACGCTGACGCCAGGAGCACAGCGCTGACGATCTGATCCACGTGACGGTGGGCAAGGGCGAGATCGGCGTACCGGGAGGCGATGGTCTCGCCCTGCTCCGTCACGCGGAAGCGGCCACGCAGGGTGCCGGGCGGCTGGGCGCGAATCGCGCGGCTGGCCGGGCCCCCGCCCCGGGCCACCGTCCCGCCTCGACCGTGGAAGATGGTGAGGGCGACGCCGTGAGCCTCGCAGGTGCGCGCGATCGACTCCTGCGCCCGGTACAGCGCCCAGTTGGCCGCGAGGTAGCCGCCGTCCTTGTTGCTGTCCGAATAGCCGATCATCACCATCTGCTCGCCCCCGCATGCATCGAGATGCGCCCGGTAGACGGGCAGCGCGAAGAGCTCCGCGAGGACACGGGGCGCCGCCTCGAGGTCCTCGAGCGTCTCGAAGAGCGGCACGATCGACAGGCCCGGTTCGCACCCGGCCCACCGCGCGAGGAGGAGCACGGAGAGAAGGTCGGCTGGGCCGCGCGTCATCGACACGATGAACGGGCCGAGTGACTCTCCGCCGTAGATACCCTGGGCCCGGCCCAGGAGCCGGAAGAGGCGCCACGTCTCGCCACTCGTCTCGCCCCCGGCCGCCTCCGCTACCTTCGACGGCGTGGGCGAGTCGTCGGCGAGCAGCCCGAGGAGGACACGACGACGCGTCGCCTCGTCCTTGCCGGCGAAGGCTTCGTCGACCCCGAGGCCCGCGAGGATCTCGGCGAGCGCGATGGCGAGCCGGCCCGAATCCTCGCGAATGTCGAGGCGGGCGGCGTGGAGGCCGAAGCTCTCGAGCTGGATGCGGAGCGCGTGCAGGGCGTCGTCGGCGAGGACGGGCGGGATGGCCTGCGCGACCATGGCGACCACCTTCCTCGTCTCGTCGACGGTGACGCGGGCGCGGTGGGGCGCCTCGTCGAGGAGTCGGCTGGTCATGTCCTCCTGGGACGCCGCCTCGAGATCGGCGGCGAGAAGCGAGAGGACCAGCCGATAGGGCTCGCTCGCATATCGCTGCTCGAGATAGGCCACGTGCTCGGGCAAGGGCCGCCGCGCCTCGAGCCATCGCGCGAGCGAGGGCGGGGGAGGACAGCGCTCGCCGCTCACGCTCAGACGCCGGGCCGCCTCCCGCAGGGAGCGGCGATGCCGCTCGACGGCGAGGCCCCGGTGGAGGCGCAGCGTCTCTGCGGTCACCCGCGTGGTGACGGCGGGGTTTCCGTCACGGTCGCCGCCTATCCACGAGGCGAGGGTGAGCCAGCGGCGCGGGGCCACGAGCTCCGGGTAGTGCGTGTGCAGAGCGCGTTCAAGGTCCTCGGCGACGGCGGCCACAGTGTCCCAGAAGACCACATCCACGAAGTAGAGCCCGGTCCGCACCTCGTCGGTCACGGCCGGACGCGCGGTGCGGGCGCGATTGGTGAGCCAGAGCCCGGTGATCTCGGCGCGCAGCGTCGCGACCTCGGCCGCGCGCTCGCGCGGGAGCAGACGGGGATCGTGCAGGCGCCGCAGCACCTCGCTCACGCGCTGGAGCTTGGACAGGATGGTGCGGCGCTTGGCTTCCGTCGGATGCGCAGTGAGCACCAGCTCGACCCAGAGCCGGTCGAGGAGCGCGGCCATCTGCCCGCTCGTGAAGCCGCGGATCTTGAGCAGCTCCACCGCCTCTCCGATCGACTCGCCGATGGGGGCAGGGTGAAGGGCCTGTTCCCGGGCGCGCAGTGCCTGGATACGGTGCCCTTCCTCGGCGAGATTGACCAGATCGAAGTAGACGGCAAATGCGGAGGCGGTGGCCCGCGCTGTCTCGACGGGAAGCGCCGCGACCACCTCGGCCAGCCGTTTCGCCGCCGCCGTCTCGCCGGCCCGACGTGACTTGGCGAGAGCGCGGACCCTCTCCTCTGTCTCGAACAGCGCGGTCGACTCCTGCGCGCGGAGCACTTCCCCGAGCATCTCGCCGAGCAGGTTGATGGTGGCCGGGAGGTCCACGGCATCACGCCCTGGGGGAGGCCGAGAATTGCGCTCGGAGGATCGGGCGGCCCACCGTGGCGTCAGTCGCGGTCTCGGATGAGCGGCGCCGTCGAGCAGTGGATGCCCCCGCCGTTCTTCTGGCATTCGCTGTAGTCGATGGGCACGACCTCGACGCCGTGGTCCACGAGGCGCTCCGCGGTGCCGTCGCCGTTGTTGATGGCGAGGAGGACCTTGCCCGGCCGCACCGCGAGCACGTTGGCCACACGCGGGTTGTCGGCATGGTGCACCTCGACCCACTTGATCTTGAGCTCCTTCAGCGTGTCGAGCAGTCGCCAGGGCACCCGGCTGATGTTGATGAGGGCGAGATCCTGGTCGACCATCACGAGCTGGCCGTCGATGTGCATGGCATACCCGGCGAGATCGATCTTGTGGAGACGCGCGCCCTGGGCGGCCAGCACTTCCTCGATCTGTCGCGCCCCTTCCTCGTTCTGGCGATAGGAGAGCCCGGCCAGCGCGGTGTGCTCGTTGAGCCAGCAGAAGCTGCCGCCCTCGAAAAGCCCGGTGGCGTGGATAGTCCGGAGGATGGGCATGCCGATCTCGGCGAGCCGGCGCGTGACATAGGCTTCCTCGCCGCGCCGCCCCTGGCCAGGCTTGGCGCCGACGGGGCCCATGCGGCAGATGATGGCCCCTCCCGAGACGGCGATGGCAGTGTCGCGCGTGTACATGGCCTTGGGATCGGTGGGCGCGCCGTCCACGGAAATCACCTCGGTGCCCTCGCGCCTGAGGGCGGCCACCATGGCATCGTGCTCCGCCTGCATCTTGCCCAGATCGGGCGCCTTCTCGTCGCGGTAGTACCACTGCTGCTCGTCGTCGATCAGCGCCTCGATGGCGGGATCGTACTTGGCTCCCGACATCACGCGGATCTCGTCGCCCGGGCGGTGGACGAGCACCATCCTGAGCGGCCCCACGTCGTTGTAGACGCCCCAGCGCCGGCCCCAGACACGGGCCTGCATTGCCTCGTCCTCGAAGGCGGGGACGGCGCGCGGGGGAATGCGCTTGAGCACTTCGTGGTAATACTCCGGCGAGTCTTTGAGGCTCATGATGATGCTCCTTCCCGTGTCGGGTGTGCTTCTTCTCTTAGTGGTCTGGCCCGGGCGAGTCAAGGAGAACTTCCGCCGACATCAGCGGGCGGCGGAGGAGAGCTCGTACCGCACATCGCCTCCCGTGACCATGCCCGTGCGTT
>Ga0207693_10003795_pt1 | contig 12868 bp, 19 predicted proteins | sample LARL81metaG_FD_184347 | JGI IMG/M metagenome (GOLD analysis project Ga0207693, IMG submission 184347) | Corn, switchgrass and miscanthus rhizosphere microbial communities from Kellogg Biological Station, Michigan, USA - LAR L8-1 metaG... | ecosystem: Host-associated > Plants > Roots >...
CAGGGGGACCGGAGAAATGCCAGTGGCTTACCCAGGACCTTGGCTTCGATGGGGCTATCGACTACAAGTCCCAGGATGTCCGGCGCGTGTTGCGAGAGTACGCACCCAACGGCGTCAACGTTTTCTTCGACAATGTGGGCGGCGAGACTCTCGACGCTGTGCTCACGCAACTCGCGCGGGGAGCGCGGATCGTGCTTAGCGGCGGCGTCTCGCAGTACGCCCCGGATCGGGTGCGTGGCCCAGCCAACTACCTGTCGCTGATCGGAGCCCGCGCGTCGATGATCGGGTTCCTCACTCCGGACTACGCCGAGCGCTATCCCGAGGCCCGGGCTGAACTCGCTGGGTGGCTCCGCGATGGCCGGCTGGTCTCGCGCGAACAGCTCCTCGAGGGCGGTGTTCGCGCCTTCCCGGATGCCCTACCTAAGCTGTTTTCGGGCCAGAACATCGGCAAGCTGCTGCTCGCCGTGCCGTAAAGCTGTAGTTCGATGATGTTAAGTCATCGTCGCTGACGGGCAAGACGTCCAAGACCGAGGCGGCGCGACCGCTGATCCTCAAGGGCCTGACCTCCGTCGATGTGCTTGATCATCCGGGAGATCGCCACGACGGCTTATCGCCGCTTCGTCACGTACTGAACTTGGTCGAAGCGGATGATGGGGTCCACGCGGGGTCACGCCCGAACCAGCCAGCCAACCGGTCGTAGCTAGGCGCATCGTCAGGTACCGGTACTTCCGGGCCGAAGGCCTTGCCGGGTCCGCGAGATTCTGGTCGCATCGTTCGCCGAGACCAGGCGAGCGCATGGTCGGCGATCTCAGGATCAAGGTTGATCTGCTGGCTGGTAGACCGGACGACATCCCAGCCATGTACGGCAAGTTCAGCGATCTGCTGATTGGTGCGCGTGCCCAACGGCACCTCGCCGCCGGGCCCCACGACCAGTGAGGCCAGGTCGGCCGTTCGCCAGGTGGCTAGGACCAAGCGCGCGCCGCTGTCGAAGGCTGCTGCCCAGTCGTCCGGAAGTTCGTCGGCCGGTACCCGCCAATCAGGCATCTCACCTGCCGCCACGGCCGTAAAGTTGCGCAGGTCCTGCCCGACCACGTGCTGAACTACAGCCTGGACATCCCAATCCGCACACGGCGTAGGAAGTTCTCGTTGATCGGGTCGAATCCCGTCGATAACCCTCGCCGTCTGGTCCAATGCGCGCTCGAGCAGGGCAAGCGGTTGCTCGTCGTTGATCACCGTGTCACTCTATGGGGGGCGAGCGACCGCGCGTTTGCTTGGGTGATGAGCGGCCTGCTCGGCTGGCTCAGTAAGCGGCAGTACCGCCGTCGATGCTGTAGAGCGCTCCGGTGATGCCACCGGCTGTGTCCGTGGCGAGCAACACCGCGACGGCGGCCACCTCTTCGACCGTGTTCGTGCGCTTGATTGCCGACTCCGCGGTAAACATCTCGATGAACTGATCGAGGGTGATCCCCAATGCCTCGGCTGCACTCGGCCCCTCAGCCAGGAAGATGTCCGTGATGATCAGTCCCGGGCACAGGGAGTTGGCGGTGATGTTGTACTGGGCCACCTCCTTCGCTACGGACTTGGTGAATCCGTTGATGGCGTGCTTGGACGTCACGTAGGCAGAGATACCGGGCTTGCCGTGCTTGCCCTCCACGGACGACATGTTGATGATCCGCCCGAATCTCTGCGGGATCATGTGCTTCAGCGCGCGCTGGGTTGCCCAGAACGTCGACATGACGTTCCAGCGCAGCACCGCCTCGAACGACTCGGGGTTGGCATCCACGACGTTCGCGTTGTCGAAGGAACCACCGGCATTGTTGACGAGAATGTCGATGCGGCCGAAGCGCTCGACGGTGCCGTCAACGATCGCCTCGACGTCACTCTGTTTCATCACGTCGCCCTGTAGGAAGGCAGCCCGGTCGCCAGCGGCGAACTCCTGCAGCGCCTGCTCACCCTTCGCCTTGTTCCGCCCGTTGACCGCTACCATGGCGCCTTCACGAAGGTACGCCTCGGCGATTCCGCGGCCGATTCCGCGCGTCCCTCCGGTAACGAGCGCTACCTTGCCGTCAAGTTGCATCGCTGGCCCACTCCTTCATCGAGGATGCTCGGTGTCGACCCGGCAAGCACGGCCATGACAGGCACGCGTGCTTGCGGGTGGCTTCGTTACTCTATTCGGCATCGAGTAAGGGCCTGGGCGGAGGGCAGCCGTGGTGGACTATGTAGGGACGCTTTATCACGTCGGCGTGCGAGTGGTCGACCTCGAGGCCGCCATGGCTGAACTGGGCGCGGCACTCGGTATCACCTGGGCGTCGGTCGTTGAACGTGAACAACCGGCCTGGACGCCTGCGGACGGCGCCTTCACCACGCCGTTGCGGTTCACCTACTCCTGCGAAGGTCCGCAACACGTCGAGTTGCTACAGGGAGCGCCCGGATCGCTCTGGGATGGAACCGACGCGCCGGGGCTGCACCATCACGGGGTCTGGGTCGACGATGTGGCGGCGGAGACGGAGCGCCTGGTCGCAGCCGGTTGGACACTGGAGATGGCGCAGAAGCCTCCGGACGAGGGGTATGGCGCGATGACCTATGTTCGCGCGCCGTCCGGCTTCCTGCTCGAACCGGTGACCTCGGCCGTCCGGCCGCGGTTCGAACGCTGGTGGGCTGGCGGCCCGTTCGCCTGAGCGGGTGCGGCCGCGAGCCCGAACTGTGCTACCCGACTAGCAACAGGTCGCCCGTTCTACTCACTCGGCGGTCCGGCGAGCGCCGCTTCGGCCTCAGCTGGCCGAGACAACCATCGATCCGCTATGGCCGGCACCGTCGACGCAGCGGCAACCCGCGGACGTTCCAATAGCACGCGCCGACGCAAGTGGACAGGATGACCTGGCCGAGAAATCAGCCATCACGCAACTGTCAGGGCCGCCTCGGCCGCAGTGGCGAGCCGTCAGAAGCGTCGCATGCGACGGCGTTCGCGACGATGCATTCCAGCCGCCGACACAGGGGACAGGGGCCGGCCGAAGGGGTCGATAAACAGCGCAACCGGACCAGTTGATATAGGCAGCGTGCCGTCGAGCACATTCACCTGGTAACTAAGTGAATTCCCATCCGCACGGGGGTCGCGGATCGTCACCACCACCTCCTCAGGCGTGCGGTCAGCCGGCTCGGCGAACGACAGGACTGCGTTGGGAGGGTCAGTCGCGAAGCTGTTGTCGCCCTCGCCCCAGAGGTCGATGAAACGGCCGGTGGCCATGTGGCCGACCTCGCGCTGGGGCCGATCGGCGAAGTAGAGCGTCGACGGCGATACACCTTCGAGCGTGATCTGGCCGTTTCCGTCGCTCGTCAGGCGTTCGCCCGTCTGGACGAACAGTGCTTCAATGTCCTCGAGCCGCGCTTCCGTCACTTCGGTCATGATCTCCTCCTGAACGCGCCCCGCGACGCGGTGTAGTGAGCGTAAGCCGCAGCCAGCCGCGGAAGCGTCATCCTCTCCAGATGACAGTCCAAGGCGGCTCGTCGAGTCCAGGCGTGCGGACTAGAGGTCAGATGCTCCTAGAGGTCTCGGTCGCCGATCATGTGACGATCAAGTAGATGCTGTTGGCGATAAGCCAGAATCCGAGGATAAGCGAGCCAAAGATGATGACTTGGTCGGTATGCGTGTTGATCCAGGTTCTGATTTTGGCCACGAAGATCTGGCTCTCTTCTGGCCGGAAGCCAGCATAAATTTCGAGGGTGATGTATGACGATGTGGCGATCACGCAGTAGACGAACAACGCCACATAGCTGGCGGCGCTCGACAGCTTCGCCTCCGTCACCGTGGCGACTCCTGCTGCGATCAGCCCCCAGGGTTGCAGGAGTGGAGCGATACCGATCGCGTACCAGGGGGACATGTTATCCACGCTGGCCTGCCACTTCGGTGGTTTCTTTGGTTTCTTCGGCTGGCCCATTTTGCGGCGCTGCCGTATAGCTATGCCGATGAGGACCACCCCGATCGCAAGCTTGACGGCGAGCGCGGCGAGTGACGGTGCCGTATTCTGCTTGGGCGGATTGTTGCCGGTAGCCAGGACGGTAACCGCGACCACGATCGCCAATGAGACCAACCATCCGAAGATGAACGCTGCACCTTTTCTGACGCCGCCCTTGGACGGCAGCAAGATCATGAACGCACTCAGCGGGAGCGGGTCCAGCGCAATCGCCAAGCCGATCAGGACCAGTTCAAGCGTTAGCATCGGCACCTCGCAGACCGACAGCGCAGAGTAGTGGAGCGCGCCGTCCCAGTTTGGCCGCGCGCGGCCGGAGACATTATTGCGCGGATCCGTCGTAGGACCACGAACGCGGCGTGCTCTGGGCAAGTGGTTTGTCCGTACGTGCGGTCTCCGTTGACCGGGCGGAGCCCACCAGGACTCTTGCCAGGAGAATCACACGATCAACTGGAGTGTCGGGCGACACGCACCGCCTGTTGTCGACGGGGCGCGATAGCTTGCGGAGGATGCTTCGCACGTGGGTTCGCACTGTGTTGATCGAGATAAACATCTCTTCCGTGATCTCCCTAGTTGAGTAACGCGCTGAGAGCTTCTCCACAACCTCGATCTCCCGAGACGTAGGTGGCTCGATAAGCGCTGTCCTGAATGCAGGGCTTTCCCGGATATGTGCATTACGGGGGAGCGAAGTGGCGACCGCGGATCGTCGCGCCGGCTGGTCGACGGATGCCTTGAACCTTCCCAGGGACGGCTCGAAAAGATGATCACGAACAACGGCAAGGCGCGCTGGAGCCACGGTGGTAGCGGCTCGGTCAGCTCACGGAGATCCGGAGCAGCCGCGAACGCTCCTTGTAGGGTGGCGGCGGCCCGCTTGGATTCAGCGGAACGTTAGTTGATCTTGACAAGTGATTGCGTGGCGGCTGGTGCTCACTCGGAAACTGGCAGCTGACCCGACATGCGGAAGGATTGCTGGATGCGAGCATTGCAGTTTAGGGCTTACGGGGGTCCAGAGGTTCTGGAATGGGCAGAGGCTCCCGATCCACATGCCGGGCCTGGCCAGATCCGGATCGCCGTGCGGGCGGCGAGCGTGAACGCAATTGACCGGAAGGTGCTCACCGGAATGCGTTCCGGTGGCAAACCGATGGTCGGCACGGGCTACCTCGGGTACGACGCGGCCGGGGTGGTGGACGAGGTCGGTGAGAGTGTGACAGGTGTCGCGGTGGGTGACGATGTCTTCGGCAACGGTCGGCACACCCAGGCGGAGTATGCCGTGCTGGACTCGTGGGCGGCCAAGCCGCCACCCATCGATTGGGCGGTGGCGGCTGCGGCGGGGGTGTCCGGTGAGACCGCTGAGCGTGGTCTTCGGCTGCTCGACGTCAAAGCCGGCGACACGCTATTCGTCGACGGAGGCGCTGGCGGCGTGGGAGCGGTCGCCGTTCAGGTGGCGGTCGCCCGTGGCGCGAGGGTGATCGCCTCGGCCAGCGAGGGCAACCAGGACTACTTGCGAGAGATCGGCGCAATTCCAGTGCGATACGGCGATGGCGTCGCCAACCGGGTGCGAAACGCTGCCGGCGGATCGATTGACGCTGTGTTTGATGTCGTCGGCCAAACGCCGGTGGGCGAGCTGGTCAGCCTGGTATCCAACCCGGCCAAAGTCGTCACCATCGCCAACTTCGCTGCGGGTGAAGCGGGCGTCCGGGTTACCGGTGGCGGTGCGGACAGCCGTGCCCCAGAGGCTCTGGACGAGGTCGCCGACCTACTCGCTCAGAACAAGATTGTGATCAAGGTACAAACCTTTCCGTTCGAGCGAGCCGCCGAGGCCTATCGCATCAGCCTGACCGGTCATCTGCGCGGAAAGCTGGTCTTGATTCCCTGATTTCGCGCTATCGAAATCGTAGAGATTCTGCGGCGAGGGCCTTCTCGACGCGCTCGCAGACGTGTTCGACGACGACGGCCCGCGCGGTCGGCTTGTGATCAGCGGGCACGACGATCCACGGCGCCTTCGGCTGGTCGGTGCGGGCCAACATGTCCTCGACGGCATGCTCGTACTGCGCACGCTTGTCACGGTTGCGCCAGTCCTCATCGGTGAGTTTCCACCGGCGCAGGTCGTCTTTGGCTCGGGCCTCGAACCGGCGCAACTGCTCCTCCGGGCTGACGTGCATCCAGAACTTGACCAAGATCATGCCTTCGGCTGCGAGCGTCCGCTCGAAGTCGAGAATCTCGCCGTAGGCACGTGACCATTGGTCGACACTTGCGAATCCTTCGACGCGCTCGACCAGAACTCGTCCGTACCAGGAGCGATCCAGGACGACCATTCCGCCCCAGCCCGGCAGAATCGGCCAGAACCGCCAAAGGAAGTGATGCCGCTTCTCGTCCCAGGTGGGCGCCGCGTACTGCGCGACGCGGACATGTCGCGGATCCAGCGGTTCAACGAGCCGCCTGATCGCTCCGCCCTTGCCCGACGCGTCCCACCCCTCGAAGACCACACACAGAGGCGGCCCGAGCTCGTCGCTGCCGAGGTGGCCGCCAAGCGTCAGGCGGTGCCGGAGCATCCGCTGCTGCGCAGCCGCCAGCCGCTCCAGCGCCTGCTGCTTTGGCGCGCGTTCGGACGGATCGACGTCGGCTAGTCGTGCGACCACCCCGATATGCTCGCACCACCGAGGTGCGCGCGCGACATGCCGGGCCGGTTAGGCGCACATTCAGCGCAGTGGACGCGGGAAACGTCGGTAGCTGTCCGGTGCAGCACCCGGCCAGGGCGGCTCTACCAGACGTAGTAGCCGTAGCCGTTCGGGTCGCACTTAGCCATCATCTCGACATAGCGGCGGCCGGCGGTCCGGATGGCGCGGCCAACGCGGCGCCCGGCGTTACGAATTCGATTGCTCATCACATGCCCCTTGGTGATCGTCGTGGTCGTTTGCTGCCTTCGACCATGCCGCCGGATCAGCGGCGGCACCGTCCGTAGAACGGACGATCGGGCGGGTGATGTGTGCGTCAACCGATCAGGGGACCCTGCCACCGGGCCTGCGATCGGCTAAGTCGCTCGACCTCATGAGCGATGCCGTCTCACCGGCAGCCGGAACGGGCGGAAGAGGTCAGCGCCCGTCGCCGAAATTGCGTCGGAGCGTTTCTCCATTCGGTGAGCCGCCGAGCGCAGCGGAGATGCGATCCCAAGACCAGTCAGCTGCTCGAGCCTCCCGAACCGCCATCCGCAGGGCGTTCTGCGCGACTCGCCGGGTGTCGACCGCCGCGCTCATGAGTTCATCGAGGGACGTCGTCATGGCACGAATTGTGCCATGGACTGTGGCACTATTCGAGGAGTCGGACGCGTTGGCGTTGCCGATCCGACTCCACTCCGTACTTAGGCTGGACTAAGCCCGTCTTCACCCCCTTTGCTTAGTGGTCATCCTGCGGTTTGGGGTGCCCGTCGTCTGATCGGAATCTGACGGCCAGCGGCTACGGCACCATGATTGGCTGAGAGGAGCGAGTCGCATGCGAAGGAAGGCCATACTTGCCGCGACTAGCACGGTTGTTGTCATCGCCGCTACCGGGTTGTCGAGCACTTCAGCCAACGCGGGGCCGCCGAGCCCGCTCGATGGGTATTCGAAGCTGGTCGTGATCTACGAGGAGAACCACAGCTTCGACAACCTATACGGGTTGTGGGGCAAGGTCGGCAACCAGAAGGTGAACGGCCTGAGCCACGCCGAAGCGGGTACCACCCAGGTCGACCAGTCCGGCACCCCGATCGGCTGCTTGTTACAGAACGACGCCAACCTCGTCCCGACGACTGCCACCGTCAAATGGCTGGACGGGTCGACGCATCCCGGCCTGCTGTCGCCTGAGTGCTCCAGCACCACGCCTAACGGGGTGGCCTTCGACAGCCACTTCACCTCGAGCGCGCCGTTCTCGATCAACGACTACATCGCGCCGGCAGACAAGACGTGCCCGCCGCCGACGGTCTTCGCGGCGAACGGCGTGGAGAAAGGTGACCCGCAAGGGCAACCGGGTGGATGTACCCGTGACATCGTGCACCGCTTCTATCAGGAGCAATACCAACTCGACGGCGGAAGGCAGGATCGCTACTCGACCGGGAGCGACGCCGCTGGCCTAACCCAGGGCCACTACGACACGACCCAATTGCCGGTCTACGAGTACTTGCACGCCGCGGGCGCTCCGAACTATGTGATCGCCGACAACTTCTTCCAGGCGGCTTTCGGTGGCTCGTTCCTCAATCACCAGTACCTGGTCGCGGCTCAGGCGCCGCGGTGGGACACGTCGCAGTCAGCCGTACCAGCGGGGAAGAACAGCGTTCTGGACGCGGCCGGATTCCCGAACAAGACTTATCCGTTGTACAAGCCTGATCCGGCGGTTGCGTACAACGATGGGCCTCTTACCCAGGCCTGCGGCCAACCGACGACCGTTCAAGGCTTCGCGTGCGGCAACAGCGCGGTGAACACGATGCAGCCGTCCTGGCAGCCAAGTGCCTTTGGGGCGAACGTGCTACCAGGCGTCAACGACGTTGATCCCTCGAAGCCGTTCTACGAGACGAATATCGGAGATGAACTCTCCGCGAAGAACGTCTCGTGGAACTGGTACGCCGGTGGGTGGAACGACGCCGCCGCTGGTCACGCGGATCCGCTGTTCCAGTTCCACCACCAGCCGCTCAACTACTTCCAGAACTACGCGCCTGGCATGCCCGGGCGGACGCACCTGCGGGACGAGACCGAGTTCGTCGCTGCCGCAGGGGCGGGCACGCTGCCGGCCGTCTCGTTCGTCAAGCCGATCGGCGAAGAGAACGAGCACCCTGGCTACGCGAGCACCGACAACGGTGATAGCCACCTGGTCGACCTGCTCAAATCCATTCTCGACGGCCCAGACGGCAAGAAGACGCTCATCCTGGTTACGTATGACGAGTTCGGTGGCCAATGGGATCACGTCGCGCCGCCCGGGCAGGGTTCCTCGGCGGCCGACGGGCCACACGATAACTACGGCCCTGGGACGCGCATCCCGGCCCTGATCGTCGGCGCCAACTTCACCAAATCGGGAGTCGACCACCAGGCGCACGACACGACGTCGATCCTCGCGACGATCGAGCACGCATACGGGTTGGATCCGCTGAGCAGCCGTGATGCGAAGGTGACCGACCTGCGACATGCGTTAATCGTCGGCGGGAATAAGAAGTAGCCGAGCAGGCAACGGGACCAATCAGCGGGTTACGTCGGTGATGGGTATGACTTGGTCCCTCAGCCCGCAGATCGAGATGATCCTGGACCTATCGCTGTCTAGCATTAAGTCCAATATCACGACTGCGGTGGTGCGACTGGTTCGACGGCAGCCCAGATTTCACGTCGACTGGGTTGGGTCGACTAGGAGGGATTAGGTTTAGCCCATTGATTTCGCGCCGTCGAGTGATTCGCGGATGATGTCGGCGTGACCAGCGTGTTGCGACGTTTCGGCAATGATGTGCAAGAAGACGCGGCGCGCCGACCATCTCGCGCCCGGTTCGAACCAGGGTGCCGACGGTAGTGGCTGGCTGGCGTCCAGGTCGGGAAGCGACGAGACCAACTCGTCGGTCTCACGCGCCACGGCCTCGTACCCGATGAGCAACGACTTGACCGTCTCGCCCTCGAGCATGCGGAAGCCGTTTAGCCAGTTAGACACGGCCTGCTCCTCATCCGGTGCGCCCATCGCTGATGGACCTTCGATGATGAAGCGGCTCCATTGTCGTTCGGTAACGGTGACATGCTTGATGAGGCCGGCGAGCGTCAAGTCGCTGACGGTCGTGCGCTGAGCCGCCTGCTCGTCGGTCAACCCTCGCAGGGTGTTGCGCAGGAAGAAACGGTGTCGTTCCAGTGCTTGGGCCAGGTCGGCGCGTTCTCCACCGGCCGGAACAGTGTCACTCACGGAGTTGAGGTCGGTGTCGGTGTCGGTGTCGGTGTCGTCGTGGGCGGAGTGGTCGCCGGCGTAGTGGCGGGTGTCGTATGTGGTGTCGTGGGAGTTGTGGTCGGTGGCTTGGTCGTGGGTGTCGGCGTGGGCGTACGAGAAGACGGCCTCGGCGAAGCGGACGTGGGCCGCGCGCTCGAGCTGGTACGCGACGGTGTGACGGACGAACCGGAGGAACTCGGCGCACCGGTGTTGCCGCCGCCGGCTAGGGACGGGGCCACGTCGGAGGCAGCACCGAACGTACCGGGAGCTCCAGCCGCACTCGACGAGGGGAGATCACCGCCAAGAAGAACCGGGCCAGGATTGGGCGCCGACGCACACCCCGCGCAGTGCGTTGATCCGCGCTTCGACGTCGGGCTGGGGGCTGCGCCGAGTGTCCGGGGTGCAACGTGCGAGCTTGGCGCCGGAGCGGCGAGGGAAGGATCTACGTGTCCGACCGGAGAGCTGCCGCCACGAACTCCATGAAGCACCGTCATCGTGATGACGCTGGCCCCAAGGATCGCCGCAGCCGCCACGCCGAGCGACGCTATCCTCGGACCCTTACGCAAGAAGGACGGACGGTCGTACGCCAGCCGGTGGCGCGCCACCGGCTGCTCTGGTGGCCTCGCAGCGTCCGAGATCGAATCCGGTGGGACGAACTGACCGCGTGGCGACGCGGCCTCAATTGCTGGAGCATGTCCGGCCGGGGTGGATTTCACCGGCGAGGCGGCCGTTACCCGCGGTGGCAGCGGGCTACGGTCCGTGCGGCGACGTGCATTGGCCCGCTTCAGCTTGGCCGCTGCTGGGGATGCCTTGCGTTGCCTGGACGGACGCTTGCGGTCCTTCGACTGGGTGGAACCCTTACGTTTGACCGCCCGGGCAGCGCACGCGCGTGCGGCTCCGGCGACCGTCTTACGCCCTCTTTCCACCGCCGTCGGTTTGTCCGCGGTCGCGCCCGTGCCGCGGCCCCGGCCGGCGACCCGCTGGACCGGTCGCGGCCGGCTGACCGCCGCACGCGACTTACCCCGCTTGTTCGGCACGAATACCCCCGTGGCGGCGTCCGCGCCGCGGATGCGGCCGGTGCCGGGGCACAATCTACCGCGCCGAATGTGTTTGGTGATACAGGGCGGCTACGCCCGCGTGCGTGTCGATGACGTTCTGGCGTATTCAGGTGACGGCGGACAGATACCGGGCGGCAATGCCGTCGCTCTTTCTGCGTCTTTCGGGGCCGACGTTCTTCCAGCCGCGCCGTTCGTTGTGCGGCGACGTCGAGAAGATTCTCGCTCTCCAGCCGAATCGCGCCGCCGCACGGCGAGCCGACACGGCTGTCTCGCTCGGACGGTGACGTGCAGTTTGCTCTCTGGAGTGCGCAGGGTCGGATCGAAGATCGCTCCGGGGCCGGCTTCGAGCACCGGGTTGCCGTAAGGTCGCTGCTCGAGGCGCACGCTCGAGAACGTGTGGCCGTGCAGCTCGCCACCGATGGTGCCGTCGACGCTGCCCGTTCCCAATTCGACCTGGCGGCCCGGCGATACGTGTCGCTCGAAGCGACGGGGGACTTGGCCCGCGCCGAGGCCCACCTCCGTCACTATGGCATCCGCCGCGGCGTTCGGGTCATCCGCGGCGGCCGAAGTCGGGCTGGGCGGCGTTGACGCCAACGGAGGAGCAGATTGCCCGCCTCATTTCCACTGGTCTGTCGAACAACCCGGACATCGCCAGCCGAACGTTTACTTCCCGGCGCACCCTGCAGTTCCACGTCTCCAGCATCCTCACGAGGCTGGATCTCCTGTCCGGGGTCGAGCTGGCCGCGGCGGTCGCGCGTCGCGAGGCGAACGGTGGACTAGATGACGCGACGGGCTGTAGCTGACCAGGCCGACGTGGGCGAAATCCCGTGTCCGGGTTCTTGACGAGGCAACCACCTGTGATGCCAGTATCTGTGCAACCACATCAGCGGTGCGTGGAGGACGTCATGAGCGGGTCCACCAGCCGAAATTCGGGGCGCCATGGCGCCAGCGAGGCCGAGGCCATATCTCGGATAGTGCAGAGGCTGCGCGAGCAATTCCCAGAAGTGCCCTCCGACGCCCTCGAGGAGGTCGTGCACGGACACTACGAGGAGTTCGATGGCAGGCCCGTGCGCGACTTTGTGCCGGTTCTGGTCGAGCGGGCCACGCGCGCGGACCTCGAAGCCGGGATCGAGTCGCCAGCGCCCGCCGACCCGAGCACGCGGCATGCCGCCGAGGGTGACGGGCATCCCTGACGTAGACCAGGCCGGGCCTAATGAGGAGTGGTGCTCGTCGGCGGCCACGGCACGACCGGCTTGCCGATCTCCCATTCGTGACCGAAGGGATCGACGATCCGGCCCACTCGCCAGCCGTGTTCTTCGCTAACCGCGGACTTAGCGCTCGCGCCAGCGGCGACGGCTCGAGAGAATATGGAGTCCGGGTCCTCGACCACCAGCAGCGTGCGACTGGTCGTTCCACCGACGGTCCGCGGGACAAGCCGGTCGCCGCCTGACTCGATCGCCGCGATCCAGAACGCCGCGTCACCGACGGCCAACTGCGCCACGATGTCCTCTCCGCTCCCGACTACATGCAGCACCCTCGCGTCGAAGGCCTCTTGGTAGAACGCGATAGCCTCCGCGCCGCGATCGACCCATAGCTCGGGCTGAATCGAGATCATCAATGTTCCACGCTTCTGCTCGTGGCTATACGTCCGCCAGAGAAGTTTGCTCGCCCGGATCGCGTAGTCGGTGTTCGTACGGGAAAACCCACCGGAATGTGCTGACCAGCGGACGCTTACACCAGCATTCTCGGGCGCATCCACACATTCTTAAACCCGCTGTCTCGGCGATGCGCGTGCCGAGAGCAACCAGCAGATACCAGCCGACAAGGCGGCCGACCCAACGCACGCGACTCAGCGTATCTGGGACGGCAACCGCGCCCGTTAGCGCCGACTCGGGGCCAGGTTCGCGACGCTAGACCATG
>Ga0207693_10003796_pt1 | contig 12867 bp, 14 predicted proteins | sample LARL81metaG_FD_184347 | JGI IMG/M metagenome (GOLD analysis project Ga0207693, IMG submission 184347) | Corn, switchgrass and miscanthus rhizosphere microbial communities from Kellogg Biological Station, Michigan, USA - LAR L8-1 metaG... | ecosystem: Host-associated > Plants > Roots >...
CCACGCCGTAGCCAGCCCACGCCGTAGCCAGCAGGGCTCGGTAGGCAGGAGCGAGGCGTGCAGCCAGCCCCGTTCGTTCCAATCTTTTTTAACGAACGGGGTCGGTACCCCTGGCTCAGGCCGCCGACTCGAACTTGTACCCCAGGCCGCGCACGGTGACGATGTGCTGCGGCTTGGCCGGGTCGAGCTCGATCTTGGCGCGGAGCCGCTTGATGTGCACGTCCAGCGTCTTGGTATCGCCCACGTAGTCGGCGCCCCAGACCCGGTCGATCAGCTGCATCCGGGTCAGCACCCGGTCCGCGTTGCGCAGCAGCACCTGGAGCAGCTCGAACTCCTTCAGCGGGAGCTGCACGCTGCCGCCGCGGACGGTGACCACGTGCCGGTCCACGTCCATCCGGACCGGGCCCGACTCCAGCGCCGACTCCGGCGTGTCCTCGGGCTCGCCGCGGCGGCGGAGCACCGCGCGCATCCGGGCGACGAGCTCGCGCGAGGAGAACGGCTTGGTCACGTAGTCGTCGGCGCCGAGCTCGAGCCCGACCACCTTGTCGATCTCGCCGTCCTTGGCGGTCAGCATGATCACCGGCACGTTGGACTTCTCGCGCAGCGACTTGCACACCTCGCTGCCCGGCAGGCCGGGCAGCATCAGGTCGAGCAGGACCAGGTCGGCGCCGGTCCGGTCGAAGGTCTCGAGCGCGTCGGGCCCGGTCGAGCAGACCGCGACCTCGAAGCCCTCCTTGCGCAGCAGGTACGAGATCGCGTCGCTGAACGAGTCCTCGTCCTCGACGACCAGCACGCGTGTCACTTGGGTCCCTCCCGGACGCTAAGGGTGCTTAGGGGGCCTACGGGTTGGTGCGGCTCACGCAGCGCCGGTGCTGGCATGTTCACTCCGCAGCGGTATGTACAGGCTGAAGGTGGACCCGGCGCCCTCGACGCTGCGCACGGTGACCTTGCCGTTGTGGGCCGCCATCACGTGCTTGACGATGGCCAGCCCGAGGCCGGTGCCGCCGGTCGCGCGGGAACGCGCCGGGTCGACCCGGTAGAAGCGCTCGAAGATCCGCTCCAGGTCGCGCTCGGGGATGCCGATGCCCTGGTCGGCCACGCTGATCTCGGCGTTGCCCTCGGCCGTCTTCCTGGTGGTGACGACGACCTTTGTCTTCTCCGGGCTGTAGGCCACGGCGTTCTCCAGCAGGTTCCGCAGCGCGGTGACGAGCAGGTCCTCGTCGCCGAGGACGGACAGGCCGTGGCCGCCGGCGGTGGCCAGGGTGATGCCGCGCGCGTTGGCCTTCATCCGGATGCGGTCCACCGCTTCGGCCACCGCCATGTCCAGCTCGACCGGCCGCGGGTCGGGCACCGGCTCGACGGCCTGGATCCGGGACAGCGTGATCAGGTCCTGGACCAGGTTGGTCAGCCGCTGCGCCTCCTGCCGCATCTTGCTGGCGAACCGCCGCACCGCCTCGGGGTCGTCGGCGGCGTCCTCGATCGTCTCGGCCAGCAGGGCCAGCGCGCCGACCGGGGTCTTGAGCTCGTGGCTGGTGTTGGCCACGAAGTCCCGCTTCACCTCGTCGACCCGGCGGCTCTCGGTCTGGTCCTCGGCCAGCACCAGCACCAGGCCGCCGCCGCCGACGGCCCCGCCGAGCGGCGCCACCCGGACCGCGAAGCTCGTCGTCCGGCCGCCGAACCTGGGCACCGGGACCTCGAACTCGCCTTCCCTGATCTCGCCGTCCCTGCGCACCTGGCGGGCCAGCGCGGCCAGCTCGCTGACCATCAGGCGATCGCCCTTGACCAGGCCGAACGCCCGGGCCGCGGCGCTCGCCCGCAGCACCCGGTCGTTGCTGTCCACGACCACGGCGGACGACGACAGGACGGACAGGACCGAGGCGATGCCCGGCGGCAGCCTGGCCGGCTGCCGGTCCGCCCGGAGCCGGGTGTTCCTGGACGACCGCGCGGGGGTACCGCCAGCGCCCGGGGTCCTGGACCTTATCGCCACGCGGCCTCCGAAATCAGCGCATGCCATGGCGGTGACCAGTAAAGATTCACATGCCTCATGGTATGCGGTGGGGACGCGCGGACGACAGCGCCAGCAGGCTTACCTGGGCGATATTCGAAGGTTGTTCACCTGTTGGTAAACATCCCGTCATGTCGGATTTACCGGTTATCGACCCTGGTTCTTGACCGCCTCGGCCGCCTCGGCGGCGGCCTCGGGGTCCAGGTACCGGCCGCCCTTGGTCACCGGCTTGAAGTCCTCGTCGAGCTCGTAGACCAGCGGGATCCCGGTGGGGATGTTGAGGGCGGCGATGTCCTCGTCGCCGATCTGGTCGAGGTGCTTGACCAGCGCGCGCAGCGAGTTGCCGTGCGCGGTGAGCAGGACCGTCCCGTCCTCGCCGAGGTCGGGCACCACGGCGTCGTACCAGTAAGGCAGCATCCGCGTCATGACGTCCTTGAGGCACTCGGTCCGCGGCCGGGCGTCGGCCGGCAGGCCCGCGTACCTGACGTCGCCGGCCTGGGAGAACTCGTCGTCGTCGGCGATCGGCGGCGGCGGCACGTCGTAGGAGCGGCGCCACAGCATGAACTGCTCGTCACCGAACTCCTGCCGGGTCCTGGCCTTGTCCTTGCCCTGGAGCGCGCCGTAGTGCCGCTCGTTGAGGCGCCAGGACCGCTTGACCGGCAGCCAGAGCAGGCCCGCCTCCTCCAGCGCGATGTTGGCGGTCTGGATGGCCCGGGTCAGCACCGAGGTGTGCAGGACGTGCGGGCGGATTCCCGACTGGGCCAGCAGCCTGCCGCCGTTCGCCGCCTCCTGCGCCCCGGTCGGCGAAAGCGCCACGTCCACCCACCCGGTGAACAGGCCCTTGGAGTTCCATTCGCTTTCGCCGTGACGAAGCAGCACCAGCGTCCTCATGGCCTCAAAGCCTAGCGTGGGAACAGCCGGGCTCCGGCCGAGGTTGGTTACAACGTGCACCAGGTTGTAAAGCGGGGGGCACCCCGGCGCATCGCGACTATCAGCGTGCACACTTCCCCGCTCGACCAGCCCGGTACCGGCGACGCCGGCGGCCTCAACGTCTACATGGTCGAGGTGGCCAGGCAGCTGGCCGCCCGCGGCGTCGAGGTGGAGATCTTCACCCGCGCGGTCTGCCGGGACACGCCGCCCACGGTCGAGCTCGTCCCCGGTGTCCTGGTCCGCAACATGGTGGCCGGCCCGTTCGAGGAGCTGGACAAGAACGCGCTGCCCAGCCAGATCTGCCCGTTCACGTTCGGCGTGCTGCGCACCGAGGCCGCTCATCCGCCCGGCCGGTACGACCTGGTGCACGGGCACTACTGGCTGTCGGGCCAGGTCGGCGCGGTTGCGGCCGAGCGCTGGGGAGTTCCGCTGGTGCAGTCCATGCACACCCTGGGCAAGGTCAAGAACCTCGCGCTGGCCAGCGGCGACTGCGCCGAGCCGGCGGTCAGGATCCGCGGCGAGGACGAGGTCGTGGCGGCCGCCGACCGCCTGGTGGCCAACACCGCGGACGAGGCGCGCCAGCTGACCGAGCTGTACGGCGCCAGCCCGCGGCAGGTCGAGACGGTCAGCCCGGGCGCCGACCTGTCGCTGTTCCGGCCGGTCCCCGACACCGCGGCGGTGCGGCGCAGGCTCGGGCTGCCGCCGGACGCGGTGGTGCTGGTCTTCGCCGGCCGGATCCAGCCGCTGAAGGGCCCGGACGTGGCGCTGCGGGCGGCGGCGTCGCTGCTGCGGCTGTCCCCCGCGCTGGCGGAACGGCTCGTAGTGGTGTTCGTGGGCGGCCCGAGCGGGTCCGAGGTGGGAGCGCCCGGACGGCTCAGCGCGCTGGCTTCCTCGCTCGGCATCGCCGGCCACGTCCGGTTCGAGCCGCCGTGCGCGCAGCGGGAACTGGCCGACTGGTACCGGGCCGCGACGATGGTGCTGGTGCCGTCGCACTCGGAATCGTTCGGCCTGGTGGCGCTGGAGGCCCAGGCGTGCGGCACCCCGGTGGTGGCGGCCGCCGTCGGCGGGCTGCGCACCGCGGTCAGGGACGGCTTCTCCGGCGTGCTGGTGGACGGGCACGACCCGGAGGCGTGGGCGCGGGTGCTGGCCGGCCTGGCGGCTTCCCCGTTGCGGCTGGCGGAGCTTTCGCGCGGCGCGGTGGCGCACGCGTCCGGGTTCGGCTGGCCCGCGACCGCGGACCGGCTGGTCGAGGTGTATACCGGAGCTATGGCTTCGATGGGCTCCGCGGTGGCTGGCCGGGTACGCGCATGAGCGAATCCGCCGCCGATGCCGTGGAGACCGCCCTGGCGTCGCTCGGGCTCGACTACGAGAACCCGCGGCCGGGTGCCTTCCTGGTCAAGCTGGCGGGCCAGCACAAGCTGGCCACCATGACCTGGCTGGTGGCCGGGGAGCACAGCCTGGGCGTGGAGGCGTTCTTCTGCCGCCAGCCGGACGAGAACCACGAGGCCTTCTACCGGTTCCTGCTCGAGCGCAACGGCCGCATGTACGGGGTCCACTTCAGCCTGGACCCGGTGGGCGACGTGTACCTGACCGGGCACCTGCCGCTGTCCGCGCTCTCCGCCGAGGACATCGACCGGCTGCTCGGCTGCGTGCTCACCTACTCCGACGAGAACTTCGACACGGCCCTGGAACTCGGCTTCGGCTCCGCCATCAGGCGGGAGTGGGCCTGGCGGGTCAAGCGCGGCGAGAGCCTGGCCAACCTGCAGGCCTTCGCCCGCTTCGCGGATCCGTCGGCTTCGTGAGCTGCGTGAGTCTCGTCAGCCTCAGAAGGCCCGGGATGTTGGGCATTGGATTGGCCGTATTGGGGGTACATTGACGACCGTGAACCGGTTGGGCGACCTCGAGCGCGCCATCATGGACGTGCTCTGGGATACGAATACGTCTCTCACCGTGCGCGAGGTCAGTGCTAGGCTGACCGAGCGTAATCTAGCTCACACCACCGTCATGACGGTGCTTGACAGGCTCGCGAAAAAGGGCTTCGCCAGGCGGGAGCGCGACGGGCGCGCCTGGCGTTACTGCCCCGCCGCTACCCGCGAGACCTACGTGACCGAGCTCATGCTGACCGCGCTGGCACAGACCGGTGACCGGACGGCGGCACTGACCCGGTTCGCACAGTCCGTATCTGGCGTCGAGGCCGAAGTACTGCGCGACGCCCTGGAAGTAATCGAAGGCAGCGGCGAGGGAGATGACGGGACTTGATGACGCGGCGCTGCTCGCCGTAGTAGCCATCGCAAGCGCGCTCGGCGCTTCGGCCCTGCCCCGGGCCACGTGGCCCCGGCGGTCGCCGGCGGCGGCGATCTTGCTGTGGCAGGCCCTGGGCCTGGCTTCCGGCCTGGCCGCCGTGGGCACCCTGATCGGGCTGGCCCTGCCTGCCAGCGACGGCGGCCTGGTCCGCTCGGTCCTGCACGCGGGCGCCCTGCTCCGTGACGGTGACGTCTTCGGGGTGGCCGCCATGTTCGGCTTCCGAAGTTCCGGTTCGGCGGGCGGCAACTGGCCCGTCATGAGCCTGGCCATCCGGCTGACCTGCCTGACCGCCGGTCTTGCGCTGCTCACGCTGCTGTGCTGGGTGCTCCTGGCCGCGCTGGCCGCGGCGCTCCAGGCCAGGCGGCGGCAGCGGGAACTGCTCACGCTGCTCGCGCACGGCGACCCGAAGGTGCCCGGCGCGCTCGTCGTCGACCACCCGAGCGCGGCCGCCTACTGCCTGCCGGGGCTCAGGTCCCGGATCGTGGTCAGCGTCGGCACCCTCGAACTGCTCGGCCGCCGCGAGCTGGCCGCCGTGCTCGCGCACGAGCGGGCCCACCTGCGCGAGCGCCACGACCTGGTGCTGCTGCCGTTCACCGCCCTGCGGCGGGCCTTCCCCCGCTCGGCCACCTGCACCGACGCCCACCGCTCGGTGGCGCTGCTGGTCGAGATGCTGGCCGACGACCGCGCGCTGCGCGGCCGCCCGGCCCGCGAGCTGGTGTCCGCCCTGGTGCGCTTCGGCACGGCCGGCACCTGCCCGGCCCCCGCGGGCGCGCTGGCCGCCGGGGAGGGCGAGGTGGCCGCCCGGGTCACCCGGCTGCTCAAGCCGGTCCGGCCGCTCCCGGCCGTCGCGGTCCTGGCCATCTGCCTGTCCGCGGCCCTGCTAGTCGCCGCCCCGGTCACCCTGCTCCTGGTGTGACCGCTGCTACCGGCTCGTGCCCCCCGAGGCCGCTTTCCATGATCACGTGTTGTCAGTGTTCGCCGGCGACCCATAACAACACGTGATCATGAAACGACCCGCCGCCGCGGGGCGTTACCAGGGGCCGTAGGGGCCCTGGCTGGTGCCGCTGCGGTTCTTGGGGAAGCTGCGGACCTTGGGCCGCACGTCCGCCAGGTAGACGGCCGCCGCGACGAACGCCGCGACCGGCAGGATCGAGGTCGGCCCCACCCCGATGATCGCGAAGGCCAGGCCGACCACGGCGGCCACGCCGAGGATGATGAGCCACAGCTGCTTGGTCTGCTTGCCCGCGGCCACGAAGGCCTGGCTGGGACGCGTGATGGCGTCGATGAAGGCCCAGGCCTCGACGACGAACGCCACCAGGCCCAGAGCCAGGAAGAAGACAGTCAGCGGGGTGTAATTACCGAGCACAGGATCACGCTACCTAATCGGAGTCACTGCTGGGGCTGGTACCGGTGGCGGCCCGCCAAGCGGTCTTGTCCGGCTTCCCATTCTCGTCGGGGGCACCGTCCTCGGCCCCCAGTTCCATGGCGACGGTCAGCGCGTCCGCTTCCGAGCCGGGCGCCCCGCCGGTCAGCGCGGCCGGGCTCCGGTCGACGGCGTCCGGGCCGCCGTCGGCGGTGATCCCGTTCTCGCGCCGGAACGACTCGTAGATCTCGATGAGCACCTGCTTCTGCCGCTCGGTGAGTTCCGGGTCGGCCAGCAGCGCGGTCCGCACCCCCGAGTCCGTCTGCCGGTCCTCGAGGATCCCGGCCTGCACGTAGAGCGCCTCCGCCGAGATGCGCAGGCCCTTGGCGATCTGCTGGAGGATGTCGGCGCTCGGCTTGCGCAGGCCCCGCTCGATCTGGCTCAGGTAAGGGTTGGACACCCCGGCGTTCTGGGCCAGCTGGCGCATCGAGATCTTCGCCTGCTCCCGCTGCTCCCTGATGTACTCGCCGATGGAGTTGACGTTCACTTTGGCCATACCTCAGTGTGCCACCGGGTGCTTGCAATTGCAAACGGCTAGCAAGCACCTAGGGGCGGGCGGGGATGCCGAGGAACGAACGGGCTTCGGCGGGGGTCATCGGCGGCCGCTGGGCCAGCCTGGCCAGCTCGGCGGCACGCTCCACCAGTTCGGCGTTGCGGGCGACCGGGCGGCCGCGGGAGAAGGTCAGCGTGTCCTCCATGCCGACCCGCAGGTGGCCGCCGGCGCCGAGGGCGCCGAGCAGCACCGGCAGCGTGGTCCGGCCGATCCCGGTCGCCGACCAGGTCGCGTCCGCGGGCAGCGCGGCGGCGGCCGCGGCCAGCGTGGCCACGTCGCCCGCCATGCCGCCGGGCACGCCCATCACCAGGTCGCAGTGCACGTGGCCGCCGGCCGGCGGCCCGAACTCGGCCAGCAGCCGGTGCAGCGTGGCGACGTGCCCCAGGTCGAACAGCTCGAACTCGGGGACCACCTGCCGCTCCTGGGTCAGCTGGTAGAGGTCCTTGATGAACGGCCAGGGGTTCATGAACACGTCGTCGCCGAAGTTGACCGTGCCGCAGGTCAGCGAGCAGGCGTCCGGCGCGGCGTCGAGCACCGCGAGGCGGCGGTCGAAGCTATCGGTCACCGCGCCGCCGGTGGACAGCTGGACGATGAGGCCGGTGCCCTCGCGCACGGCCGCCACCGTGTCGGTAAGCCTGCCCACGTCCAGCGTCGGCTGGGCGTCGTCGTCCCTGATGTGGATGTGGATGACCGCGGCCCCGGCCGCCTCGCATTCCTTGGCCGCGACGACCAGCTCGGTCAGCGTCACCGGGAGGGCGGGCGCCGCCGCCTTGCTCGCCTCGGCGCCGGTCGGCGCCACCGTGATCAGGGTGCTCGTCATGATCAGGACATTACCCCTGGCGGGGAGGGCACTATCCCCGGCCGGCCCCCGACGCCACGGCCAGGTGCTGGCGGGCGAAGGCCAGCGACTCGGCCAGGTCGGCGATCCGGTCCTCCCGCGTGGGCGCGCGGTTGGTCTTCACCTCGACCACCACCGCGCCGGGGTACCCGGCTCCGGGGAGCAGGCCGAGCAGCTCGCCGCAGGGCTGGCCGCCGCGTCCCGGCACCAGGTGCTCGTCGGGCACCGGGCCGCCCGAGCCGGTGCCGTCGGCCAGGTGCACGTGAGCCAGGCGGCTGCCGAGCTCGGTCGCCATGATCAGCGCGTCGGAGCCGGAGGCGGCGGTGTGCGACAGGTCCAGCGTGATGTTCGGCACCTCGAGCGCGGTCGGGTCCCAGTGCGGCGCGTACGGCACCACCTCGCTGGTGCCGGCCCGCAGCGGGTACATGTTCTCCACCGCGAAGATGACGTCGGTCTCCTCGGCCATCGCGGCCAGGCCCTTCTCGAAACCGCGGACGTATTCGCGCTGCCAGCGGAACGGCGGGTGCAGGACGACCGCTCGCGCGCCGACCCGTTCGGCCAGTTCCTGGGCTTTGCGCAGTTTCTCCCACGGGTCGCGACCCCAGACCCGCTGGGTGAGCAGCAGGTTCGGCGCGTGCACGGACACGATCGGGAGCTGGTGGTAGTCGCTCAGGCGGCGCAGCGCGTCGGCCTCCTGGCTCACCGGGTCGGTGTAGACCATCACCTCGACCCCGTCGTAGCCGAGCCGCGCGGCCAGCTCGAAGGCGTCGGGGGTGCGCTCCGGGTAGACCGACGACGTCGACAGGGCGACGGGCGGACTGGGAACTTTCACCAAGCCGCTCACTGCCTGACTCCCTCCGTCGGTGCGCCTTCCAGCTTACTGAGATTGTCGGAGGGCTCGGTTATGGTGCGGGCATGGCTAAGTCATCGGCGTCCGGCTACCGCTGCACGGAGTGCGGCTGGCAGTCCGCCAAGTGGGCCGGCCGGTGCGGGGAGTGCCAGGCGTGGGGAACGGTCCAGGAGGTCGTGGGTGCCCCGCGGCTGGCCCGGGCGTCGCGGGAGGCGGTCAGGGCCGCGGTCCAGCGCGGCACCCTGTCGGCCGGCGGGGTGACGGCCGGGGGCGCCCCGGCCAGCGCCATGGTGCTGCCGATCGGCAAGGTCGACGCGACCGACGCGGCCGCCCGGCCGACCGGCATGGACGAGTTCGACCGGGTGCTCGGCGGCGGCCTGGTGCCGGGCGCGGTGCTGCTGCTGGCGGGCGAGCCGGGGGTGGGCAAGTCCACGCTGCTGCTCGAGACGAGCGCGCTGGTCGCGGAGTCGGGCCCGGTGCTCTACGTGACCGGCGAGGAGTCGGCCGCCCAGGTGCGGCTGCGGGCGGACCGGATCGGGGCGGTCAGCGACCAGCTCTTCCTGGCCGCGGAGACCGATCTCGACATCGTGCTCGGCTACGTCGAGCAGGTGAGCCCGCGGCTGCTGATCATCGACTCGGTGCAGACGATCGCCGCGGCCGGGGTGGAGGGGGTTCCCGGCGGGGTGACCCAGGTGCGGGAGGTGGCGGCGGCGCTGACCGCGGTGGCCAAGGAGCGGTCGCTGACCACCATCTTGGTCGGGCACGTGACCAAGGACGGCTCGGTGGCCGGGCCGCGGGCCCTCGAGCACCTGGTCGACGTGGTGCTGCACTTCGAGGGCGACCGGCACTCGCAGCTGCGCATGGTCCGGTCGGTGAAGAACCGGTACGGCCCCACCGACGAGGTGGGCTGCTTCGACCTGGGCGAGTACGGCCTCATCGGGCTGGCCGACCCGAGCGGTCTTTTCATCTCCCAGCACCGCGAGCCGGTGCCCGGCACCTGCGTGACGATCACCCTGGAGGGGCGGCGGGCGCTGCCCGCGGAGGTGCAGGCGCTGGTCGGCCCCTCGGTGCTGGAGATGCCGCGGCGCACCACGTCCGGGCTCGACGGCAACCGGGTGGGCATGGTCCTCGCGGTGCTCCAGCGCCGGGCCGGGGTCAAGCTGGGCAAGTCGGACGTGTACGCGGCCACCGTGGGCGGCGTCCGGCTGACCGAGCCGTCGGTGGACCTGGCCGTGGCGGTGGCGCTGGCGAGTTCGGCCGCCAACCTGAGCGTGCCGCACGGCGTGGTGGCGATCGGCGAGGTCGGCCTGGCCGGGGAGGTCAGGCGGGTGGCCGGGCTGCCCCGGCGGCTGGCCGAGGCCGAGCGGCTCGGCTTCCGCCGCGTCATCGTCCCGGCGGCCTCCGGCGCGCCCCTGGAGCGCGCCGACGGCCTCACCCACCTGATGCAGGTGCAGGAGGTGAACGACATCCGCCAGGCGCTCTCCGCCGTCCTGGGCGGCGACTAGCGGACCAGGCCGGCGTAGGTGGGCCGGCTAGCGCACAAGCTTGAATGAACGAACGGGGCTGGCCACCGACGAGTCCTTCGCCTGCACCTGGTAGCTGCCCGGGCGCGCCGACGAGGCCACCGTGACGCAGCCGGGCAGGCTGACGATGCGGCGCCAGGTGACGGCCGTCTCGGCCGGCACGCCGCGGCGGAACTGGATGGAGCGGTTCGGCTCGCCGCGGCTGCAGTCGGCCGAATCCCAGATGACCCGGCCCTTCGACATGACCTGGACGTGCAGCCGGTGCGGGCTGATGTCGAACGAGCAGGTGCGGGAGGCGGTGGAGACGGCGTCGATCTGGAAGGCGGGGTACTGCCCGGCGGAGTAGGCGGTCCGGCTGGTGAACAGGCTGAGCACCATCGAGCTCGGGGCGCAGTTCCCGTTCGGCTCGACGCCGCTCCCGCCGCTCCCGCCGTCCCTGGCCGCGTTCCCGCCGCGGGTCCCGGTCGCCGCGGCATGGCTGGACCTGGCGCCCGGGGACCCGCTGCCTGACTGGCCGGTGCCTGACTGGCCGGTGCCTGACTGGCCGGTGCCTGACTGGCCGGTGCCGCGTGACGAGGCGATGGGGAAGGGGAGGGTGGCCGCCGAGCCGACGGAAGCGGACGAGGCCCCGCTTGCTCCCGGGGACGGTGACGCCGGGGAGCGGCTGTAGGCGGCGGCCGGCCGGATGCCGCTCGCCTGGCTGCTCTGACTGGCTCTGCTGGCCGCGCTCGGCGCCTTCCCGCCGCCGCCGGAGAAGGCCCAGGCGAGCAGGGCGAGGAGGGCGAGCCCCCCGCACAAGGTGATCACCCGCCGGCGCCAGTAGGCTTCCGGCTGGCCCTGATCACTGCCGTCGTCGTAGGCGTCGTCACTATATGTATCTTGACCCATACGGAGAGTATGCTAGTTGCGGGTCGGCAGAGCACGAAGACCCGCCGGCCTGAGGCCGGTCCGTGCGCAGAGCGGCCGACCGGCGACCTGGGGCGCGTGAAGACCCGCCGGCCGGGAACTGGGGGGCGTGAAGACCCGCCGGCGGGAACTGGGGGCGTGAAGACCCGCCGGCGGGAAATGGGGCGTGCGATGGGCCGCCGGCCGGGACCTGGGCGGCGCGATCGTGCCACCATGGACGGCATCATGCCGACGACCTACGCCGGGCCGGTGCTGGCCTGGTACGCGAGTAATGCGCGGGACCTGCCCTGGCGCGCGGCAGGCGCGACGCCCTGGGCCGTGCTGGTTAGCGAGTTCATGCTCCAGCAGACGCCGGTAGCCCGGGTCCTGCCCGCGTACCTCAAGTGGATGGCCAGGTGGCCGACCCCGGCCGCGCTGGCGGCCGAGCCGGCCGGCGAGGCGATCAGGCAGTGGGGCGGGCTTGGCTACCCGCGGCGGGCGCTGCGGCTGCACGAGACGGCCGTCATCCTGACCTCGCGGCATGGCGGGGCGGTGCCGGCCGACCTGGACGCCCTGCTCGCGCTGCCCGGTGTCGGCAGCTACACCGCCGCGGCCATCGCCAGCTTCGCCTTCGGCCAGCGGCACGCCGTGCTCGACACCAACGTGCGGCGGGTGCTGGCCCGGCTGGTCTCCGGCCAGCCGGCACCCGCGCTGGCCACCTCGGTGGCGGAGCGGCGGCTGGCCGAGTCGCTGCTACCCGCCGAACCGGCGGTCGCGGCCCGCTGGGCGGTCGCGGTGATGGAACTGGGCGCGCTAGTCTGCACGGCCGCCAGCCCGCGCTGCGCGGACTGCCCGGTCGCTGTTGATTGCGCCTGGCTGGCCGCGGGACGTCCGGCGGAGACAGCGGCGGGGACGGTGCGGCGGCGGACGCAGAAATACGACGGGACCGACCGGCAGTGCCGGGGCCGCCTGCTCGCGGTGCTGCGCGCGGGCGGGGAACCGGTGAGCCGGGCCGACTTCGACGCGGCCTGGGACGACCGGGCGCAGCTGGATCGCGCCCTGGACGGACTGGTCGCCGACGGCCTGGTCGACCCCCTGCCCGACGGCCGCTACGCCCTCCCCGGGTCCTTCGCAGCCTCAACCCCCTCCTGAGGCTCACCACCCACACGTTCGGCCGTTGCCTTCAGGTGAACGTGTTCGTGGCGGCTGCGCTCGCCCTAGGCCCGGGCCCCGGCGGTCCCGCTGGCCCCTCCGGTCCTTTCCGCCGCCCTGTCCCGGCTCGCGGTAACGACATGAGTTTCACACCCATGTCGTCCTGGCTACATGGGTGTGAAACTCATGTCGTTCCGGGCAGCGCGGCAGGTGGTCAGAGGGGCCTCAGGGGCACCGGCGGCACCACCTGCCCCGGCAACGACCGGGACGCGGCCGCCAGGCCGCGTGGGCTGGCGGGAACGGCATCGCGGGCTGGCGGGAACGGCATCGCGGGCTGGCGGGAACGGCATCGCGGGCTAGCGGAACGGCATCGCGGGCTGGCGGGAACGGCATGAAGCCCGGGT
>Ga0207693_10003799_pt1 | contig 12863 bp, 12 predicted proteins | sample LARL81metaG_FD_184347 | JGI IMG/M metagenome (GOLD analysis project Ga0207693, IMG submission 184347) | Corn, switchgrass and miscanthus rhizosphere microbial communities from Kellogg Biological Station, Michigan, USA - LAR L8-1 metaG... | ecosystem: Host-associated > Plants > Roots >...
TCGCCTGGTCACACGCATCCCAAATCCGCCTTCATCTACGCGACCGTGCTCGAGGGGGCGATCCGCAGTCAGGTCAACGACGGACCGGTGACGACCTACAAGGCCGGACAGAGCTTCTCCGAGCTGCCCGGCGACCGCCACGGCGTCAGCGCCAATGCCAGCGATACGGAGCCGGCCAAGCTCCTCGCGGTGTTCGTGCTGGACACGAACGAGAAGGAACTGACGATCCCATTTGGGAACTGAGGTTTGATACCTTTCGTGCGAAGATATTGCGTCGCGAGAAAATGCGGGACGCCAATGCATTGGTGACGGCATACGGCGACGGCGTCGTGGCTCCCTTAGCGGTTGGAAAAATCGTCACTTTCTCTGCATGACTCACAGCAGGCTCTAGTCCCGCTGAACACTCAGCACCTATGGATGACCCTGTGCCCGCTGTGCCGCTCCCACCCGCGACGCAATGAAGGCGATGACGACCAGAAGGGCAGCATCGAGCGCTAGAGTAGTCAGGTAGGCTGCATCGAAGGCGCCGTGGACGGCCTCGGTCAAGCGCTGGGCGGCGTCGGCCGGCAGCGTCTCTGCCACCCTCAGCGCCTGATCGATGCCTTCCAGGACCGACGGCGGAAGGACCAATCCCTGCGGCAGCACGAGAAAGACTGAATAGATCCCGGCCAGAAGGCTGCCGAGTATGGTGATGCCGATGGCCCCGCCGAGTTCAAACGCCACCTCCTCGACCGAGGCGGCCATGCCCGCCCGCTCGGGTGGGGCGTGAGTCATGATGGCGTGCGAGGCCACCGCGATCGACGCCCCCAATCCCAATCCGAAGATTGACAGACAGAGGAGCTGCGGCGTCCGGCCGGCGTCGGCGGCAAAGAATAGGCCCGTCACCCCAAGCCCGCCCAGGAGGAGCGCTCCTCCTATCACCCGGCCAGCGCCATGCCTGGGCGCCGCCCAGCCGGCGAGCGGCCCGGCAATGAAGGCGAGCAGCGAACCCGGCAGCACAAACAGTGCCGCTTGCAGAGGCGAATAGCCCAGCACGAGTTGCAGCCGCTGGCTGAGCACGAGTTCCAGGCCGACAACGCTGAACGACGACACCAGCGCGACCACGACGCCAAGTGTGAAATCCCGATTCTCGAAGAGCGTCAAATCGAACATGGGAGTGGCGCTCCGGCGCTGGCGGCGAAAAAAGATTGCGAGCGCCAGGGCGCCGATCACTGCAGCTACCGCCGCCTCCAAGAGCGAGGGCGCCTCCCTAGCGAGCTCCTCGATCGCGTAGGCGACACCAACCAGTCCGACCAGAATCTGAAGGGAGCCAACTGGATCCCACCCCACCTCGCGGCTGCCTTTGCGGCGGGGAATGAAAACGGCGGCGGCAACGAGCGCAACTATGACGATCGGAACGTTGATCAGGAAAACCGAGCCCCACCAGAAGTATTCCAAAAGAATGCCGCCGATCAGCGGCCCTACCGCCGCCCCGCCTGAAGCAACCGCCCCCCAGATCCCTATGGCCAGCCCGCGCTCTCGGTCGTCGTTGAAGGTCAGGCGAATGATCGATAGGGTTGCCGGCATCATCATCGCTGCGCCGATCGCCAGAAGCGCTCGTCCTCCGATCAAGATCGAGGGCGACGGCGAATAGGCCGCGATGAGCGAGGCAATCCCAAACACGCTCAGCCCAGCGATGAACATTCGCTTGTGGCCGACGCGGTCCCCCAGCGTGCCGAGACCGGGCAGGAGGCCTGCCACTACCAGCGCATAGGCATTGATGATCCAGAGCTTCTCGGACGCACTGGTGCCAAGATCACGGGCCAGGCTGGGCAAGGCGGTATAGAGCACCGTCATATCGATGACGATAAGGAATAAGGCACTGGACACCACCAGCAGGATGAGCCAGCGGCTCCTTTCTGAAACAGTCATTTTATCCATAGCCTGACTGTCTGCGCGAAAGGCGCATTATTCCATCCGACATTTCTCAGATTTTCCTATCTGCTCGAGGTTCACGCCGGTGGTGTCGATGCGGAACAGCCACGTGACGACAGCGCCGAGCAGCGATGTTCCCACCAGGATATATAGGAGAGCCTGAGTACCAAGAAGGGCGAGCAGAATGGGAAACAGAAACGCAGTTGCGACCGCGCCGATCTTCGCGAAAGCCGCGGCGAAACCTGCGCCCATGCCCCGGACGCGGGTTGGAAACACTTCGCCGGCAAGCAGGTAGGTCTGCGCATTTGGTCCAAGGTTGGTCATGAAGTTGAACAGCATGAACCCGACGAAGATGAGCAGGATGTGGGTCCCACCGGTCGTGAACCCGGAGGCAGCGGCGGTGAACAGGCCAGCGGCGCAATCGATAAAGCCCCACACTTGTAGTCGGATGCTGCCGATTTTGTTTACCAGAAGGATGGCGCAGACGATACCGACGATCAGCAGCAAATCGATCAGAGCCGCTCCCTTGGCCGCCAGCTCGTCGTTGCTGATGAGGTCTGCGAGGCTCCGTACATGGGCGGTCTTGTGGCCGATCGAGGCGGCGAGGATCGTAGGCGTAAAAATTCCAATGCCATAGGTCCCGAGGTCCTGAAGAAACCATGGAACAGAGGCGAGGACGGTGGCCCGCAAATTGGTTTTGTCGAACGGCGCGAGAAAGCTCTGCCGCGATCCGGCGGTGGCCACCGGGGTCGTGAACTCGACGCTCTTCGGATAGGTCGGCCAGCGCGCCAGAAGCCGAGCCAATTGCGTCCTCGCGTCGTCTCGTCGACCCCGGACCAGCAGCCAATGGGCGCTTTCCGTGATAGAGAAACGACCGATCGTGACGATCAAGGCGGGAATGATCGCCGTCGCGTACATCCAGCGCCAGGCGCCGATCTCGGGAATGTTCTTGAGCACGAGATATCCCACGACGGTTCCAGTCATTGCGCCTAAGGCCTGGAAGCCGAAAGCACCGAGCACCAGGCGCCCGCGCAGGCTGCTTGGGATGCTCTCCGAAATGATCAGGTGGGCGGTCGGATAATCGCAACCGAGCGCGACCCCCAGTCCGAACAGGAAGACGACGAGCCAGAAGTAGTTCGGGCTTGCCACCAGGAGAACCAGGAAGATCATGAAAATGATCATCTCGACGATGAACATGGACTTGCGGCCGAAATAATCCGACAGGCCGCCGAGACCGATGGCGCCGATGAGGATGCCGAACAGGCTCGCGGCCCCAACCACCCCGTGCTGTGCTGGCGTGATCGTGAATTCTTCTGCGATAAGCGGCAAGGCGACGCCGGTCATGAAGACGACGAGGCCTTCGAAGAACTTGCCGGCGGCAGCGAGCGCCCAGATGCGCCACTGCATGTTGGTCATGGGCGTCGATAGCACCGGCGTCCCGTCCGCCCATAGCGGCGTCTCGTCGATGTAGGCTTGAACCGATCTTGAATGTGGAGATGGCTGGCCTGCAGGCAGAGCGGATTCGTCAACACTCATAACCTTCGGCCTCCCCGCAAACCCGTCCCGCGCAAACCCCGTAAGGTCAGGACCCGCACTCCACCCTACCCAAGTTGGCAATCGCGGTCAGGGGGGTCGGTTAAGCCAGCAGTGACGGGGATTTTTGGGATGTTTTTCAGCCGCCCGTAATAAACTGGTGAGGTCGGCATAATAAGAACGCTGCGAAAATCAGGCAGTGCCTGCGCTAGAGCTGCCTCACAGTTATAGGGCTTTATCGCTCGCGTGGGAATTGGCGGCCACCGGATTTGCGGGCGCCATATTCTCAATCAGTCGCGCGATGATCGTTTGAAGCACGGCATATCCGAATGATGGATCCTGATAATACAATTCCTTCGCCTTGCTTGCGCTCAGCTCGTATAGCTCACAGTCACTCAGGCACACCACAGTGGCGATTCGCTGCTGGTGGCGAGCAAAGACGCCGATTTCTCCTATAACCGTCCCTGAGGAGAGCGTCTTTCTGATCTCTATGACTTCGACTTGACCGTCAACCAGATAGAACAGTCTATCGGCCTGTTCCCCCTTTCGCATCAGTGTTTCACCAGCAGGGAACTTCCGACGCACCATCAGGGGCAAGATGCTCTGCATCGAGAGATCGGCATTTTGCGAGATCCCGCGAACTACATGACGGATCTGCACGAGGCGAGCAATGTTTACAGGAAGCAGTATCAAGTGCAGGAGCATGACCGGATAGATATGTGTCCATAAGCCGAACAAACTGAATAGAATATTACTCAGGATCGCGGTTACTCGTAACGGGGTCATCGTGCTCATACAAAAAGTGGCCAGCACAGTTGCTGATGCGGTGTACCCTAAGAAATCGACGGGTGTCATCGTTCCCCCCTCAGGACCGCCTGCAGGACGCGGCAGGGCGCGTGGGCACGGCGCGCCAAAACGCGCCTTTGCCGACGCTACGCAACTTCTCATTCACGTGATCCCGGGGCGCCGCAGAGTCACGATCCTGGAATCCAGCAAGCTCAATTCGTGCTTACAAGACTCCGGGCTCCTTCGCTGTGCTCGGGCTCCGGAATGACGAAGTCATGACGCGGAAAGCCTGTACGCTTCGAAACTCTGAGCTTAAGAACCAGATAAACGCTGCCAGCTGAAAGCAGATGACGATCGCGAAAGCGGTTTGATACGCTACGGGCGGGTAGTTTCTACCCCGGTATGTTCACTCTTCGGTTCGTGGGCTGGTTCAGCTTTCATCGCGCTTTCCGGGACACCTCGGCATTGCGATCACCCGCTCGCCGGGAAAATCGCCACGCCAAGTCTGGTGCTCCCCAGCCGCGTTCGGCGCAACGCGCGACGGGTAACTGAACGCGATGACTGCCAAGACAACGAGTGCCATGCATCCGTAGAAGATTCCTACTCCGCGCATCCACTTGGCGCGCGTAAGCCGGTCCTCTTCCGTCCAGTCGCAACTGAGAGACCTTCGAATCATGTGGTATGCATCATTTATTAGTTCGTGTTTATTCCTCTACGTGAGCGGCCCGCAATCAATTGAAAGTGACCTACGTCACATTCAATGAGAAACTTGACGTTTGTTCTGGCTCCTCGCAAAGCTAAGCCCCGAAGGGTAGAACCACACCTACAAGTGTTGAGCGTGCGTACCCCCATGACCTTGTTCAGCAATTCAAGCGCGCGAGGTTCGCTGTCCGCTCATCGTCTCGGTGGTCTGTACATCAATGACCAACCGAGCAGTTACGGGGCTCGTACGATTGCAGTGGCCGTTGATTCTACGGGTACGTTCCTGATTGCAGAAAAGTTTCCATCCGCTGTTCCGGAGTGAACGACGCGTCCGCTATCAGGGCAGCGAAAGTGATGATCGCGCAGCCGAGAAGGAAAATCCAAGGCATGAAGCTGCGAATGTTGGTTTGGCTGTCAGCGCCCTTGACGAGGCCAGCGTCGATCGAAAGCTGCTGCTGACTCATGTTTGTCTCCTCGTGTTACAGAGTAGGGATGCGATGCGTCGCGCACCTGATTCCGGGGATTCACTCCGGCATGCCACGGTATTCCTCCAGAGACCCTCTGTTTTCTTTTTTCTTTCCGGCGCACCGATCGTAAGCTAAAATGCTCGGAACCAACGTGACACAGGTCACATTTTGATAAGCTTCGAGCGTTGTCATCTGTCCTGCGCAGGCGTGCGCATGAAAAAACATTGATAATTCTTTGATGCTGCGCTTCACCCCGGCATCGCCAGTAAAGTTTCAGCCGCAGGTATGTCAAAGAAAACCGCCAAGCATAACGATACGAGAAGCGCAATCATGGAGAACAGGAACAAGGTGACGAGCTGCGAGTCTGCCGCACTCTGAAGCAGCTGTTTCCAAACCAGCTCGCGTCCTGCGGGGTCTTCCAATAACTGCGCCGACGGCGCAATTCCGGCTTGCTTGGCCATTCTCCAACTCCCTGTGCATGGGTACGCAATCAACGCGGTAATGGCGGCCGCGAGGACGGGATTGTCCGCTGCAGCCCAGAGTCCAGAAGCTAGTGGTCCTCGGCCATGCTTAGCATCCAGATTTGACGGTAGGATGAAAGCTGGCGTTCTCCAGCAAAGAGAGCATGCGATCAGGTGAAAAGTGTTATCTCGTTTGCTCGGCGGAACCCGAATAGACAAGACTGTGATCCTCGAATTGCTGGACTGGCAGGCCATGGAGCGAGGTGAGCCTATGCAGCTCTTGAATTGAGATGCTCGGAGCCGTCGGGGTTGCCGTGACGGCCGGCGACTTCGGCCAGAGCACGATGGCGGCAGCAATTCCCAGCGAGACGAGGACCAGACTAATTTTGATCATCTTGACCTCCTTTGTCCCCGATCGTAGCGCGTGAGCCATTTGCTAACGGCGTTCTTCAAGGCCGACCGAACAGGTCAGGTGGCCGCACAAAAATCACTGTTACATGAGTCTGTCACCACCCGTTTGGGGGGTGCAGCGTGCTATGTGCAGACGAATTATCTCAGCTTCGGCCATGAAGGCTCCCAACCCTTTTCCCAGCATCGACTCGTCGAGTCCAGACAGGCGGCTTTGCTCACGATTTGTGCAGCAAGCTGGAACTTTGGCCTCGCAGCCAAAGTTGAAGTGTGAGCTAGTTCACATCCGCCAGCCGTCAGTTCTGGTATGTTCTAGCTGAACTCGAACAGACCTGCCTTCAGAGCACTTAACGGCGAGCTAAAGACGCTATTGATTTTTCCACGGAGCCGACTTGGGCGGGTTGGCTGTATTGGAGATCAGGCGTGATCCATTGGTTCGAGGGTAATATACTCGACACGGAGCGGCGTGAATTATGCCGCAGTGGGGTGCTTTGTCCGGTCGAGCCACAGACCTTCGATCTGTTGGAATACCTGATCCGCAACCGCCAGCGGGTCGTCACCAGAGACGACATCCTCAACGCGGTTTGGCATGGACGGATTGTTTCGGAGGCGGCGCTCAATACGCGCATCAACACAGCCCGGAGGGCCATAGGCGACGATGGCACCGAGCAACGCCTGATCAAGACGATTCGCACCAAAGGATATCGCTTTGTTGGCGAGGTCCAGGAAGAAAGGGCGTCGAGCGCTGCAGCAGCGCATACGCTCGAACAGGGTCGAAGCGTCGGGCCGACGCTGCTGGATGGCCCGCGTATTGCCGTTCTTCCGTTGGCAAATATCACGGGCGACTGCCGGCAAGAACCATTTGCCGACGGCATGACTGAGGAGCTGATAACCGCTCTCTCGAAAGTCGGCTGGCTGGTCGTCGCTTCCCGAGCGTCGTGCTTTGCGTACAAGGGTCGAGCAATCGGCACGAGCACATCTGGGCCGAACAGTACGATGCAGAGATTGGCGGCGCGTTCGCGGCGCAGGCCGAAATCTGCAACAAGGTGATGACGGCAATCGAACCACAGCTCTATATCTGCGAGTGGATTCGAGCGGAACGTAAAAGCCCCGAAGTCCTGAATGCCTGGGAGTGCATGGTCCGAGCCTTGTGGCTGATGAGCACTCGCGAGAAAATCAATGCCTGCAAAGCGCAGAGTCTTTTGCAGAAGGCTGTTTCGCTCGAGAACGAATCGGCGCAGGCTCACAGCTTATTATCGATCGCCACTACATTCCGCCTCCATATGGGCTGGGTGAATCGGCGTGACACGGTCCCGCTGGCAGCGGACTTAGCTCAAAAAGCGATAGCGTTGAATCCTTACGAGCCGTGGGCTCACGCTGCCCTGGGGTATGCCCTTATCTGGCGGCACCCGGAAGAAGCAATGGCGCCGTGCACGCGTGCTATCACTCTCAACTCGAATCTTGCCACCAGCCATTATTACCTCGCCCTTGCCTCTGCGTATGCCGGCGACTGCGATCAGGTTTTTCCACATGCGGACTTGGCGGAACGCCTGGCACAAAGGGATCTGCTGGCTCGCGCCTACCCCGGTGCAGCCAACAATGTGCGCTCCACGGGCTTTTTCGCACGCGGCCGTTACAATGAGGGAGCAGAATTTGCTCGACGAGCAATTCTTGAGACGCCGAGCTCACCGACCGCGTACCGCGGTCTGGTCATGAACCTGGCTCTCCAAGGAGAGATCAAAGACGCCCAGCGGGCCCTTCGCACGCTCAAACGCGTATTGCCTGAAATGTCGCAGAGCTGGATCCAGCAAAATGCAGTCTGGGCCTCTCACGACACAATAAAAAAATACACCGAAGCCTTTCGCGCTGCCGGCCTCAAATAGGCGAGTCATCACGAGTCCGCACGGCAGCGGCGACCACGCGCCGCCGCGAGCCGTCGGATCCCGCGCACCACCAATGCTCGGGTGACCCGGTGACATTGCCCTCGCGGCGTCCCTCGTAGGGGCTCACTGCGGCTCGATGCCGGCATCCCGCGCCATCTGCTGCCATTTGGGCATGTCGGCTCTGATAAAGGCTGCAGTCTCCTCACTCGGAGCGTAGTAGAGCTCGATACCCATGGTGCCGATCCTCGCAACAATCTCGGAACGCGCGAATATGCTGCGCAAGTTGTCCGATAGCATCTTGACGATCTCCGCCGGCATGTCGGCCGGACCGAACAATCCGAGCCAGGGCAGAACCTCGAAGCCCGGCATCACGGTCTCATGCAATGTCGGCACATCGGGCAGGAGCGAGCTCCGCTCGCGGAAGACCGTTGCCAATGGCACCAGGTTGCCGGCGCGGATCTGCGGTATTCCGGAAAGCAGGTCGGAGGGAACCATTTGGGTCCTGCCGCCGATGAGATCGGCGATGGCGGCAGGGGTCGCGGTGTACGGCACGCGCGTCATTTCGACGCCCGCGCGCTTCTTAATGGCCTCTCCGACAATGTGGCCGGTGCTATTGCCATGGCCATAGCTCAGCTTGTCCGGGTTGGCCTTCGCGTACGCCACGAACTCTTGCATGGTCCGGAACGGTTGCTGAGGGGTCGTGACCAACACGGAGGAGAACCGGCCGACGCGGGCAATCGCAGTAAAGTCCTTGATTGGATCGTAAGGCACATTCTTGAACAGTGCCGGCGCGGCGGACAACGAGGTATTGCCGGCCATGAGTAGCGTGTAGCCGTCGGGGGTGGACTTCGCGACGGCGTTGGCGCCGAGCGTTCCGCCGGCTCCGCCGCGGTTTTCCACGATGAACGACTGGCCGTAGATATCTCCGAGCAACTCCGCAAGCAGACGGGCGCACGCGTCCGTGTTCGAGCCTGCCGCAAAGGGCACCACAATCGTCACTCGGTGCGACGGCCACTTTTCCTGTGCCGCCATTGCCGGAACAATGATGGACATCGCGCACGACAGCGATAGCCCGGCACAAACTTGAATAAGTCTCACCAAAGCTGCCCTTCACAGAGGTGCGCGCGCGTAACCGGCCTATCCGGCGAAGTCGCGGAATTCTATCCAACCCGAGTCGCCAACTGTAGCTGCGCACGCCGCTCAAGGCCATTATCGGGGTGAGCGAGAAGCTGCGTGAAGATACGAAGGCGCTGAAGCAGGACACCGACGCACCTCTGCCATTTCCCAGGAGGCGAGACCCAAACCAGACTCCGATCGCAATCATTCGATCGGCAATTCGCAACCGGAGGCTGACGCCCCGGAATTTCTGTTACCATTGCATTTTGCAAAGCTCATGATAGCGATCCTGATGGTCCTTCAACGCCAGCGCAGTGGTCTTGAGCGTGAACGTGCCAGCATCGTCCTTAACCGCCTCTTGAAGATAGAAGTTTTGTATGGGGAAGTGGTTGTTTCCGTATTTGTAAGACCCACGCACGGACGCATAATTTGCCTTGCGCATGGCATCGCGCATGGCGTCTTTCTTGGTTATATCGCCACCGACCGCTTTGACTGCGCTGTCGATCAGCATCGCTGAATCGTAAGCCTGGGCGGCGTAAAAGGATGGATTGCGATCGTATTTCCTTTTGAAGTCGGCGACGAACTTCTTGTTGGCGTCATTCGGAAGGTCGATGACCCAATGCTGTGCCCCTGGTACGTTGAGAGCAAGATCGGTCAAGCGCGGCAATGAGAGGGCGTCGACGATGAAGGACGTATAGAGCGGGATCTGCCCACGCAGGCCGGACTGCGAATACTGTGTCAGGAATTGAATGCCTGCCGCGCCTGGATAGAACGCAAAGACGGCATCCGGTTTGATGTTGCGCACCTTGCTGAGCTCCACTGAAAAGTCGAGCTGGTCGGGCCATTTCGTATAGTCCTCGCCGACGATCTGACCTTTGAAATTGGCTTTAACCCCCGCCAACACATCTTTGCCGGCGGCATAGTTCGGAGCCAAGAGGTAGGCGGTCTTGACCCCCTTCTGATTCATGTACTCACCCACCGCCTGTGGCACCTGATCGCCCTGCCACGAGGTGCTGAAGAACCAAGGCGAGCAAGATTCCCCCGCGATCTGCGATGGCCCGGCATTGGCGCTGATCAGGAAGGTTTCCGCATCGATGGCGGACTTCACCGATGCCAACAAAATATGCGACATCATGTAACCGGTGAGAAAATTGATCTTATCGGATTCGATCAGCTTGTCCGTCTTCTGCTTTCCTTGTTCCGGCTTCAGGCCGTCATCCTCATAGATCATCGTGACGTTCCGGCCTGCCATCTTGCGGCCCAGATGATCGAGCGCGAGTTCAAACCCGTCGCGCATATCGGTGCCGACGACCGCCATCGCCCCGCTGAATGTCGTGACAAACCCGATCTTGATGTCGTTCTGCGCCTTCGCAGCAAGGACGGCGACGGTGAGTAGGGCCGATCCGAGCAGCAATCGCTTGAGCATTTTGCACTCCTGGAGTTGCGCCTCGCCGGCGCTTGTTTGGTGTGATCGATTCAGTGCCAGAGTTTTCGACTGGCGATATCGGCACCTTCCCGCATCGCCTTGAATTTCTCCCAAACCACGGTGTCATGCACCTCGGTGCGGTAGAGCGCCTGCGAGCTGAACCCGCAATCGGCGCCAGCCATCACGTTTTCCCTGCCGACCAGATTTGCGAAGCGAATGATGCGCTCCGCAATCAATTCCGGATGCTCCACGATATTACTCGCGTGTGTGATGACGCCCGGGCAAAGGACCTTGCCTTCCGGAACCTTCACGCGCTCGAAGAGATGATACTCGTGCTCGTGGCGCGGATTGGCCGCCTCGAAGCTGTAGGAACCGGCGTTGATTTTCAAAACGTATTCAATGATGTCCGACAGGCTGGCTTCGTATATTCTCGGCCCTTCGTTGATGCCGTAGCAGGTGTGGAAGCGCACCATGCCAGCCGGTATCCCGCTCAGGGCGAGATTGGTGGCATCGACATACATCTGGGCGCGTCGCTTCTTCTGAGCGTCGTCGAGGCCAGGCTCGAAGAAAATGTCCGGCAGGAACGGATCATCGATTTGGACGAGAAGACCCGCGTCCACAATCGCCCGGTATTCCTTGTTCAGTTCGGCTGCCAATGCATGAAAGTATTCTTCATCGGTTTTGTAGTACTCGTTGATCCCGACGCCTGACGGGGCGGTCGCGGGCAGAAATGCCTTTTTTTCGGGAACGCCGGCCGCTTTGGCGGCAGCCTTGAGGTTCTCGATATCGATCTGCAAAAGCCTTTCGCCGCGGTATTTCACCGGCCCCACGCAAACGACCGGAGTGATCGGCACAATCGTACCGCCCATCATGGCCTGCTTGAAATACTCGGCGTAATATTCCGGGAAGGATGAAACCTCCTTCTGAAACAGGATCAGCTTCTGGTTCGGACGCGCCTCGAAGCCTTCGAGGCGTTCCTGGACGTAGGTGAAGAAGCCCGGCTTCGAGAACTCGCCGTCGGTCACGAAATCAATGCCGCAATCGACCTGCTTTCGAACGCAGTCCGCGACCGCCTTCGACAGCTTCGCCTGGTACGCCTTGTCGTCGTAAGGCTGCCTGGCGAATTTCGCCTTCATGATGTCGAGCAGATCGTGAGGCCGCGGCAGGCTGCCGATGTGCGTGGTCTGGATGCGGTCGTTGTTCTGCTGGATTCCCATGAACTGTCTCCGAAGTCGTTTGCCTCATTGTGAATCGTTCAGCGCAGCTCGGTGTGCCTGCCGTCGAACGCACCGGACTGGGCCACTGCCGCCCACTCTCGAAGCAGCTTTTTGTAATGCGGCATGTTTTTCTGCCACAAGCTGTTGATGCCCATGCCTCGGATCATGTTCAGCGTGGCCATCATCAGGAACGTCGCGTCGTTGCGGTTTATTCCGGCACGCTGAAAGGCGGCCAGCCAGACGTCGTTCATCGTGTGTCGGTAATGCTGCATGAATTTGTCGACTTGCACCATCAGCGTTTGATCGGTGCGTGCTGGGACAAGCACTTCCACCGCGGCGAGGAAGGGCCATCCCAGGTAAACGTGCAGGCAATCATCGATGTAGGCTTGGAGGGGATGCTTTCTCGCCTTGTCGCTGTTTGCGATTTTCTCGCCGTTCTCGATGCAGCGATCGTAAACCTGTTCGGTCGCGGCGATGACCAGTTCCGCCTTTGTGCCGTAGTGGTGAACCAGCGCGCCATTGGAAAGGCCGGCCCGCCCCGAAACTTCCTTTGTCGTGAGGCCGTTGTATCCGCGCTCGATCAGCACCTCGATCGTTGCGCTGAGCAGGCGTTCTCGCGCGGCGCGGCTGCGCGATTCCTGAGTTCGACGGGACTGTTCGGGGCGAGGCGCGCCGCGTAGGGGAGCGTTTTGGCGCTGACGCAGCAGGACTACTGTGCTGTCGTCGCGGCGCGGGGCGCGGCGAATATTCCGCAAGGTCTCCTCCCTCAGGGCTCTTGGCGGCCCGCGGGCGAAATATTCGGCCGGCATGGGCCGGGATGTCAAGATACATACCGTCTACTCTGTTTGTATTATTTACGCACCTCGTATGTGACGCTGCCCCCTTTTTTTATCCACTTGGAATTGGAGTCTGGTGGTCGGTGATGCCCAGGTGGGCGGTGGTGGCGGCGG
>Ga0207693_10003801_pt1 | contig 12853 bp, 14 predicted proteins | sample LARL81metaG_FD_184347 | JGI IMG/M metagenome (GOLD analysis project Ga0207693, IMG submission 184347) | Corn, switchgrass and miscanthus rhizosphere microbial communities from Kellogg Biological Station, Michigan, USA - LAR L8-1 metaG... | ecosystem: Host-associated > Plants > Roots >...
GTCCGGCGGATGCATCAGAACGGGTGATCTATCTTCTACCGGCGCCGATTTATCTGCCGGCGTTCGGCCCTTGGATCGTTGCCCGCGAGCGCGGCTATTACGCGGCCGAGGGTCTCGACATCCAATTCGAGACCGCGCGCGGGGGCGCCGATGTGGCCAAGCAGATCGGAGTGGGCAATGCGGTCATCGGCGGTGCCATGGGAGATACTCCCATCATCGTGCGTGGCAACGGCGTGCCGGTGCGGTCCGTTGCGGTGCTCGGCGGGCACGGTTTGATGCAGCTTGTCGTTCACGCCGACTCGGACATCAAGCAGCCCGCCGATCTCAAAGGCAAGACTGTGAATGTCACGGCTTTCCAGGAAACGACATTCTATGCCACACTGGGCATGTTGGCTGCCGTCGGATTGACCAAGGACGACGTCAATATTCAAGCAACCGGCCCGGCAAATATCTGGAAATTCTTTCTCGCCCGCAAGGCGGACGCCATGGCGGGAGTGCCTGATTTCATTGCCGAGGTGGAAAATCAGGGCGCGCAAATCCGAGTGATCCCGTCGAGCGGGTATTTCGAAAGCATGGGGCAAGCCATTCTGGCCTCTGACCAGACCATAAGGGAGCGCCCTGCGCTTGTCCGCAGCCTCGTGCGTGCCACCTTGCGCGGCATGCAGGACGTCATCAATGATCCCGCCGCTGCGGCGGCGACCTACGTGAGCGCCGTGCCCGACCGCAAGGGTCAGGAAAAGAAAGTGCAGCGCGTATTCGAACTGTATAAGCAATACGTCTATGGCGGGCAGCGGATCCCGGGAGAAATGAATCGCGATCAGCTCGCGAAGCTCCAGGCGTTCTACGTCGAACAGGGAATTTCCCAATCGGCGCAGCCGGTGGATGATCTCTTTACCAACGAGTTTGTGGAATAGCGTTCTTGAGCAAAGGCAGCCATGTGAAGGGCGATCTCTGCCTCGAATGCGTCCTGGCATTCGGAATCGACCCGCGACAGTGACGTGGCGCTCAAAGACATTTGCCCTCGGTGCAGCACTTCCGTCGAAGCCACTCGGATCATATGCAAAGGCTTGCGGCCCTGAAGCGGGCAGCTACTGCGGCGGAATAATTCAGTCGATTTTTGCACCTGAAGCAGCCACCACTTTTCCCATCCTAGTCCACTCCGTCGCAACCATTGTACCGAGCTGTTCGCGGGTCATGGGAGAAATATCCATGCTCAATCCGAGGAACGCTTCGCGGATATCCAGTGCTTCCAATAGCCTGTGCATTTCAACGCTCAGCTTACTGACAATTTCTGATGGGGTATTCCGAGGGCCAAATAATGCATTCCAGATTACGATCTCGAAATCGGGTACCCCGGCTTCAGCTACGGTCGGGAGGTCGGGCAAAGCAGGCGAACGTTTTAAGCCGGTCACTGCCAGCCCTCGCAGATTGCCGTTTCGGACAAGCTCAAGCACTGCGGTAAGAGATCCAAAGTGAACCTGCGTCTCCCCTGTGACGGTACTCGTCGCTGCCTGAGGCGAGCCGGAATACGGGATGTGAAAGAACTCAACTTGCGCGGCATTCTCAAAAAGCAATTGGCCAAGATGAAGCGTAGAACCGGTTCCCGACGAAGAGCAATTCAGCAACCTCGGCTGAGATCTTGCGAGAGCAATGAGCTCCTGAACTGATTTAACAGGCAATTGGGGATTTACCACGAGGACTAGCGGCTGGGCTGCGACATAAGCAATCGGGATGAAGTCGGTGAGTGTGTTGTAGGCGGTGTTCTTATATACGTGCGGGCTCACAACTAATTCCGTGGACGAACCCATCAGCAGCGAGTATCCGTCAGGATTTGACTTCGCCGCAGCTGCCGTTCCAATTGTTCCACCTGCGCCTGGGCGATTTTCGATGAAAACTTGACTGGACCATCTCGCTGAAAGTTTCTGGGCAACGATCCGGCCGGCTACGTCGGATGTACCGCCAGCAGCCCACGGCACGATCATGCGTACTGGTTTGGACGGATAGTCTTGTGCCAAAGAGGGGATAGTCTGAGCGTGTGCGATGGAAATGGAAGCAAGAGCAACGAGTAAAAATGCCCTATACATTCAGCCCTCCTTGACGGTTCTACCGTGGCCCGGTTTTGAAGGGGCCACTTCGATAGATGTCGATGCATTCCTTGGTTAAGATACCGGTCACGACATGAATCCGTCGTTGTGAAATTTCGATCAATTTCTCAACTGTGTAACTGCCGAAGGAAATGCCAAGATCCGCATGTCGCGCGCCAATCACAAGCGTGGAGAACCCTGCAATACAGGAAAGCCAACAGCACATCGGGCAAGGCTCCAATGTGGAGTAGAGAACGGCGCCGGCGAATGGGCCTGAATCTGCCTGGGAGCCAGAGTTGAGTTGTCGCCGTGAAATCGTCAACTTGCGGATGGCAGCCGCTTCAGCGTGTGCGGTAATGTCGAACGAGGAAGTGACTTCGTTGCATCCAGTTGACAGAAGCTCGCCATCTCGCACGATGACGGCTCCAACGGCCGCGTTGCCCAAGTCTCGCGCCCTCTTGGCCTCTTCCAAAGCAGTGGCCATGAAGGCCTCGTGCCCGGTGTGCATGTCTTGGTCCTTCCAAGAGGAACAGCAGACCCGGTAGATGCTCCGAGCGGTTATGTAAATGCCATGATCGAGGATCTCACCGAGGTTGTTGCTTATTGTCAACTACTAGGTTGCGAACGAAATTGGGTTACGGCACGGCCGCAAGCCGGATTGGTATTGCGTCTGGCCACTCGAAGCAAGACTCAGCAAGTTTTTGGAGTCTATTGCGGAATGTAAGCGGTAACCTCGATTTCAAGTAGATAATTCTCCCGAAGCTTGATTACGCCAACGGCCGTACGTGCTGGAACATTTTTTCCGAAATATTGAACCCACACCTCGTTGAGGATCGGAAGGTTCTCGTCGATGTTCATGATGTAACACGTAGCTTTTAGGCAGTGCTCGAATCCGCTCCCGCCTGTCTCCAGCACAGCTTTCAAGTTTTCTAGTGCCTGAATCGCTTGAGCTTGAAATCCACCTTCTACAACCTTGTTACCCTGCTTAGGGTCGCGTGGGGATGCGCCAGAACAAAACATCAGATTTCCGAGTTTCACTGCTTGAACAAGCGGGGCACCAGTCGTGGCTGCTTTGTCAGTATGAATTATTTCCTTTTGCATGCGCTCAGCTCCATCGTGCTTCACAAATCAAGTCCTTTGGTGTCATGTAGCTTGGGATCTAAGCACCCTATTCCATTTGCCAGCACCTGTTCGAGGCCTCGATCACTTCGGCAGGAAGTCGGCGATCAGCACCTTCGACCAATCGCGCCAACAACAAACGGCGTGCCACCGACCGTTGCCACATCTAAATTGTTGGAGTCGAGCTCGTCGCGCGCGTCCTTGCCGGCACCGAAGCGCGTGGCCTCGACCTCGATACCGTGCGTCTTAAACAGGTCGAGCTCGAGCGCAACCACCGCGGGCGCGCCCCATAGGCTGCACTGATAGCCGAGCCGCACCTTGTTGGACTGAGCTGCGGCGGGTGTCACCGGCGTGAAGGCTGCGAGGCTGGCGATGATCAACAGCCCGAAACCTGCAACGCGCTTGATGAAAGCGCCGTATGTATCCCGGGCGCACAAGGTCATGAACCGGTCCTCCTCTGGTGCTACCTCCAAAATCTACTTGCTCGCGGGGCCAAGCGAATTTCACGCTTGGATTACCGAAATCGTGGCATCGGGCCAAGGGTGCGGTGTTGCCGGTAGCTAGTCAATGACCAGGAAGTGTAAACTTCAACTGTGTTACAGTCGCGCGTGCTAGGCTCAGGCAACAAACTTTCCATTCCGACGCCAAACGCCAACTCGACGATAGATCCGATGGATGCCAAAGACGCTCGCAGCACTTGGGATGATCTGAGTCTCCACGACGTGTCGATGACGTTCAACCCGGGTGGCGGAAGTGAATATCCTGCGTTAGAAAACGCCAGTGTGAAAGTTCGTCGTGGAGAGTTCTATTGCCTGGTTGGTCCCAGCGGTTGCGGAAAATCCACCCTTCTCAATCTGATCGCTGGCTTTGTGCGGCCAACTTCCGGAACGATTCGGATCGGAAATCGGCAGATCGTCGATGCAGGCACCGATCGTGTGGTGGTATTCCAGAACGCCACGAATGCATTATTTCCATGGCTTCGAACCCACGAGAATGTCGAATTCGGATTGTCAGTCCAAGGTGTACCGAAACGTCAGGTTTCGGAAAGGGCAATGAGGTGTCTGGATCTAGTTGGATTGAGGGATCACGCTCACAAATTTCCATACGAGCTTTCGGGTGGCATGAAGCAGCGGTGTCAGCTTGCGAGAGCACTTGTCCTCGAACCGGAAGTGCTGCTCATGGACGAGCCGTTTGCCGCGCTCGACGCGATTAGCAAGCGCATCATGCAGAAGGAGCTACTCCGAATTTGGCGGCAGTTCCGTATGACGGTCATTTACATTACGCATGACGTCGGCGAGGCCGTGCTCCTGGGCCAGAAAGTTGCCGTGATGCGCCGAGGCCCACGCTCATCAGTCAAGGAGGAGTTCATCGTCCAGGAGCCATATCCTCGCAAACCGACTGATGAAATTGTTATCACTATGAACGCAAAGGTGGAAGCCTCCTTGCAGGAAGAAGTTGGGGACTCTCTCTATGCAGGATAGGCTCGTAACCTTGGCCCGCCGGGCCGTGATCAGCGCTGCGTCGATTTCGGTCGCGGTGCTCGCATGGGCAATATTTGCCCGATATTTTGCCTTTCCGGACCTTGTGCCGTCGCCGTGGGATACGTTTGGAACGGGCGCGTCAATGATTTCGAGCGGCGCGCTGCTTTCGCATGTGGGCATCAGCCTCGAGCGGGTCCTGGTCGGATACGCAGCCGGGTGCATTCTTGGCGTGCTCATCGGCGCACTGATGGGGCGTATTCAAATCGTCAGGCAATTCGCGGATCCATTGCTGCAGTTGATGCGACCGATCTCTCCAGTGGCCCTAGTGCCCCTGTCCATAATCTGGTTCGGCATCGGCGACCTCTCACGGTATTTCATTATTTTCTATGGAGTCGTGATTATCATGATCATGAACACGGCTGCTGGAGTTGCCTCGACTCCCAATATTCGGCTCAACGCCGCACGTTGTCTTGGCGCAAGGCCAAGACAGATCTTTCGGCGTGTTATCATTCCTTCGGCGGTGCCTTACATTCTGACCGGAATGCGCGTTGCGCTCGGCTTCGCTTTCATGGGCATCGTTGCGGCAGAGATGATCGCGGCGCAGTCAGGAATAGGCTATCTCATCATGCAATCCCGGATGTTGCTCCGCACTGACATCATGTTCGTCGGACTTGTCACCCTGGGAGTGCTCGGAGCCATCATAGACGGATGCTTCAAGTTGGCAATCGATCGCACGATGAAGCGCTTCATGGAGCATCAAGTCAACGTATGACCACGAAACGACTGACCATGAACGAACAGAGGGAGTAACTTTCATGACTTTAGCAAACGTTGCTTTGTCTCTGCGCCGGTATCTCTCAATGACCCTCGTTGCCGTGGCGTGCACGATTGCTATGATTTGCGGCCCGGCTAATGCGGCCGATCCGAAAGTCACGATATTTAGCGGGATAGACGAGCACTGGGTCCCGCTCCAAATCGCGAAAGCGAAGGGTTTTTTCACGGCTGAAGGCGTGGATGCGGAGGTAACGGTGTTCACCACCGGGGCAACTGCAACCGAGGCCTTTCGCGCTGGTCGTGGAGATTTCATTTCGGCAGGTGACCTACCGTCTGCTGCGATGTGGAAAACCGGCAACGTGATCGGTGTGGCTCCATCATCTTCCGATACTGAAATATTCGGAATCGTCGGAAAAAAGGACATCAACTCTCCAAGAGATCTGCGCGGGCGCAAAGTGGCTACAAGGATGGGTTCAACCGGCGAATTTCTACTATATCGGTATCTTGCATCCGGTGGCCTGAGCCCAGCCGACGCGAATATCATCGATCTTGCTCCACCGGAAATGGTCCTGGCGATGGCGCACGGCGACATCGATGCCTTCGCCTGGCTCGCGCCGTTCACGACCCGCGCGATCAACACGGGTACGAATGTCAAGCTGATCACCAGCGCAAAAGACTTGGCAAACAATCGAATCGTCTTGAGCGCATCGAAGTCCTTCATCGACCGGCAACCGGATATGGTCCGCAAAGTTCTCCGTGCATCGCATCGCGCCACCGAATTTGTGCGCACCAATCCGGAGGAGGCAACCAGGATTTGGGCTGATGCGGTACAGGGCGATGTCAAGCAATCGCTCCCAGTCGTTCGGCTGATCAACTACGACATGACTTTCAATAATGCCTTCGTCGACGATTTGAACGAGTTAGCCAAATTCATGGTGCAGAAGGGTGCGCTCAAGGAACCAATCAACTGGTCCAAGGAAATGAACACGAATTTTCTCCGAGACATCGACCCGAAGCTGGTGACGGCAACCTCGGCGCGGTGACGGAGCCCGGCTTCTTTGAACGGGAATAGACGTATGCAGAATGCCGGGTCGCCGCTGACAAAGGCGAACGCCTCCGGGCGACAGTATGTAGAGCTCGACGTGACCAGGCTCGCGTCCGGCTTCAACCTTCGGCTTGGCCTCCATCTCGTCACCGGCAAGCAGAGCGGTCCCACGCTTGGAATTCTGACGACCATCCATGGGGACGAGACCATGGCATTGATGGCGGTGCGCGAGCTGCTGGGCTCTATCGATACCACGTCCCTTTGTGGCCGCGTCGCGGCAATTCCAGTCGCGAATCCCCTCGCCGTCACGGTCTTCAACCGGCAGACGCCCGAGCAGCACGGACGTACTGACCTGCACGAAGTCTTTCCGGGAAGCCCAAGCGGCAACCTCACTCAGCGCCTGGCAAGCGTGATCACAGTCAACATGCTCGACCATGTTGATGCTCTAATAGATATCCATTGTGGTGGAACGGGCGGCCGGCTTCAGAGCCGGGCGGATCTCGACGCCTCGGCCTCAGCTGAGGTTTACGAGGGATCGTTGAAGCTCTGTCGGGCATTCAACACTTCGTTTGTGCATGCCAACAATCTCGTCGGCACTGCGGCGCGCTATTGCAACGGGCGTGGGATTCCCACGGCGAATCCGGAAATCGGCGGGGTTTATCTCGGACCGGAGATCGAAGGCGGTTACATCCATGAGGCGGTGATCGGCCTACGATCAGTTATGGCGACATTGGGGATGATTGAAGAACCGATACGGCCGGCAAAGCGACAACTCTTATTCGGAGTGGAGAGCCGATTCGAAGTGAACCCTTCGGTAGGTGGCTTCCTGAAATCGGAATTCTGTAAGCCATCGGACCTCGGGCGTCGGATCGAGCAGGGTACCAGGCTGGCTGAGGTGGTCGATATCCAAAGTCTCGAGGTGATCGAAGAGCTCAGGGCGTCCGTGACCGGATACCTTTTTTTCTCCCGCTATTCAGGTGTCGTCGATGCCGGCACCAAGGCATTCGCCCTTGCTGAAGAAGCGACTTCAACATGGCTGTGAGCAAGGTTCGAGCCATACTGCTGGCATCCAACGACGATGTCGCTGCGGCGCTCGATACGGTCGAGTCAGGTGGCCTCATCACTGTCATACACAACACGTCGGGCGAGGCGGTGACCGAGCTGGTCGCGCGGCACGCGATACCATTCGGTCACAAGGTTGCCGTTCGTGACATTGCCCACGGGCACCGGGTCAATCGATACGGATTTCCGATCGGTATTGCGACAACTGAAATCAAAAAAGGCGAGCATGTGCATGGTCACAACATGCGCAGCATGCTGTCTCCTGCCTCGAAGCAGGAGGCCGAACCATCGGCAATGCGGCCGGCGCGATGGGTCCACGATGTGGTGAAGGGCTGCTTGCAGGCCGTCGGCGCCCATTCCGAAGGCGCTGAGGCAATGGCAACCGCGGTTACCGAGGCTCATCTGCGGGGGGTGGAAACTCACGGCCTTCGGCGGCTGCGCCCGTACGTGACCCGTCTTCGGTCCGGCGGAGTGAATGCCACGGCGCGGCCACAGGCGGACCAAAACCAAGGCTTGTTGAGGATCGATGGCGGGAACGGCATTGGCCACCACGTCGCGGCGTTTGCGGCGAACGCTGCCAGCGATGCGGCCCGGCAATTTGGCATTGCCATCGCCCTGGTCAGGAACAGCAATCACTTCGGGTTCGCAGGATATTATGCAACCCTGATCGCCGGCCGCAGGCAGCTCGGTATTGTTACGTCCAACGGGCAGGTTTGTGTTGGCCCCGGAGGATCCACAAAACCGTTGCTCAGCAACAACCCGATTGCGATAGCGGCCCCGACCGGCCGGCTTGATTCCTACCTCGAATTGGATCTGGCGACGAGCGTCACGTCGCGGGCTAATGTCGTTGAAGCGGCGCGTTCCGGGGCATTGCTGCCGGACGGATGGGCGCAGGACGAGAATGGAATGCCTACCCGCGATCCAGCCGCGGCGCTAGCGGGCAGTCTGGTGGCATTCGGGGCCGAGAAAGGTTTCGGCTTGCTTATCGCTCTGGAGGCGCTGACCGGCGTACTTTCCGGCGGCGCATATGCCGATCAGGTCTCTTCGAAGGAAGCTTCGCCTGATGCACCCGAAGGCACCGCTCACACAATGATTGCCATTGATCTGGAAAAGGCGATCGGCGCCGGCCTGTACGCTCGACGCCTGGATGATCTCCTGCATCGCCTCAAGACGCTGCCCACGCGGCCATCAGCAGATCCTATCCGGTATCCCGGTGAGCGCCGGTGGAACTTGCGGCGGCGGCGGCTGAAAGATGGGGTCCCGCTGTCCGCCCCCGAATTGGGAGACGTCGTGAGCTTGACCCATGAATTGGGTGTCGCAAATCCTGGCACCTGAATAACCCCATGAAAATCGCGAGTGAGCATGCACTGGACTGAAGGCTTGCGAGGGTACGTGCGTGAAAACGGACGCAGCGGCATTCGCAACCTCGTTGCCGTGCTTGCCGCCGCCGACAACGTGAATCCGCTCGCACGACATCTTGCCGCCCGGAATCCCGGTGTGACCTGTCTTCCAGCCAGCTATGGCCGCGGGCAGATGGGTGAAGACTTCGAGCTGAGCCTGCGCGCAATGGCTGGTCTTGCAGCGCATCCCAACGTCGCCGCCTGCTTGATCGTGTCATTCGAGCCCGAGAGCAGCGAGCGCGTGGCGCACTTGGCGCAGGGGCTTGGGCGTTCGGTCGCTACGCTTTCCTTTCTTGCAGAGGGCGGACTCGAGCCGAGCCTGCAAAAGGGCGGAGAGATCCTTCGCAGCATGAGCGAGGGGGCCAGCAGAATGGAGCGTATTCCGCTCGATATGCGGGACCTGATCGTTGGGCTCGAGTGCGGCGGCTCCGACACGACATCAGGCCTGTTTGGGAACCCTGCACTCGGAATTTTCACCGATTGGGTCGTCGATAGCGGTGGAACGGCAGTGTTCTCTGAACCCGTCGAGTGTCTAGGCGGTGAGGAACTTTTGAGAAACAGGGCCGTTTCGGCGGCCGCCGCGGCACATCTGATTTCCACGGTCCACGCCTACAACGATCTTGCGCGAGACTATGGGGTCGATCTCGCCGGGACAAATCCTACTCCTGACAACATTGCCGGAGGGCTGACCTCCATTGAAGAGAAATCCCTCGGCGCACTCGCTAAGACCGGGTCGCGTCCGATCATGGGCGTGATCGGGTACGGACAATCTCCGCCGGGTCCCGGAGTATGGATGATGGATGCGCCGGCGGCGGCAGTCGAGAATGTCACTGCACTTGCCGCCGGCGGCGCTCAGCTTGTCTGCTTCGTGACTGGCACGGGAAATCCGGTCGGACATCCCGTCGCGCCGACCATCAAGATCTCCGCCAATCCCCGGACCGTCGATCAGATGAACGCTCATCTCGACGTTGGTCTCGCAGATCTTGTCCAGGGGACAATGACCCTGGCACAAGGCGCACAATCGATTGCTGAGACCGTGCGGAAGGTGATCAATGGAGCGGCCACGGCGGCGGAACAGTTGGACTACCTCGAAACGAATATCAGCCGCATTGGTTCATCCGTCTGAGGCCGCGACTCCTGTCCAACCCTGTGACGAGCCTTAGTCTCGATCAGCGGAGGTAGCATGCCGAGCGTTAGGATGATTATCGCAGTTGCCGCGCTCATCGGCTCGGTCGCGCCCGCGACTGCCCAGAACTGGCCCACCCGTCCGGTGACCATGGTCGTCTCATTCGCAGCCGGCAGTGGGGATGATGTCTTAGGGCGAATCATCGCGGCGCGATTATCGGAAGTCCTCGGCCAACAGGTGATCGTCGAAAATGTGGGCGGCGCAGGCGGCATGAACGGGGTAAGCCGCGTGGCGAAAGCAGCGCCCGACGGCTATCAATTCGTGTTGGGCGGTACCGGCACCTTTGCCGCCAACCAGACACTCTACAAAGCTCCGCTCTACAACGCGGCGACTGATTTCACGCCGGTCGCGCTGATCGCCGAGACGCCGCTGCTGCTGATCGCACATAAAAACCTGCCCGTCAGCAATTTGCAGGAGTTCATAACTTACGCGAAAGAAAACCAGTTGAAAATGCAATACGGTTCAGGGGGGCCTGGTTCAGCAACTCATCTAGCGTGCGTGCTGTTGAACGCGGCAATTGGAGTCAACGTCACCCATGTTCCGTATCGGTCGGCTGCGATAGCCATCCAGGATCTGATTGCGGAGCGCCTCGACTATGTGTGCCCCATCATTTCGACCGCCGGCGCTCAGATCGAAGGCGGGCAAGTGAAAGGACTAGCAAATCTATCGAAAAGCCGCGCACTGATCCTGCCGGAATTGCCCACCGCGCACGAGCAGGGCCTTGCAGGGTTTGACGCTTACATCTGGAATGGCGCCTTCCTGCCGAAAGGAGCATCCCCACCCATCGTCGACAAGCTCCATGACGCAATTTTCGCAACATTGGACACCCCCGCGGTGCGCAAGCGGATCGAGGAGGTCGGCGGGTCGGTGGTCTCGCCCGACCGCCGATCTGCAGATTACCTGCGAGCGTTCGTCGACAGCGAGATCAAGAAATGGGCCAGCCCCATCAAGGCGAGCGGAATTTCGATTGACTGATGCCGATCGCCGACACATGCCTCCGCGCAGCCGAAGACGAAAATCGAGCCGTAACGTTCGCCGAGGCGGAGGGAAGGTACCGACGCACTTCAGCCGCGGCGCCTGACAAATTGCAGCTGGGCTTCAGACCACTCTGATTCCCAGGTCGCGCGCGGAAGGATCAATCCGAATTCAATGAGCACCTCGCGCGGCCAGCGGACCAACCTGCGCCGGTAGTTGGTTGAGCGGTACCATTCGGGCGACATGCCGAGCAGAGGGCGCGGATAGCACGAGCAGAGCGTGCAAACGATCACATGATGCAGCGTCGGTGTATCTTCAAGCACGCGAAAATTCGTGTAGTCACTAGGGGTGCCGACTCCGGTCGGTTCCGCCCAGTCGATGCCGATCTCCTTGCAGGCTTTGGTGCCGTCCTCCAGGAGACGCGCCTTGAAAGCGGGGTCTGTCCATGCCTTCGCGACAAGCCGCGAGCCCGCGGCTGGTCCGACGGACTCGGCCCATTCGGTAAACCTCCGGTGGTCCTCGGCGGTAAAAAGACCATGCTCGATCGCGAGCTCCCGCACTGCAATCTCCAGAACCTCGTAGTCCGTTATTTCTTCCACCATCGGCGCCGCTTTATGTTCATGGCCATCGCCGGTGTGTGTGTGTGCCGTATTCATGGGCGTCCTTTCTAACTCCTTCGATCCCGGTCAGTTTCTAACGGGCTCGAGCCAGTGATCCGGGAACTCGGTCTGCAACGTATCGTTGTCGAATGGATATTCCTCCCAGAGATCCTTTTGACGGAACCGGACGATGTAATACTGTTCGCGCCGGCCGTCGTGGTCAAAGGCTTCATCCTCGGGAATGAGGTCTTTGTATGTGCAAGCGGCGATCGTGCCGGTGACTCCGCGCACGTAGTTCTGAGTGCGAGAGTAGAATATGTTCGGCATGTCCCTCACCTGGACGCGGTCGCCCACTTTGAAGCGGGCGGGGGTGTCGGACGTTTTCAGAGTTTTATTTTTTTTCATAGCGAGACTTCACCTCCGCAATCTTCTCCAGCAGCTCGGTTAGCGAGATGTGTTTCTTGTCGACGAGCATCCGCGCCGCGGACCAAATCCAGCGTCCGTAATAGGGCACGCCGAGATAGAGCGTATAACCTAAATCGTTATCGGCCCGGCGGCGCCTCTCTTCGGCGGTCCATATGCCCCTCCAGCCAAGCACCTCGCACGTCACGTAAGTATTGAGTTCCCACTGTTCTTCTTCCTTTTCCTCGTAGTGGACGGGGACATCCCGTTGGCCGCCTACGTCGTGGGGCGGATGCATATAGGCACGGAACAGGGGATCGGGAGTCTCGTAGTTCCAGTTTTGCGGTACATGAAGCGCCGGCTGGAAAGAGCTGATGATGTCGTATTGATGACGAAGCTCGGGTCGTGATGTCATTCTCATACACCTTCTTTTCTCGGATGACCGCCCTGGAAAAGCACGGCCTTGCACCTCGCTAATCTCGGAAGCACGCAATCTGGAATGATCGGGCAGCAGGCTCTCCGGAACCTGCATCTCGGCTGGATCTTTGACTTGGGCCAAGCGTGGTCAGTGTATTGATTGACACCATATCATATGGCCGCGGGTGACGCTACCGGGGATCCCGCGGTGTGTCGCTAGCACATGAGTTGTCCGGGTTAGGTAGCACACGAGTTGTCCGGTTTCATGCCTCCGCTGGGAGGCGAATCAATGAACCGGACGACATGGCT
>Ga0207693_10003802_pt1 | contig 12853 bp, 9 predicted proteins | sample LARL81metaG_FD_184347 | JGI IMG/M metagenome (GOLD analysis project Ga0207693, IMG submission 184347) | Corn, switchgrass and miscanthus rhizosphere microbial communities from Kellogg Biological Station, Michigan, USA - LAR L8-1 metaG... | ecosystem: Host-associated > Plants > Roots >...
AATCGGGGCGAAGGCAACCCCCACCGCAGATCCAGCAGGGGGAAGGCCTGCACGAGTTCTCAGTCGTCGTCGTGGCTCGCCGACCGGGGTTGTGTGACCGTGCCGCTGGGTGTGGGGTGAGCAGCGTTTCGCAGGACGCGGCAGCGACGGCGGCCGCGAGGGTGGCGATGGCGTAGAGACATACGACTCGCGTGGACGCGCCGGTGCGGATCTGCAGCCAGGCCGTGGCGCAGAGCGTTAGCGCGAGCCATTCGAGTGGGAGATGGGGCAGGTAGGGCAGCAGGCGCGTGCCGAACCGCCCGATTGCGGCGCCTACGCGCAGTGTGTTGGCGAGCACCAGCCCGGCGACGAGCACGTCCCCGAGCAGCTGGCTCCTACGCCCACGGCCGAGTCCGAACAGAGCCAGCAGGACGGGTGCGGCCAGCACGCGCAGGTTTGTCGCGAGAATGCCGAGCGCCTCGCGCAAGGTGCCGTGGAGGGTGGGGTGCGGCCGTCCGGACGGCGCAAGTTCCGGCGCGACGACGCCAAGCGCGACTCCGACAAGCGTGGCGGTGCACGCGGTCAGGGCGACCGCGATCAGGTCATGTCGGTGGCAACGTCCGCCGGGTGAAGGGTGTCTGGGGTTAGCGGTGTCGCGGGGTGCGGCTTGGGTTAGTTCTGCGGTAGCCATTGCGAGATCGCGTAGCCGCCAGGAACCTGGGCGACCGTGGCGAGGGTGATGTGGTCGGCTGCTTGGAGGCCGTCGTACTGGCTGTTGCCGCCGGTCTGTTCGCGGGTGACGATCACCCACTGCGATCGGTCAGTCCGGCTGGGAGCGATCGCGATGATCCGGCCGCGGTTGTAGATCCGCGCGCGGGCGATCTCGCCGTCGCGGCCCGACGCGGCGGCTGCCTGCTGCTCGGCCAGCCGCGCGGAACCGACGCTAATCGTTGCCAGGCGCCGCTGGTTGGCACTCAGCGTGCGCCAGTCCCAGTTGATATAGAGCGAGGCGAACTGCGCAATCGCGCCCTGCGGCGTCGACTGCAGCTGACTGGGGTTCTGGGCGGCGGAGGTGGGCGCCGGTGGTGCTGCGGCATCGCCTGGGCTCTGTTCGGGCAGAATCCGGACGGTCTTGGTCGGCTTCGCGGCCGGCTGCGTCGTACTGGTGGTGCGCCGGGAGTACGGGTCCGTGATCCCGCAGCCGGTGAGCGCCAGCTCGGACCCGGCGATAAGAGCGAGGATGAAGATCGCCTTGCGCATCAGAGTCCGGGCGGGTGGCGGACCGTCCAGCGCGCCCAGTCGGGCACGGTTGGGTACACGCGCCAGCGGGGTCCGGGTTGGCCGGCGTTGGGGCCGGTGTCGGTGCCGTGGTAGGAGGTGTCAAACCGCAGTCCGGCGACGTACATGAACGCGTGTCCGGGGTTTGCGTAGACGGTCACGTACCGGCCGGGGCCGGGCTGTCCCCAGCGAGCTAGTCCGGTTGAGTCCAGCGCGTCCGGCCCCAGCGCCCCACCTGCGTGAAGGACATAGGACACCGCGCTTGAGCAGTCGTATCCAGGCTGCAGCGTGTCAAGCGACGGGCCGTGCGCACCACCGAAAATGTATGGCTTCCCGAACAGGCGGTTGCTGGCCGCGACCATCGCCTTCACCGCCGCGGGCGCCTGCTGGCCGGCGGCAGCCAGGCCCGAGGCGAGGATCTTGGTCTGGATGCCGGGGACGAGCGGCAGCGGGATCCCGGCACCGGAGACGCTCGTCGCGCACTGGCTGAGGGCGGTCGCGGCCGGAGCTTGCAGGGTGGCGGGGAGCTGGCCGAGAGTCGCGCCGGCGCCGGTGGCCGGGGCGAGCTGGATGGCGACCGCGCTCTTGGATACGTCGAGGGCGGTGGCGCTTTGCCACCAGACGTCCAGGCGGAACGGCTGGCGGTCCGCGGTGAGCTGGCCGGGTCCTTGCCCGTAGCCGATGTCGCGCTTGTAGAGGATCTTCTGCGCGCCGTCGTTGGCGACGCGCAGCGCGGTCATATAGGGCAGGTTGTCCAGCGCGTTGGCGTCTGCGAACGAGAACGCGCCGCCGTTGGCGGGGTTGTGATCGAGCACCGACAGCTCTGCGAACGTGTCGGGATGCGCGGGCAGATAGCTCTGGCCGGGCGCCGCGATCGACCCGTAGCTGCCCGAGGTGGAATCGCCCGAGCCGCCATAGGTGGTCGCGCCGACGCGATACCAGCGGCCGGGCTCTAGACGCAGCGGCTGGGCGTACATGCCAGCGGCGATCGGTCCGCCGCCCGCCGGCGTCCCGGCGGCGCCTGGCGAGCTGGTCTGGCACGGTGGGTTGCCGGCCCCGGCGAGCAGCGCCACCGGCAGCAACGTCAACGTCACGACGCCGAGGCCGATCAGCCAGGGCAGCTTCGAGCGTCGGTCGCGCGATAGGCCGGCTGCGACGGCACCGGTCGACTGGTTGGGCGCGATGGTTGCTGGCATCACGCGGCGTGTCGGTCGCGGTGGCGTTCGTGCCATTCGGGTGTGCACAGCAGTCGAAGCGCCTGCCAGGGATCTCCGTGTGCGTCTTTGAGCGCCTGCGCGCGTCGGGGCTGGTCGTTCTCGGGGTCTGAGGAGCAGACCCAGTACTCGAGGTCGGCGAGCGCGACCCGCACAGCGCCGCGGCCGCGACGCGAGACCACGTACACGGTTGAGTACAGCCCCTGCTGTCTTGGCAGCGTGGTGATCTGCTCGATGTCGGTGCTGGTCAGACCGATCGTGTCGCGGCCGAGCTCGAGGTCATCGGGATCGTCTTGCAGGCACAGCTGCAGCACGCTGTTTGCCAGTAGCGCCCGGCCTTGGTCGTTTGCGAGGTCTTTGAAGTGCTGGCTGATGAAGATCAGCCACAGCGCGTAGTGGCGCGAGCGGCGCGCGTACTCGTTCAGCCATGCGCCGGCGGCGAGACTGGCGGTCAGCGCCCAGCCTTCCTCGACGACTAAGAACAGCTTCCCCGCCCACGCGCCACTCTCATCGAGCTCACCCGCCACGCGTGCCCGCCTCGTTTGCTGGACGCGCTGCTCGATGTGCGAGACGAGCGCCAGCATCATCGCCCCGATCAGCCGCTCAGGCAGGTTCGTGAGATCGAACAGCGTCAGCGGCGCATCGTCGGGAACGGTCGTCGGCTGATCGGCGATGTGCGCGAGCGTCCCGCCGGCGCAGTAGGGCTCAAGCCGCAGGATCAGCGACTGGATCGCGTCCGCGTTAGAACCGGTCAGGTCCCCGTGCTGGGCTCGCTGGCGCAACGCTTCAAGTAGCAGTGTTTCTCGGGACCGCTCGCCGGTCTCAATACACCGCGCGTAGACGGCGTCGATTGCGGTCGACAACAGGCCCTCCTCGATCGCGGTCAGGGTGCGCTGGCGATGGTCGGGGCCGTTTGAGTGGCCGATCAGCAGCGCGTGCAGCGCGAGCAGGAACTCCTTCTTCTCGCTCGGCACGCGCGCGGGGTCGGCGACGTCCCACGGGCAGATCACGTCGCCGGCGGCCGAGCCGACCTGCACGCGGCGCGATCCCGGGATCAGCGACAGCAGCGTGTCGTAGTGACCGCTGCCCGCGGTGCGCCCAGCGCGATCGGGGGTCGAGGACCGGTCGATGATCCACCCCCGCATCCCCTGAGAGATCGCGCGCATCAAAAGCGCGTTCATCAACACCGTCTTGCCGCCGCCAGACGGGCCGAGCACCAGCGTCACCCGCCGCGGATACAAGGCGTCGAACGGGTCGACCCGCTCCAAGGTGCCGCCGGGATCGGCGGTGCCGAGGATCAGCCCGCCAGGTGAGCCGCAGCTCGTCGAGGTCAGCGGGACACAATGCGCGATGTTGCGCTGTGCGTAGCTGCGCGTCGCGCGCAGCGTGTCGACGCCCAACGGCAGCGTCGATGTCCAGCCGGGCAGACACAGTCGCCGCCCGCGGATCACCCGCGCGTTTGTGAGCGCGTGAAACTCCCGTGCCGTGGTCGCGACGACGCGACCGAACTCGCGCTCGTCGCCGCGAGGGTCGCGGATCGCCAAGTAGATCCCGACCTTGTAGACGGTCGCGCCGACCTCGTAGGCGAGCTCTGAGTCGACGGCCGCCGCCTCGTCCAATGCTTCGTGCTCGTCTGAGGCAACGAGTTGCCCGCGACGCTCCTTGTAGAGCACCGCTGCTCGCAGCCGCTTCCAGCGTCTGCGTTGCCGTCCTCGTTCGGCGCTGCGGTCACCGACGGTGATGTGCACCGCGAGCGTCGCGGGCAGCGGGCATGAGAGCAGATGCGACAGCCACCACGGGCTGGTGTGAAGCGGCGGGGTCCCGAGGTGCAGGACCTCCTCGACGGTTCCGTCCGCGTGGCGCAGGTATCCCGGGTCCTCGCCGGCGTCGATCCCCACGGTCGCGCCGTCGCACAGCGCGCGGATCGCGCGGTGGCGCTGCCTGGCAGCGTCGTCGGGGCTGGTCGCACCCGCGAGCTCGACGGCATCGGCGAACTGGTCGAGGTCGGGGAGCTCGGTGGCGGCGGGGTGAAGGCGCTCCCAAAGCAGCGCGAGTGCCTGCACACCGTCGAGCAGGTAGGTCTCGATCCCGGCGTCGGCGAGCGCGCCCTGGATCTGACCGGTGAGCGCCAAGCTCTGGACCGCGGCGTGGTGGTGCGCGGTCCATGCGGTTCTCCCACGCGCTCGGCTCGCTGCCTGTCGCAGCTGCTCGCCGGGACTATCGGCCACGGGGAGGTAGGGGACGGCGACCCACCATCTGGCCGCCACGGCCGGCTGTTCGGCGCCGGCCGCTGTGACGACGGTCTGGGTGAGCCCGGACAAGAACCGGCGGCGGGCGGCCGCGAGGTCCCCGTTGCCGCAAGCGGTGTCCTGCTCGCAGGCGTGTTGTACGCGAGCGCGGTCCTCTGCCAGCGCCTCGTCGATCGGGACCGGATCGGTCTGGGCGTAGATGACCAGTGACTGCCGGTCGGGGATCGCTTGACAGAGATCCCGAAACGCCCGCTCGAGCACCGCCAGGCGCCCCGGGTCCGCGGTGATCGTATTGGGCACCCGCTGGCAGTCGATCAGCCGCACGTAACGCCCATCGGTCGTCACGACCAATCCGTCGGGTTCGACGGCCGCGATCGGGAGAAGCTCGCCCAACGATCCCGTGCGCCGCTGTCGAATCATCGGTCCACCGCCTCCGACACGTCCGGATACGACGCCGGTCGCTCCATCGTGATGGCAGTCGAGTCGGCGGCGGCCTGGAGCACGAGCCCGCGCCTGTCGGGCTGATCCGGCGCGGCGAGGCGCTTGTTCGCGAGGCGGTATCTGGCCAGTGCGAGCAGATATCGCCCTGGCCCGATCGCTTGGCCCGAGAGCCCGTAAAACAGCGTCCCCAGGATCGCCAAGAGGAGAACCGTGATCGTGACCGTGGGCTTGGTCCCAAACGGACTGACCCTTACCGCCACATACAAGACGCCGCCGCCGCAACACGTCGCGAGCCAGCCGCGCCAGGAGAGGCCGTAATAGCGCTCTGGATCGTTGAGCCGGCGAAACGTGTGCACGGCTCACCGCTTCTTTCGCAAAAGATTGCGCGAAGACGCCCGGCGGCCCGGGCGATCGCGACCCGCGGCAGCGGGCGTCGGCTGCGACGCCCCAGCAGAGGATGCGGAGTGACTGGCCGTGCCGTTGCGCGCCTCAGCCCCTCGGCCAACAGGTGCCACGTCGGGCGTTGGCGCTGGCCTCGTCGTGGTGTCGGCCACGGGCGTTGAGGTGCTTGTCGTCGCGGAGGGCCGTGGTATCTTCGGCGCCCCATTCGCATGCGACGCTGGTTGCGTTGGGTTCGCGGTTGACGATGCGGGCGTGTCGACGGAACCGCGCTCTGTCGAGCCTTGGGGCTGGCTGGAGGGCGAGTGAACGTTGGCTGGGTGCTGCCAGCTCGCCGTACCGGCGCGCGCCATCTGTACCGCGATCGCGCCGGCTCGCGCGCGTCCGATCAGCGCCGCGGTCCCAGACGCCCCCACGGTCACGCCGATCCGTGAGGCGGCGACGGCTGTGCCGAGCACCCCGCGACGGCCCGCCGTCGCGACCACGGCTCCCGCTCGACCAAGACGAGTGACGCTCGAGCCGCTTGACGCACCTGGGCTTGGTGCCTTTGTCTCGGAGATTCGAGTTTGGAAGCCGCGGATCGATCGCGCCGCGCTGACGTTCGCTTTTGAGACCGTCGATGCGCCTGCGGTGGTGCGCGCGTGTGAGAGCGCCAGCAGGCCGCCGACCTGGATGCGCAACAGACCGACTGCTTCGCGTGCGGCGCGTAGGCACAGCCACAGGGTCGCGAGGCCGGTGATCGCGAGTAGCACCCCGCCGAGCAGACTGCCGATCTGACTGTTTCCGGCCAGCAGCGGGCCCGCTGTGCCGGCGTCGTTGATCAGCACCGCGCCGACCGCGAACACGGCGGCCCAGACAACGGGGAGTGCGAGCAGCGTGATCGCTGCGCTCGCCCACGCGCGGGCGATGGCCGCTCCGGCCTCGGTCGGGATCAGCCCGATCGTGACCGGGCCGGTCGCGTACAGCAGCGCGCCGAGCAGCACCAGCGCGACCTTCAGGAAGATCAGCCCCAGCAGCTCGATCCCGAGCGCGGCCATCAACCCTAGGTCGATGAGCTGCCAGCCGCCCAGGGCGGCGCCGTCGACCGCGTAGAGCATCAGCTTGTGAAGCCCCGACGTCACCGCCGGCAGCGCCAGCACCGCATGGGTCATCTGGTTGACCAGCGCCGCGCCCTGCGCCCACCAGTACGGGTACGACACGAGCACGGCGCCGAGCGCCAGCACGCGAAGGATCGGGATCGCGACGTGATCGCCGTTCCCGACCATCGCGCGGCTCGTGGCGTACACGAGCGTGAGCGGCAGCAACGCCACCCCGATCCACGTGAACAGATCGCGCAGCTCGTTGATCCCGGCAAACCCGTACACATGCCGCCCCGCCGGCCCGACGATCTTCCCCGCGTAGTTCGGCACCTCGACGATCCACTGCATGATCTGCACGCCTTCGCCGGCCCACGACCGCGGGATCAACAGCTTCACCAGCGCCCCGAGCGTCACCAGGATGAACTTGCTCGCCAGGCCAAACGTCCACGAGAACGCGCCGAGCACGGCATGCCCGACACCACCGAACACGCCCCCTACCGCATGACCGATTCCCAACACGTCGGCGCCCGGGGTCGTCGGTCCGTGCCCGCCGGCCGCAGATGCGGGGACCGCCGCGAGGAACAGGACGACCATGGCCGCGACCCCGGCCGACCCGGCTATTCGCTTGACGGACATCGGGTGGCTCGCGGAGCCTGGCTAAGCGAGTACCGCCGGGATCACGACAAGGATCACGATGATCCCGCCGACCACCCGAAACATGTGATCAGGCGCCCGCTGGGACCCGAACACCATCAGCCCCGCGATCAACACCAGCACAAGCCCGGTGCCGGTCGAGATCAGCCACTTCCAGTTATCAGTCAACGTCGAGATCAGCTGCTTCACCGCCGCCGCGCCGGGCGGCGCGATGCCGTTGAAACCGCGCCGCGCAACGCCGCAAGGTGGACACCGCCGACGACGATCAGCGTGGTGATCGACAACAAAGCCAAGCGGGACAAGCGACTGGACATGAGCACCGCCCTTCCAATACGATTACGCGATAGAGCCAGTCTAGCAATAATAACGCTAATAACGCAAAATCACGCTGATAACGTCGAGGCTCTAACTCATAGGAGCGATCGCGCGGCGCCGCATCGGCTGCGACTCCCAACCGACTGAGCTCAGCGCAGACTCCGTTCCCGACGACGTTCGCGGGGTGCGGTAGCGGCGATCGACTTGTCGCCGAAGCGAAAGCAGGCTCGACCCCGGCCCCGCGGCGAATGCGATCGTCAGCTGGGGCTACCGCCCGCGCACGAATGCATCCAGGCGAGCTCCGCCGGGAACCCGCTGTCGGAGTACGCCTATTGGGGGTCAACGAATGCCGCACGACTGCTGTCGCGTGATAGCGCGCGCGAAACTACGGGCGGGGCGGGCTCCCTCTCGGCCATCAATGCGTAGGCTCTCGATGTAGCGGGAGAGGACCTCGACCCGCCGGGTGCCCCGCCCAGCGTGTGCCGGTGACAGACGATCGGTCGCAGCCTGCGTTTCCTCACGTGCTGGGGACGCGTCTAAGGCAGAGCGCGGCGAGGTCCACCCCGACATAGGCGTTATATGTCTGGCAGCCGATCCGGGCGGAGAAGAAGTCGTGGGTCGAGCCGTTGCCGAACGCGACCAGCGGCGCGCTGTTGCGCGCGAGGTCGAGGTCGAGCTTGCCGTAGGTGAGGTAGCGCTCCGGGCCGGATAGCTGCGCGGCGGCGGCGAGCTTGCGCTGGTAGGTGTGGTCGTTGAACGTGGGCTCGATTACTGGGCTGGTCTCGAGCAGCTCGTTCAGCATCCCGTAGGGGTCGGGAAAGTCGGCGGCCCAGCCGCTCCACGCTAGATCGAATCGCGCACCGGGCTTAAACAAGCTCGACACCAGCGTCTCGCGCGGGAACGTCTTGATCTCGACGCGTAGCCCGATCGCCGCGAGATTGCTCTTGACGATCTGCGCCTGCTCGGGGCAGGGGGATGTGTTGCAGGTGTAGAGCACCGCCGTGCGGCCTCTCCCGCTGGCCAGCTGCCTGGCCTTCACGGGATCGGGACTGATGGGGTACACGTGCGCGTAGCGATAGCCGGGCATTCCCGGCGGCAGGTAGTGGTCGGTTGGATGCTCGGGCAGCGGCTGGAATCCATCGCCCAGCTCTGCCAGCGCGCGCCGGTCGATCGCGTAGTTCACCGCCTGGCGCAGTCGCAGGTCGCTGAACAGCGGCCGGTGGGCGTTCAGCACGAAGTAGTCGAGCTGCAACCCCGAATTGACGAAGTACCGCTGCCTTCCGCGCGCGGCGGCCGGGCTACCGGGTCCATACCCGGCGGCGAGCGCTGAGGCTTCGGCTGCGACGCTCCCGTGCAGCCCGGAGCTGGGAGAGGGCGACCCGAATGCCAGCGTCGTGAAGTCGGCGGTACCGGCCTTCACTGCCGTCACGGCTCGTCCGGTGGACATCCCGATCGCGACCTCGATCCGCTCGAACTGGCGAGGGCGGCTGCCGTGGTAGTTGGTGTTGCGCACAAGCACCACCCCCTGGCCGGGAGTGAATGACTGGACGTAGTATGGGCCGGCTGACGGTATGACGTTCACTCCGCGAGGGTCAATCGGGGTGTCGGAGGGGACCGCGCACGCCGGCGGTTCTGTGAGTCGCGACACGATGTCCGGGTTAGGCGCCCGGAGGCGAATCGTCAACGTGTCTCCGCGCGCCACGATCCCGGCGATGTGGTCCGCGCTGCCGGCCTGGTACGCGCTGATCCCGGCGATGTCGCCGAAATCCGCGACCCATGCGTCCTTCATCTTGGGGTTGAAAGCGCGCTCGAGCGAGTGCTTGAACGTCTGTGCGGTGACTGGCTCGTTCAGGGGCGGCGAGAATCGAAGGCCAGGGCGGATCTTGAACGTGTACGTGGTGCCGTCGGCCGATACCAACGGCAGCGACTGCGCCGCCTCCGGCGTCGGCACCAGACCGGCTGGGCCGGGCTTGTCGGGGAAGTTCACCAGCTTGAGGCACGTGGCTTGCAACAGCTGCACCGACCCAGACACCGCAGGATCCATCGAGTCGGGGCCGGACGGCCAGTCGATCCGAAGCGTTCCGCCTCCCGCCGAGGTCCCGGCAGGTGGGATCGTCTGCGCGTCGACGGTCACCCAGAGGCGTCCGTCAGCGACCGTGAGCGCCTGCGGGCTGCCCCCAACAGGGATCTTCGCGACCACTGTGTCCGTCACGGGGTCGATGCGTGACACGGTGCCGTCGCCGCTGTTGGCCACCCATACCGAGCCGCCGCCGACGGCGACGCCGGCGGGCGCCTGCCCGACCGCAATCGTGTCGAGCACGGCTCGTCTGTTCGGGTCGATCCGCACGAGTGCGTTGTCGAGTGAGTCGGCGACCCACACGCCTCCCTCGCCGACGGCGATCCCGCTCGGCCCGTTTCCGACCGCGATCGGTGCCAGCGCTCCAGTCGGGTCGACGCGCGTGACGTTGTCGGCCAGGTTGTCCGTGACCCACACCGCAGCTTCGCCGATGGCGATCCCGCTCGGGCTAGCGCCTGGGTCGAGCCGTTGCGCAACGCGTCCCGTCGTCGCGTCGAGACGGGTCAGCAGTCCTGTGGACGGCGCCGCCCACACCTGATCGCCTTGCGCCGCGAGAGCTTCTGGACCCTGGATGACGTTGCCGATCCCCACGACCGGCTCGAGCTGGTTGAACTGGGGATCGATGCGGCCGACCGAGGCTGCGGTCGAGAACGGGTTCAGATCGGAGGTGGCGACCCAGACCCGATCCGCACTTGCCGCGATCCCGGTCGGGGGATCCCCAACCGGGATCGCCCGCAGCGTCCGCAGCGTCCGGGGGTCGACGCGGGAGACGGTCTGGTCGTCTTGATTGGCGACCCACAGCGATCCTGCGTGGTAGCTGATCGCGCCCGGCCTGGTCCCGACGGGGACCGCGCCGACCACCCGGTTGTCACGCGGGTCGATCACCGCCAGAGCGTTGGCCGCCACCCGTACCTGGTCGGAGCTGGAGCCGGCCAGGATCAGAGCGACCGCCGCAATCGCGGCCATAAGGAGGACGCCGCCCGCGGCGATCAACAGCCCCCCGCGCCGGAGGCGTTTCCCGGCCGGACCGGCCGGCCGGACAGGGCGCCTCGGCGCTTGGAGACTCGGGTCCTGGGCCAGGATCGCGCGCTCGAGCTCTTTGAGCGCCGGACCCGGCTCGATCCCGAGCTGATCGATCAGCATCCGGCGGGACTGCTGATAGCGCTCGAGCGCGTCGGCCTGGCGACCGCAGCGGTACAACGCGAGCATCAGCTGGGCCTGCAGGCGCTCGCGCAACGGATGCTCGCGCACGAGCCCCTCGAGCTCGCCCGTCAGCCGGGCGTGCTCGCCCAGCGCGAGCTTCGCGTCGATCCGATCCTCGAGCGCGGCCAGGCGCTCCTCCCCCAGCCGGCCGATCTCCGCCCCGGCGAAGGACTCATACGCCAGATCGGCGAGCGGGGCTCCGCGCCACAACCCGAGCGCAGCATCGAACCGCTCGACCGCCGTGCGGGGATCGCCGGCCTCGAGCGCCGCGCGTCCGGCAGCCGCGAGCTCCTCGAAGCGGTCGCGATCGACGCGGCCGGGTTCGGCTTGCAGCAGATAACCGTGGCCGCGGGTAACGAGCACGTCGTCACCCAGCGCCTTGCGCAGGCCCGAGACATACACGTGCACCGTCTTGGCGGCGGTCGCCGATGCCCTCTCGCCCCACAGCGCATCGACCAGCCGGTCAGTCGAGACCACCTCTCCGCGATGGAGCAGCAGCATCGCCAGCAGCGCGCGCTGCTTAGGACCGCCGAGCGCCACCGGGCGATCGCCATCGACCACCTCAAACGCTCCCAGAACTCGAAACTCAACCACGCGCGCCGCCCCTCCCGTGGCAACGCTACCACCGCGCGGCACCGTCGGATAGCCCCTGCGGCGGGCCGTTTTACCGAACTCTAAGCGCTTCTAAGCGCTCGTTTGCCGTCAAGCGCCACCGTCGCCGTCGATCCGATCGCACCGAGCGGTCGGCAACAACAGGAGGCGGTGGCAGTGAACACCCAGCATCGCATCACCTCAGGCCTCGCCGTCACGGTCGCGCTGACCCTCGCCGCCGGGGCGCCGGCGGCGCTGGCGAACCCAACGCAGCAACTCTACGGCCCGGCCGGGCGACCCAACCAAGAGAAGCAGATCGACACCGGCGGATCCGTGAGCGCCCCGCCAACGATCGTCCGGATCAGCTCACGGAGCGATGGCTTTGACTGGAGCGACGCCGGCATCGGCGCCGTCGGAGGCTTCGCGCTCTCGATGATCGGCATCGGTGGCGCGCTCGTCGTCTCACAACGCCGCACACCCCACAGCGACACAGCCCCGACGAGCTGAGGAGGACCGATCATGGTCGACACATCCAGCACCCCCGCGGCCGTCAAGTCAATCGCGCGTCGGGTCCGGCGCGCGATCCGAATCGGGGTAACCGCGCTCGCCGCGACCCTCGCGCTCACGGTGATGATCGTGACGCTCGCACCCACGGGAGCGAGCCGCCCAACAACACACAGCCAGCCACGGCATGACGCGCTTCCCCACGCCGCTCGCTCGTCGCGACTCAACGCGGAGGACTGGATCACCCTGAAAAACGCGATCCGGCTTCGCACAATGGCCCTCGCCCCAGGCCGCACGGCGCTGTACCGGTCCTTTGCCGCATACATGGGCCTCAGCGGCCTGATGAGCCTTCATCCAATACTGCCGGGCCGCTGTGCGACCGCCGTCTCCTACCTATATGACAACCTGCTCGACCTTCACGATGCGTATCCCGGCGAAGACTGGCGGCCGCTGCGACGCCTGATCCGCAAGCAGCCACCCCTGGGCGTCTGTGCCGCCAAGACGCTTCCCGATGTCACATACGTAGGCTGACGGTGGTTGGCCTTAGCCAAACGGTGAACGCTCTTTCGGCCGACCACTCACGTCCCACCGGCGCCCAGCGGTGTCAAGATCGTCGCCGTCAACAGCGTCACTCAGCCTCGGCCAAGTACCGCCAGCTCACCAGACGGGGTCCGAGGCTGAAAATGCACCGCGCACGCGTTCCTGGCGAGCACGAGAGAGGAGGACGAGTCGCTCGCCACCCCGGGGATGTCGAACGGCGCCCTCGAGTTACCTATGTGTAAGTCCCGTCAAGGTTGGTGTCGCTGGTTGAGGCGAGCGATGGGCGGTTGGTGGCCGAGGGCTGAGTGTTTGCGGTGATGGTTGTAGTGC
>Ga0207693_10003804_pt1 | contig 12848 bp, 13 predicted proteins | sample LARL81metaG_FD_184347 | JGI IMG/M metagenome (GOLD analysis project Ga0207693, IMG submission 184347) | Corn, switchgrass and miscanthus rhizosphere microbial communities from Kellogg Biological Station, Michigan, USA - LAR L8-1 metaG... | ecosystem: Host-associated > Plants > Roots >...
GCTCTTCTCGGAGCTTCTGGGAACCTTCTTCCTGGTGCTCGTGGCCTGCGGCGGCGGCGTCATCGGCCACGCCTTCCCGAATACGATCAGCCGCACCGCGGCGGTGACCGCGCCCGGCCTGATGGTGCTCGCGATCATCCTCTTCATGGGCAAGGTGTCCGGTGCGCACCTGAACCCGGCCGTCAGCGTCGCGTTCGCCCTGCGCGGCGACTTCCCCTGGCAGCGGGTGCCGGGCTACATCGTCGTCCAGGCGGTTGGCGCCGCCCTCGCGGCGTGGTTCATCCAGTCGGTGGCAAACGCCTCCGCGGTCTACGGCTCCAACTATCCGGCGCCCGGATACTCGTCCTGGGACGCCTTCCTGATGGAGGCGGTGCTGACGCTGGGGCTGGTCAGCGTCATCCTGGGCACCGCGTCGGGGGCCCAGAACGTCGGGATCATCGGCGCCCTCGGCGTCGGCTCCTACATCATCCTGGCCGGCCTCTGGGCAAGCCCCATCTCGGGCGCCTCGATGAACCCGGCCCGCACGTTCGGCCCGGATCTGGTGGGGTGGAACTTCAGCGATTACTGGGTGTATGTGGCAGGGCCGCTGGTGGGCGCGGTGATCGCGGTCGGCGCGGCGTTCGCACTGCGCGGTCCCGGAGGCGGGTCAGCCGGGTCGGCCGCCGCCCAGGGAGCCCTCTTCACCGAGGTCAAGCGGCCCGACCAGACCTGATCCGGCAAGGTCATCCGATCCGGATGACGCGGTGCCCGCCCGGGCGCGGTTCGATCAGGGCGTGGGGGATGCCGAGTCCACGGCTCTGCGCCTGGCGATCCGTGACGGGACGCTGATCGACAGCGTGCTGGTCGACTGCGAGCGGAACCTGGCCGTGTCGTCGCTCGACGCTCGAACGCACGCATTGGTCGAGCTCGGCGCCCTGGTTGCGGTCGGCGCCGGGGTGTCCTCGTTTGCCGTCACCGTCGGGGAGGCGCTCGCGGCCGGCGCCAGCCCGGACGAGATCGTCGGCACAATGGTGGCCGTCATGCCGCTGATCGGCACCGCCCGCGCCGTCAAGGCGGCCCCTCGCATCGCGCTCGCCCTCGGCTACGACGTCGACGAGGCGCTCGAGACCTGAGCGGGGTGGCAGGATCGGTGGCGAGCGTTGCCGAATCCCGACCCATGCACGCACCGGATCACCAGAGACATTCGACGTTGCTCGAACGTCAGATCATCCGCATCGTCAACAACTCACGGTCGCTCCCATTTGCGCTGGCCATGATGATGCTGGCGACCGCGTTCATCTCCGCGATCCTGGTCAAGCTGGCGGACGAGAAGGCGTTCGGCTCCTTCGGGATCGCCATCTGGTGGGGGGTTCAGACAATCACGACCGTTGGCTACGGCGATGTCGTGCCGACCACGCCGCTGGGCCGGGTGGTGGGGGCATTCGCGATGCTGTTCGGGGTGTCGTTCATCTCATTCCTGACCGCGGGCATCACCAGCGCGGTCGTGCAGCGCGAGGCGACGCGCGGGAGGGCGCAGGACAACGCCGAACACGAGGAGCGGACGAAGCGCGTGATCGAGTCGATCGGCCACATCGAGGCGCAGATCGCCGAGATCAACGCCATGCTCAGCGGGGGGAGTGCTCCGCCTCCGCCGGCTCATTGACCGCGCCGCCGTTGCCCCGCCAACCCGGCTCTGACAGGTCGCGCCAGCTGCACAAGAGCTCGTGTACCCCGGCGGCGCCGACGATCCGCGCCTCCGGCGCCGGCAGCCCCGACGGCACCAGCAGGAAGGGCCGCGTCTGGGCGCCGCCCATCCCGCCGTGGAAGGAGATCAGCTCCTCGAACGCGCAGCCCTGGTCGAGCTCGGGGTCGTAGAAGCTGTTGACCAGAATGTCGGGCGCGTTCGTGAACCCGTCGGTGCGCGCCAGGTGGGCCGCGGCGCCGGCTCCGAACGGCGCCAGTGGATCGCCGCCGGTGATCGTCGCGTCCTCCAGGCGATGGGCGCCCTCGGCGCCGAGCACGAGCGGCCCGTGCTCGGCCGAGCGCACCATGATGAAGCCGACGTGGGGGTGCTCCCGAAGCGCCGGGATCAGCCGCGGATGCCGCTCCTCGATCTCCTCCAGGGTCAGCCGCCGCGGCTCGTTCATGAGGTAGACGAGCCCGAGGTTGCCGGACCCGAGCACGATCACCTCGTGCCCAGGCGCCGGCGCGGCGGCGGCGTCCTTGCCGGTCTCGCGGCCGGTCGCCTCGCCGACCGCCTGGCCGACGGCCGCATTGTGCTCGTCGCCGCTCTCGACGGGAGCGACACTTGCCGATTCGACCGAGCGGGCGACCAGCTCGTCCAGTCCGTAGCCATTCCGCTGCTTGAACGTCGCCCCCTGGGTCTGGCCGTGGTCGGAGAGGACGACCACGTGGTAGGGCCGCGGCGCCGCGTCGACGGCACGAGCGATCCGTCCGATCTGATTGTCGAGCTTTCGCAGCGCCTCCAGCGTGTCTGCGCGCTCCAGGCCGGAGTGGTGCGCTACCTCGTCATAGCTCGAGAAGGTGGCATAGATGACCGGCCGGCCGCGCATGATGTCGGTGACCACCCCGTGCACGATCAGATCGCGGACGACGACGCACATGGTGGCCCGCAGGAAGGGGTAGATCCCGCCGCGGTGGCCGCGCGGGCGAACGTCCCGGCGGCGGCTTCGAAGCGCCGCAATGACCTCCAGCCAGACTTCCCAGACGAACAGCACGAGCGTCCGGGTGACGTTCGTCCCGTCGGCCAGGAAGGCCCGGTAGCCGGGGTTCGCCCGCTTCTCGGCCGATAGCCGGCTGACGGTCAGAATCACCTCGTCCGCCTCGCCCGAGAACAGGTTGCCGCGGCTGGCGCCACCGGCCGCGAGCAGCCCGTTGCCGGCCCGCGCCTTCTCCATGTGCTCGCAGTCGTCCGGGTTGGAGCAGGTGCGCATCCGCCCAGTCTCCTTCTCGACCCATCGAAAGGCGGGGATGTCAGCGTTGTCGCCGAGCAGGATGCCGGCCTGGCTGGCGCCGGTCTGGGACGACGTGTCGGTCTCCCACTCGACCAGGCTGTGGGTGTCGTGCTCGAGCCAGCGGGCCATCTCCGGCGCGTTGCCGTCGCGCATCGCCCGCCTCAGGATTGGCAGCCCCAGCCCGTCGATCTCCAGCAGTACCAGGCCGGGAGCGTCGGTGGCCGGGAACAGGCCCTGGCGGCGGGCGACCCGCCTCGCCACGCGAAGCGCATAGTCGTCGTCGCTGGTACCTGCCACCACCTCGATCACCATCGCGAAGGCGGCCGCCAGGATCGCCGCGGCCAGCGCCCACCAGAACGAGTCGACGTGCAGTGCGCTGTCGATGTGCGAGGCGAGCAGCAGCATGACCGCGTCCAGCACCAGGACCAGGATGAACCCGATCCCGAGCATGAATGGCAGGCGAAGGGCGGCGACGAGCGGCGGCAGGATCGCATTCAGGACCGCCACCAGGGCCGCCGTCACCAGCGCTCCCAGGAAGTCCGGGATGTGCACGCCCGGCAGGACGGCCGCGGCTGCCAGGAAGGCCGACGCCGCGAAGATCCACGACGTGACCAACCGCAGCCAGGAGAAGCGAATCGGCCGCGGCGGCTGGAACGCCCTCCTCTCCCCAGCGGCGGTCATCGTCCCACTGTACACGTGCCGGTCAACGACCGCGGGTGGCGTGGGCATGCACTCGAGCCGCGGGACGAGGGCGTGGTACCGTCCTCCAGTCGAGGTTTCGCAGACAGCCAACAGGCTTCATGCACGGGCCGAGCCGCCGACCGACGTCCCCCGATATGTCAGTCGGCCGTCGTTGATCGCGCGCCTTCGCCGGTCGGCCCGCCGGCCGGTGCGGCTGGTGTCGATCGTCGCCCCTCCAGGGTACGGAAAGACCACCGCGTTGGTCGAGTGGTCGGCGGTTGATCGGCGGCCGTTCGCATGGCTTCGCATCTGCGCGGAGGACAACGAGGGAACCGCGTTCGCGGCCGCGATCTCGGCGGCCCTCGATCAGGCCGGAACGGCCGGGGCCGCCGCCTCCGTGCTCGTGCTCGACGACGTCCACGAGCTGGCCGCGGCGGCGGCGATCAGCATGCTGCGCGACGTGATCGCGACCGCTCCTGCAGGCCGCCTGGTCGTGCTCGCCAGCCGACGTTCGCCGCCGGTGTCGCTGCCACGACTGCGGGCAGCCGGAGGGCTGCTGGAGATCGGCCCCCGCGAGCTCGCCTTCGACCGCGAGCAGAGTGCACAGCTGCTGGACGAGCTGGGGGACGTGGCTGACGCGCTGCGTCCCGGGCTGGTCCATCGGGCCGAGGGATGGGCTGCCGGGTTGCGGCTCGCAGGCCTGGCCCTGCGCGGGCTCCCGGGCGAGGCGGGCGAGGCGGTGGCGGCCGCCCGGGCGCGGCCGTACGTCGCCGACTACGTGCGGGAGGAGCAGCTCGTCCGGATGGACCCCGGAAACCGGGAGTTCCTGACTCGCACCTGCGTGCTCGACCGGATCTCCCCCGGGCTCGCCGAGGCGATGACGGCGACGGGCGAACACCGCTGGAGCCTGCGCGAGGTCGCGGCGGCCAATCCGTTTCTGGCTCGTGTCGACGACCGACCGGGCTGGTACCGCTACAACCGTCTCTACCGGGATGCGCTGCTGGCCGAGCTGGACGAGACGGCGCCGGGCCTGGCGCCGGAGCTCCATCGCATCGCCGCCACCTGGCTGGCCGAGAACGGCGACCGGGTGCCGGCGGTCGAGCACGCACTGGCGGCCGGCGACCGCGACCTGGCGGCGTCGCTGATCGCCGCGCCCGGCCTCGACCTCTATGCGCAGGGCCGCCTCGCCGTCGTCGAGCGCTGGCTGGAGCCGCTGGACGACCCGGAGCTGCTCGTCCGCCACCCGTCGATCGGCCATCTGGGTGCGCTCGTGCACCTCGCCCGCGGACGCGGAGAGGCGGCCGAGCGATGGACCGCGACCGCGGGCCGGCCAGCGCTGGTCGACGCCCTGGCGTGCCGGCGCGGTGTCGAGCAGCAGCGGGCGGACGCCGAGCGGGCCGTCGCAGAGGCATCCCCGTTCAGCCCGTTGCGCGCGAACGCCCTGGTGGTGCTCGGCGTTGCCCACGTGCTGGCCGGACAGCCCGAGGCCGGCACAACAGTGCTCGAGGACGCCGCCGCCTGCGCGGACGACCTGGGTGCGACGGCGGACGCCGCACTCGCCCGGGCGGAACTCGCGGCGATTGCGTTCGGCGAGGGCGACGGGCAGCGGGCGGCGGCGCTCGTCGACCGTGCCGGTCACCTGCTCGACGACCCCGCAGTCGACCAGCCTGCGACGGCGCTCCTGCTGGCGCTGCGCGGGCGCATCGCAATTCAGCGCGGCCACCTCGGCCGCGGCCGCGCCGACCTCTCACGGGCCGGCCGGCTGCGGCGCCAGTTGACCAGCGCCGTCCCCTGGCTCGCCGTGCAGACACGCCTCGAGCTCGCACAGGTTCACCTCGCGCTGGCCGACAGTGCCGGAGCGCGAACGTTGCTCCTGGAGATCGACGATATCCTCTACCGGCGCTCAAACCTGGGGGCACTCAGCGGACGGGTCAACGGGCTGCGGCACCGGCTGGCCGGGCTGGCCGAGCTGAGCCCCGGCGGCTGGGCGTCGACTCTCACCCCCGCCGAGCTTCGCCTCCTGCCACTGCTGGCCACGCACCTCTCGTTCCGTGAGATCGGCCAGCAGCTCTCGATCTCCCGAAACACGGTAAAGACGCAGGCGATCTCGATCTATCGCAAGCTTGGCGTCACCTCGCGAACCGCGGCGCTGCGCAGGGCAACCGACCTGGGCCTCGTCAACCCTGGCCTGGCCGAGCAGCGAGCGCCAGCCGTCGACTGACATGGCCGACGGCAAGCCGACACCCGCGACACCGGCCGCGGCCGACCCGCTGGCGGTGCTGCGGACGCCCGCATATCTCCGCCTGCTCGCGCTGGCGGCCATTCTCGGGGCCCCGATCGCCGCCGCCGCCTGGGCTTTCCTGTGGCTGGTCGACCGCCTGCAGACGCAGCTCTACACCGACCTCCCCGGCCACCTTGGGTTCAACACGGTGCCGGTCTGGTGGCCGCTTCCGCTGCTGGCGATCGCCGGCGTGCTGACCGCGCTCGCCATCACCCGGCTCCCCGGCAACGGCGGCCACTCACCGGCCGACGGGTTCAAGGCAGGCGGCCATCCCGCCGTCCGCGACGTCCCGGGCATCGCCCTCGCCGCCCTGGCCACGCTGGCGCTGGGCGTCGTGCTCGGCCCCGAGGCGCCGCTGATCGCGCTCGGCGGCGGCCTCGCCCTGATCGCCCTCTCCCGGCGCAGGCCGGACGAGCAGACCGAGAACCTCGTCGCCAGCACCGGCAGCTTTGCGGCAATCTCCACGCTCTTCGGGAACCCGATCCTGGCCGCTTTCCTGCTGATGGAGGCGGCGGGGCTGGGCGGAGCCATGCTCGACCTGGCGCTGGTGCCGGGGATGCTGGCGGCGGGAGTCGGCGCCCTCATCTTCATCGGCCTCGATTCCTGGACCGGCCTCGGGACGTTCTCCCTGGTGATCCCGAACCTGCCCCACACCGGATCGCCGACGCTGGCCGAGTTCGGCTGGGCGATCGCCATCGGCCTCCTTGCAGCGGTGGCTGGCAGCGCCATTCGCGGGCTCGCGCTCGCCGCCCGGCCGCACGTCGAACGTCGTATGCTTCGGCTGATGCCGGTGGTCGGGCTAGCCGTCGGCGGGCTGGCCATCCTCTACCATGAGCTATCCGGGCGAAACTCCACCGAGGTGCTCTTCTCGGGCCAGACCGCACTCGGGCCGCTCATCCAGCACAACGCGGACTATTCGATCGGCGCACTGTTGGCGCTCGTGCTCTGCAAGTCGCTTGCCTACGGCCTGTCGCTCAGCTGCTTCCGCGGTGGCCCTGTCTTCCCGTCCATGTTCATCGGCGCCGCCGGCGGCATGGCCCTCTCGCACCTGCCCGGCCTGCCGGTGATCCCGGCGGTCGCGATGGGCATCGGCGCCATGTGTGCGGCGATGCTCGGGCTGCCGCTGACCAGTGTCATGCTGGCCACGCTGCTCCTGCTCTCTGACGGCCTGACGGTGATGCCGCTGGTGATCGTCGCCGTCGTCGTCGCCTATGTGGCCCGGGCGCGGCTGACGCCCCTGTGGAGGCCCCCGGCGACGCGGGCGGCCCCGGCCGAGACTCATCCTGTTGGGACGACCTGAGCAGGGGAACCTGGCGATAGGCTGGCCCGCGGGTACCGGCTCACGCGGCCGGTGCAAGACGACCTGAGGAGGACGGATGGCGGATCTGATTGCGATCGGCTACGACGATGAGACGACGGCCGACGAAGCCGTGGCCGAGGTGCACCGGCTGCAGCACGACCTGATCATCGAGGCCGACGCCGTCGCGGCGATCGTGCGCGACAACGACGGGCACTACAAGGTTCACACCAACCACACCCCGTCCACCGGTGGCGGCGCGACCTGGGGAATGTTCTGGGGGCTCCTGTTCGGGCTGCTCTTCTTCATCCCGGTCTTCGGGATGGCGGTCGGCGCCGGCCTGGGCGCGCTCTTCGGGCACATGGGCAAGAAGGCCATCGACGAGCAGTTCCAGGAGCAGGTGCGCGAGCTGGTCAAGCCGGGCACCTCGGCGCTCTTCATGATCGTCGAGAAGGTGACCCCGGACAAGGCGGTCGACGCCCTCAGCAAGTACGGCGGCACCGTCCTCAAGACGTCGCTCAGCGAAGAGGAAACCAAGAAGCTCCAGGAGGAGCTGCACGGCGCTCCCGCAACGGCCTGACGCGAGCCCGGAGGCCGCCCGCCCCGGCCGGCGGGCGGCCTCCGCTAACTAGCTACAGCTCAGCCCGCCCAGCGTCGACGCGTACGACTGCTGGAGCGCCGTCGCAGCCTGCTTGAGCTGGGTCTTGGCTTCGGCGATCGACGTGCTCGTGAGCAGGGTCGAGGCGATCGTCTGAAGCTGGCTGGTGAAGGTCGAGGTCGCCTGCTGCACCTGCTGCTTGGTGTCGGAGGCGAGGTCCGGCGTCGCCTTCCTGATCTTGTCCAGATCGTCCTGGATGGCACTCACGTCCGACCGCACGGCGTCGAGCGTGACCGTGCCGGCGGTCATCGACTTCAGGTTGTTCAGCTTGCTCGAGATGTCCGCCCGGGCCGAGCAGACATCGCTCTTTGCCTGATCGGCCTTGTTGCTGCTGCTGCCGCAGGAGGCGCTGACCAGCGCCACCAGCAGTGTTGCCAGGCCGGCCAGCAGCGCACCCCTGGCGCGCTCGTTCGGCTCCACGTGGAACATCGGCCCCTCCCCCAAGAGCTGGAGCTCCACCCTAACCGCGATGCCCGGCGGCCGCCACCTCGGCGCTCTCGCCGACCGCCAGGAGGATCACCCGCACGTCCGGTGTCTGCTCGCCGGCCAGTCGCAGGAATTCCTCGGCCGGACCGCGCACGCGCTCCGGGTCGCTGCTCATGCCCACCTGCCGGTACGTGCCCCAGTGGATGGGGACCGCGGCCCGCGGCCGGAGCAGCCCAAGCGCCTCGGCCGCGCCTGCCGGATCGAGATGCCCCGGCGGCAGCCGGCGGCCCCATCCCGCGACCGGCAGGAGCGCAACATCCAGCCCCGGCCCGATCTCGGCCATCTCCGGGAAGACGCCGGTGTCGCCGGCGAAGTAGGTCCGGGTCTCGCCCTCGACCACGAAGCCCAGGGCCGGAGTCTTCCCGAACAGCGACCGCTGGGCATCATGGTCGGCGTGCGTCGCGCGCACGGTGACGCCGCCGACACTCGTCCGTTCACCGGGCAGCAGCTCCTCGACCGCGGAGAACCCCTTCCGGCGCAGGAGGCTTCCCGCGCCGCGGGGGGCAAGCAGCAGCCGATCGCGGCCGAGCGTGCGCAGCGAGGGCAGGTCGAGGTGGTCGTAGTGCACGTGCGAGAGGAGCACCGCGTCGATGTCGGCCGGAGGAGCGGGCGGAGGGGAGTTCCGGCGCAGGTGCCCAATCCGCGCCCGGAGCGCCGGGTCGGTCAGCAACCTGACGCCGCCGTCCTCGATCAGCACGGTGCTGTGGCCGAGCCAGGTCAGCCGCATCGGCGAAGCGGCCGGTGATTCACGGGTCTAGTCGGGGTCGAGGCGGTTGGGGTCGCCACCCAGCGCACGCCCCGGCCCGCGGGCCGCACGCTCGTCCGCGCCGATGTCCTCGACATCTCCCGACGCGAACTCGCGCTCGGTTCTCGACTCGCCCGGCCACCGCTCCTCGGCGTCTTCGATGGCCGCCTGATCCGCCTCGCGGCGCTGCTTCTTGAACCAGTCACGGATTCCCATGGCCGGAGTCTACGCCGTCTCGTCGGGGTGAGCCGATTCGCCGCCGGCCGGCGGCTCGGCGGCCGTCGTCTCGGAGCCGAAATCCGCCTCCAGCTCCTCCGAGAGCGCGCCCGATCCGGTCTCGGGCTGGAAGTCGTCCGGGCCGTGGCCGGAGGCGACCATCTTGGTGCCCCGCGAGGTGAGCTTGTCCATGAGCCGGTCGAGCCAGGTCACGCGGTCAGTCTACCCGGGGCCTGCCCTGATCACGTGTCGAGCGTGGAGCCGGGGGTGCGGGCGATCACGATCCGCGGGTCGGCTCTTGCCGCAACGATGTCGGCCACCACGTTCAGGACGATCACCGTGGTCGCCACCACGGTGACGATGCCCACGATGACCGGCAGGTCGAGGCCGTTGAATCCGACCTGGGCGGTGAGCGCCTGGGTGCCGATGCCGGGCAGGGCGAACGCGGCCTCGATGTAGATCGCCGCCATCAGCGAGGTGCTGACGTCGAGCGCCAGCATCGTGGCCATCGTCGGTACCAGCAGGCGAAGGACATGCCAGCGGATGATCTCCCGCTCGGAAGCGCCCTTGGCCCGGGCGACCGCCACGTGCGGCTGCTGCAGGAGCTCCAGCACGCGCGTACGGATGACGCGGGCATAGAGGGGCAGCAGGAAGAGCATGAAGGTGATCCACGGCAACATCAGGTGGGCTGCCCATTCCCGGACACCGCACGACCCCGGCCCGGTCAGGTTGCAGTAGCCGCCGGCCGGCGCCAGCGGGATCGAATAGACGAAGACGCTCTGGAGGAGCAGGCCGACCACCAGCGGGTGCAGCGCCACACCGCACATGATCAGGGTGTTCAGCGTCCGGTCGAGCAGCGTGTGCGGGTGCAGGGCAGAGCCGACGCCGATGACGAGCGCCACGACCACCATCAGGAGCACCCCACCGAGCACGATCGACGCGGTGACCGGAAGCGCCTGCTTGATGATCAGCGTGACAGGCTCCTGGGAGGCGTAGGAGTTTCCCAGATGGCCCTCCAGGATGCCCTTCAGAAAACGCAGGTACTGCACGTACACCGGCTTGTCGACTCCGAGCACCTTGTCCGCCCTGGCCAGCGCGGCCGGCGTGGTGCGGATCCCCGTGATGTACGTGCCCGGGTTCTCGGGGATGGTGAAGAAGACCGCATACGTGATCATGGTCAACGCCAGGAACATGAGCACCCCCGAGAGCACGCGCCGGATCACAAACGCGAGCATCAGATGCCCCTCGGGTCGAGGGCACGGCGGATCTGCTCACCGAGGATCGCGGCCGCACCGGCGGTCACCAGCACGGCGGCGCTCGGGATGACCACCAGCCGGCTGCTCAGCGAGAGCGTCTCACCGGAGGCGAGGGCGGTCAGCCAACCGATCTGCGATGCCAGCATCCCGCCCCAGCTGGGAGTGTTCGGGTCGATGCCCACGCCGAGCATCGAGAACGACGCCTCGAGCAGCATCGTCGTCGCGAACATGACCGTTGCCGGCGGGATCAGCACCGGTACCAGGTGCGGCAGCATGTGCGCGAAGAGGATCCGACGCGTCCCGCAGCCGACCATCCGAGCCGCCTCGATGAAGGGCCGCTCGCGCAGCTCGAGCACCTGCACGCGCGCCAGCCGGGCCGGGTACGGCCACAGGAAGAGGCCCAGGAACACGGCCAGCCAGAGCACCCCCGGCTCGACCAGTCCGTCCAGTGTGTAGCGGCTGAAGCGATCCGAGATCGTCGCCCCCAGGGCGATCGCCATCAGGAGCACCGGGAAGGCGAGTGAGAAGTCGACCAGCCACTGCACGACGGCGTCGACGCGGCCGCCGCGGAAGCCGGCCAGCGTGCCCAGGACGGCGCCGATGCTGAACGCAAGCAGCGTCCCTCCGAGCGCGATCTCGATCGTCGTCTGGCCGCCGTAGAGCAGGCGCAGGAACTCGTCGCGACCGACCGTGCCATCCGCCCCGAGCACCATCAGCGTCGATCCGGATGGGTGCTCACCGGTGTAGTTGACGTTGGGTATCCGCGTCCAGAAGCTGACCGGGGAATAGCCGCGGACGGCGCTGGCGAAGATCGTGTCGGGGCCGTGGCCGAGCATCCCGGCAAGCAGGGGCGCCAGGACGAAGCAGGCGACGAAGACGACCACCAGGATGCTGCCGGTGACGACCGCCAGTGGGTCGCGACGGAGCCTCGCCATCGCCAGGCGCCAGTAGCCGCTCGCGACGGGCTCACTGCTCCTTCCCACCGGGAAGGTACGACGCGTGCCGAGGCAGGCGGTTAGCCGAGCCCGGCGACCGCCTGGCGAGTGCTGTGCACCCGCAGCCCGGAGGCCAGCGCCGACAGGCCGACCAGCAGGCAGAAGAGCTCCCCGGTGTCGGTCAGGCCGAGCTCGGTCTGCACCAGGCCGAAGCCGACGACCGGCACGATCAGGCCGATGTAGAGGACGAGAAAGTAGGCGGATGCGACCTGGCCGCGGCGGTCGACGGGGGCGACCACGGTGAGCATGCCAAGCCCGGCGCCCACGATCAGGCCCTGGGCCAGTCCGACGACGACGGCCGCGGCGGCGAGCGCTGTTACGGACGCGGCCGTCAGCGAAAGCGCGACCAGGCCGAGTCCCGCCGCCAGCGCCACGCAGCCCGCGGGCAGCGCCACCGTCGGCGCGAAACGGCGGGTCAGGAACTGGCCGGCGACCGAGGTCAGAAAGAGCGTCGACACCAGGACGCCGCCGGCGGTCGGCGCGGTGATCCCCAGGATCTCGCCGAGCATGGCCGGGCCGACCGCGCCGAAGACGCCTGAGACGCCGAAGGCGGCGATGCCGGCGGTGGCGGCCGGAAGAAACACCGGGCGCACCTCGGCAGGCAGGCGCAGACCCGCGAAGTCGAGCTCCAAGCGGCGCCGGCTGACCGTCTCGGGGAGGCGCGGGAAGGCGGCCAGTCCGCCGAGGATGAGCACCAGCTCGACGACGTAGGCGGTGCGCAGCGGCGCCGTCACGTACTGGGCGAGCAGGCCGGCCAGCAGCGGCCCCATCGCCAGCCCGCCCAGGTTGGCGGCGATCGCCAGCTTGGTCGCCCGGTCGCGGTTGTCGTCGAGGTCGACCAGCCAGGCGGTCGCCGTCCCCGTGTACAGGCCGGCGGTGATCCCGATCAGAAACCGGCCGGCCAGGAGCAGGCCCACCTCCTGGGCGAGCAGGAAGAGCACCATCGCCAGCGCCCCGACCACCAGCCCGCCGGCCAGCGGCGGCTTTCGCCCGCTGTGGTCGGAGAGGCGGCCGAAGACGAAGAGCCCCGTCATCACGCCGACGCCGTAGACGGCGAAGACGACGGTGATGGTCAGCGACGAGAGCCCGAACTCGCGCTCGTAGATCGGATAGAGCGGGGTCGGGACGGTCGTCGACGCCATCACCGCGGCGAAGATCGCCGCCACGGTCAGGCTCACCCACAGCGGTTGTACGCGGCGCACGGAGATTCGCTAGCCGCGCTGCAGTTTCGGCAGCTCGCGCGCCTGCGCGCCGGCCGCGGGGACGCGTTGGGGATCAA
>Ga0207693_10003806_pt1 | contig 12844 bp, 15 predicted proteins | sample LARL81metaG_FD_184347 | JGI IMG/M metagenome (GOLD analysis project Ga0207693, IMG submission 184347) | Corn, switchgrass and miscanthus rhizosphere microbial communities from Kellogg Biological Station, Michigan, USA - LAR L8-1 metaG... | ecosystem: Host-associated > Plants > Roots >...
GAGCTCGACCACCGCGTGGCCGATCAGGAGCGGCGGCAGCGCATCACCCGCCGGCGAGGCGGTGCCGAGATTTCCCCCGACGGTCGCACGGTTTCGAATCTGCGGCCCTCCGACCGTCCGTGAGGCCTCGGCGAGTGCGGGCAGCAGCTCGGCGAGCGGCGCCTCCATCGCCTCGGCGTACGTCAACGCGGCGCCGAGGCGGACCGACCCGTTCTCGCGCGACCAGCCTCGGAGCTCAGCGACCTCGTTGAGGTTCAGCAACGCCTCCGGTCGCGCGCGGTCGAAGTTCAGCTCGACCATCACGTCTGTACCGCCCTGAATCGGCACGGCCTGTGGCCACTCCGCCTTCAGCTGGAGCGCCTCGTCGAGCGTTCGCGGGCTCAGAACGTCCACGGCGGCAGCGTATTGCGTCGCAGCTCGATGATGAAAGCGCCGCACCCGGGGCGGGTATCGTCGCCGGGGATGGCGGACCTCGCGCGACGGCTGGCGGTCGCACGCGGCGACGAGCCTGCTGATCTCGTCGTCCGCGGCGGACGCGTGCTCTCGGTCTTCACACGCGAATGGCTCGAGACCGACGTCGCAATCGCGGATGGGTACGTCGCGGGGCTGGGGGACTACAACGGAACCGAGGAGGTCGACGCGAGCGGACGTTACGTCGTGCCCGGGTTCATCGACGCCCACATGCACCTCGAGTCGCCCAAGCTGCTCCCGGACGAGTTCGCGCGGCTCGTGCTCCCGCTCGGGACAACGGCCGTCGTCGCCGACCCGCACGAGCTCGCGAACGTGCTCGGCACCGATGGCGTCCACTGGCTGCTCGACTTCTGCGCCGAGCTGCCGCTCGACGTCTACTTCATGGCATCGTCTTCCGTGCCGGCCTCGCGCTTCGAGTCGCCTCGCCGCGCTCTCAACGAAGGCGACCTCCAGGGTTTGCTCAGGCGGCGCCGCGTGCTCGGGCTGGCGGAGATGATGAATTTTCCGGGCGTGATCGCGGGCGACCCGGGCGAGCTGGTGAAGTTTGGCCTCACCGGCGCGACGCACGCAGACGGCCATGCCCCGGGGGTCCTCGGCAAGCAGCTGAACGCCTATGCGGCCGCCGGTATCCGGTCCGACCACGAGGCGTTGACGGTCGAGGAAGGCCGGGAGCGACTTCGCGCGGGGATCTGGTTGCTGATCCGCGAGGCGTCGATGGCGCGAAACCTGCAGGCGCTGCTGCCGCTGGTCGAGGAGTACGGAACGTCGCGAATCGCCTTCTGCACCGACGACAAGGACCCGGACGACATCGCCGAGAACGGGCACATCAACGGCATGGTCCGGGACGCCGTCGCCTTTGGAATCCCGCCGGAGGACGCGCTCGTGCTTGCGTCCTTGAACCCTGCCCTGTGGCACGGTCTCGACCACCTGGGCGCGCTTGCGCCCGGCTACCAGGCAGACGTACTGGTCCTGCCGGACCTCGAGAGCTTCCGGCCCGAGCTGGTCTTGAAGCGCGGCCACCCCGTCGAGGAGATCGCGCGCTCCGAGGTGCCGGAATGGGTCAAGCACACGGTGCGGATCGGCCCCGTCGCCGCGGAGCGCTTCCGCATCGGCTGGCGCGACGGTGCCAACGCGCGCGTGATCGGGCTCGTTCCCGACCAGATCGTCACCGAGTCGCTCGTCGAGACGCCGGCCGTCCGAGACGGCGAGGCCGTCGCCGATCCCGAGCGCGACCTCGCCAAGATCGCAGTCCTCGAGCGTCACCTCGGCACGGAACGAGTGGGCCTCGGTTTCGTCCACGGCTTCGGGCTCCAGCGAGGCGCGCTCGGCTCGACCGTGGCCCACGACGCCCACAACCTCGTCGTCGTCGGCACGAACGACACCGATATGGCCCACGTGGTCGAGCGCCTGGCCGAGCTCGGCGGCGGCATCGTCGCGGTCGACAACGGCGCGGTGCTCGCCGAGCTGCCTCTACCCGTGGGAGGCCTGCTCTCCGACCTGCCGCTGGCCGAGGTGGTGGAACGCAGCCGCTCCTGCACGGAGGCGGCGAAGCGGCTCGGCTGCCGTGGCGCGACGCCGTTCCTGACGATGTCCTTCCTCGCGCTCTCCGTGATCCCAAGTCTCAAGATCACGGACCAGGGCCTGGTCGATGTCGACCGCTTCGAGCTCGTGCCGCTCGAGGCTGATGATCTGGATCACAAGGCCGGATGACCGTTCTCGCCAACGCCCACGTCGTCACGATGGACGACGCGGGGACGGAGCTCGCCGGCGGCTGGATCCGGATCGAGGACGGTTTCGTGGCCGAGATCGGCTCCGGGCAGCCGCCGGGGCCGGGGGATGACCTCGCCGGGGCCGTCATCACGCCCGCGCTGATCAACACGCACCACCACCTGTTCCAGACGCTGACGCGCGCCCGGGCGCAGGAGGCCGATCTCTTCACCTGGCTGAAGGAGCTCTACCCGGTCTGGGCCAGGCTCGATGCGGAGGCCGAGTACGCCGCGGCGCGCACCGGCCTCGCCGAGCTCGCGCTCTCGGGCTGCGGCACGGTCTTCGACCATCACTACGTCTTCCCGCGCGGCGAGGACGGGTTGATCGAGGCCGAAGTCGAGGCCGCTCGGGAGCTGGGGGTGAGAATCGTCGCCTCGCGCGGCTCGATGGACCTCGGCGAGTCCGACGGCGGCCTGCCGCCCGACGGGCTCGTCGAAGAGCTCGACGAGGTGCTCGCGGACACCGAGCGGCTGGCCGCCCTACACGAGACGGGCCCGGGCGCGCGCGTCCAGCTCGCCGTCGCGCCTTGCTCGCCGTTCTCGGTAACCGGTCGGCTGATGACGGAGTCGGCCGAGCTGGCGCGCAGGCTCGAGCTCCCACTGCACACGCACCTCGCCGAGACGGCCGAGGAGGAGGCCTACTGCCAGGAGCTCTACGGCTGCCGCCCGGTCGAGTACCTCGAGCGGCTCGGCTGGCTCGCCGGCGATGTGTGGTGCGCGCACTGCGTCCACCTCGACGACGGCGACGTCGGCAAGCTCGCGGCGACCGGCACCGGCGCCGCGCACTGCCCGACGTCGAACCTGAGGCTCGGCGCCGGCGTCGCTCCCGTACGGCCGCTGCTCGACGCCGGTGGTCGCGTCGGCCTGGGTGTCGACGGCTCGGCGTCGAACGAGCGTGGCGATCTGCTCTTCGAGGTCAAACAGTCGCTGCTCGTGGCGCGCGGGCGCGACGGCCCCGCCGCCATGACCGCGCGGCAGGCTCTCTGGCTCGCGACCCGCGGCGGCGCGGCGCTTCTCGGGCGCGGCGATCTGGGCGCGATCGAGCCCGGCCGCTGCGCCGATCTCGCTGTCTGGCGAACCGACGTGCTCGAGCTGGCCGGGGCGAGCGACCCGGTAGCGGGGCTCGTCCTTTCGGCACCGCATCGGGTCGACCGGCTGCTCGTCGGCGGAGACGACGTCGTTCGGAACGGGCGGCTCGTGCGCACCTCGGAAGAGGAGATCGCGCAGGAGCACCGCCGTCAGGCGGAGAAGTTCAACCCGTGATCTCGACGCACGTTCTCGACACCGAGCACGGAAGGCCCGGAGCAGGCTTGAAGGTCGGCCTCTACCGTGGCGACGAGCTGGTCTCGGAGCAGGAGACCGACGAGGACGGCCGGATCGCCAAGCTCTCGCCGGCGGCGCTCGAGCCGGGCGTCTACCGGATCGTCTTCCGCGCCCCCGGTGGCTTCTTCGAGCAGGTCGAGGTCAGCATCGCGGTCGCCGACCCGGACGAGCACCTCCACGTGCCGCTCCTGCTCGCCCCGTACTCGTGCGTGATCTACCGCGGCAGCTGACGGTCGAGGAGCTCGCGGAGCTCTTCGAGGGCCGAACGAGGCTGGTCGAGCTGCTCGCCGAGCGAGAGGACCCGCTCGGCTCGCCGGAGCAGGCCTTCGCCGAGCTGACGGAGCAGGAGCAGCGAGAGGCCCTGAACGCGCATCCCGCGATCGGCGCCCGCAACCTGTCCGAGCGCTCGGCTTCCGAGCAGGGCAAAGGCGGCCATCCGGCCGTCCTGACCGAGCTGGCCTACCTGAACCAGGTCTACGAGGAGAAGTTCGGCTTCCGCTTCGTCGTCTTCGTCAACGGCCGCCCGAAATCCGAGATCCTGGAGGTCTTGCAACAGCGCCTCGAGCGGACGCGTCAAGAGGAGCTCCAGACCGGACTGCGTGAGCTGGTCGCGATTGCCCGCGACCGCTGGCAAAGATAGTGCCCCTGCTGATCGACCCCTACGCGAACGAGTGGCTCGACCTGCTCGTTCGCTGGCTGCACGTGGTCGCGGCGATCGCCTGGATCGGCTCGTCGTTCTACTTCATCGCGCTCGACAATCACCTCAGGCCGCCGAAAGACGAGGCCGACGCCGACCTGGGAGTCGGCGGCGAGGCTTGGGAGATCCACGGCGGCGGCTTCTACCAGGTGCAGAAATACCGGGTCGCGCCGAAGACCCTGCCGGAGCCGCTGCACTGGTTCAAGTGGGAGGCCTACACGACCTGGCTGTCTGGTTTCGGGCTGCTGATCGTCCTCTACTACGTCAACGCGAACACGTACCTGATCGACAAGTCGGTCGCCGACCTGCGCCCGTGGGAGGCGATCGCGATCAGCGTCGCCTTGCTGGTCGCGGCCTGGGTCGTCTACGACGGGCTCTGCCGGATGATCCCGAACGACCTCGCTCTGGCGGGGGTCTTGCTCGTGCTGGTGACGCTCGCCGCCTGGGGCATCAGCCACCTGTTCGCGGGTCGGGCGGAGTACATCCAGATCGGGGCGATGCTCGGGACGATGATGGCCGGCAACGTCTTCTTCGTGATCATCCCCGCCCACTGGGAGTTGATCCGCGCCAAGCAGGCGGGCCACGAGCCGGACGCCGCCGCGGGCCTCCGGGCGAAGCAGCGCTCGGTGCACAACAACTACCTGACGCTGCCCGTCGTGTTCACGATGATCAGCAACCACTTCCCGATCACCTACGGCCATTCGTATTCGTGGCTGATCCTCGTCGCGTTGCTCGTGATCGGGGTCTGGGTCCGGCATTTCTTCAACCTCCGCCAAGCCGGGCGCAACGCCTGGTGGATCCCGGTCACGGCCGCGCTGGCGATTGCGGCCGTCGCCGTCGCGATCCGGCCGCACGGCTCTTCGGGCGGGACAGCGGTGCCGTTCACCCAGGCTCAGGCGATCGTTCAGGAGCGCTGCGTTCCCTGCCATTCGGCCCACCCGACGAAGGTCGACTCGGCGCCGATGGGAATCGTCTTCGACACGCCGAAACAGATCCAGGCGCAGGCGAGCCTGATTCAGCAGGTCGCGGTGCTGACGAAGGTGATGCCGCTCGGGAACCAGACCGGGATGACTCAGGCCGAACGGGACACGCTCGGCCACTGGATCGAGCAGGGCGCCAAAACGAGATAGCTTCCGCGGGATGCTGGAGATCGAGGTCGGCGGCGCGCGCTTCGAGGCGCGGCTCGAGGACGGCGCGGCGCCGCAGACCGTTGCGGCGTTCCGGCGGCTGCTCCCACTCGAGAGCAAGCTGATCCACGCCCGCTGGAGCGGGGAGGCCTGCTGGATTCCGTTCGGGGAGCTCGACGTCGGAGTCGGAGCCGAGAACGCAACCGCGTACCCGGCGCCCGGCCAACTGCTGCTCTACCCCGGCGGGGTGAGCGAGACGGAGATCCTCTTTCCCTACGGGCCGACGCAGTTCGCGAGCAAGGCCGGGGTGCTGGCCGGGAACCATTTCGCGACGATCGTCAAAGGCGGCGAGCAGCTACGTGAGCTCGGACCGCTCGTGCTCTGGCAGGGCGCCCAGTCGATCCGGTTCGACGAACGCTAGTACAGGCGGCGCAGCGTCTCGGTCAGCGCGTCCACCGCGAGTGCGATGTCCTCGGGGCTCGACAGTTCCTCGGGGGAGTGACTGACGCCGCCGTTCAGGGAGCGGACGAAGAGCAGCGCCGTCGGGACTCCAGCGGCGGCGAGCACCATCGCATCGTGGCCGGCGCCGGACCGGAGCTCCGGCGCGCCCGGCAGCGCAGCCTTCAATGCCTCGAACGGCGCGCCGCTCATCGGCACGGGGTCCTGCCGCCACGTCGGCTCGAAATCGATCGTCTCGATCAAGCGCTCGAGCGCCCTCGCGTCGGGCGCGCGCACGTCGATCGACACGGTCACACGACCCGGGACGACGTTCATCGCGCCGGGGTCGATCTCTACGACCCCGACCGTCGCGAGCGAGCCGTCGGCGGCGCACCGCTCGACGTGGAGGATGAAGCGCGCCGCCTCGACGAGCGCGTCGGCGCGCTCCTCCATGGGTGTCGTACCCGCGTGAGCCGCCCGGCCTTCGAACGTCTTCGCCCCGCGCGCCTGGCCGCTGATCGCGGTGACGACCCCGAGCGGCTCGCCGAGCCGCTCGAGCACCGAGCCCTGCTCGATGTGCAGCTCGACGAACGCATCCGGAAGCTCCGACAGCCGGCGGCTGCCCATCGGCCCGGTCTCCTCAGCTCGAAAGGCAACGACAGCGAGCTCCGCGTCGGGCAGCCGCTCAGCCGCCTCGATCGCGGCCACCACACCGAGCACGCCGTCGAAGCGGCCGCCGTTCGGGACGCTGTCCAGGTGCGAGCCGCTCCAGATCCGCGCAGCGCCGCGGCGGCCGAAGAGATTGCCCGCCTCGTCGCGGCCGACCTCGAGACCGGCCTCGCGCATCCATGCCGCGGCGAGCTCGTGCGCCGCATCCTCTTCGTGCGAGTACCCGGGGCGGGTCGGGCCGCAGACCGCGTACAACTCGTTCAGACGCTCGCTTACGCGCATGGCGCTCATCATCGTCCCTGTGCGGTCGCCGCGACCCGGCCGCCGGACAGCATCGCCGAACCGAGCAGCGGCGCGAGCGCGACGAGTGAGCCGATCGCAGCGCCGCTTCGCTCGCGGCCGGCAAGCTCAGCGGCTGCCGCAAACGAGAGGCCGTTCCAGCTCATCGCCGTTCCGCCCGCCACGACAAGCGCAGCGACGACAACGCCGGTGGGGCGTTGAGCACCGCAGCGGTCGCCGCGAGCGTCGCGAAGGCGACAAGCCCAACGGCTCGAAGCGGCCCGATGCGGTCGCCAAGGAGGTCACTCCAACGGCCGAGTGCGATTCGAAGCACAACCGCCAGCGCCTGGATCACAGCGAGCACGAACGCGGCTTCCTGCGTCGTGGGACCGCGCTCGTCTCCGGGCTTCCACCGATGATCGCGCAGGTAGTCATCACCGGCTTTCTCGTCCTATACCTCCACGACGGACTCGATGCTCGAGCGGACGTTGAATTGTTCACGCGCGCGCCCATGGGGGGCGCACGAACGCCCCTACCGAAACGCTATCGGGGCAAGGCGTACGTGTCTGCAACGCGAATGCGCCGACTACGAAGCAGGACGCTCGAAGAGCGCCGCCTGGCCCTGCCCGACGCCAACGCACATCGTGGCAAGCCCGTAGCGCCCGCCACGGCGGCTGAGCTCATGCAAGAGCGTCACCACGAGGCGCGCTCCGCTCATTCCCAGTGGGTGGCCCATTGCAATCGCGCCTCCGTTGACGTTCACCTTCTCCGGATCGAGCCCGAGCTCGCGAATGACCGCGAGGCTTTGCGAGGCGAAGGCCTCGTTCAATTCGACCAGATCGAGGTCAGACATCTCGACACCGGCCCGGGCCAAGACCTTGCGCACTGCGGGGATCGGCCCGATTCCCATCACGCGCGGGTCGACACCCGCCACCGCGGCGCTGACGAAGGAGCCGAGCGGCTCCACGCCGAGAGCGCGCGCCTTCTCCTCCGAGGCGATCACGACCGCCGCAGCCCCGTCGTTGATGCCCGCCGAGTTGCCCGCGGTGGCCGTACCGTTCTCTCGAAACGCGGGCTTCAAGGCTGCCAGCTTCTCCGCGGTCGTGTCCGGCCTCGGATGCTCGTCGCGCGTGGCCTCGCCGACAGGCACGAGCTCGTCGGCGAACCGACCGGCTTCGTTCGCGGCGGCCCAGCGCTGCTGGGACTGCAGGCCGAAGGCGTCCTGGTCCTCCCGCGAGACCTCGTAGCGCTCCGCGACGTTCTCGCCGGTCTCGCCCATCGACTCGAGCGGGAACATCGCCTCGAGGCGCGGGTTCGGGAAACGCCAGCCGAGAGTCGTGTCGTAGACGGTCACCTCACGAGGGAAGCCGCGCTCGGGCTTGCCGAACACGAACGGCGCGCGGCTCATCGACTCGACTCCCCCCGCGACGAACAGTTCGCCCTCGCCGGCGGCGATCGCATGACAGGCGGAGACGATTGCGGAGAGCCCCGAAGCGCAAAGCCTGTTGACGGTCACACCTGGGACCGATTCGGGCAGCCCGGCAAGAAGCAGGGCCATCCGGGCGACGTTCCGGTTGTCCTCGCCGGCCTGGTTTGCGCAGCCGAAGTAGACGTCTTCGATCTCGGCCGCATCGACGCCCGCCCGGTCGACCACCTCGCGGATCACGAGCGCCGCCAGATCGTCGGGCCGCTCGCCGGAGAGGACTCCGCCGTAGCGCCCCACGGGCGTGCGGACGCCGCTCAGGATCACCGCTCTGCTCATGAGCCCGAGGCTAGCTCACGAAGTCGAGCTGAACGCGCCCGGGGAAGGCGCCGAGCTCGTCGCCGCGCCGAAGCAGCTCCGCGACGGCCTGCCGACCCTCCTCGCCGTAGTCGCACGTGTACTCGTTCACGTACATCCCGACGAAGCGGTCGGCGAGCTCGGTGTCGAGCCCGCGCCCGAACCCAAGCGCGTACTCCATCGCCTCGGCCCGGTGGTCGAGGCCGGCCTGAATCGATTCGTGCAGCACCTCGGAGAGGTCGTGCAGGATCTCTGGGCCGAGGTCGCGGCGGGCAACGTTGATCCCGAGTGGCAGCGGTAACCCCGTCTCGAGCAGCCACCACTCGCCGAGGTCGACCGCCTTCCGTAGGCCCTCCGTCTCGTACGTGAGCTGTCCTTCGTGGATCACGAGCCCAGCGTCCGCGCGTCCCGACTTCACCTCGTCGAGAATCTGATCGAACGGCACCTCACGGAAGCGAAAATCGCCGAGGTACAGCCGCAGGACAAGGAACGCCGTCGTCATCCGCCCCGGCACCGCGATCTCGACCGACTGCAGCTGCTCGCGCCCAAGCTCCTCCCGGGCGACCACAACCGGCCCGTAACCGGATCCCATGCTGGCCCCATGGGGCAGCACCGCGTACCGATCCTGCACGTACGGGTACGCATGCAACGAGATTGCCGTCGTTTCGAGCTTGCCATCGAGCGCCCACTCGTTCAGCGTCTGGATGTCACGCAGAACGTGCTCGAACTCGAATCCACGCGTGTCGATCTGGTTCGCCGCGAGCGCCCAGAACATGAACGCGTCGTCGGGATCAGGGCTGTGTCCGAGCCGGATCAGCACGCGGCCACGCTAACGCATCGACCCGAGGGATGAGACACCTCGGTTTTGTGCGTCGCACCAGGGCCGGATCGAGCAGCCGCGGCCGCGCATGTCGGCGCGGCCTCTTTTGCGGGCATCGCAAGCGACGCCCTAGTATGAAACGCGGTGGCAGGTCCCGCGCTCACTGACTCGATCCAGGACTACCTGAAGGCGATCTACAAGCTCCAGGAGGGCGAAGCGCGCGTCTCGGTCACGGCGCTCGCTCGCGAGCAAGGGGTCGCGGCCGGCTCAGCGAGTGAGATGGTGAAGAAGCTCGCCGCCCTCGAGCTCGTCGACCACGCGCCCTATAAAGGCATCCGCCTGACCGCCGCCGGTGAGCGTGTCGCCGTGGAGGTGATCCGCCACCACCGTCTGCTCGAGCTCTATCTCGCCAAGACCCTCGGCCTCCACGTGGACGACGTGCACGACGAAGCCGATCGGCTCGAGCACGTCCTCTCGGAGGAGCTGGAGGCCAGGATCGACCGCGCACTCGGCTTCCCGACACACGACCCGCACGGAGACCCGATCCCGAATGCGGCGCTCGAGTGGCCGAAGTCTCGAACCGGCTAGCTACTCGCGGCCGAAGAACCAACGCTCGAGCGGCTTGAGCAGCTCTTCGCGAACGAAAGGCTGGGCGTCCGCGGCTCGGCCGTCCTGCCGCGAGACCCGAGCGTCGTCGTCGAGTGTCGCGTTCGCACTTTCCAGCGCGTCCTCGAGCTCGTAGCCCTCGAAGACGTAGTCGTCGGGTCGCGCGTGTTCACCGCGCCGGTGCTGCGGGTTGACTGCTCGACCAACCGCCCAGACCGCGCCGGGCTTTCGCTCGATCCAGATCACGACGCGCTCGATGACGCCCACATGGTCGACCCCCTCGAGCACGCGCTCTGCGAACACCGCGCTCGACTCCTTACGTTTCACGACCCGGACCCTAGCGCGGCCTGCCCGTAGAATCGAACCGTGGCGGGCGTTCGAAGCTTCTTCGCGAATCTCTTCGCGTCGTTCTCCGCGCGCTCGTCGAAGGAAGAACGGATCGGCGCCTACATCATCCGCGAGCATGAGCGGGGGCGGCAGCTCACCGAGATCCTCGACGACCCGTACATCCGTAACCGCGCCACCGAGCGGGAGGTCGCCCGACTGCTCGAGCGGCCAGAGGTGGTCAAGGCGCTCGGCGAGGCAGCCGTAACCGAGGCCCAGAACCAGCTCGGCTAGACGCGCTTTCCTACCTTCTTCTTCCGCGCCTTTTCGAGCGCGACCGCGCCGATCGCGACGTCCCAGGCGGCGAGCCCGTTCGACTTGAAGAGGATGATGTCCTCCGCGGACTGCCGCCCCTCGACCTCGCCGGCGACCACCTCTTGCAGCTCGTGCACCTCGAGCCAGTCGAGGACGCCGGCCGCTACCGGCTCGATCAGATCGCCGGACTCGATCCGCGCCTGCTCGACTGAGTCACAGCAGACGAACGCCGAACGCTGGAGAACGACGTTGTCGAGCTCGCGCGCCCTCGGATCGTTGGCACCGACCGCGCAGACCAGCGCTCCCGGCTGCAGCCACTCGCCTCGGAGGACCGGATCTCGCGAGGTCGTGACCGTGACGACGACATCGCAGCCTGCCGGGTCCCGGTGGGACTCGCCCGCCTCGGCGCCCGTCTCCTGGCAGAACTCAGCGAGGCTTTCGGGCGTCCGGCAGTAGGCGACGACACGCTCGATCCCCGGCAGGGCCTCGCGGATGCAGGCGACCTGGCTTCGCGCCTGCCATCCGCAGCCCAGAATGCCCAGGCTGGCAGCGCCCTCGCGCGCGAGGTACTTCGCCGCGACGCCGCTGGCCGCGCCCGTGCGGAGCTGACCCATTTTGTCCGCCTCGATCACGCCCGCGAGCTCCGCCTGCGCGGTGTCGAAGAGGACGACCACGAACGGCGTCCCCCCGGGCAGCCACGCGTAGGTCTTGACGCCGGCAAGCTGCAGCTCGCGGTCGACTGCTGCCATCACCGCGAAGGCGCCGTCCTCGAGCCGCAGACGCTCGCGCGGCCGGTTCTCGACCTCGCCTGCGGCGAGTCGCCGAAAAGAGCCCTCCACAGCCTCGAGGGCGTCGGCGGGCGTCAGCAGGGAGCCGACGTTCGCTTCCGTCAGGTAGAGCGCCAAGTCAACAGAGTCTAGGAGTCGCTCTTCGGAATGAAGCTGATCGACCCGCCGGTTTCGAGCACCGCCCACTTCACGTCATTACGCGAAACCGCTTCCTTTCGGGGGCCGCCAAGACTAGTCGCGCAGGCGCCCCGGTAGTACGTTCGCCTTGTGGATGCCAGCGTCGCGGCACCCGGTGAGGCAGGCCCGACTTTTCAGGCCCGGATCGCCGCTCGCGCACGCGCGGCGGCGCTGATTCCGATCGTCATGGATCTGGCTGGCTTCGCCCGGGCCGCACGGGCCTTGACCGCCGATCCAAGCGTGGAGCAGCTGGAGATCGAAGGTGTCCCGGTCACGGTCACTCGACCCGCGGGCGCGGGGCCGTTTCCGGCGTGGGTATTCGTGACGGGGGCACATCCGCTTCGGCGGCGGGAGCCCGTCGTCCAGCGGCTCTCCGAAGGCCTCGCGCGCTCCGGCTACCTCACGCTCGTCCCGGACCTCCCCGGGCTCGGCGACGGCCAGCTCACGCGGCGGACGCTCGACGCGGCAGTGGCGGTGATCGAGGCAACGGTCGCGAGGCGCGACGTCCGCGGCCGGACGGCGCTCGTCGGCGCGTCGGCCGGCGCAAGCATCGCGCTCCTCGCAGGCGCGCGGGCCGAGCTTGCCGATCGCATCTCGGTCGTCGCCGCGATCGCGCCGTTCGCCGACCTGCGGAAGATCCTCTGCCTCGCCACGACTCGTCGCTACGAGCACGAGGGCGACTTCGACGAACACGAGGTGCCGACGCTACTGCGCCGGGCAGTCGGGCGTTCCGTCGCTGCCGCGCTGGCCGAGTCTGCCGAGCGCGAGGCGTTGCTGAGCCGCCTCGGCACGATCGAAGACGAGGACGACCCGTTCGAGGGGCTCGACGAGGAACCAGCCGACGGAGTGACCGGGCCGCTCATCCGGCTGTTCGCGAATCGCGACCCGGCCCGTTTCGATGAGCTCTACGACGCGCTACCGGAGGAGGTTTGCTCCGCGATCGAAGAGCTCTCGCCGCTGGCCGCAGCGGGGCAGATCCGAGCGCCGGTCGAGCTCGCGGTTCCACCGGTCGATCCGTATTTCCCGTCCGGCGAGGCTCGCGCGCTCGCCGACTCGCTGCCCAACGTCCGGCTCACCGTCACCGCGACGCTCGATCACACGCGCCCGATGGCGTCGCTCCGGCGTCTCGGCGGCCTGGCGAAGTTCGAGGGGTTCGTCGTCAGAGGCCTGGCCGCGGCGCGCGCCTAGCAATGGCCGTGGCTCGAGCAGAGCGCCGGACACCTCGGCCGACGAAGGCGCTGCTGACCGCCACGGTTGTCGCGAC
>Ga0207693_10003807_pt1 | contig 12843 bp, 12 predicted proteins | sample LARL81metaG_FD_184347 | JGI IMG/M metagenome (GOLD analysis project Ga0207693, IMG submission 184347) | Corn, switchgrass and miscanthus rhizosphere microbial communities from Kellogg Biological Station, Michigan, USA - LAR L8-1 metaG... | ecosystem: Host-associated > Plants > Roots >...
CGCCGCTTCGAGCACGGCTTCGCGACGTTCCTCCGCCGACTTGCGTTGACCCGTGACTGCCATGCGTTGTAAGTTACTACTTACTTACTAGTCTTGTCAAGGCATCGGCGACACGATCGAGGTCGCTCTCCGTCAGACGCGTATGGAACGGCAGGGCGATCGCCCGGTCGAAGACGCGCGACGCCCCCGGAAACTCGCCCTGGTCGCGGTAGGCGGCGAGCCGGTGGAGCGCGTAGGTACCGACCTGGGCCTCGATCCCCTGCTCGCGCAGGGCCGCGATCTTGTCGGCGGCGCGGTCGACCTGCACCACGTAGGCCTGCCAACCGTGGACGTCGCCCTCGTCGGCACTCGGGGTCTCGACGACGTCACGGAGGCGCTCGGTGTACCCGGCCGCGATCCGGGTGCGAGCCTCCAAGAGCTCGCCGAGGCGCGCGAGCTGCGGGATCCCGACCGCGCAGAGGATGTCCGAGAGGCGGTAGTTAAGACCCGCGTGCGCGATTTCGAAGCTCCCGCGGGGCTCGATCCCGTGGTGGCGCATGCGGCGGATCGCGTCCGCGAGCTCGGCGTCGTCGGTCGTGACGGCCCCTCCCTCACCGGTGGTGACGATCTTGCGGGGATGAAAGGAGAGACAGGCGACCGCGCCGAGGCTGCCGCAGGGCCGGCCGCGCCTCTTGGCGCCAAGGGCGCCGGCGGCGTCTTCGAGCACCGGCACGCCCTCGGGTAGCTGTTCGACCGGCGCGGGCCGGCCGAAGAGGTCGACCGCCACGATTGCCTTCGTCTTCGGCCCCGGCTCGAGCTTCCCGGGGTCGAGGTTCATCGTCTCCGGATCGACGTCGACGAGCACGGGCTGTGCGCCGACGAAGGCGACCACATTCGCGGTAGAGGGGAAGGTGTAGGCCGGGACCAGCACTTCGTCGCCGGGCCCGACCCCGAGCGCGAGCACGGCGAGGTGCAGCGCGGCGGTTCCCGACGAGACGACCACCGCGTGCTCGGTACCGCACGCCGCTGCGAGCCCGCGTTCGAACTCCTCGACCTTGGGGCCCATCGTCAGCTGCCCGCTCTCGAGCACCTCGGCCACGGCCGCGGCCTCGGCGGCCCCGACATCGGGCCAAGCGAGGCGGATCAGCTGAGTACGGGCGTCTGTTCCCTGTACCACGCGATCGTCCGCGCCAGGCCTTCGTCGAGGTCGACCTTCGCCTCGAATCCGAGAACCTCACGCGCCTTCTCGACGTTCGGGATCCGCAGCTCGACGTCCGCGTAGTGGAGCGGCTGGAAGACAATCTCGCCGGGGGCGCCGGTCAGCCGCTTGACTCGCTGCGCGAGGTCGAAGATCGTGACCGCCGAGCGGGCGTTGCCGACGTTGAAGGTCTGCCCGATGGCCTCGTTCCGCTCGAGGCAGAGGAGTAGGGCGTCGACCATGTCGTCGACGTAGCACCAGGCGCGGATCTGGGAGCCGTCGCCGTGGATCGTCAGGTCGCGGCCGGCCAGTGCGGCCTCGATGAACGCGCGGATCGCCCCGCCGCCGATCTGTCCCGGCCCGAAGACGTTGAACGGGCGGATGGTCACGACCGGGATCCCGTGCTCCTCGCGGTACGCGTGCGACATGTGCTCGCCGGCGAGCTTCGAGACCGCGTAGGTCCAGCGGGTCTCGCCGACCGAGCCGATCGTCGAGACATGGCCCTCGGCGACGTTGTACGCGTGCGTGCCGAAGATCTCGCTCGTCGAGATCTCGACCAGACGCTCGACCGTGCCCCGGGTTGCGAGCGCCGCCTCGAGCACGTTGTAGGTGCCGATCACGTTCACGCGCATCGTCCGGACGGGGCTTTCGCGGACGGTGTCGACACCGGCGATCGCGGCGAGGTGGACGATGTGCGTCGCTCCGGCCGCGGCCTCGCGCACCGCCTCGGCGTCGAGGACGTCCGCCTGGACGAAGGTCAGGTTCGGGTGCTCTGCGAGCTCGCTGCCCGACATCGCGTCGCGGTGCAGGTTGTCGAGCGCGACGACCTCGTTGTCCTCGACGAGGCGTCGCGCCAGCGTCGAGCCGATGAAGCCCGCCCCGCCGGTCAAGAGGATGCGCTTCCCGGTCAGCGCCACGGCGGCGAGTCTAGCGGTGGGGTGCAGGCGAAACCGCCTGTCGTTGCACAGTTAGCATCGTCCCGCTTGGACGGGACTGTTCTCTTCGTCGGCGCGGGCCGGCACCAGCGGCGCGCGATCCGGCGAGCGCGTGAGCTCGGGCTGCGCGTGGTCGGGGTCGACCGAAACCCGAAGGCTCTGGGGCTTGGGGAAGCCGACGAGGCCGAAGTCGTCGACTTCATGGACGTCGCCGCGGTCACCGAGGTCGGCCGCCGTCACGCCGTCGACGGCGTTCTCACCGTCTCGGCGGATCGCGCGGTGCCGGTGGTCGCCGCGGTCGCCGAGGCGCTCGGACTGCCTGGCATCGGGACGGAGACCGCCCATCTGATGACCCACAAGATTGCGATGCGGCGCCGCCTTGCCGAGGCGGGCGTGCCGCAGCCTCGGTTCGCGGCTGCACGCTCGGTGCACGAGGGGTATGCGGCCGTCGAGACCGTCGGCTTTCCGGCTGTGCTCAAGCCCGCGGACTCCGGCGGGCAGCGCGGGGTCTTCAGGCTCGACTCGATCGACGATCTCGAAGCGCATCTGCACACGGCGCTGGCAGAGTCGCCAACCGAAGAGGCGATCATCGAGAGCTACCACGAGGGGATCGAGCTGAACGGCCTCGCGATCGCGCGCGCCGGCCATGTGACGCCGCTCACGTTGTCGGACCGTCTGCGGCCGCCCGGAATCGGCTTCGGCGTCGGCTGGATCCATGTGTATCCATCGCGGCTGTTCGCCGATCCGCTGATCGAGGCCGAACAGGCGGCGGTCTCGGCGGTGCACGCGCTCGGGCTACGCGAGGGAATCGCCTTCCCGCAGCTGATTGTCGGCGAGGACGACCACGCTTATCTCGTCGAATGCGCCGCTCGGATCCCCGGCGGCCAGATGGCGGACCTCGCCTGGCATGCCGTCGGCGTCGACCTGGTCGAGATCGCGCTACGGCAGGCGCTCGGCCTCGACGTGCCGGACGAGCTCGTGACGCCCAGCTTCCAGAAACCGCTTGCGATCAGGTTCCTGACGGCGCAGCCGGGGCCGCTGCCGGTCGGCAAGGTCACAAGCGTCGGCCCGCTCGACAAGGTGCTGGCGTTCCCGGGCGTCGTCCAGGCGGACGTCTTTCTGGAGCCCGGCGAGACGATCAGGCCGGTGCGGCTAGACGGCGACCGCCGCGGCTACGTGATCGCGGTCGGCGAAACGAACATCGAAGCGCTCGAACGGGCCGAGGCGGCCGCAACGCTCTTGGACGTGGAGGTCGAGTGACGGCGTCCCGAAGAGCCAAGCCCTCACCGGCCGCGCCCCAAGCGCGTCGCCCCACCCAGGGTGGGGATGAGAGGTCCACCCGCCGCCCGCGGCGAGCGTACCCCGGAACTTCCTACAAGTGTGTGCCGAGTCTGTGCCGAAAGTGTGACTCTTGAGCTGCGCGTTCGACCTCGACCACTACGCCGAGTTGCTGGACGCCGCGAAGACCGGCGGTTACCGGTTCGCGTTCTTCGACCGCGAGCCGGCACCCGGCGACTTGCTGCTCCGCCACGACGTCGACCTCTCGCTCGAGGCGGCGCTCAGGCTCGCCGAGCTCGAGACCGAGGCCGGCGCCCAGGCGACCTACTTCCTGATGACGCAAAGCGTCTTCTACAACCTCGGCTCGCCCGAGGGCGAGCGCGCGCTCGCGCGCCTGCGCGAGCTCGGACACCGCGTCGGGCTCCACGCCGTCTACCCGCGGTTCGAGCTCGACGAGCGATTCGATTCCGTGGTGGCGTGGCACAACCCCGATCCCGAGTTCATGCGGGAGCCGCTCGATGACGCGATCAACGTCATGCAGTCCGGCTACTTCGATCCCGAGCATTACCGCTCCGACTCGAACCAACAGTGGCGCAACGGCTGCCCGCACGATGAACTCGCCGCCGGTGGCTTCGAGTGGCTGCAGCTGCTGACGCACCCGGAGATCTGGGCCTACCCGGGCGAGACGATGCGCGAGACGATGCTCGCGATGCTGGAGACCGAGCGCGAGCGTGACCTCGCGCGCCTCGCCGAAGACCGAATCGATCTGACGTGAAGGCGCTCACCGTCCTGCTCACCGCTTCGGGCGTGCCCGGATCGACGGCCCTGATCAGGGCGCTGCGCGAGAACGGCGAGCGTGAGCTTCGGCTGGTCGGCACGGACATGTCAGAGCTCGCGATCGGTCGGCACTACTGCGACGTCTTTCACCTCGTCCCGGGCGGCGGCGACTCCGGCTTCATCGACGCGCTCACCGAGATCTGCGAGCGGGAGCACGTCGACGCGGTGCTCCCGCAGTCGTCCTACGAGCTGCAGGCGCTCGCCGAAGGCAAGGAGCGCTTCGGCGAGACGGCGGTGCTCGTCGCCGGCCCGGCTGCCGTTCGGCGCTCGAACGACAAGGCCGAGACCTACGCGCTGCTCGATTCAATCGGCGTCCGAGGACCGGCCTGGCGCCGCGTCGCCGGCGTCGACGAGGTCGCGGCAGCGGCCCATGAGCTCGGCTACCCGGACGAGGACGTCGCCTTCAAGCCGCTCGTCTCCTCGGGCTCGCGGGGCTTCCGGATCGTTTCGGCGGGTGCCGATCGCCGGCGGCAGCTGCTCGAGAACCGGCCGGGCGTCGCGGAGGCGCTCCGGCTCGAGGAGCTCGTCGACCTGCTCGGCGACGACCGCACAGAGGCGCTTGTGATGGAGCTCGCCCGCGGCCCCGAGCGCACGATCGACGGCATCGCCCGAGGCGGCCGGATCCTGCTCGGGCATCCGAAGACCCGCGAGGAGATGCGCGCCGGCCTGGCGATGTACTTCCAAACCCTGGACGACCCTGGGCTGATGGAAGCCGCGGCAAAAATTGCCGCCCAGCTCGGGCTCGACCACTTCTTCAACATCCAGCTCGTCGGCGACGCGGTGATCGAGATCAACCCGCGGATCTCGACGGTCGTCTACCAGGAGGATCTGAACCTCCCGTACCTCGGAATCAAGTACGCACTCGGCGAGCTCGCCGACAACGAGCTCGCCGCCTACGCCACCCGCGTCCGCCCGACCCGCAAGGCGTTGCGTTACTTCGACCAGGTCGAGTGGGACAGCTGAGAATCGTTCACTGCCCGGTGAACTTTGCGGGCATCGGCTGGACGAACGTACAGGCGCTGCGGCGAAAGGGCGTCGACGCCCAGCTCGTCGTCTTCAACGCTGAGTCTGCTCATCCGGAGGCCGACCTCGACCTTCACCTGCCGAAGGACCCGGCGTGGCGTCGGCAGGCCCTTCAGTTTCGCGCGCTCGCCAAGCTCCTGCCTCGCACCGACGTCTTCCACTTCTACTTCGGGCTGACACTCGTGCCGAAGCGCTTCCAGTTCCCGATTTTGAAGGCGGCCCGCAAGAAGTCCGTCTTCCACTTCGTCGGCTCCGACATCCGCGGCAAGTCTCCCGACGAGCTCGCCTACGGCCGCCTGGCCGACGCGCAGATCGTCGGCTCCTATGACGCCGCGCGCTGGGTCCCGGAGGCCGAGGTCGTGCCGCCCGGAATCGACCTCCGCGCGATCGAGCCGGTGCCGCCACGTTCGGACGGGCCGCTGCGGGTCGCGCACGCCGCGCTCTCCCGCCGACGCAAGGGCACCGACCTGATCGTCGCGGCCTGCGAGGAGCTCGGCGTGGAGCTCGACGTGATCGAGAACGTGCGCCACGACGAGGTCGGCCTCCGCCTCGCGCAGGCAGACGTAGTCGTCGACCAGCTCAACTCGGGCTGGTACGGCCTCTTCGCGATCGAGGCGATGGCGTACGGCAAGCCGGTCGTCGGCTACATCCATGAAGAAGCCGCCACACGCACTGCGGCCGGCTTCGGCGTCGAGCTTCCGATCGCGCGGACGACGAAGGAGACGTTGACCGCAGACCTGCGTCCGTTGCTCGAATCGGCCGAGGATCGACGTGCCCGAGGAGCCGCCGGCCGCACCTACGTCGAACGCGTCCACGACGCCGACGCCATGGCCGACCGCCTGATCGACATCTACTCTCGCCTCTAGAAAAACCCGTGCTAGGACAGCAAATCAAGCGCCTCCTGTCGCAGTCCGTGATCTACGGGCTCGGAGGCGTGGTCTCGCGGATTCTCGCGGTGCTGCTGCTGCCGCTCTACACGAGCTACCTCCACGGGCGCGACTACGGCCGCGTCGAGACCCTGACGGCGCTGACGGCGGTGCTCGTGGTGCTGCTGCGGCTCGGGATCTCGAGCGCCTTTTTCCGCTTCTACTTCGACTCGACCGATCTGGCTCACCGGGTGCGCGTCGTGCGGACCTCGTTCTGGTTCACGATGGCGAGCGCCACGCTCGGGCTCGCCGCCGGCTGGATCGCGGCGCAGCCGATCGCGGACGCGCTTGCGCTCGGCCATGACCAGGCCTGGCTCGTCCGGGCTGCGTTCGTCGGGCTGTGGGCACAGCTGAACTACGAGCAGCTGACGTCGCTCTTCCGTGTCGAGGAGCGGCCTGTCCTCTTCAGCATCGCCACGCTCGCGAACCTGCTGATCACGGTCGCGGCGACCGTCATCCTCGTCGTCCACTTCCACCAGCGGGCGATGGGGGTGATCGTCGGCAACTGGATCGGGACGCTCGCTGTCTATCTCGTCCTCCTCGCCTATCGCCGCTACCAGCTGGGGCTCGAGTTCGACCGTCGGCTCTTCCGCGCGATGAACCGCTTCGGGCTGCCGCTCGTTCCGGCCCAGCTCGCGATCTGGACGCTCAACTTCGTCGACCGCGTCTTTATCGCCAGGTATCACGGCCAGGCCGAGGTGGGCCACTACTCGATCGGCGTTCGGATCGCCTCTGCGACCCTGTTGCTTCTAACCGCCTTTCGCCTCGCGTGGCCTGCCTTCGCGTACTCGATCGAGGACGAGAACGAGGCCCGCCGCACGTACGGCTACGTCCTCACTTACGTCCTCTTCGTGACTTGCTGGGTCTCGCTGGCTCTGGCGCTGCTCGCGCCGTGGATCGTGCGGCTCTTGACCGCACGGCCCGAGTTCTACTCGGGCGCCCGCGTCGTCGGGCTGCTCTCTTTCAGCGCTGTCGCCTGGGGGGCTTACACGGTCGTCGCGATCGGAATCGGCCGGGCTCGCTATACGCAGTTCAACTGGGTCGTCGCCGGGGCAGCGGCCGTGATCAACATCGGCCTCTGCTTTGCGTTGATCCCCCCGTACGGGATGATCGGCGCCGCGATCGCAACGGCCGCCTCGATGGGGGCGATGTTCGGGCTGATGGCGATCCACGCCCAGCGCGTCTACCCGGTCCCGTATCAGTGGCGTCGCGTTGCGCTTGTCGGCGGCTCGGCGATCGCGATCGCGGCGGTCGGGCGCTCGTTGCACCTTCCCCTCGCGCCGTCTCTCTTGCTCTCGATCGTCTACCCGGTCATCCTGCTTCCGCTCGGCTTCTACCTCCCTGCGGAGCGGCGGCGACTACGGGCTGTGGGGCGGCGGCTCGTGGCCGCGGCTCGCTGACCCGCTCCTTGGCCAGCGCGACCGCCGCGAGTGGTGCCAGTCCGAAGACGCCCCAGGCAATCGGGTCCTCGAAGAACGCGTTGTAGAAGAGACTGTGGACGCCGATTGCGGCGAGGACGACGCCGAGGATCAGCGAGACGCGGCCCGCGAAGCTCGGCAAAAAGCCGCGGAAGGCGAGTAGGAACGCGGCGATCAGCAACCAGGCGAACAGCGCCAGCCCGACGATGCCGGTCTCGGCCGCGACGGTGACCGGAGTGTCATGAGAGGCGGCCGCCTTCGGCTCCTTCCCTTTCAACCCCGTCCTTGCCGCGTAGGCCTTCTTGAAACCGCCGATGCCCACGCCCTCGAGCGGATGGTGCACCGCGATTGCAACGCCGTTCTTGACCAGCTTGAAGCGACCGCCTGAGGCGCTGTTGAGCGAGTGATGGCGCGCGCTCGGCATCACCAACGCAGCGACGAGCACGACCAGGGCGACCACGCCGAGCAGCGCCAGCGTCTTTCGCCCCCAGGCCGACCAGGCGACGATTCCGACGCCGACGGCGAGCGCGGCGAAGCTCGACTGTGAGAACGAAAAGACGAGGCCGATGAACGAGACCACGATCGCAGCCGTGGCCGCGATCACCACCCGCCGCGCCGTGCCGTGGACGACCAGCACGAGACTGGCGAGGATCGCGACGACGAGAAAGCGGCCGTAGATCGACGGATCCCAGAAAACCGAGTTGACGCGGTAGAACGGCGCGTAAGCATTCCCGACCAGCACCTTTGGGTTCCAGAAGACGTCACGCGTCTCGTACTGGTAGATGCCAACGATCGCGAAGACGACCGCCATACCCGACAGGAGAACCCAGGTCGCCGCGAGCCACTCGCGCCGCCAGGGCAGGCGTGCCAGGGTGACCGCGAGCAGCCCGAAGGGCAGGTAGAAGGCGAGCAGCTCGATCGCGCCCTGGCGGAGGTCCTGCGACCAGGCGAGGCTGAGGCCGCTCCAGAGGACGAAGGCGGCGAGCGGGAACGCCAGCGGGCCGAGCTCCCGCGCGCGGTCGTCGCGTTTGAGCAGCTGCCATGCGAACGCCAGGGCCGCTGCCGCGACGACGCCGTATATCGGCACGAGCAGGCTCGCCTGCGTCGAGCCGATCGTGACCTGAATCCGTGCGGGCACGCAGGCCAGCGCGCCGAGAGCGAGCAGCCACGGCCAGCGCAGAAGCAGGTAGGCGCCTGCCGCGGCCAGGACGATGCCCCCGGCGGCGGCGCCCGCGAGCAGCGGCCGGTGGCCGTGGGGGGCGAGATAATAGGCGAGCGCGAAGCAGCCGAGTCCCAAGGCCGCGAGCCCGGCGAGGCGGAGCTCGCGGCGCGGAGCGACGAACAGGGTCGCGAGCCCCGCCGCGGCAACCGGCCCGCCGGCGCGAGCAAGCTCGGCGATCACGGGCTCACCACGACCAAGGCGCGCGCCTTGTGGCCGCGTTCGGAGACTACGAGCTCGTAGCGTCCCGACGCGCCCGCGGCGATCGAAAGCCGCCGGCTGCGGAGGCGCCCGTGCCTCGGGCCGATCCGCCAGTAGTAGAAGCGGGCGTCCGTGGAGACTGGGACGGTAATCCTGCCTCCCGCTCTCGTCCGGATCACGTGCCGACCGAGCTCGATGTACCGGATCCGGACTATGAAAGGCCGAGTCGCCGGCCCCCTGTTTCCCGCTTCGTCGATCGCGCGGAGGCGGAGCCGGTAGACACCCGGCTTGGTCGGTATCCCGTTCCGCCTGCCCCATTGGAGCGAGTGCGCCTTGAAGGACTTCAGCTTCACTGCCAGGCGTCCGTTCGCGTACAGCTCGGCGCGCACCGGTTCGGTCGACTTGAAGAAGACCGTCAGATAGTCATGCCGGGCATCTCCGTCAGGCGAAACGACGGCAAGGCTCGTGCGCGTGAGGGAGATACGCGGAGCCTTGGCGTCGACGGCGATACTGTTCGGCAAGAGGATCGTCCGGTGTTCGGCGGCGAGATGAACCCGCGGCTTGTAGATCCCGTCCGGAGCTGGCGAGCCGGAATCGTCCCGGCCGTTCCACTTGTAGTCCTTCGGTCCGGGGCGAACATGGTGCGAGCTGATGAGCGCGCGCACGACGTGATCTCGGCTATCGACGATCGCGAGTGACAGGTCGTCGGCCTTGCGGACCTTGAAGATGATGTCCGCCCGGCGCCCGGAATAAGGAGAGACGGCCTTGTCGACACGGGTGCCGAAGATCGGACTACGCTCGAGCTTCAGCCGCTCGGTGACGGCGAAGGCCGCGGCCGAGCCGCCGAGGAGCCCGACGACGAGCACGACCGGCAGGAAACGCGCCAAGGTGCGGCGAGTTTAGATGTCGGTTTGTTAACGCAGTGGAAGGTCCGTCGCCGGCGCTCGCTGCTCCAGGCCCCGCCGTTCTGTCAGCTCGCGAGCGCCCCACGCGGTCAAGGCGAGCGCGCAGAGAACGAGGCCGACGAGGAGAATCCAGTTTGAACCGGGCGGGTCGATCAACTTGATTCCGCTGAGGACGAGCACGCCGGCGAGCCCGAGCCGAAGACCCTCCTCCGGCAGCTTGAGCGTCAGGTTGCTCGTCAGCAGCACGCCCGGAATCGAACCGAGCAGCAGCCAGGACATCGCGTGGAGGTCGACGTTGCCGGCAACGAGGTGGCCGACACCGGCGACCCAGAGCAGCGCCGCCGCGTGGAAGATGTCCGTGCCGACGATCTTCGAGATCGTCAGCGGGTAGACGAGCACCATCACCAGGCCGAAGAAGGTGCCGCTGCCCACCGAGGTCAGGCCGACGACAAAGCCGAAGACGGCGCCGATCGTGAACGCGATCCAGCGGTCGCGCCGTGTGAGGATGAATGGTGCGTCATCCGGCTGCATCCCCAGCTTGATCAGCGTCTTCGCCACAAGACCGATCCCGCCGAGCACGAGCGCCGCCCCGATCGCGTAGGCCTCGACCGACTGCACGCCGTCCCCGTAGGTGTTGGTCAGCCAGGTCGCGAGCGCGACGCCGAGCAGGGACATCGGGCCCGAGCCGAGGAACATCCAGAACACGAGCCGTGCGTGCACGGTCCCGAGCCGGCGGTGCCTGACAGCGCCGAACGACTTGAAGATCGCGCCGTGCAGGATGTCCGTGCCGACCGCGTAGGTCGGCTTGAACCCGAACAGGATCACGAGAATCGGCGTCAGTAGCGAGCCGCCGCCCATCCCGGTCAGTCCAACGAGACCGCCGATCAGCAGACCGGTGAGCGTGAACTGCCAGGTCATTGCGCTTTCCGCCTCCGGCGCGAAGCGCTAGCGGCCGGCGTCGTTGCGGTAGTGGGTGATGAGGACGTCCGCGACTTCTGGACGGCTGAATTCGGCGGGCGGCATGTCGCCGGCTGCAAGTAGCTCGCGTACCTTCGTCCCCGAGAGGAAGACGTGGTCGTCTCCTCCGTGCGGGCACGTCTTCGGCGTCGCCATCTGCTCGCAGACCTTGCACCAGAAGGCGTGCTCGAAGAACATCGGCTCGATGTCGAGCTCGTGCGGCTCGAACTCGTCGAAGATCAGCTGCGCGTCATAGGTGCCGTAGTAGTCGCCGACACCGGCGTGGTCGCGGCCAACGATGAAGTGCGAGCAGCCGTAGTTCTTGCGACAGATCGCGTGCCAGATCGCCTCGCGCGGGCCCGCATAGCGCATCGCCGCCGGGAAGGACGACAGGACGACACGGCCCTGCGGGTAGTAGTTCTCGAGCAGGACTCGGTAGCACTCGACGCGCGTCTTCGCGGGGACGTCGTCCGACTTCGTGTCGCCGACGAGCGGGTGGATCAGGAGGCCGTCGACGGTCTCGAGCGCACCCTTGGTGAGGTACTCGTGGGCCCGATGGATCGGGTTGCGGGTCTGGAAGCCGACGACCCGTTTCCAGCCGCGCTCGGCGAAGGCAGCGCGGGTGTCAGCCGGGTCGAGGGCGAGCTCGGGGAACGCCGGCTGCGCCCGCTCGAAGACGGTCACCTTGCCGGCCAGGTAGAGCGGCTTCTGCGCGTAAAGCCGTGCCACGCCCGGATGGGCCTCGTCGGTGGTGCGAAACGCGTGCCGGGCCTCGCGCTCCTTGTCGTACTCGTAGGTCTCGTCCACCTCGAGGGCGGCGAACGGCTTGCCCGCCTCGTCGGTGAGCGCGACCTCGTCGCCCTTGGGCTCGTGGTCGACGGCGAGACAGACCGGCAGCGCCCATGGAATCCCCTTCGCGAGGCGCATGTCCTCGAGCACGCGCTCGTAGTCATCTCGGCCCATGAAGCCCTCGAGCGGCGAGAGCGCCCCGGAGGCGAGCATGTCCAGATCGGACAGCTCGCGCGAGCTCAGCGGGATCTGCTCCAGGCTGTCGACGTTGTCCGGTCTCGACCCGGTGCGGTCGACCAGGTATCCGCCATGAGGCCGAATCAACTCCGTGGATCCCAGGACGCGTAGCGTGTCGGTCATGCCGCCACCTCGGCGGGAACCAGTCCGAGCTCCTCGAGCTTCGCGAGGACGAGCGCAGCGCTCTCCTCCGGCTCGTGGAGCTCCGTGTCGACGACGAGCTCGGGGCTCGTCGGCTCCTCGTACGGGTCTGAGACGCCGGTGAACTCCTGGATCTCGCCCTTGAACGCCTTCTCGTAGAGGCCCTTGACGTCGCGCTCTGCGCAGGCGTCGACCGACGCCTTGACGTAGACCTCGACGAAGGTTCCGAGCGGCTCGATCCAGTCCCGCGCCTTCTGCCGAGTTTCCTCGTACGGCGAGATCGCCGCGGTGATGACCGCTCCACCCTGCCGCGTCAGGCGGGAGGCGACCCACCCCACGCGCTCGACGTGCGTGTCGCGGTCCTCCTTCGAGAAGCCGAGGCCCTTCGAAAGGTGGGTTCGGACCGTGTCCCCGTCGAGGTATTCGACGATCAGGCCGCGCCTGTCGAGCTCCGGACCGACGAGATGCGCGATCGTCGTCTTGCCCGAGCCGGACAGACCGGTGAACCAGAGCGTGAAGCCGCCGGGCCGGACGTGCGTCGTCTCCGGATGCTCGGCGGCATAGATGTGCTCGGTCATTTGCCTCCTATTCGTGTGTCGGCGTGGATGCCGCATTCCAACTTGTCCGAGCCGGCCCAGCGGCCGGCCCGCTCCTCCTCGTCGGGAGAGATCGGCCGGGTGCAGGGGATGCAGCCGATCGAGCGGTAGCCGGACTCGTGCAGCGGGTTGTACGGAATCTCGTTCACCTGGATGTAGGCCCAGACGCGCTTCTCGTCCCAGTCGGCGAGCGGATGGAACTTC
>Ga0207693_10003811_pt1 | contig 12836 bp, 12 predicted proteins | sample LARL81metaG_FD_184347 | JGI IMG/M metagenome (GOLD analysis project Ga0207693, IMG submission 184347) | Corn, switchgrass and miscanthus rhizosphere microbial communities from Kellogg Biological Station, Michigan, USA - LAR L8-1 metaG... | ecosystem: Host-associated > Plants > Roots >...
AGGTTCTTGATCCCCTCCCGGGTCTCCCACTTCGAGTAGTTGTCTTGCATGGCATCGATCAGCTCGCGCATGAACTTCGGCGAGAGGTTGATGCGCGAGACAACGACTCCCGGAATCTCGTCGTCCTCCACCTCGTGGTCCACGCGAGCGAACGTTACGGTGAACTCGTACTCGGAGTGACTAACGTTTGCGAAATTCGCGTAGACGCCGGCCATGATCTCCGGCGAGAAGTGGATGTTGATGTGGCGTTCGGGCCTGTTGGGGTCGTCCATCGGCCGTAGTATGACGTCGTGCGGGTGATCGTCGTGGCCGTGGGGCGTCTGCGTCCACCATACGCGGACGACGTGCGCCACTATCAGAAGCTGCTGGCCGGGCACACGCGGCTCGAGCAGATCGAAGTCCGGGAGGACGAGCAGGTGGCGAAGCGGCTGCCCGACAGGGCTTTCGTGTCGCTTCTGCACCAGGACGGGGAGCAGATGGACTCGGTCAACTTCAGCGCGTGGCTGGAGGAGCGCCGGCGCAGCGGCCGGGATCTGTGCTTCGTGATCGGCGGGCCGTTCGGGATGTCCACCGACCTCGACGTCGTCGACCATCGCCTGTCGCTCGGGCCGATGACGCTGCCCCACCAGCTCGCCCGGGTGGTGCTGCTCGAACAGCTCTACCGCGGCCACAAGATCCTCGCGCGCGAGCCGTATCACTACTGATCGTCAAACTGTCTGCATGACCGATCTGCACGAGAACGGGGTCCGCGGACCGCTCGATGACCTTGCCGCGACCGTCCGCGCCGCGGCTGCTGCGATCCGCGGCGAGGCGCGCGAGCCCCCGGCGCAGCTGAAGGTCGAGCGCTCAAAGCGCGAGGAGCAAGGCGACTACTCGACCAACGCGGCGATGCTGCTGGCGCCCGTGCTGAGCGCGCCGCCGCGCGAGATCGCCCAGCGGATCGGCGGCGAGCTCGAGTCGGCGCTGGGTGCTGATTTGGATCGGTGGGAGGTTGCGGGGCCGGGCTTCGTGAACCTGTTCATGTCCGATGCTTGGCAGCGCCGGGCGCTGGCGTCGATCCTGGCCGCGGGCGATCGCTATGGCGCGGGTGGCGCGGATCCGGCCGAGCGAATCCTCACCGAGTTTGTCTCCGCCAACCCGACGGGGCCGCTGGTTGCGGCGAGCGGACGGCACGCGGCCTACGGCGATGCGCTGGCGCGGATCCTCAAATATCACGGGCACGAGGTCTCGCGCGAGTATTACTTCAACGACGCCGGTGGCCAGATTCGGTTGCTGGGCGAGTCGGTACTCGCGCGGGCGCGTGGGGAGGAAGTCCCGGAGGGCGGTTACCAGGGTTCCTATGTGGCCGATCTGGCGAGGCAGATCGAGGGCGCGGCTGCATTGGATGCGACGGTTTTGGCGGCGCGGGCGGTCGAGCTGATGCTGCAGAGCATTAAGGCGACACTCGTCCGCTACGGCGTGCAGTTCGACCGGTTCTTCAGCGAGCGCACCCTGCACGAGGGCTCGCCGTCTGAGCTCGAGCAGGCCCTGTCGATGCTCGACGACGCGGGTCACACGTATCGCCACGAGGGCGCCAAGTGGCTGCGGACGACCACGTTCGGCGACGACAAGGACCGCGTGGTGGTGCGGTCAAACGGCGAGCCGACGTATCTGGCCGGCGACATCGCCTACCTGCAGGACAAGCGCGAGCGCGGCTACGACCGACAGCTGATGCCTGTCGGCTCAGACCACCACGCGTACGTCAGGGAGCTCAAGGCGGCGATGGCAGCGCTGGGCGGTGATCCCGACACGGTCGAGGTTCCACTGGTGCAGTTCGTGCACCTTGTGTCGGGCGGCGAGACGTTTGCGATGTCCAAGCGGCGCGGCGACTTCGTCACGCTCGACGACCTGCTTGATGAGATCGGCGTCGACGCGACGCGGTTCTTCATGCTGCAGCGGTCCCACGACCGCACGCTCGATCTGGACGTGCAGCTCGCGCGCAAGCAGTCGCGGGAGAACCCGGTCTACTACGTCCAATACGCGCACGCGAGGATTGCGTCGATGCTGCGGCGACTGCCGGAGGATCGGGTGGCTTCGGCGGTCTCGTCCGCGGAGGGGTGGGGGGACTGCGAGCTGCAACCTGCCGAACGCAAGCTGATCAAGAAGCTGGTGTCGTTCCCCGACGAGCTGTTCGAGGCGGCGGATCGACGCGCGCCGCACCGGATCGCGGGCTTTGCGCTGGAGCTGGCCCAGGACTTCACGGGCTTCTATGAGCACTGCAAGGTGATTGGGGCCGAGCCGGAGGGCGTCGAGTCCTTCCGGGTCGCCTTGTCGCGGGCTGCGCAGCGGGTTATCGCGACGGCGCTGGGGCTGCTTGGGGTGTCCGCGCCCGAGTCGATGTAGCGCTTCTGTCTTTAGCCGCCGTAGCGGCGGAGCTCTTCGTCGAGGCGGTGGGCGTCGGCTGTCGCGATCGAGGGTTCGGCGATTGGGGCTCGCGCGGACGCGTTGGCTTTCGAGCGCCGTCGCCATTTAGGGAGCAGGAGCGCGAGCGTGCCAATCCCGGTGATGAGGATGAGCGGCGGCAGGATGTAGACCGTGAGGTTGAAGCCGTGCGCCGGCGGCTTGCCGAGCACGGCGGGGCCGTACTGGCCGACCAGCGCCCGCTCGATCTGCGCCTTTGTCTTGCCGTGGGCGATCAGGGTTCGGATGTAGTTGCGCTCGGCGATCGCCTGCGGCGACTGCGCGACGGCCAGCGGCTCGCGGCAGCTGACGCACATCACGTCGTTCTCGATGTCGGTCAGCGATGCCTTGGGGGTGGTGTCCGCCGCTATCGCTGTGGCGGGCGCCAGGGCGATCATGGCGAGTGCTGCGGCTAGCGCTGCTGCTGCGAGCTTCACGATTTCTGGGCGAGGATCGCGGGCAATGTCTGCGACAGCCACGTGCCGTCGATCTGGAAGCGCCGCAGGGCGGCGATCCGGCCCTGGCGGTTGATCACGAACGTCTCGGGGACGCCGGTCGTGCCGAACGAGCGCACGAAGTTGCCGCTGACGTCGCGGATGACGGGATAACTGATGTGCTGCTGGCGGACGAACCTTTCGGAGTCGCTGGAGTTGTCGAGGTAGGTGACGCCGAGGATCGTGGCGTTCTGGCCCTTCAGGCGCTGTTGCTCCTGCTCGAGGATCGGCGCCTCGTCCTTGCAGGGGCCGCACCACGAGGCGAACACGTTCAGGACCACGACCTTGCCGCGCAGCTCCGCGAGCTTCTCGGTGCCGGCGGAGCCGAGGAGGGGGAGAGCCACGTTCGCGCTGGGCGCCATCGGCAGATGGCCCTTGCTGACCGCCGCGTCGATCGAGCTGTCGGACCCCTGGTGGGCGACTCCGAACCCCAGCAGCGCCAGCAATGCAGCGGCCGCCACAATCACGAGACCAGGAACGACGAGGCGGCGCATCAGTCGTTCAAGGGTAATACGGCGCGGCTTCTACGAGCTCGGCAGCCTGTAGACGAACGTCTTGCCGGCGCTCTTCTGGAGCGCGTCGTTGCCGGCGAAGCGGAACCGCAGCCTTATGAACCGGGCCTTGCCCGCCTGGGGCTTGCCGGAGACGTGGATGCCCTCCGTGAAGGTGCAGTCCGTATGGACAGGGGTGCGCGCGGTCGTGGGCTTCTCGGTGCTGGCGCCGACCTGGACGTCGACAAAGCCGCCGCACCATTGCGCCGGGCGCATTCCCGACCACAGCTGCAGGGTGCCTCGGACTTCGAAGTGCAGCGGGAACTTGTTGAGCTGCTTTGGCGTGACCTTGACGGCGAGCCCTCGAGGGCTGCGTCGCTCGTCCCGGATTCCCTTCGGGAGGGCGACGGACGGGTTCAGGTGGTGGGCGCTCAGGAATGTGACGACGCGCTGGATCCAGGCGGACAGCGACTTGTGGGCCATGAACAGATGACCCGTGTTGGGCAGCACGTACTGCGACACCGAGCAGTGGCAATGCGACCGGTAGTAGGCGTAGTCCTGGTTGGCGGCCGCCGGCGGGTCGGTCGTGTCCTGCGCGCCGGAGGTCAACAGGACCGGGATCCTGGGTCCGATCTTCGCGATGTAGGTCGCATTATCGGCGTAGGCCTGATCGAGCCCGGTGAACTCACCGACGGGCGTGAGCGTGAACGGGGGCGCACAGGCGATGTTCTGGACGTACTTCACGACGCCGGGTTCGAACGCGTTGAACGTCTCGCAGTCCTGGCGGGTCTGAAAGAACTGGAAGTAGTCGACGTGGCCCGGCTGCGGGGTGAAACCGCCGCCCGGTGCGGGCGTCGTGGGCTTGCTGGCGCTGATGTCGGCCTGGATCATCGCGGCCACGTCGTGGTACTGGCCCGGGTAGCCGGCCACGACCAGGCCTCCGGCGCTGTGGCCGACAACGACCACCTTGCCGCCTGGAATCGTCTTGGCTTCGCCCGGGTTCGAGCAATTCGACGAACCGGTCATCGCGTAATTGCCGGACTTGACCTCCGCGACGACCTGGTGCAGGACCTGCCGCTGGACCGACGTCGTCAGCTCGCCTCCGCTCCCCGCCTTGTACGGGCTCTTGGCAAAACCGAGCCGGTCGTAGGAGACGACCACGTACCCGGCGCTCGCGAGCGCGCGAGCGACCGACCAGGTGCGCGAGAAGTCCCAGTCCTCCGTGGACGACGAGACGCCGTGCACGAGGACGATCACCGGCGTGTTCAGGGCGACAGTCCCGTCGCTGAAATGCTGCCCGTACAGGAGGCTCTTGGTGCCATGTGGGTTGACCACCGAGAAGCACGCCGTCCTGACTACGAGCTGGTTGTCGAAGTGCATCCGGGGCGCTGGGGCTGCCGCGTGCGCCGTCGGTGCTGTCAGGGCGGCCGCGATGAGAGCCACGGCGAGCGCGAGACGTCTGGCTAGGGTCATCTCTGTCCCGATGGGCCGGGCTCGCTTTCGCGCGCCAGGCCGAACGGGCTTCCTTCGGAGTCCTTGCAGATCGCCCATCGCGAGCCGGGATGCACGACGGTCCCGCCGAGTGCCTTGACTCGCTCGAGCGCGGCGTCGATGTCGGCGACCTGGAAGTACGGGAGCGAGAACGTGTCTCCGGGCCCTGTGCCGCGGCGATGCACGCCGACGGCGGGGCTGCCTCCGGCTGCCTGCCAGCCGTCGCCCTGGTCGGCGGTCCGGGGCTCGAGGTCGGTCTCGAGCAGGCCAGACCAGAAGCGACGCGCTCGATCGGGGTCGTCTGCGGGGAATTCGATCAGGGCAAGGTGGTTGGGCATCAATTGAGACCATAACGGCGCTCGGGGCCTTCAGCTTGCGGCTTGTCCTCGGCAGAATTGGTCCGATGGAGGATCGTCTGCGGCGGTTCGCGGCCCGGCTGTACGAACAGAGCCGTGCTCACGATCAGGAGCGGTCTGACCGGCTGGAGCGCTTCCGGAACGTCGAGCCGCCGACGGCCGAGCTCCTTGGCGTGCTGATCCGGGCGGTCAGGGCGAAGGGGATCCTCGAGCTGGGGACGTCGAATGGTTACTCGACGATCTGGCTGGCGGATGCAGCACAGGCCACAGGGGGGAGGGTGGTGAGCCTGGATGTCGATCTGGCCCGGACTGAGCTCGCGCGGGAGAACCTGCGTGGGGCCGGGCTCTCGGAGGTCGTGGAGCTGCGGGTCGGCGACGCAGGCGATCTGCTTGGCGATTCGGTCGACGGCGAGTGGGAGTTCATCTTCCTCGACGCCGAGCGGCCGGCCTACGCCGGTTATGTGGGCGACCTTGTTCGCGTCCTGGCGCCGGGTGGCGTGCTCGCCGTCGACAACGTGCTGTCGCACGAGCACGAGCTTTCGGAGTTCACCGCTTTGATCGAGGCCGCTGAGGGGCTGACCCAAACCGTCGTGCCGGTCGGGGCTGGGCTGAGGCTGGCCGTCCGCGAGGCCTAGGCGGCCGGTTCGGGCACGGCGTTTGACGGCGGCTGCTCGCGCCGGTAACGCAGGACCTCGCGAACGATGATCTGAATGGTGGCCGCAAGGGGCACAGCCAGCAGCGCGCCGAGTATCCCGAACAGCGTGCTCCCGAACAGCACCGCCACAAGCACGATGAACGGCTGCACGTCGACCGCCCGCGACTGGATCCGTGGCTGGATCAGGTTGTTCTCGATCTGCTGGTAGAAGATCGACCAGATCACCCATGCGATCGTGGTGGCCGGGAACCCCACGAACACAGTCACGATCCCGACGAGAACCGCTGCGATCGTCGCGCCGACGAGCGGGATCAGATCGAACACCCCGATCAGGACGGCCAAGGCTCCCCGGAATGGAATTCCGAGGATCAGCATCACGATGTAGCTGCTGACGCCGGCGATCACGGCCTGGGCAAGCGCACCGCCGACGTAGTTGGCGACTGCCTTGGCGATCTCATCGGTGGCGGTTTGCCACCTGGCGGCGTGATGATCGGGCAGCTGCCCGATCAGGCTTTCTCGCCACCGCGGCCCGCTGCCGAGCATGAACGCCGCGAGGATCAAGATGGTCACCAACGCGAACACCGAGTTGACCAGCCCGAGGCCGATGTCGCCCAGCACCGTGGCGACGCTGCCGACCTTCCCCGACAGCTGCGCGGCCTTCTTCTGGAGCTGCCCACCGATGTCGTACTTCTTCTGCAGCGTGCGCAGCGTTCGGTTGCGCTCGATGTAGTTCTGGACGTCGCGCGCGTAGCCGGGGGCGTGGTCCACGAATGATCGCGTCTGCGACACCACGGGAGGCACGACCAGCGCGCCGATGCCGATCGGTACCAGGAGCAGCCCGAAGTAGACGATGGCAATCGCGAACCCGCGGCGCATCCGGCGGTCAAGGAAGTTGACCGGTGGCGACAGCGCGAGCGCTATGAACGCGGCAATCACCAGCCAGGTGATCGGCTTGCGCAACAGGTAAATGATGTAGAGCGCGAAGACCGCGCCGGCAATGGTCAGCGTCGCGCGCAGGACATCGGTGACCGACCAGGGCATACCGCCATAAGGTTTCGACGGTCCGGCGCTTATGTCCTAGTTGGTCAAGCCAGTTGCTCTGCGCGCTGCTCGGAGCCGGCGTGGTGTGCGGCGTGTTTCGCGCGCCCGAGCTGCGGGTCGCTCGTCAGCTCGTGGCCGGACTCCAGGCGCCCCGCGAGTTCGTAGGCGAAGCTGGGATCGTTCTTGGTCGTCAGAGCGATGTCGTACCAGCCGCCCGTGTGGCGCGTGTCGACCGTCAGCTCTTCGCTGCCTTGCAGCTTGATCTTCCGGTCCGGGCCGTAGGCGTCGGCGACTTTGACCACGATCGGTGAATGCGAGCCGTTGCGGGGATGCCTGCCGCCGTCGGTGATCCGCAGCCTCAGCTTCGCGCTGTCATGGTCGGCGAGCACCTCGACGCGGAGGGTCGTCGCCCGAGACCCCGCAAACTGGCGGAAGAAGCCGTTGGGACCGTGGAGGCTGAGGTCGTACTTGCCCGGGTTCGGAAGCGACGGTGCGAGCCTGTCGCCGGCGCCGATCGTGTAGCTGTAGGGAGCGCCGGAGACGGTTAGCGACCGGGCCTGCATGTGGGCACCGAGCTTGCCGCGGTTCTTGAGATCCAGGTGAAGCTTGTGGCGGTCTGCTTGGAACCCGACGTCAAGGCGATAGCCAAGCCGGCGCGACGGTCGCACGCCGGGTTCCTGAACCGGGACCGATCCCTTGGCCGGAGGCGTCGGGTGAAAAGCCGGCGGTGCCGGGTTGATCGGCTTGTAGCCGTCGACGCTTGGCAGCCGCGGCACGTGATCCTTCGTGCTCTCGAAGTCGAAAGCCGACGTCAGGTCGCCACAGATCGCCCGCCGCCACGGCGTGATGTTGGGCTCGTGCACGCCGAATCGCTTCTCCAGGAAGCGGATCAGCGACGAGTGGTCGAACACCTCCGAGCAGACCCAGCCGCCACGGCTCCACGGCGAGAGCACGAGCAGCGGTACGCGGACTCCGAGACCGTACGGCCCTGGTGTCCCGTTGGTGCCGCCCGGCGTGCCTGCTTTCCCGGCGAAGAATTCGTGGTCGAGCGGCACCGTCGACTTGCCGGCGAGACCGCCGACGTTCGGGTAGGGCGAGACGACGTGATCGAAGAACCCGTCGTTCTCGTCGAAGGTGATGAGCAGGGCGGTCTTCGACCACACCTCGGGAACGCTTGTGAGGGCGTTGAGCACCTGGGCCGTGTACCAAGCGCCGTAGCCTGCAGGCCACGCAGGATGCTCGGTGTAGGCCTCGGGGGCCACGACCCACGACACGCTTGGCAGCCGGCGGTGCTTGACGTCGTCGGCGAGGATCTCGAAGAAGCCGTAGCCGTTGTTGACGCCGGTGCCGCCCTTGATGACTTCGGTGCCGGTGCGCGCGCGCTCGTAGAGCGGGCTACCCGGCGCGGCGTTCTGGTACTGGTGGAAGTACAGCAGCGAGTTGTCGCCGTAATTGCCGATGTAGGGATCCGACGTGAAGCCCCAGACCCCGGCTTTGTCGAGCCCGGTGCCGCTGTCTTGGTAGATCTTCCAACTGATCCCGGCCTGCTGCAGCCGCTCCGGGTAGGTCATCCAGTCGTAGCCAATCTCGTCGTTGGCGATCACCGGGCCGCCGCCCTTGCCGTCGTTGCCGTCCCAGCCGGTCCACATGTAGTAGCGGTTGGTGTCGGTCGGGCCGAGCATTGAGCAGAAGTTGGCGTCGCACACGGTGAAGGCGTCTGCGAGCGCGTAATGGAACGGGAGGTCCGCGCGATCCATGTGTGCCATGCAAGTTGTCGTCTTGGCCGGCAGCCACTGATCCCACTTGCCGCCGTGGTGCATTTCGTGTGTCCCGTCCCAGGTGTGGTCGAGATCCTCGATGAACGTGAGCGCGAGGTTGTGGCCGACGCTGGGCCGGAACGGCGGCACGACCGTGGTGCCGTCGGCCTGGAACCAGACCGGCTTGCCGCTCGGCAGCACCGCCGGGTGCGGATCGCCGAATCCCCGTACGCCACGCAGCCTGCCGAAATAGTGGTCGAACGATCGGTTCTCCTGCATCAGCACGACCACGTGCTCGATGTCCTTGATGCTCCGCGTCGCCCGGTTCGCCGGGATGGCGAGGGCGCGAGCGATGCTGTCGGACAGCATCGTCGAGGCGACGGTGCCGCCCGCGAGTTGGAGGAACCTACGCCGACTGACCACGCCGCTCATCAGCAACACCTCCCACTATTCGCCAGCGGCGCTTTGCGTCGCCCTGATCTGAGTTCCGGGGCTGAAGATCCCTGGACGACGGGGGCGTGCTAGGCGGCGCGCTGGACTGCGTTCGCGCTAGCTTACAACGCTCTCACAAGAGGCTCACCAAGTCACAGCAGGCGTGGGCGAGGGCAGTTGGGGCCGCCCTCGCCTCACATGAACGACACCGGTCTGTCGGCCGGAAATCGGCTCGCGGTGATTACCGGTCTGCCTTGCGCTCGGCTCTGACCTTGGTGGCCGCGTCGGCCAGTCGCCGGGCCTCGTCACGTGCCGCAACTTCGGCCTCGCGGGCGCGGAGCGCCTCGCTCTTGGCCTCCAGTGCCTGAAGGTCCTCGCGAGGCGCCCGATCCTCGATCGCCTCCTCGCGCTTAGCGGCTGCCTTTCGGCTGGCCTCGCGCCGGCGGGTCTCGGTCTTGGTGGCTTGCTCGCGTTCCTTCTGGGCTTTGGTCTCGGCCTGGCGGCGCCGGTTGTCGGCTGTCTGGCGCGCCTGCTGGCGCAGTTTGCGCGCCTGCTCATCGCGCTGCTCGAGTTGTGCGTCAGCAGTTTCGCCGGTTTGTTGCTCGCGACTGCGCAGACTGACGGCGCGCTCGCGCTCACGTGCCGCCTGACGACGGCGCTGGCCGTCCTCAAGCAGGACGGGATCGCGCAGGAGCGTCCCCGCCACCGAGCGGACGGTCGCGTCGGCGCGATCGACCGCGAGCTGAGCCGCCGGTTTGGGGCCGTCGCCGTTTCCGGGCAGCAGGCCGATGGCGCTGTCGAGTGGCGTCCGGATCAGCCAGATGTATCCGGCCACTGCGGTTCGAGGAATCAGTCGTACGTTCATTTGTCCTCCTCGGGATCGATCGCGTCGGCCTTGGCCTCGGCTCGGCGAGCCTCCTGCTCCAGGCGGATCTCTTGCTTGGCGGCTTGCAGCCGTTCGGCCTCGGCGCGCTGCTCGGCGGTCTCGGCGGCGGATTCCTGTTCGGCCCGCTCGCGCTCGGCTTGTGCCTTGGCCTGCTGCGCCTCTGCCTGCACACGTTGCTCGGTCTCCTGGCGCTCGCGCTCGGCGCGAACCTCCCGTTCCTGAGCAGCGACCTCGTTCTCCAGACGCTCACGCTCGCGCTCGGTCTTGGTCCTTTCACGCGCGAGCCTCGCTTCGTCTTCTCGCTGCCGGGCCTCCTCCGCGTGGCGGCCGGCCTCGATTTCGGCCTCCGACTGCGCCTGCTGGAGGCGGCCCTCACGGGCGAGGTCCTCGTTGCCGGTCACCGACCCGGCTGCTTCCTTCGCTTTTCCGGCGAGCTTTCCAACCAGCCCGCCACTCGTTCTCTCAGTCAAAGCTAAGTTCGCTCCTTCAGAAGTCCAGCTCTCGATGTTCCCCCTGCCGCGCCGGCGGCTGTGGCACCTGGCGCCGGCGGGTTTTCCCCCTGACTGAGGACTACCCCGGGATGTTGCGCACAAACACGTGTTCGTGGGCGGGGCGGGAGCCGCTGGTAGTGCGGCCCCCGCTGCGACGTCAGCTACTGGCCAGCGTGCTTGCCGTAGGCAGCCGACTCCGACTTGACGTCGGCGATCAGGTTGCCCAGTGCGACGTTGGCGTCCAGGAGGTGCAGGCCCCACGTCGGATCCGGGTCGGGTGTGGGCGTCTGCGCGCCGTGCCTGGCGATGATCTCCAGTACGTGCGCTCCGTTTGAGTTCTCGCAGCGCGCCGTGTAGGCACCCGGCGAGGCCCAGTAACCGTCGCGGGCTTGCGATCACTCCGCAGTTGGCCGCCCACGTAGTCGGGTCGCTGGGACCGGTCACGGCCCAGCAGCTCAAGACGCTAGGCAGTCGGTATGACGTCGCGCCGATCGTCGGCCAGAGCGGTCTGGAGGCCAGCCAGGAGCGCAGATTGGCGGGCGTGCCGAGTATCCACATCGACATCGAGAACGCTAGCGGCGCCCCGGTCAAGCTGCTCGCCCGCTTCGGAGGACGGCCCGGAGCCGCGGTACGTACCAGCATCGACCCCCGAGTCCAGCGCGCCGCCGAGGCAGCGCTGGCGCAGTCGACACGTCCGAACGTGTCGATGGTGGCGATCCGCGCATCGACCGGCCAGGTCCTGGCCGTCGCGTCCAATCCGCTGAGCACGTATGACACGGCGCTTCAGGGTGCGTACCCGCCTGGTTCGACGTTCAAGGTGCTCACGTTCAGCGCGCTTCACGGGCACGGGTTGACCCCCTCGTCCCCAGCCAGCTGCCCGGCGACCGTGACGGTCGACGGCAAACCGTTTCACAACGCGCAGGGGGTTAGTCCGGTCTCCACGATCGACGCCGCGTTCACGGAGTCCTGCAACACCGCGTTCGTCAACCTTGCGGTGGGGCACCTTTCGCGTGCGGACTACCCGGCGGCGGCTCGGATGTACGGCCTGAATCTCAGCCCGGAGCTCGGCCTGCCGGCGTTCTCAGCCAACGTCCCCGAACCAGCGAGCCAGACCGAGCTCGCCGCCGACGCGATCGGACAAGGACGCCTCACCTTCTCGCCGCTCGGCATGGCCCAGGTGGCTGCTGCGATCGACAGCGGAGTGGTTCGTTCCCCTCGGCTGGTGCAGGGCGCGCCCGACGACAAGCGGGCGCCATCGCAGCTCCCCGCCGGCGTGGCCGCAGACCTGCGCGGGATGATGGGGAGCGTCACCACGAGCGGTACCGCCGCCGGGACCGGACTACCGGCCGGCACCCACGCCAAGACCGGGACAGCCGAGTACGGAGTCGGTCCAGAGTCGAAGCTCAAGATCGACGGCTGGCTGATGGGCTACTACGGCGACATCGCGTTCGCGATCGTGACCCAGGACACCGGCGGCGCCGACGGCGGACCGGTCGACGGCCCATTGATCGCGAAGTTCCTCGGCGCGCTGCCATCCACCGGCTGATCGTTTCGTCGGCGCGGTCGCGAGTCGGCCCCTAGAATCGCCCGCAGCGCGGACGTAGCTCAGTTGGTAGAGCGTCGGCTTCCCAAGCCGAAGGTCGCGGGTTCGAGACCCGTCGTCCGCTTGCCGGAAGTACCTGCAAATAGCGCATATTTGGCCGCAGGCGAGCATCGGTGCGACCGGCGGGCAACTGTCGTGGGCAACGTTCCGGACCGCGTGCTCGGAGCTGATTGCAAGCTGACGTCGTGAAATTGGCGCCTATATAGGGCACCAGGTCGGACGCGTCGGTGGTGTTCCGTTCGTTGACCGTGACGGCGTGGTCACGGAACCGGCGAAGTCTTCCGGGATAACCTGTTATTCGTGCGATCGCTCCCGTCGTGGGAATCGCAAGTGACCACGCCCGGCAGTCGTGCCTGGGCTCCTTCAGTGCTCGCCTCGATGACGCATAGCGGTAACACGATCATGTCGGATCATCAGGCGTATCGACGCGCGGCTGTACCAAGCCACTCCACTCTTCGTGTAGTCGCGAGTTGAGCGCAGACACGCGCGTCCCCAGCAGATGCATCCGCTGCTCGGCATCCACCTGGGTATAGGGAGCGATCCGGTTCTGATGGCGAAAACGCTCATCAAAGGCACCAAGCGCCGCAGCGCGGAAGACATCGCGCGTGAAATCGAATCTGTGGGCGGCAGCATCGACACTTACGGCGGCAACCAAAGCTTCGGCGTGAATGCGGAAGTGCTCAGCAGCGATTTCGCCGTC
>Ga0207693_10003813_pt1 | contig 12835 bp, 11 predicted proteins | sample LARL81metaG_FD_184347 | JGI IMG/M metagenome (GOLD analysis project Ga0207693, IMG submission 184347) | Corn, switchgrass and miscanthus rhizosphere microbial communities from Kellogg Biological Station, Michigan, USA - LAR L8-1 metaG... | ecosystem: Host-associated > Plants > Roots >...
GCAAGGTTTATACCGGCGCTGGCTACTACCTCAACGAGCTCACGGTTCCGGTTCGCGCCCTGATGAACGAGGGCTACGAAATCACTTTCGCCAACCCGAAAGGCAACACGCCCCAAATGGATGTCCATTCAGCTGTCGCCGATTTCTTCGGCGGGGATGAGGCTAGGCTTCAAGACTATCTGAAATTCCGCGACACTCTGACCGGGCTCAAAAATCCAACTCGTATCTCGGATGTCATCGCATCCGGCCTGGATCAATATGACGCTGTTTTCGTCCCCGGCGGCCATGGCCCGATGATGGATCTTCTCGACGATCCCGACGCTGGCACCGTGCTGAGACACTTTCATAAAACATCCAAGCCTACGGCAGTGCTGTGCCATGGCCCGATTTCACTTCTTTCGGCGCTTCCGAATTCGAAGGAGTTCGTCGCGGCGTTGAGCGCGGGCGATACCGCTGGAGCACACGCAAAGGCTCAGGGTTGGATCTATTCCGGATATAAGATGACTATCTTTTCAACAGCGGAAGAGCAGCAGCGGGAGCCGCTTGAGATTGGTGGTAAGGTCCTTTTCTACCCGGACTTCGCCCTGCGTACGGCGGGCGGTGATGTGAGTGTGGCCGCTCCATGGCAGAGCTACGTCCTTCAAGATCGCGAGCTGATCTCAGGTCAGAACCCGTTCTCCGATGAAGCGCTTCTGAAACTTCTTCTACCGGCACTCAGTGAGAAGAAGAAAGTGGTTTCAGCGGCATGAGATTCGGAGACGCCCGGGAAAACTCGGGAAAAACTGGGGACGCGAAAAACTGGCGACAGACGGATAGCTTGGTCCAATTGTTTCTCCTTTCCTCGTCAGGCTTAATCGGCAGCAGGTTTGAATACGAAAGAACCGGAATCAGTGTTCATGACCTGGGCCAAATTTGTACTCATAGCTTGGTTCGAGATACCACCCGAAATCGAGCAAGATCGGACGGGACTGCTCCTTCGCCGCGGCCAGGCTTTGGTCTATGTCCTTACTTCAATTCACGCCCATGTTCGCCTCCTTGATAGTCATCAACTAGAGTTTCCGCTGAAAGGCAGTGCTTTTGAACACAAGCCAGCGACGTTGTCTGAAGTATCGCCGCTTCGTTCGGGATTGCCTCTTCAACGCGGCGCTCCAACTGTCTCAGCTTCGATTTCCGGTGTTTTACTATACTTGGCAACTTCCTTATTGAAGCTGAAATCAGTTGCGGCGGTACCAGTGATGAGCCGCGCTCCACGGCTGAAAGTCAGGTCTTCGATGGCCCACTGAAGGAAAACCAAAAGTCGATTCTGGAAGCTCACAATGTACATCAGGTGTATGAACACCCAAACAAGCCATGCAAGGATTCCAGAAAGTCGAAGGCCAAAGACGTTGGCAACTGCGGCCGCGCGTCCAATGACCGCTAGAGAGCCTTTGTCGAAGTACCGGAAAGCAGGGAGTTCCTGCTGGCCCTTCACTCTTCGCAAGATTGCTCTGGCCGCATAACTTCCACCCTGCATCGCCACTTGCGCCAATCCCGGCAAAGATTTTCCATGGGCGTCTATGGAACAGGCAAGATCGCCTATCACATAAATATCAGAGTAATTGGGGATGGTCAGGTCGGGCTTTACTTTGATTCTCCCTCCTTTGTCAGTTTCAGCTTTGGTCCGGCGGGCCAGAATCTCCCCTAATGACGACGCCGTAATACCGCCGGCCCAGATCACCGTCCGGGCTTCAATGCGGTCTAGTTCTTTTTCGGTCTCGATAGTCAGGCCTCGTTGATCAACTTCCTTGACCATGGTGCCACACCTGACCGTGACGCCTAGCTTCACGAGAGATCGTTTTGCCTTTTCCGCCAGATCTTCTGGAAACGGCATGAGCACTCTCGGCGCTCCATCGAGCAAAATGATTTGGCTTTCTTCAGGACGGATGTAACGAAAATCATTTTTAAGCGTTTGTCGTGCAATCTCAGCGATGGCGCCCGCCAGTTCAACGCCCGTGGGACCGGCGCCCACGATGACAAAAGTCAACCACGCCCGGCGTTGAACGGGATCGGCAATCCGTTCGGCAACCTCGAATGCGTATAGGATTTTGTGGCGGATGGTTGTCGCTTCCTCAATGCTCTTCAAGCCGGGCGCCCATTCCTGCCAGTTGTCGTGCCCGAAGTACGAAGTTTGAGAGCCGGTTGCAACTATCAAGGAATCGTAAGGGAGAACTGCCCCGTCCTCGAGAAAGACCTGTTTCGAATCAGGGTCAACATCTTCCACCGAACCCAGGAGCACACGTGTATTCTTTCGCCGGCTGAGTACACCGCGCAGCGGCGCCGAAATTTGCCCTGGTGAAAGTGAACCCGTCGCAACCTGGTATAGAAGAGGTTGAAAGAGATGATAGTTGCGACGATCGATTAAGGTCACATCAACTAAGTCCGACTTCAGCGCCTGCGCGGCGCGAAGCCCGCCAAAGCCCCCTCCGATGATGATCACGCGCCACGGGCTGCTCACAGATCCTTCTCGTTTCATGGTTATGTACCGTCTCGCTCACATACCCTGCAAATTAGAAATTGATCCCGAACTGCGCACCCAACACTGCGGCGTTAGAAATGCGCCCTGTGCCGCCGGGCCTAACAATGTATTGAAAGTCCGGCTGGATGAAATAGGCACCCTTGCGCAAATCAATGCGATAGGTCAGTTCCACGACCCTTTCGTGATCCTGCACACCGCCTTCAACAGGAACCAACAATCCATTTCGTTGCGCTCGTCGCAGCGCGTTGCTGAAATAGCCAGTGGCGATACCCAACGAAATTGCATCTCTCGGGCGCGCATTGAACAGCCCGCGGGCTGAAACGCCTGCTGTGAAATACAAAGGTAGCTGCTGGACGCGGGAATCGGTTGCAACCGTGACGGAGCCGAAGATACCGAGTCCGCGGTGACTGCCGCGCATCCCAAATGGAAGCACGACCTGGTCGAAGAGCCCGTAATAGCCCCAACTTCCACGCTTCCTCGCACCGGATTCGAAGTCGGTGAGTGTCGAATGGTCGTACCAGCCGCCGAACTTGTAATTGCCCAGCCTTGCGCTGTCGCCGGCTAGCCCGTTGAATTGATAACCGACCTCGCCCATTGCGAAGAGTGGGCCGTCGAAAGAAAGATCCACGCCATGGTTTTTGTTTAGACGCATTGCGGGGTCGCCGTTATAGATAGCGGCCATCACGTGGCTTCGCCTCGTAGGCCTCACCTTTCCAAGCGCCGCCCAGGTGCCGGTGTACGCCATTACGCCTGGTGAATCCAACAAGATCCCGAATGGACTTCCGCAAAAGGCGTTTGACAGGAAGCCGTAATCGTAAGGCGAATCGAGAAAATCGTCGGTAGTCGCAAATCGTCCAACGCGGAGCTCGACACGATCGTTCAAAAGCTGCTGCTGATAGGAGAGATCGATCACGCGAAACGTCTCAAAACCGTAGATCTGTTGCTCAGGGAAGACGTTGCCGACGTACTGCGTCGAGAGCCTATTGCCCCAGCGTTGCGACATGGACATAAAGACGGAGCCGCCCTTCACGCCGGCAATTCTGTTCAGATCGAAGAAAAGACTGAGTTCGGTACTGCTGGCCTGCGTCGCACCTTGATCGCGGCCGCCGCTAGGGTTTCCCGCAACGTCGGTGATGAGGAACCATCTTGGCGTGATGCCGGATTCCTCGAGTTTCGATCGCAGGCCTCCCCAGTCGCCAAGCAGGTGCTCACTTGGCAGCACGAGCTGAAAGACCCGAGATCCGGTATCTTCGGGGGAATCTTCGCTCGTTTGCTCTTGCGCGAGAGCTGCGGCTGAGAGAACGAAGAGGGCGAGCGCGATCAGGAGCAGCCGACTTCTCATGCTCTCCCCCTCTGCACAGCCATCACGGGAGCCGGCCGAGGGACAGGAACATCGAGTCGCACTGTCTCCTCACCACGGCGTGATGAGCTGCCTATCTCTGGAATAGCTTTCGCAGCAGGTAGCTCGACAATCAACCTCGAACTGCGGCGATATGTAACTAGAAGGCGGAGCCAGTTCGCCAATATCGACAACTTCGAATGCCCGCCTGCGACATTTCTGAGATGGAGCAACCCCCATGCCAGCCATGCAGGAAAGCCGGTGATCGAGCGCTTCCCCCATTCAGCAACACCGATACGCCGAGTAATCGTCGCGAGCTTGCCCGGAAGGAACTGGTGAGTTGTCGGCTGCTTGTTCCCCGCGATTCGAGCGGCAATGAGCTTGCCCACGTACCGGCCTTGATGCTGAGCGATGGAAGCCAGTCCGGGGAGCGGTCGTCCATCAGGCCCGACAACATGGGCCGCATCTCCGACGACGTAACACTCGGGATTTCCAGGAACAGATAAGTCTTTTTCAACCGGTACCGTTCCGTTCGCCTTGACACGCACGCCGAGTGTTTGTGAAAGCGGCACACCTTTAACGCCAGTGCACCACAAGACGGTGGCTGCCTCGATTCGCTCCTCGGCGATGAGCACGCCTACCGCGTCAACATGGGTAACCGGAACGCCTAGCCGGACCTCAACTCCCGCGTGTTCCAGCGCCCGTTTCGCGTACACCGAATGTTCTTCACTGAATGCGGGAAGCAGTCTTGGACCTGCTTCGATGAGCAGGATGCGTGCCCGTCGGAGATCGACATTACGAAAGTCGGCAGGCAATGTCCGTTGTACGAACTCGCTGATAGTTCCTGTAATTGCGACACCCGTCGGTCCCCCTCCGACCACTACAACCGTCATGTCGCGCGCCTGCTTAACCGGGTCGGCTTCCATCGCCGCACGCTCAAACGCAGTCAAGAGCCGATTGCGAGCGGTAACTGCGTCTGAGAGTGTTTTTAATCCCAGCGCGTATTGCGCCCATTCCGATTCATGGCCGAAATAACTTGTTTGCGCTCCGGTAGCGATTACGAGCATGTCGTAGGGGAGATCGTCTCCTTCGCTCATCACGACAAGCCGTCGTGACGTATCCACGCGCTTGGCCTCACGCATTTCCACGCGCACATTGGGCATATCATTCAAAAGCGAGCGGATCGGTGTCGCGATCTCCGCAGGCTCGAGAATTGATGTGGCAACCTGGAAAAGAAAGGGCTGAAAAAGGTGGTGATTGTTGCGGTCTACAATCGTGACGTCAGCCTCGCTTTGCCGCAATTCACGGACGACTGCAATGCCAGCGAATCCACCACCAATGACGACCACCTTAGGCCGCGATTTGCCGGCCTGCGGGTTGCGATCATCGGCACTCATGAGACACCTGCCGGAACGGGCGAAACGTCGTGCGCGCGGCGTAGGGCTTTCGCCAAAAGGGTGCGAGAGCGCGGTGTGTCTCTTAGCTCCCAATTTGCGAACGCGAGTTCAACAGCACGCTGAGGTCGATTACCCACGCCCATGAAGAAAAATGCACCATGATCGGCATAGGCTTCGGGCCGGCGCGCCAGCAGCAACTCGTAGCGTTCAGCTGCACGTTCGGCCTGGTTTGCAGAAGCTTCGGCGTCACCTTGGGCAGCGAGGATCTCCGCATAGGTAGCGCGATATTCAGGATCGTCGGAACTATCAACCAACGGCCTTATCAGGGCGTCAGCAACATCGAACTTTCCGAGTGCCATCGCGACCTCGGCGCGATGGCCGCGTCCGGGGACATGCGCCGGCAGGACTTGATCGAGTTCGACAAAGATTTGTTCCGCACGCTCCAAGTTGCCACGGCGCATGGCGTTCACACCCCATTCGAACAGTAGCTGCGCACACGGAATTGGTGATATGCCCTCGTCCCTATCAAGAGCGGCGGAATAGCGGATTTCGGCCGCATCCCATTGATCCATTTCCGCCAGCAGGCTTGCGAGCGCACCGAGCGTATGAATGCCGGGATCGTCTTTCGCAAGCTTTTCACGGAGAGCCAGTGCCTCACTATATTGACCGGTCGCCTGGAGCAGTGCCGCTCTCTCGATGTCAATCTCTTGCGCTGGATATCCTGCTTCCTGCGCTCGATCGAGAAGTTTCTTTGCCTCATCGAACCGATGAAATCGGCCCGCGAGCCGCGCACGGGTGAAAGCGATGCTGTCTGCACTTAGCGACAGGGCGATGGATTCCAGCGCCGCTAACTCCGCTCGATCATGGTCCGCGATGCGGCCGAGCAAGTCTCCGCGAAGAAACAGAAGGTTCGACAGCGTCGCCAAACCTTCGGGGCTTGCACTCTCAATGCGACCAATCTCCAAGGTTTCGATTGAGGCCGAGAGATTGGCGAGCGCGATCCGCCCATTTGTGTAGCGTTTGGGATCGATCATCACGAGTGCGCGCCTGCCTTTTCTAATTCGGGCTCTTGCTTTTTTATTCCGGTCAGCAGCGCAGGATAGCCGCGAGTCAATGAACCGGCATCGATCACGATCGTGTGACCATTGATCGACCTTGCGTGGTCCGAGGCGAGAAACACGGCTGCGGCAGCAATTTCCGTCGCATCAACCGGGCGCTTCATCGGAATGACTCCCAGGAACAGCTCGCGCATCGCAGGGTTTTCCAATTCTTTCCTTGTCAACGGTGTCTCCACCAGACCGGGCGCGATGCCAACGACGCGGATGCCGCGGCCTCCGAGTTCCAGCGCAGCGCAGCGGGTGATCATGTCCACACCAGCCTTCGCCGCACAATAAGCGACCTGTCCTTCGCCCGCTTGTTGTGCATTGACCGATGAAATGTTGATGATGACGCCCGGTTGGCCCTGCTCAAGCATGAGACGTGCGCCGTGCTTCACGCCGTAGAAGACGCCCCCGAGAGTTACAGCCTGAACAGATTTCCATTTATCACCTGGTAGCTCGGTCAAGGGCATGATGACGCCGAACCCTGCGCAATTGACCACGATATCCAGTGACCCAAATGTGGCGCGTGCCTGGCGCAGTGCTGCTTCGACCTGGCTCTCGTCCGAAACGTCGGTAACGCGTCCGATCGCGCGATCACCTAGTTCTCGGGCGGCCTCATCGAGCGCTTTTGCATTGAGATCACAGAGCAACACACCAGCTCCAGCTTCAATGAACGCCGTCGCGATCGCCTTTCCGATCCCCGACGCGGCACCGGTGACGACAGCTCCCTTGCCTTTTAATAAATCCATATTCATTCTCCAGTGGCGGTGGAGTAAGCTCCACTCGCAAAATCGAACTTCTTGATCAGGACCTACCTGCGCCCAGCTTCCAGGTAGTCGTAAACAACTTCACCATCGTTCAGTGTCATGTCCCAGAGGTGCTGCCGGCCTTCGAGGACGCGCACGACTGGAAGCGCGGCTACCGGACAGCCCACGTGCGGGATCATGAACAACTCCGCAGGTCCACCCCATGCGCCCTTCAAGCGGACGTCGTAGAGATTGACTCGAACGAGTTGAGCGACTTTCGGCGTGTGGTTGTCGACGTCAGGGAGCAGCTTCAGCACCATTTGGGTCGTCTGCAGTTCCTGCTCTATCTCGGACAAGCGATCCGACAAATCGATCTGCCGATACGGCATAGTCGCAAGCGCGACTTGCACTCCGTCGTAAGCTAAGGTTCCGGCCAGCACCTCTCGCATCGTCTTCAACCCTGGCTGACCATGACGCTTAGGAAAGCCGAGAATTTCTCGTCCGGCCAGCGTCGGCGATTCGCTGTCGAGGAACGCCTGGAAAACATAGATGACTGGCTTGCCTTCGAACGTACAAGCCACCGAGTGGCCAACCTCGGTGTACGGCCCGAAGCCACTGACCTCGGTCATGCGCCGCCACTCGATGGTGACGCGGTTGCCCTCGGCGGGTTGAAGCGGTCTTGGAACCACCTTGCGAACGGCTTCTGCAGTGCTTTCGTAGGTGACCACAAGTTGATGCATGTCCTTGTAATGCCACGGCCCGCGAGGGTAGCTCGGTCGCAGGGTCGACATCACCGGATACTGCAAGAACCATTCGGTGCTGTGCTCTTTACCGTTGCCGGATGAAATGCTAGTCGTCAGTTGACTCTTTGCTTTTATGATTTCCATTGCAGCTCCTCAGAAACAATTCACTTCAAATGAATTCAACCTTTTAGAAATGCGGGTAGTGGCAAGTCGGCTCGCTTGTTAGGCTCGCGCACATAAGGGAACGACGTTCGCGCCGGCTTGGTGGGAGCATTCACGCCATCGCCCAGCCGCTCACCTCGCCCTGCATTCACAAAGAGCGTCAGCATCTCGTCAAGAATGTCGTCATCGAGCCAGCGGCCGCCGGCGCTTTCGTGCGGATTGTCATTCATTAGCGAGCGTTCAATTTCGAGAAAGTTTCCGGGCGCAAATGCGTGCGCCATATCAACGATTAAAAAGTCGCCAATGAACAGATCGCGTAAGGGATGACGGCCATCTGGTCCGAGCGGCCACGCGGTTCTTCCGTCTAGACCATCAAAAAATGCAAGGTTCGCGTCGAGCCGCGACTCGTACAAAATGCGGTATTCCTTCGAGAGCGCAAAAGCGTCCTCCTTGTTATAAAGATCGCGAAGCTCTAGGCCCTTCGTGCGCGGATCGTGCATCGGACTCGCCAGCACAAAGTTCTTGATCTCCGGCCGTCCGACACGTTCGATTCGGATCGGTTTCCCGCGGCGCGTGACGACGTTCTCTGAAACTGCAGCTATTAGCGTCGCCCCATCGAACCGCTCGACGATAGAATCAAACGGAACCTCAACCACAATGGACAGAACATCGCGAAAGCTAACCGTGTTCGTGGCCGTGTTGAAAGAAAGTTTGCCCATCATATCCGTCCGGACTGCCGCCTCTACATCCATGAAAAACGGGTCGCTGATCAGGCCGGAGAACACGCGCATGCCATCCTGTTCGACCTGTTCGCCCAGAACGAAGCTTGCCTTGTGTCCATCAGACGTGACGACGTTTCCTTTCTGGACAGAGCTTCCTTCCGGCACATCACTAAAGGTGACGTCGATTGAATATTCCGCCGTACCGGGCGCCACACTGATGCCTGCCCGCGTCAGCGGTCGCAGCCTGAATCGGTAAGTAACGACATCACTGAAAAAGGACTGCGGTGTCGCTAAGGGAAATACATTCATGATGACGACGAGGTTCCCCGGCCGCTCGGGACTCGGAAACGCATAGAAGTCGGTGATGTCTACCGCTGGATCGCCCATTACCGCAGGGCCGCTGAAATGGTCTGACATAGTGGTTCACTCCTCCATCGGGTTCAGAATCTTTGTTCGCCTAACAGACGAAGGCCATCTGCCACTGCCTGTACACCCAGCGCAATCAGGAGGACGCCCATTACACATCCCAAGATAGCGAGTCCGGGCTTGATAAAAGGGATCTTCGCAAGCAGGTCGGTGCACAGCATTGCCAACAAGTCCAGCGCGAGCACGAACGACGCGATCGCCAAAATACCCAGCCCCCCCGAACCGAACGGGTACAGCGTGAACAGCAGGATGAGCAGGGCGAGGCCGTACGGTGTAATGATCGTTGGAAAAGCGAGTGGCCAGAACGCCGGTTCGGGCTCGGATTGCTCCGGGACGCCACCGACAGGCGATTGCACTCGGCCCCAACGCGGACTGTACCCGGCCAGAACCGGCTGCAACGCAACCAGGAACAGGATGACGCCTGCCGCGAGGAGAAGCGCTCCGACCGAGATGCCCCAGGCCCGAAGCGTTTTCGCTCCCAGCGTTGCTGCAAAAAGGAGAGCAATCGTGGCCACCAGAAAGGCCCTGAATGCGAGCCCGCGCCTGAAGGCAATGCCACGCCCGTGTGTAAGCGTGGCAAACGGGCCAATCACGTTCAGCGGCCCGAGCGCGACGAACAAGAATGTGAATGCTTCGCCGAGCGACCAGTGGAACACTGCGCCCGGTTCATGTGCAGGTGTGGCTAGGCTGCGGGCGAAAGCAGCTGGCGCTTCTGCCCCGAGCAGAGCTATGACTGCAACAGTCGTTCCCCAATTCCAACGAGATAGGACGACCCGGCCCGTGTTAGTAAGCTTCATCTCGCGCTCTCGGATACCCATTTCGGAAAGCTCCCATCACAGCCGCAGGTCAGAATTTTTGCTCGATGATCCCGGCAAGCGCTTTCAGTCCTGGCACGAACAGATATTCGCCGCCCTTCACCGTGACAAACGTCGGAAGATCGAACAGGAAAGGTTGTTTGGCGCCGGGCACAGACATCTGAGAACCTTCACCGCCGGTGCCATTGATCGGATCTTGCTCGCTTGGATCGAGTCCGATGAACTCGCCTCCCTTCATCCATTCTTTCTGGACGAATTCAAATTGCCGTTCGATATCCGCCTGGATGAACAAGTTGATGAGGCCTCGATCGACACCGTCGTCCCGAAGCGCGCCATCCTGGAGATGGGGGCCGTACTCGACGCCCCGCCGTATCAATCGATGCCGTCTCACTGCAGTCGCTCGTTTCAACGGCGTCGCCCGGGGGTTACTGCGACGCAGGTGCGAACCAAGCGGGCAGCGCAGGCCTTGGTCGTCGCCTTCGTACGTGAAGTTGTTGCGACGCTGAGGATCTGCCGCGATCGCGGGATCGTCCTTGTCGGGCGAAAGGTCAACTGGACACCCGCTGCGCCAGCGACCCATGATTTTGGCCGCGACCAAGTCCTGGTGATACTGATCGTCCGAGCCGTAAAGTGACTTAGCGGCCGTGGCCAAGTATCGGCGAAACGCGGCCACGTCTTGATAGAGTTTGCGGAACACCATATATGTTCCGTTCCGACGCAATTCCGCCGGTTCAGGCGATTGCGTACCCTCGGCCCCGGCCTCATCTTCGTAGCCCAGCAAAAACTCGCCTGGCTTCAGTGGACGCCACGTGCCATTCGGTTCCTGCACGCCGTCGCCAGGATAGGAAGGCGCTTCCGCACCGTCGATGGGTGGCTGAGATATTGGATCCGCAAAACCGAAGTGCTCGCCTTCGGACCCGATGCCGTTTTCATGTGCCAGCGCCTTCGTGTCCTGAATGAAACGGATCTCCACGCCACCGGTCGCCTCCATTTCGGAGCGAATGATGCGCGTTGCCTCCTCGCGGCCTTCGTCGGAGTCAGTGCGTAGCCATGCCATCGCATGAATATCGGGACCACCGAGTCCTCCCTGCCATTGCTCCGGCGCATGCGGCCCGACGTCGCCCACAAGATATGCACGCGCTCGCATACCAGCGCGGAACGCTTCGGGAAAGCTGTCCAGTGATCTTTGGGATAGGCCGAGTGCCTTCAGCCCTTCGTAGGTAAAACCGATGTTGACCGTGAATCCCGTCCCGTGCTCTTGCTGCCTGGCATTAACGCGATTGAACATGTTGCTCAACCATTTGCGCGCGTTTGTGCCTTCGAGAAATTTGAAAAATATGTGGCGCCCGTACCGCATCAGAATGGGCGCCACGACGTTGTCCTGAATGTCGCGGACATTGTCTTTTAGATCAGCAGCAGTCAGGCTTTGTACAGAAGTTAGGGTCGACATTGTCCAATCCTTTTTCGCAAAACTTTTCACCCACTACTTGTCGGTACGTTCGCCGGCTCATTGCATCGGCACCGCACTGGCTGACCCGGCCGATGCAACTCACCCGGGCATTCCGGTAACAGGCTAAGAACTACTTGAGTGTTAATTCATTCGTGTAGTTCCTCAGCGACTGGCGCTGCGTCCGAGGCGCCAGCACCATGCGCGAAATCTGTGGGTACGTTGCGCTGTAACCTCGCCAGCGTGCGATCGGTGCGAGTGCACCAAACACCGCCCGCTGCACAATCAAGGGCGGCCGCCGAAATACGATGACGTCGCTGAATTCCTGTGCAGTCAGAGCACCTTGCAGCGCGGATGGCATACCGTGAGAGTCGGTGTACCCCAACCGCGCGAGGCCAAAGAAGGTCTCGAGCATGTGCAGGAAACGCTCGCCCGGTGTGACTTCGATCCGTACCCGTGCGTCGCGATCGGCCGCATTCCACCAGTCGTGCCATATGCCAGGCTGAATGACGGCCGTCTCACCCTGATGAAGAATGCCAGTGTACCCGTCGCGCTTTACCGTCAGCTCACCTTCGAGCACGGTGAATTGCTCGACAAGAGCGGGATGATAGTGTTCCCCCGCGACACGCGCGCCAACGAGCGCACTCAGTTCGGCGGTAGCGCGGCCCACGGTGTTGTCCCATGGCCGCTCCAAGATCGTGACCCGTTCTCGCGTGACCGGATTCTCCCAGAGTTCCCCGACTTCTACCGGTCTGCGATCGGCCGGGCCGTCCGGTTCTGGATGCGACTTTCGAACAGTTGCCATAGCTCCTTCTTTTGCGGCGGACATGTTTGTCGTGCATAGGTCCCAACGCCTTCGACCCACATCTGAAGCTGATCTCGTTCGACCGCGCGGCCACATCGGCACCGGGCTGGTTCACCCGTGCCGATGCAACCTGCCGGACACTCACGTACTACGCGGTTACCGCCACGCCCAATCGCTCCGGCACGTCCGTGAACTGCGGCTGTTTGGCCACATCGGTGTCGATCGCGGCGGCGCTGCGCACATGCTCGTAAGGCTTCGCCAGTTCGCTCAAGTAGGAATTGACGATGTCCTCGAGTTTGCCCTCGCCTTTCGCAACTGCGCGCTGGAATTTCTGGGTCTTCGTGTACCAGTCGGCCTGCTTTTCGATCTGGCTGTTGCTGAGGCTCGGAAAGGCGTCGTAACAGGCCAGGGTCTTTATCTGGCCGCGCGCGATGTAGTTCACGATGTCCCGTGCTGTCGCCTCAGGGCCGCTCGGACACCCGATGCACTTACCCCAGATCTTCTGCAGGTTGTTCTTGCCGTTGAGCACGAAGTCGTCGAAGTACTTCTCCAGGCTGCTGTCGAACTGCGAGATGAAATAAAGGGTGGGACCGAACTCGGTGCTGGTCCCAACGAACC
>Ga0207693_10003814_pt1 | contig 12835 bp, 12 predicted proteins | sample LARL81metaG_FD_184347 | JGI IMG/M metagenome (GOLD analysis project Ga0207693, IMG submission 184347) | Corn, switchgrass and miscanthus rhizosphere microbial communities from Kellogg Biological Station, Michigan, USA - LAR L8-1 metaG... | ecosystem: Host-associated > Plants > Roots >...
CGGCGGACCGCCGCCGGGAGCCCGGCGGGAAGCCTGGGAATCGATCACCACGCGCCGGCGACCGCCGGCGGTACCGGGAGCGCGCTCGCCCTGCAGCGAGTCGCGAGTCGGGCGCTTGTGGGGGGCGTCTCCGGCGCCGCGCTGGCCGTCGGCCGCGCCGTCTGTGGGCGCGCCTGCGCCTGCGCCGTCAGCGGGAGCGCCGGCACCGTCGGCCGGGGCGTTCGGCTTGGCGTCGCTCGGGCGAGCGGCCTTGGCCTCGGACTGCGGTGCGGCTTGAGCCTGTGTCTCGCGGGCAGGCGCCTGCGCCTCCGCGCTAGGTGCGCGCGCGCCGTCGGCGGCCTTGCTCTTCGCCTCGCGGGGCTTGGCGGCGGGCGCCTTGCCGTCGCCGGACTTGCGCGGAGCATCTGCGGGCCCCGCGTTGCCTGCGGCCGGGGGTGCTCCGTTGCCCAGCGCCTTGGCCGCGGCGGCCTCGTCGACGCTCGAGGAGACCGCCTTGACGTTGATCCCGGCAGCCCTGAGCTTCTCTAGTACTTCCTTGGCCGGAAGCCCGCGCTCCTTGGCGATCTCATGAACACGTTTACTCATCTATCTCCAGTTTAGGCCGCCTAGGAAGCAGCGCCCGCGTCCGCGTTCTGGGCGGAGGGCGCACCCTCGCCGTTGGCGCGCTCCATCGCCTGATGGGCCTCGATTCCGCAGTAGCGCGAGCCGGGCAGGGCGGCGTTCGGGCAGCGCCGTCCGTTGGACAGGATCGCCGCGCAGCGTCCCTGCGCCTCCTCCTGCTCGTAGCCGTGCTCGGCCTCCTCGGCAGCGAACTCGGTCTCGGAGCGAATGTCGATCCGCCACCCGGTGAGACGGGCGGCGAGCCGGGCGTTCTGGCCCTCGCGTCCGATTGCCAGCGACAGCTGGTCGTCGGGCACGATCACCGTCGCCTGCTTGCCGGCATCGTCGACGAGTACCTCGCGCACACGCGCGGGCGACAGCGCCTTGGCCACGAACCGGGCGGGCTCGTCGTTGTAGGGGATGATGTCGATCTTCTCGCCGCGCAGCTCGGATACGACCATCCGCACGCGCGAGCCTCGTGGGCCTACGCACGCGCCAACCGGGTCGACGCCATCGACGTGCGACACGACGGCGATCTTCGAGCGATAGCCGGGCTCACGGGCGACGCCGGTGATCTCCACCAGGCCGTCGGCGATCTCGGGGACTTCGAGCTCGAACAGCGACTTGATCAGCTCCGGATCGCGGCGCGAGACGATGATGCTCGGGCCCTTGGTCGAGTTCGAGACGTCCTTGATCACGGCCTTGATGCGCTGGGAGTGGTCGTAGCGCTCGCCCTCGACCTGCTCAGACTTGGGCAGCAGCGCCTCGACGCGCTCGCGCAGCTGAACCAGCGTGTAGCGGGAGTCCGACTGCTGAACGATGCCGGTGATCAGCTCGCCAACGCGGTCGCGGTACTCCTCGAACATCATGTCGCGCTCGGCCTCGCGGATCCGCTGCAGGATCACTTGCTTGGCGGTCTGCGCCGCGATCCGGCCGAAGTCGTGCGGGGTGACGTCCTCGGTCTCGATCTGGTCCTCGAACTGCTTGAGCTTCTCGAGGTCGATTTCGGGCTCGGGCGGCTCGCGCATCTCGCCGGTCTCGGGGTCGACCGTCGGCTGTTGCTCGGTGGTGGCCTCGACGAGCAGCTGCTCCTCGAGCTCCGGCGGAATCTTCAGCTCCCAGACCTTGAAGTCGCCGCTCTCACGGTCCATCTCGACCTTCGCGTAGCGGGCGGCGCCCGGGGTCTTCTTGTAAGCGGACAGCAGTGCGTCCTCGAGTGCCTCCATCAGCTTCTCGCTGGAGATGTTCTTCTCGGCGGCGAGGCCGCGGACTGCTTCGAGAATCTCTCGCGACATGGGTCAGTCTCCGGGAATCAGGTTCGAGCGGGCTATCAGGTCGTAGGGGATCGTGACGACGCCGTCGTCGGCGGCGATCGTGATCTCCTGGTCCGAAGCGCCGACGAGTTCGCCGGTGACGCTTCGATGGCCGTCCCTGGCATCGCGCAGGCGAACCCGCGCATGACGTCCGAGGAAGCGGCTGTAGTGCTGCGGCTTGGTGAGCGGGCGGTCGGTGCCCGGGGAGGAGACTTCCAGCGAGTAGCGGTCGCGGTAGTCGCTCAGGTGCCCCGACACGCGCTCGCACAGAGCGAGCGTCACGCCCTCGGGATGGTCGATGAACAGCCGCAACGTCGAGCCGGAGACCTCAGCGAGCAGCACCTCGACGTCTGGCTCGGCCGTTCCGAGCCTGCTTTCGATTTCGTCTTGGAGTGCACTCACGATCTCCTCCGTCATAAAGCTCATAAAAAAAGCGGGCGAGCGCCCACTTCCTTTCCGTACATCTACCGGGCACGGCCCGGCACAAAAGGCTTCAAAGACCAGGGTAGCACCGCCTAGGGGTGCCTGCACGGCGTTTAACCGTCGTGTGAAGGGCCGCGTCGCAGCCCGCCGCGAGCGCCGTCGCGGACCTATGCGCCGGCGGCTTTTGCTCTTGCCCGGTCGCGGTAAAAGCGGTAGTCGCGGCGGCCCGGCTGCAGACAGGCGGCGAGCGCCAGCGGCTTTCGCGCCTCCGCGTGGCGGCCCAGCATCTGCAGCGAGCGGCCCAGGCAGAACTGCGCGAAGTCGTTGGTCGGGGCGCGCTCGATCACGGCCTCGAACTCCGTCGCGGCCTGCTCGTAGCGCTGCGAATGAAACAGCGCACGGCCCAGCGCCTCGCGGATCGAGGTCTTGTCCGGGGCGAGGTCCCTGGCGCGCGACAAAGGGATCGTGGCCTGGTGGTTGTGGCCGGCCTCCAGCAACGCGGTACCCCGCTGGTAGAGCTCGTATAGCTCATAGCCGTTGTCATCCATGATGGGACTGATTCTAGTGAGGGCCTGAAGAGATCCGCGGGCGCTCCGACGTCCTTCCGGGACGTCGCTGACGGCGGATGGCGCACCCGCATATCGCCCGAATCAATCTCTCCGCAAAGCCACTTTGGGCGAACTACGAAGTGCTCGGCCGGGGGCCCGAGGTGCTCGGCCGCGAATGCCGGCGAAGCGCAGGCATCCGCCACCGCGGCGGCAGCGCCCACAGACCGCGAAGCAGTCCTCCCATCCCCAGCCCAGCGCGCAACTGCGCCCGTAGCGCCCGCCGCTCGTCGGTGGTCGGAGCTCGGCCGTCGCCGGCGAACCGCGCCATCCGGATCCTGCGGATGTAGGCGGCGGCGTCCGGTGAGGTCCGAAAGCGCCGCTCTAGCTCAACGAGCGTCACACCCGAGGAGATCGTTCGCCCACTGCGAGCAAGCGCGCGTTCGAGCTCGGCCAGCATCTCGTCGGCGGAAGGCTCGCCGGTGGTCCGCGTCAGCGCCAGCAGCACCACCGCGACGACCGCCAGCACGGCCAGCGGGATGATCCACACCAGCGGGGAGCTGGCGCCGCGGCCCTTGGCCGCCGTCGACGGGCCGGTCGGGCCCGACCCCAGGCCGCGCACGCTCGGGGTCCCCTGCCCGCCCGGCTTCAGGCTCGGGGCGTTTGAGACGATCGCGAGCTTGCCGCCGCGAGCCGGCGCGACCGCGGGCGTCGGGTCGAAGCGGACCCAGCCATAGTGCGGGAACCACGCTTCCACCCAGGCGTGGGCGTCGATGTCTCCGACGACGTAGTCATGTCCGCTGGTGCTGTAGGAGCCGTTGGTGAAGCCGACCGCGACGCGAGCCGGGACGCCACCCATCCGCAGCAGCAGGGCCATCGACCCGGCGAACTGCTGGCAGTAGCCGTACTTGTCGTTGAACAGGAAGCTCTCGAGCGGATACTGGTGCACGGGCGTGTTCTCGTTGTAGGAGAACCCGTGCGACAGATACGACATGACGGCCTGAACGAAGTTGTAGGGCGTAGCGGACCGGTGCGCGAGGCGATGGGCGAGGGCATACGCGCGACCGTACGGCGAGGTTTTCATCAGCCGCGCCGGGTGACTCTGCGGCGGGACGCCGAAGGACTGCAGATGCTCGTGTGACCCGAACGTCGGGAACACGAGCTCGGTGCCGGCCGCGGTCGCGGGGATGAACAGCGCCCGGTAGCCGATCAGCGTGTCGGGGTAGTCCTCGCCCGCCGTCTCGAGCTGGCCGGACGTCGGATGCGGGTCATAGACGCTGACCTGGTAGCTGTCGCCGGGGACGAGCTGCGTGTTGGTGGTCCAGGTCCCCGGGCTGGCCCCGGCGCTGACCCCGCTCGAGATGTTGGTCGGCTGACTGGCGTACCCCGCGGCGATCACGTTGTTGGTCTTCATCGCACGCAGCGTCACCGTCAGCGTCTGCGTCCATTGCTGGATCGAGTCCGGATCGATGCCGGCCAGCTGGCCGCCCCCGGCGGCTTCGCCGGCGACCCAGCCGCGGCCGTTGAACACGTCGAGGTTCTGGGCCTTCCAGTAGTCCTGATGGGCGGCCTTGATATCGATCACCTCATGGCCCTTGCGCGGCCAGGCGAGCGGGCCGTAGCGCTGCGACCAGTCAAACGACTCCGACGCCCCGGGCGCCAGGCTGCTGGTCAGCGCCTGATAGTTGACCCAGGGCTTGTGGCTGTCGATCGCAGGCGCGAACGCCATCCCCGCCGCGGCGGCGATCGCCGCGACGCCGACGACCACCGCGCCGTCGTCCTGGTCAAGCCGCTCGCCCCAGACGAACAGCGCCAGCAGCCCGAACAGCAGCAGGCCGTGGACGTATACGCCCGGCGGGCGGTTGATCGTCGACGGCAGCACCGCAAGTGTGAGCAGTGGTATCGCGCTCACCGCGCGCCTGGTTTCGCTGAGCGGCCGCGGCGCCAGCGCCAGGATCAGCGCCGAGCCGAGCAGCAGCAGGCCGCCACCGAGGAGCATGACCTCGCGAATCCACGGGTCTAGCCCGGTGTAGGGAATCAGCGTCCGCGGGAGCCCGGACAGGCCCTGGCCGATCCCGTCCGCGGTTGCCCAGATCCGCAGATGCCGGACCCACGAGAACGGTACGCCGCTGAACGCGAACATCGCCAGCAGCGCGACGACGCCGGCGAACACGAGCAGCGCCCGCGCCCGGCCGTCGAGCAGGATGCCGATCGCGACGATCGCCGTGGCCACCGCCAGCATCCCGAGCGAGCGCCACGTCGGGGCCGGGTGCAGCATGCTGGCCCAGCGCAGCGCGCCGTACAGGCCGAACGCCGCGAACGCCAGCACCCGAAGCGCTGGACGCTCGCGGATGGCGACGGTGGTCGCACCGGGCCGAGGCGCGCGGCGCCCCAGTGGGGGAAACACCGCGACCTGGGCCCGAGAGCTCACGCCACCACGGCCTCTCTGGTCAGGCCCCGGGAACGCGCGCCGAGCGCAAACCCGCGGCACCCGACGACCTCGAAGGCGACGGGCGAGGACATCGCACCGCACAGCGCCAGCGGCAGGACGACAACACCGATCCCGTCGCAGCTCGCCGCAAGCGTTGCCGGGAGCCGGTCGATCGGCCGGGCCGACACGTAGAACAGGCGCCCGCGGCGCGCGCCCGCGGCAAGCGCCGGGGCTTGGCGGGCGGTAGCGGGCTCGACCATCGCGAGCTTGACGTGCGCCGCGTGCCAGGTGCCAAGATCGCGGTCGATGTCGATCGGCCGGCGCTCGCCCGGCAGCAGCAGGCCGCAGCCGCCGTGCCTGGCGAGCTCGAGCACGAGCGACGCAGCTGCGCGCACGCATGCGTCGAGATTTTCAGAGGGCCCGTCGCAGCGAGCATCCAGGACCACGAGCGGGCGGCTGTCTCCGTCGGCCTGCAGCCGCCGTTCGAGCAGGCCTGCTCCACGGGCTAGCGCGGGCCAGTGGATGCGCGAGGCGGGGGTGCCCTGGCGGTAGGGGCGCAACCCGTCGACCTCGACCGCTGCCAGCGGCTCGGTCGGCGACCGCCCTACGTTCGGGTCCGGGCGGGCGAGATCCCGGCCCAGCCAATGCACGCGCTCGGTCCGGGGAAGCACGAGGATCTCGTCCGCGGGCCCGGCGGCGCGGCGCACCGCGCAGGCGAGCTCGAGCGGGTCGCGCACCGCCAGCGACGGCGGCTCGACCGTGACCCGTCCGCGCCGGGCAAATCGCGCCACAACCCGCACGTTTGCCGTGCTGTCCCCCGACAGCGGTGACAGCCAGCCCCGCAGCGACACCGGCGATCCCGCGAGCGGGTCCTGCAGCTCACCGCCGGGCAGCCCCCAGGGTCCCCGCGTGACCTCGATCGTGGCCTCGAGCGGCTCCTCCTCGACCACCCGATCGGAGTGCAGCTGGCGTTCGACGCGCGCGCCCCGCGCCGCGATCGAGATCCAGGCGGGCGTCGCCAGCCCCATGAACGTCAGCGCCAGCCCCGGGACGAACAAGGGCGCGGCGCTGAACAGCAAGGCGAACAGGATCAGGACCAGCCCAGACGCCGTGACGCCTGCCGCCCGGCTCATGCCCGCGATGCTCCGATCACGCCGCCCCCGGCTTTGGTCACAGCGCCCTCACCGATGAGACCGCGTCGGCGACGACCTCCTTACCGGCGCCTCGCGGCGTCTCGGGCGCGAGCACCAGCCGGTGCGCTAGGACGGGCTCGGCGAGCGCCTGAACGTCGTCGGGCAGCGCGTGGTCGCGGCCCTGCATCATCGCGTTGGCCTTGGCCGCGCGCAGCAGCAGCAACCCGGCCCGAGGGCTCGCGCCGAGCTCGACGCGGGGATCCTCGCGGGTGCGCCAGAGCAGGCGCACGACGTAGTCGCGCAGCGGCTGCGATGCACGGACGCGCGCCGCGGCGTCTTGGGCGGCGAGCACCTCGGCGGCGGTGGCGACCGCTGGAAGCGACAGGACCCGGTCGCCGGCCTCGTGATCGGCGAGCATATTGGCCTCGTCGTTGGGGGCGGGATAGCCCATCGAGAGGCGGATCATGAACCGGTCGACCTGTGCCTCTGGCAGTGGATACGTGCCCTCGTACTCGATCGGGTTCTGCGTCGCCAGCACCAGGAACGGACGCGCGAGCTCGTGCGTATGCACGTCGACGGTCACGCGGCGCTCCTGCATGCACTCAAGCAGCCCGGACTGGGTCTTGGGCGATGCGCGGTTGATCTCGTCGACGAGCACGACGTTCGCGAACACCGGACCGGGCCGGAACTCGAACCGGCCTTCGCGCTGGTCATAGACGTTGCTTCCCACGACGTCGGCCGGGAGCAGGTCCGAGGTGCACTGGATCCGCGCGAACTGACAGTCGATCGACCGGGCCACCGACCGCGCCAGAGCGGTCTTTCCGACGCCCGGGTAATCCTCGACGAGGATGTGCCCCTCGGCCAGCAGCGCCACGACCAGGTGATCGAGCGTCTGGCGACGGACCTGCACCGCCCGCGCGATGTTGTCGGCCAACCGGCGCGCCAGCGCCGCCGCTTCCTCAGACCCTTGCGGCGCTACGGGCGTCTGCTCGGGCTCCATCCGCGTCTCCCCTCTCTGAGCGCAAGCGCTCGATTTCGTCCAGCACCGCTCGCGCGACGCCTTGCTTGCTGGCTCGTGGCACCTGCCGCACTCCGCTGGCTGCCGTCAGGATCGTCACCTCGTTGTCGGAGGAGTCAAACCCGATGCCCGGCGTCGAGACATCGTTGACGACGACGGCGTCGAGCTGCTTGCGCTCGAGCTTGCCGCGCCCGTAATCGACCGCGCCCGCCCCGTGCTCGGCCGCGAACCCGACGAGCACCTGACCGTCGCGCCGGCGTGCGGCCAGCGTGCTGAGCACATCGTCGGTCGGCTCGAGCTCGATCGTGGGCGTACCACGGTCCTTTTTGAGCTTGTGCTCGACGGGGCTGGCGGGGCGGAAGTCCGCGACAGCCGCGGCCATCAGCAGCACGTCGCAGGCGTCGAACTCCCGCTCGCACGCCTGGGCGAGCTCGGCGGCGGTGCCGACGGGCAGCACTCTGACGCCTGGCGGCGGATCGAGCGTGACGTTGGCCGCGACAAGCGTCACGTCTGCCCCCCGGCGAGCTGCCTCGCGCGCGAGCGCGAATCCCATCTTCCCCGACGAGCGGTTGCCGATGAAGCGCACGCTGTCGATCGGCTCGCGAGTGCCGCCGGCTGTAACCAGCACCCCCACACCCGACCAGGTGGGGGGCGTCAGCAGCGCCTCGCAGACCGCCATCAGCTGCGCGGGCTCGGGCAGCCGCCCGATCCCGTACTCGCCGTGCGATCCCAGCTCGCCCTCGGCCGGCGGGATCACGGTCACGCCCCGGTTGGAGAGGAGCTGAAGGTTTGCCTGGGTGGCAGGGTGCAGGTACATGCGGTTGTTCATCGCCGGCGCTACGGCCACCGGGCATGCCGCGGCGAGCGCTGCGGTCGTGAGCAAGTTGTCGGCGTGGCCGTTGGCGAGCTTGGCGATCGTGTTCGCACTGGCGGGGGCGATCAGGAACAGGTCGGCGCGCTCGACGAGCGCCAGGTGGCTGATCGGCGCGCGCTCGGGCAGAGGCTCTCCGGGATACGAGCCACGGGCGGGATCAGGTCCGAACTCGGAGACGAGCACGGGCGCCCCGGTGATCCCCTCAAACGAGGTCCTGCCGACGAACCGCTCGCTCGTCGGGGTCTGCACGACTCGAACCGCGTGACCAGCCTTGACGGCCAGGCGCGCGGTCTCAAGCGCCTTATAGGCCGCGATCCCGCCGCTCACCCCGAGGAGCAACCGGGCCACGGATCGGTCCTACAAGCCGAGGGGCGGACGACAGGCTGGCCGGACCACTTACCTGTAGTGGTACTTGATCTTGCCCTGTGCAACCTCTTCCAGGGCGATCGTCAGGTAGTTCTTGGAGCGGGTGTCGACCATCGGCGGCGGGAACTCGTCGAACGTCCCCTCTCCGAGGTTGTGGTAGTAGGAGTTGATCTGCCGGGCGCGCTTGGCGGCGACGATCACGCTCGCGTAGTCGGAGTCGACGTGGTCGAGCAGCTTGTCGATGCGTGGTGAGATCAAAGCGTCGTGGTCCTTTGGTGGTTGGAAGTCAAAGGTTAGCGGGCTGTTAGCGGCTGCTGGGCTGCTACTGAGCAGGAAGCCCGCGACGCACGATTCCTTCCAACTCGTCGGTCGCTTGCTCGAGCCTGTCGTTGACGACGACGTAGGCGAACTCCGGCTTTGCCTCGAGCTCGCGCTCGGCCGTCCGCAGGCGCTCGTCGACCTCCTCGGGGCTGTCTGTGCCACGGCCGACCAACCGCGCGCGTAGGGCGTCCAGCGACGGCGGCGCGATGAACACCGCGACCGCCTCGGGGATCGCCTCGCGCACCTGGCGGGCGCCCTGAACCTCGATCTCGAGCACCACTGGACTGCGCTCCTGTGCTCTGCGCTCGAGCTCTGAGCGCAGCGTCCCGTACATGTTCCCCGAGTACGTCGCGTGCTCGACGAACTCGCCCGCCGTCACGCGGTCGGCGAACTGCTGTGGCGTGAGGAAGTAGTAGTCGACACCATCCTCCTCACCGGGCCGGGGCTTGCGAGTAGTGGCGGACGTCGACAGCTCGAGCTCGGGGATGCGCTCGAGCAGACCTCGGATGAGCGTGCCCTTCCCCACCCCGGAGGGCCCAGTGATCACGAAGACCATGGCCACGGGGTGGGGAGCGCCGCTGCTAGCGGCGGCGCATGAGCGCGACAAGCTCGCGACGTTGGCGCTCGGAGAGCCCGCCGATCGTCTTGCTTGGTGAGATCCTGCACTGCGACAGAATCTTGTTGACCTTCACCCGCCCGTACTTCGGGACGGCGAGTAGGAGATCGAACACCTTCGCGGTCTCGAGATAATCCGGAGGCGCGAGCAGCAACTCGTGGATCGGCTGGCGGCCGGCCTTGAGGTCACGCTTGAGCTGCGCACGACGGCTGCGGATGTCATTGGCGCGCTGGAGCGCTTCCATCCGCTGAACGAGGGATCGTTCGGGCGCAGCGATGGGCTTCGATGGTGATTCGGTCACCGGCGGCATGGGCGGCGACTATACATCTTGCGTCGGGGCGATCAAGCCAAATGGCCGCAATTCGACTACACCTCAAGCTGAGGTCGAGCATTGTCGAGGATGGTTGCGGCAATACACCAAGTTTGCAGGGGGTTTTTCAGTATCAGGCTTGACGTCGGTATCACCGCGCCTTCACAGCCTCACTCGTTTGCAGCAGCGCCGCCAGTTCGGCGGCGATTCGCGATCCGGCGACCGGATCACGGAAGCTCTCGGTACCGACTGCGACGAGATCGGCACCGGCCCGAAGCAGGTCGAGCGCGTCTCGCCCCGATTGCACCCCGCCCATGCCGATCAGCGGGATTTTGGTGACCTGCGAAACCGCCTGCACGTGTGCCAGGGCGATCGCGCGGACGGCGGGGCCCGAGACGCCGCCGGTCGTGCCCCCCAACCACGGCGATCCGGTCTTCGGGTCCAGCGCCATCCCGCGCAGCGTGTTGATCAGCGACAGCGCGGTGGCGCCGCCTTGCTCGGCGGCGCTCGCGACGGCCGCCACGTCTGAGACGTTCGGGGTGAGCTTCACGATCAACGGCTTGTCTGTCAGCGGCCTGACCAGCGCCAGCAGCGCCGCGACCTCGTCGGGGTCGGCGCCGATCACGAGGCCGGTCTCGACGTTGGGGCAGGAGACGTTGAGCTCGAGCGCGGCGACCTCCTGACGTGCAGAGAACGCGGTGACCAACTCGGCGACCTGCTCGCGGGTGAAGCCCATCACGTTGACGATCAGCGGGACGGGCAGCTGGGCGAGACGCGGCAGGTCATCGGCGAGGTAGCCCTCGAGGCCCTTGTTGGGGAGCCCGATCGAGTTGATCAGGCCGGCGGGCGTCTCCCACAGCCGCGGCGGCGGGTTGCCCTCGCGCGGGGCGAGCGTGATCGTCTTTGAGACGTACGCGGCGAACGGGAAGCGCTCGTCGAGCGCCGGTCCGAAGGCGCGCCGCGCCGCGATCGCGTCGAACGTGCCCGAGCCGTTGATCACGCGATGCGCGAGCGCGAGCCCGCAGAACTCGATCAAGCCGGCGCCCCCGCGTGCTCGTCGACGCGCTCGAGCTCGGCTGCGTCGATCACCGGGCCGTCCACACAGACGCGCAGGTAGCCGCCGCCGCGCCGCGGCACGACGCAGCCGAAGCACGCCCCGAAGCCGCACGCCATCCCGGCCTCGAGCGCGAGCTGGGCCGGAACGTCCTCGCGCGCGCAGATCGACCGCACAGCCTCGAGCATCGGTGCCGGGCCGCACGCATACACCTCACAGCGCGCGTCGCGCTGGAGCTCCTCGCAGAGCAGGTCGCTGAGCAGGCCGTGATGGCCGACCGAGCCGTCGTCGGTTGCGACGCGGGCGCCGCGCAGCAGCGCTGCGCCCTGCGCCCGCGCGCCGTCGCGGAACCCGAGCAGGGTCGTCGTCTCGATCCCGTCGGCCTCGAGCGCGTCCTGCAGGATCGCAAGCGGCGCGATGCCGACTCCGCCTCCCACGAGGATCGCGCGCTGCCGCGGGGCCGGGGCGGCGAAGCCACGCCCGAGCGGGCCGAGCGCGAGCACCTCGTCGCCACGGGCGAGCTCGCACAGGCGCCGGGTGCCCGGCCCCACGTCCTCGAGCAGGTAGTGTGACTCGCCGTCGGCATGGCGGGCCACCGACAGCGCCCGCGGCAGGTAGGGGCGCTCGTCCTCTCCTCCCCCCCACCGCTGCGCCGCGGCCAGCATCGTGAACTGTCCCGGCTGCGGCGGCGGACCGTCGGGATCGGCGACCCGGAGCACGCGGTAGGCGCCGAGCTCCTCGCTGCCGGTGACCGCAAGGCGCCGGCGGCCGAGCGGGGCGATGCTCACGCGGCGTGTAGCTCCTGCAGGCAGAGCACCTGGGGCTCGCCATCGCGGCGCGCGCTGGCGATCGCGCGCGCGGCGGAGACGCCCGCCGACAGCGTCGTCAGGCAGGGGATTCCGTGCATCACGGCCGCGCGGCGGATCTCATAGCCGTCGCTGCGCGCCCCCACGCCGGTGGGCGTGTTGAGCACCAGGTCCACGTCGCCGCGCTCGATCCAGTCGAGCACGTGGGGCGAGCCTTCACCGATCTTGTTCAGCCGCTCGACCGGCACGCCCATGCGCGCGATCGCCTCCGCCGTACCTCGCGTCGCGACGATGCGAAAGCCGTTGTCGTGCAGGCTCTGCGCGACCGCGAAGGCGCCCGCCTTGTCGGAGTCGGTGACGGTGATGAAGGCGGTGCCGCGGCTGGGCAGCGGCACCCCGGCCGCCGCCTGCGCCTTGGCGAAGGCCGTGGGGAAGTCGCGCGCGATCCCCATGACCTCGCCCGTCGAGCGCATCTCCACGCCGAGCAGCGCGTCCGAGCCCTCGAACCGGTCGAAGGGAAGCACCGCCTCCTTGACCGAGACGTGCGCGCCGCGACCGAGGCCCTGCCTGCCGTCCGGCAGGCCCATCTCGGCGATCCGCTCGCCGAGCATGATGCGGCAGGCGAGCTTGGCCAGCGGCAGGCCGACCGCCTTGGAGACGAAGGGCACCGTGCGCGAAGCGCGCGGGTTTGCCTCGATCACCGACAGCCGGCCACCGTGGACGGCGAACTGGATGTTGATGAGGCCCACGACGCCGATCGCGAGGGCGATATCGCGCGTGGCCGTGCAGATCTGCTCGAGCATCTCCTCGCCCAGCGAATGCGGGGGGAGCACGCACGCGCTGTCGCCGGAGTGAACGCCCGCCTCCTCGACGTGCTGCATGATCCCGCCGATCCACACGTCGCCCCCGCCGCCGGCAGCGCGATCGCCGTCACACAGTGCGTCCACGTCCACCTCGGTCGCGTTCTCCAGAAACCGGTCGAGGAAGATCTCGCCGTTTTCCCTCGTCTGGCGTCCGAGATAGTC
>Ga0207693_10003815_pt1 | contig 12833 bp, 13 predicted proteins | sample LARL81metaG_FD_184347 | JGI IMG/M metagenome (GOLD analysis project Ga0207693, IMG submission 184347) | Corn, switchgrass and miscanthus rhizosphere microbial communities from Kellogg Biological Station, Michigan, USA - LAR L8-1 metaG... | ecosystem: Host-associated > Plants > Roots >...
GTCGTCAACCAGCTGGATGCCGACCACGACGGCTGGCCAGAGGGCTCGGGCAACGTGGAGCGCTCCGGGATGGGAGCGGAGAAGCTCGACAACGCGGTCTACCTGATCCGCGGCCTGTACGACCTGGCCGACATGGCGAACTCCAAGCACGACGGCGCCACCTTCGCGTGGGCAAAGAACCTGGCCAGCAAGCTGCAGGACAAGTTCGACAGCACGTGGTGGTACCAAGCCGCTTCCCAGTACGCCGACTCCCTGCAGGACCCGGGCAACCAGCGGTTGTTCCAGCAGTACTGGATCGGCGAGACGCCTCAAGAGGCCGAGCTGCACGTCAAGGGCCAGACCGTCCCCGGCGTGGCACCGTTCGACCACGGCAACGCCGCGCTGGCGAGTCGCGAGAACAGCTGCTTCAGCGGGACTCCGCCGTTCAACCCCGGGCTGTTCCACACCGGATGCACCGGCCCGCCCAACGGCGCGGGTGAGAAGGTCATTTACGGCCTGACGACCTCGATCCAGTCCGTCGGCGAGGGCAACTACGGCCGCTTGGGTCCGGGCCAGCAGCAGCGCTACACCCACGCGCTGGCCGAGACGATGTTCAGTGAGCCCGCGACCGGCGGGACGCCGGACGAGCAGCCGGGCGCAATGCCGGAGATCTTCCCGTCGCCGGACCAGGGTGCCAACATCGACCGCTGCTGGACATGCCGCTCGATGTTCATGCAGGCATGGGGCAATTACGGCACCGCGTGGCCGGTCGTGCACCAGTGGCTCGGTGTAGATCCGGATCTCGGTGACGGCCTTGTGACATTCGTTCCGCAGGTTCCGCAGGGTCAGACCACGGTTTCGGGCAAGGCGATCCAGCTGGGTAGGGGATCGGCGGACGTGGCCGCGACTCACACCGGAAACACCTACAGCACGGACATCACGACTAACGGCGTAGGCACGAACAATGTAGTTATCGGGCACACGCTGCCGAGAGGGACCAAGCCGGCTGCCGTCGTGCTCGATGGAAAGAGAGTGAACAACTACAAGGTCGTCTCGACGAACCGTGGCAACGAAGTGATGATCCCGACTAGCGCCGGGCACCACACCCTGACGATCACCGTGTAGCGCCTGCGCCATCACAACTGGACCGTGCGACTTTCACCCACTACTCAAGGGTGAAAGTCGCACGGCGCGGGGGGAGATCAGCGAGTCGGCCGCCGGTCGATGATGCGGCGCATCTTGCCAAGTGAGCGTTCGATCTCGTCCGGCTCTAGCACATCCACCTCGACACTGACGCCGATCGTGCTCTTCACGAGCATCTGCAGGGTTCGCCCGGCCTCGTCGGCGGCGGCGCGCTCAGCGTCGGGACGGCGTTCGACCCGGACCGTCAGCGCGTCCAACCGGTCGACCCGCTCCAGGACGCATTGGAAGTGCGGCGAAAGGGCTGGCGTACGCAGGACGAGTTCCTCGATCTGGGTGGGGAAGAGGTTGACGCCGCGCAAGATGATCATGTCATCCGTCCGGCCAGTGATCTTCTCCATCCGTCGCACGGACCGGGCGGTGCCTGGCAGCAGCCGGGTGATGTCTCGCGTGCGATAGCGGATCACCGGCATTGCCTGCTTGGTGAGCGTCGTGAAGACCAGCTCGCCCTCCTCGCCGTCCGGCAGTACGTCGCCTGTGACTGGATCGATCACCTCTGGATAGAAGTGGTCCTCCCAGATATGCAAGCCGTCCTTTGTTTCGACGCATTCGTTGGCGACGCCCGGTCCCATCACCTCGGACAGTCCATAGATATCGACGGCGTGCATGTCGAGGCGCTGTTCGATCTCCTGCCGCATGTCGTTGGTCCACGGTTCGGCCCCGAAGATCCCGACCTGCAGCGACGTCATGCGCGGATCGATCTTCTGCCGCTCCATCTCGTCGATGATCGCGAGCATGTACGACGGCGTCACCATGATCACGTCGGGCCGAAAGTCCTGAATGAGCAGGACCTGTCGCTCGGTCATTCCGCCGGACACCGGGACCACGGTGCACCCGAGTGCCTCCGCCCCGTAGTGTGCGCCGAGGCCGCCGGTGAACAGGCCGTACCCGTACGCCACGTGCACCGTGTCACCCGGACGGCCGCCTGACGCTCGGATGGAACGGGCCATGAGCGCGGCCCACGTCGCGATGTCCTCCGCGGTGTAGCCCACGACAGTGGGCCGGCCGGTCGTTCCGGATGACGCGTGCAATCGAGCAATCTGGGTTCGAGGGACCGCGAACATTCCGAACGGGTAGTTCTGCCGTAGATCGGCCTTGCTGGTGAACGGATACCGCGCGATGTCGGCCAGCTCGTGCAGGTCGTCCGGATGGACTCCGGCGGCGTCGAGCGCCGACCGATAGTGCGGCACGTGCTCGTAGACCCGGTGCAGTGTCGTTTGCAGCCGCCCCAGCTGGACAGCTTGGAGCTCGTCGATCGACGCACGCTCGATCGGGTCGAGTTCGGATGGGTCGGGTGTGCGGTCCTGCATGGCGGCCCTCCAGAAGCGGCTCAGCGCGGTAGCCCCCGCGCCACGACGCTATCCGTCGGTCGGGGCGCGAACCAGGCCTTGCCACCCAGTCGAGCAGTCGCCGCGACGCGCAGCTGAGGGCAGCCTCACGCGCGGTAGGTACCGTGTTCGAATGGAAGAGATCCGGGCTCGGCATGTAGTCGATACCTTGCGCGGTCGAGGCATCGACGCCCATCTGGCTAAAGCCGGTGTCTACCAGTTCGGCGTTCGCGTCGTGCTCGGCGACGGCCGGGAGGCGATGTGGGACACCGACGGCACCGCCGGGCTCGAAGCGCAAGTAATGCGGGATGGGATGCTGGTCGGTTTCGTCCCGGTCATCGAAGGATCAGAGGACTTCGACCAGGACGAGGTCGTTGACGCGATAGCCCGGACCGACTACGACCAGCCCATCGCCCACCGCCGCGCGACCGCTCCCGCCCCGGCCGAGCCGTTGCCCCCGACGGGCGGCGTGTTTCGACGGTTCTTCGACGGCTTCCGGTACCGGTAATGACTCGTTAACGGGGCACTCGGAGGTTTTGGCAACGCGGACGTAAGGGCATACCTGAGTAGGGTGACCAGGCAGGTCTTGGCATCCGCCCGGGAGGCTCCATGACATCACCTGAGCGGCCGCCAGACCCGCATCCGCCGACCGAAACGAACGATCCCGCGCCGCGCGCCGCGATGGACGGTCAGCAGCCGGCTCCGCCCAGCGACGGCAGCGACTTCATCACACTCTCCACTCCGCACCGTGACTCCAGGGACGCCGTCACCTGGCCGGTCCGGGTGGCGGCGGCCTGGTCATGGCGACTGCTCGTGGTAGCGGCGGGCGTCTATGTCGTGATCCTGCTCTTCAGCAAGATTCACATCGTCGCCTTCGCGTTCATCGTCGCGCTGTTCTTCACGGCGGTACTGAATCCGCTCGACAAACGGCTGGAAAGGCTCGGCCTGCACAAATCGGCTGCCGCCTCGCTCGTGCTACTCGCTGGCATCATCGTGTTCGGCCTTATCGGCTGGTTCGTTGTCGTTCAGATCACCTCGCATGCGAACACGCTCGGCGACCAGCTGACGAAGGTGTCCGAACAGATCCGGGACTGGCTCCAGAACGGCCCGTTCCATCTGCGGGAGGCCGACCTCAACAACTTCACCAACAGCATCACCGATGCAATCAAGAACAATCAGGGCAAGTTGGTTTCTGGCGCGGTTTCTACCGCGCGGACGGTTTTCGAGGTGCTCGGCGGTCTGGCGCTGTCGATCTTTTCGACCTTCTTCCTCTTGCGTGACGGCGACCTCATCTGGCGCTGGGTGCTGCGCTGGATGCCGGCACCGGGTCGGCAACAAGTCGATTACGCCGGCCGGCGCGGATGGTTTAGCCTGGGTGGCTACGTGCGCGGACAGGTCATCATCGCGTTCATTCACGCGGTCACTATCACGATTCTGCTGTTCATCCTGCGGATACCCCTCGCCGCCGCCTTGGGTGTGTTGATCTTCCTCGGGTCCTTCATCCCGATTCTGGGCCTGACGATCAGCGGCGCGCTCTGCGTAGGTGTCGCACTACTCGAGCATGGCGTCGGCGCGGCGATCATCGTCGCAATCGCGATCATCGTCCTGGTGCAGGTCGAGGGTCATCTGCTGCAACCGATCATCATGAGTAGGGCCGTACACATTCATCCCCTGGCGGTGGTGCTCGCCGTGGCGGTCGGCACGGTCGTCTACGGAATCGTTGGCGCGCTCATCGCGGTGCCGCTGGTGGCCTTCCTCAACGCATTCGTGCGCGGACTGCGGGAGGTGCGCCAGGAGGCGGCGGCCGATCGAGGAAAAGCCGCCAACGCGTGATCTCTGGTGATCCGGGGCCCCCGCGAAATCGCGCAGCGATCCGGGGTGCCTGCGAAATCGCGCAGCGATTTCGTGGGGTGGTTTTGTGGGGTGGTCTCACATCCATGGCCGGGCGTCGGGGGGCACGGTCACCGTGATCGTGGCCCGCTTCGCGTCCGGATCAGCGCCGGTCCGGCCGGCCCAGCTGCGCGCGCCGCGCATCCAGGCCGGCAGGCCAGGAGGCAGGTCGCCGGCCGGGATCGGGGTGAGATCGGCGGCGGTGAAGTCATCCCCGTAGGGCACACCCGTCGGCGGCTGATCTGGTTGTGGGATTGCCGCCGTGATCACCGGTATCGCGGCGTTCCAGTTGTCCAACAGCCTTTTCGTGGCTTCGGCCTTTGTGATCTGCCCACTCGCCGAGGCTGACTCCGGATACGTCGGATGGATCAAGGCGGCGTGCTGACCCGAAAAAGCCGCCCCGTCCGGGGTGGCCCGCCAGGCGGTGAACGCGGTCGCCGCCAACGTGCCCAGGGTCAGCACGGCGCGGATGGCGTTGTGGCCGATCAGCGCGGTGAGCCACCGTCCTCGATAAGCGGCGATGAGCGGATCGTCGACATGACGGTCGGCGGCACCTTGGCCCCACACGCTGTAGAGGTAGGTGTTCACCATCGTGTAGCTGCGAGTCATACCGAGCTTCGTGAGCAGGCCCTGAGTCCGCTGCCCGGCGGTCCCGACGAGGATGCGACGTGCCACCGTCTCCAGGACCGCCGGATCTTGACCGAGCACCAGCACGCTCGCTGAGCCGTCCAGCCGTCCGCGATGAAAGATCGGCCCCCATTCGACGCGAAATCCGTCGGCCGGATAGACGCTGACGTCGGGGTAGTCGGCGACCAGCGCGTCGTACGGGGCCGGGTAGCCCGGGCAGAAATCGGTCGTCATGGGATCACCTTGCGCGGCCGCGGCGCGTTCTTCGTCAGGCCTGATCGCACCACCGTGGGCACGTTGGTTTCCGCGCGGAGCGACGAGTAATAACCGGGATTGTCGACAGCGGTCAGTGGATCGAGCGGGAGCGACGGAAAGGGCCCCGGTGGGGCAGCGAGCCGAACCGGACGGCGATGGTCCGGCGGGTTCGGTCCGGTGACGTGTCCGTCGAATGGTAGGTGCGGCCGGGCGGACATGTGGTTGTCGATGACACCGGCCACGGCCAGCCGCAGCTGTCCGTCCGATCGGGACCGGCGTCGGGCCGCCGGTGTCGGGTGACCGAGATTGGCCAGCGCGTCGGTCAGTACGGTGATCGATTGGGCGGAAGTCAGCTGCGCGACGTCAGGGTCGGCGCCCTGCTGGGCGAGATTCAGCACCCGCGTCTGCCCGCGGAACACGACGCGCTCGCCACCGCCCAGGCCCAGCTCGGTCATGACTCGGACCGTGCCGGCTCGCGGCACGCCGTTGATCACGACGAGGGAGATAGTCCGCTCCGTCGCATCGATCAAGGCGTCGCAAGGCTCCGGTGTCACGGTATCCACAACGATCAGGTCAGCTTTCTTGCCGGCCTCCAGGCTGCCGAGGGCAGCGCCCCAGCCGAGCATTTGTGCCGGCGTCGTCGTCGCCATGGCCACGAGATCGGAACTGGACAAACCAGGAGCACCCGCAAGGGGAGCGGCGAGCCGAGCTGTCTTCAGCTCGCCGAGCAGGTTTTTGCTTCCGGAGGGAGACCAGTCCGAGCCGAGAGCGACTGGGACACCCTGGTCCAGCGCGGCGCCGAGCTGGGCGGTCTGACCGTAGAGGAGCAGATTCGACAGCGGAGACCACACCATGCTGCCGCCGTGCGCGCCGAATACCGCGAAATCGTCAGCGGTCAGTCCTACGCAGTGAATGCCGATCAGATTCCCGGTGATGGCCCAGCGATCCGGTTTCACCTGCAACGCCAGGAAATGCTGCCGCGCCGACTCTTGCGTGCCTTCCGCCAAATGCAAGATCAGCTTTTGCTGGCCCGATATTCGGGCCAGGAAATGTTCGGCGTCGGTGGCGTCTATGTCGGCGATGTGCGTCGCGGCTGGTGGAAGGGCCGGGTCGCCGGTGGCCTCGACGTTACGCACCAATCCGCGGAAGTGCTTGACGATGCCGGTGTTCGAGGCCAGAGCGACGCCTTGACTGGTCGTCGTTCCGCCTAGGAGGCAACGCATTTCCACGTAGCGCACGACCGCCGGTACGGCTTCGGTGTTGCGCCCGATGACGCCCATCGGGCCACTGATCAGCCGTCGATAGTCCGGCGTGGAGGGACTGCTCCACTGGTCGCGATTGCTGTAGAGCCGGGGCACTTGCCACAGTTGCAAGACTCCGTACGGCAAGTGGTTGTGCAGCTCGATGAGGCCGGGGAAGATCGTGCCTCGGACGTTTGTGACGGGCACCGACTCGAAGCCGGGCGGCGGCGGTGCCGCAGCCGGCGACACCGCGGTGATCGATCCGTCTCTCAGGTAGAGCACCGCGTCGTCCATGACGGTGCGAGCAGCGTCCATCGTGACGACCCGGCCGGCGAGTGCCATCGGGCCGCTCGTTGCGGGGTCGAACACCGGTCCAGCCATCTATCCCCCAGCCCGTTTGCACGCACACCGTAGCGGTAGAAGTGTCGTCGGAGTAGTGGAGGCGGGATACGGCCGTTTGATGCAGTCGCGACGGCCGGGGGGCTGATCTGGTGGACGTTCGGACACCAGCCCGTGCCGTGGTAGCCCGCCGGAGATAGTCCGTAACCAATGCCTCCAGGCATCAAAGCCGGACGAGACCTGCAGCAGGGATCGCCGAGCCCAGACCGTAGCCGATCACAGCGGAGCGCCTCGTGGCTGGGCTTCGTCGAATATGCAAGGATCCCGCGCATGCACTCGTCGTGCATCGCTCGCGGCCCGCGGTGATCGTGGACGTCCCAGTCCAGTACTTCCAATCGGTGATTGCCACGGAAGTGGCTGTCACCGGCGTCCTGCTGTTCCAAATCCGATTCTTCGACACCGGCAACGATCAGCGGGACGAATCGAGCGTTGATTCCCGGCTGCGGCTGCTGATGTTGATCGTGCTTACTGCGACAATATTCGGATCGCTCGAAGCCATACGTGAGAGTGGCGGTCGATGGGCCGCGGTACTCGTCACCGTCGGTCTTGCGATCTCATTGTTGCCGATCCTCCTACGAGTACTGCCCACGCTGCGACGTGACGCGCAAACACGGCAGCGGTCTCCGCACTTTTGGGTCACCGTGCTCGGCCTCACCCTGTACGCAGCGATCATCGCGTTGGTCGTGTCGATCAACTGATCACAGACGCTCATGCACCCGGTTCGGCTGGCCTGAGCCTTCAGGCGCTGCCTGGTCGGTGCATGTCGCCGGCTGTTCTCGTCTGGTCGGCCCGCCCGGCTTCGTCGGCTCAACGGCATGTCCCGCAAATCAGAGGGACAATACCCCCCTGAGGTATTGTGAATTTCGAGGCTGACGGCGCGAGTCGAGGGGGCGCTGGATGGACACGAGTCGAAGCGCGAAGGACGACTCCCTCAAGCGGCTCCGTCGTATCGAAGGCCAGGTGCGCGGTATCTCCCGCATGGTGGCCGAAGACAAGTACTGCATTGACGTCCTGACCCAGATCAGTGCAGCGACGAAAGCGTTACAGTCAGTTGCGATCGGGCTGCTCAACGAGCACCTGGCGAACTCCGTTCTCGACGCCGCTCGAACCGGACAGGCAGAGGCGAAGATCGGCGAGGCATCGGAGGCCATTGCTCGCCTGGTCCGGTCGTCGTGACGACCGGTACTGTCGAGTCGATCGTCAGGAGGGAGCGTCTGCAATGACCGACCCGAATCGCGAACTGGATGTCTCAGTCGAGACCCCGCTGGACGACCGCATCGAGCAGTTGGCACCGCTCGATGAGGATTCCGATGATGACGAGCTGTCGAGCGTTGGAGCACTCGATCTGGATCGGGCGGACGAAGCTGACGTGCTGGAACAGTCGAAATCCGTTCCCTATGACGACGACTATCCGCAGGGATGAGCCAACAAGCAATCGGCCGGACCTCGTGACCGCCCTGCTCGCTAGCTAACTCCGGGCAGCTGACCATGCTCGCGCTTGTCGTGATCATGGCCATTCTGCTGGCATGGGCGCTGGTCGCGGGACGCCTTGCCCGCTGGAGCATCACCGCGCCGCTCGCCATGGTCGTCGCGGGAGTCGCACTGACCGCCGGGTCCAATCCGGTCTTCACTATCGATCTGGAGACATCGAGCTTCGAGCATACGGTCGAGGTCGTCCTCGCGATCCTGCTCTTCGTGGACGCCACCGAGACGCCTGGCGGCATCTTCGGCCGGGAGCCGAAGCTGACCGCCCGGCTGCTCGGCGTCGCACTGCCGCTGACGCTGCTAGCGGCGCTCGGGGTCGGATTCGTCCTGCTGCCCGGAGTCGGATTCTGGATGCTGGCAGTGCTGGCCACCGTTGTCGTGCCGACTGATTTCGCTCCGGCCGCAGCGCTCATCCGCGACCGCCGGGTCCCAGCTCGACTCCGCGACCTCCTGAACGTCGAGAGCGGTCTCAATGACGGGCTGATCGCACCAATCTTCTTGTTCTGCCTTGCCGCCGCGAAGGCGCACGACAGTGACAAGGTCGCCGTCCATGCCCTCTTCGAAGCCGTTCCGGCCGTGGTTATCGCAATCGGGGTCGGCGCCTCGGTCGGGTTCGTGGGCGGGAAACTGCTGAGCCGCTCGTGGAGGCACCACTGGACGCAGCCGACTGCGCTCCGACTCGGGGTCGCCGCACTTCCTCTCATGACCTATGGACTTGCGCTTGTCCTGCACGGAAACGGATTCGTCGCGGCGTTCGTCGCAGGCGCGTTCTTCGGCCTGGCGACCCGGGATCTACCGGCAGACGCCCTGAACCTCGCCGAAGACGTGGGGATGCTGCTGTCCCTCATCGTGTGGTTCGTCTTCGGCCGGGCCATCAACCAGGTCGTTGGCAGCGGTATCACGTGGCGAGTCGTCTGTTACGCGTTTCTTGTCGTGACCGTGGCGCGCATCGTCCCGGTGATGTTGTCCCTTCTCGGCAGTCCGATCTCCCGTCGCGATGCCCTGTTCCTCGGATGGCTCGGGCCACGAGGATTGGCGACAATCGTGTTCGGATTGCTCGCAGTCATCGAGCTCACCGGGACGGATGCCGATCTGGTCGCGGACGTGATGGTGGCAACCGTGGTACTGAGCATTGTCTTGCACGGTCTGAGTTACGGTCCTCTCGCCGCGCTGTATGGGCGCCGCCAACGGGAGAGGCCGGTCGACGCAGCCGATTGAGCCCGCCGGTGCGGCCTCGCGCGCAACCGTGGTACGGAAATTGACCACGGATTGCCCCGCTGGTCACATCTGTCCCACTCCCGCGCGGGAGGCCGCGTCCGGCGAGCCGCTCGTCAGCCCAGCCGGCCTACGCGATGGGTTGTAGCTGGGTGAGCCTGATGTTGTTCCCGGACGGGTCACGGAATGCGGCGTCGATCCCGTAAGGCCGCGGCTCCGGCTTCTCCACGAACTCGACACCGCGCCCGGATAGCTCTTCGTAGGAGGCCTGGCAATCGTCGGTGGTCAGGAAAATCGTGCCGGCAAAGCCCTTGGCCATGAGGTTCCGCACCTCGTCGGCCGTGTCCTTGTCCATGACGGGCGGTCCCGGGATCGCCATGAGCGCGATGTTGATGTCGTCCTGGCCGGCCGGGCCGACGGTGAGCCATCGGAAGTTGCCCAGCTCCGGAACGGTCACATCCGATCGGACCTCTAGGCCCACCTTGTCCCGGTAGAACGCCAGGGCTTCATCCTGGTCGTGGACCCACAGCTGAGCACTGCTGACCTTGATCATGCTTCCTCCTGAGTGGTCTGGTCTATGAGAGGGACGCTATTGATCAGCCGGCGACCTTGTCTTCTCGAAACGTGCGGTGTTGCGGGCGACCGTATGCGTGCAACACGCACGCCGGGATCAGCGCGTAGGTTGCGGCTGGCGGGAATGACGCGCGGTAGCCCGTCGGCGGTAGGCCGTACGCCCGCGTGAAGCTGGTCGTGAACGAACCGACGCTCGTAAGACCCACCTCGACGCAGATGTCCGCGATCGACCGGTCGGTGGTGCGCAACAGCGCGGCGGCCCTTTCGAGGCGACGAGTGAGCAGGTAAGCGTGTGGAGATTCGCCGAACGTGCGTCGGAATTCTCGACTGAAGTGGGCGGGCGACAGGCCGGCCGCGCGTGCGAGGTCGGATACGTTCAAAGGCTCGAAGTACCGGGCATCGGCCAGGTCTTTGGCGCGGAGCAGGTGCCGGGCCGGCGGTTGAGAGACCATCGCTCACCAGTATCGCGTACCAGTGCACGCCGATTTCCGCGGTTGTGGGCAAATTCGTTTCGGTCGCAACTGTGGGGCGGGTTACCGTCCGGTCAGACGCGCCGCACGCGCATCGGTCGAGGACAGTTGAGGTGCACATGCGCAGAATCGTTGTCACCGAATTCGTCACGCTGGACGGTGTCATGGAAGACCCGGGCGGCGCCGAGGACTTCAGTCGGGGCGGCTGGGCGTTTCAATTCGACCGGGGCGCGGACGGCGACCAATACAAGGTCGACGAGCTACTGGCCGCTGACGCCTTGCTCCTCGGCCGCAGGACGTTCGAAGGATTCGCCGCGGCGTGGCCAGGACAGACAGGTGATTTCGCCAACAAGATCAACGCGGTAAAGAAGATCGTCGTCTCGAGCACGCTGGAAGACCCCGCCTGGTCGCCGACGACCGTCATCCGGGGCGACGTCGCCAGAGAACTCGGCGCCATGAAGGACGGCCCCGGGGGCGACATACTGGTCGCCGGCAGCGGGCACCTCGTCCGCACCCTGCTGGCCGACGGGCTCGTCGACGAGTTACGTCTGATGGTGTTCCCGATCGTTCTCGGCACTGGCAACCGTTTGTTCTCCGACGGCACGCCGGAGATCTCGCTGCGCCTCGTCGAGGCCGGGCCGGTTGGCCCAGCCGGCGTCATGATACTGACCTATACGACGTCCACCAGCCCGCCGAATGGGCGGCGGTCGACGTCCTGACCTCACTCGACGGCGAGCATGACCTCCGTGGACTTGACCAGCACTGTCACCTTCGTGCCCTTGGCGAGTTGAAGGTCATCGACAGCCTCGCGGGTGATCGAGGCGGTCACCGGGTGGCCGCCATCGAGGATGACCTTCACAATGGCCATCGCCTCGCCCGTTTGTACCGATTCCACAGTGCCGGGCAGCTGATTCCTCGTGGACAGTCGCACGGTTCCTCCAGTCCAGATGTCGGTGTCCGCACAGTCGACGCCGACGTTAGCCGACCGCGCGCGAGTAGTCTCCGACTTCGTGGCGCGCCGACCAACCTGCCGCGCATGATCCCGGCCGACTGGCTGAACGTGCCCGCGGAATCGCTGTTCGGGCCGGCCAATCTTCCATACGGCGTGTTCACGGCGGCCGACCGCGGAGCGCGCACCGGCGTGGCGATCGGTGATTACGTACTCGATCTCGCCGCGGCGACAGGTGACACCGTCCACGCCACCGGCTCGCTGAACGCCTTCCTCGCGCGAGGTCCGGATGGATGGGCAGCGCTGCGGGAGCGCGTCACCAATTGGCTTACGGACGATCGCTGGCGAACAGTCATCGAGCCGCATCTCATTCCGCGGGCGGATACGACGTTGCAGCTACCGATAGATGTCGCTGACTACGTTGACTTTTATAGCTCGCTGCATCATGCCGAAAATCTGGGACGCATGTTCCGCCCGGGCAATCCCCCGCTCACCCCGAATTGGAAGCACCTGCCAATCGGGTATCACGGCCGGGCCGGGACCGTACAAGTTTCCGGCACGCCGGTGATCCGACCGCGGGGGCAACGGAAGTCACCAGCGGAGTCGGCGCCGACCTTCGGGTCATCCGAGCGGCTGGACATCGAGGCCGAGGTCGGTTTCGTTGTCGGCGTGCCGTCCGAACTCGGTCAGCCGGTACCGGTGGCCGCGTTCGATCAGCACGTTTTCGGCGTCTGCCTGGTGAACGACTGGTCGGCGCGGGACCTCCAGGCCTGGGAGTACGTGCCGCTCGGCCCGTTCCTGGGCAAGTCGTTCCTCACCTCGATTTCGCCGTGGGTTGTCCCGCTGGCGGCGCTGGAGGCGGCTCGGGTGCCGCCGCCGTCGCGTGAACCCGAACCCCTCCCCTACCTGCGTGACGTGGACCCGTGGGGTCTCGACATCACCCTCGAGGTCTTCATCAACGGGACATTGGTCAGCCGGCCCCCCTTCGCTGGGATGTATTGGACGGGCGCGCAGCAGCTCGCTCACCTGACCGTCAACGGAGCGAACGTCCGGACCGGTGATCTCTATGCGTCCGGCACGATCAGCGGACCGAACCGGAACGAGCGGGGCTCCCTGATCGAGCTGTCCTGGAACGGAACCGACCCCGTCGTGCTATCGGATGGCACGACCCGAGCGTTCCTGGAGGACGGCGACGAGGTCACTATTACGGCGACGGCGCCGG
>Ga0207693_10003816_pt1 | contig 12832 bp, 9 predicted proteins | sample LARL81metaG_FD_184347 | JGI IMG/M metagenome (GOLD analysis project Ga0207693, IMG submission 184347) | Corn, switchgrass and miscanthus rhizosphere microbial communities from Kellogg Biological Station, Michigan, USA - LAR L8-1 metaG... | ecosystem: Host-associated > Plants > Roots >...
CGACGGCGTCACGGGCAAGCTCAGCGGCCAGCACGGGCATCGCTGGGTGGTCCTCCTTGGACCATGGCCCGTTCAGCGCGGCCTGCAACAGCATGCCGGGAACGTATCGGACAAGCGGCGGCGTGCTCGACCGCCGGCGCCGACACAATCTCCCGCGTGGATCTCGTCTCAGCATGTATCGAAGACCAGGTCGCTGCGTTCAGGCAGATGGTCATGAGCAACTCGATCATCGCGACGATCGTCGAGCGGATGCCGCGGCTCGAGTTGCCTGATTGCTACCTCGCCGCCGGCGCCTTGTATCAGACGGTGTGGAACCGCCTGTGCGGACGCGACTCGCACGCCGGGATCGAGGACTACGACATCAACTACTTCGACGCCACCGACCTCAGCTCGGGCGCCGAGGACGCCGCGATCCGACGCGGCGCTGAGCTGCTTGGCGACCTGCACGTCACGCTGGACATCCGCAACGAGGCACGGGTGCACCTCTGGTATGAGGAGAAGTTCGGCGTGCCGTGCCCTCCGTATCCGAGCACGGCAGCCGCGATCGCGACATTCCCGAGCACAAGCGCGGCGTTCGGCATCCGCATGCGCGACGGCGAGCTCGACGTCTACGCGCCCTACGGGTTTACCGATCTGTTCGCGCTGCGCACTCGCCCTAACCCTGTCCTCGCGCCGCGCGAGGTCTACGAGGCCAAGACAGCGCGCTGGCGGCGCCAGTGGCCCGACCTCGTGGTGATCCCCTGGCCTTGTGACTCGGAAGCGAGGCGCCGGTGAGCGACAGCAGTCGGGATGGCGTGAGTCAGCCAGCCCATCCAGCTCGAAGGCATCAGCCCATGCCTGCGAATGCTTTGGTGACTGTTAGCGCGGGCGGCCCGACGCGTTTGCACGAGTGGATTCACACGCGATTGCGATCGTCGACCTGCAGCCCGCTTGAGCTGGCGTTGGCGACTGCTTAGGCGAGCTGGTGCTGAAGTGTGGTCTCGAGCTCGGGCTTGCCTGCGCCGGGCGTGGTTTCGATCGTCAGCCGCATGCGGCGGTTCTCGATGATCAGCCATCCGAGTTGGTTGCGCCACGTTGGCTGCTGTAGTACGCGCCAGCGAATATCTGGAGTCTGGACGCCGGCGATGCGGGCGAGGCGCGGCGCGACCCAGCCTGCGGCGCGGGAGCGGCGGACGACTCGCAATGCCTTGCGTTCGCGCTGACCAAGCTGGTTGCGAAATGGCGAGCAGACCGCCTGGTAGACGGCGCTTGAGACGTCGGCCGAGCGCCTGAAGCCGACGGTTTCCAGGTACGCCTGGTGCACGTCGCCGCCGAGCATCACGATCGACGCTGGCGCTTGGCCGCGGCGACCGGATCCGACGTCCGTGATCAATGCCACCATGCGCTGGAAGGATCGCTGGAACGCCGCCCAGTGCTCGAGATCGAGTGCGCGACGAAGCCGCTCGCCGAAGCGAGCAGCAGTTGTGCCCCAGGCACCTGCGCAGATCGCTTCGTTCCACGCCTCCAGGTGGTGGAGCGTGGGCGCAAGCAGGACCGGGAGCGGGCTCGCGATCAGCACGTGGTCATAGTCACCGGTCAGCTGCTGCTCGAGCCAGCCCCACTGATCCTCGTCGAGCATCTCGCGGCGACGGTCGGACAGCACGCGACCCTCGCGGGCGTCGACCACGACCAAGCGGGTGCCGCCGAGCAGACGCGAGAAGCTCCACAGTCTGCCGCCAGCTTGGTGGTCTGCCTCCCGCGCGAACCCGCGCAGCACGGTCGCTGCGTCGTCGGCCGCGATCACCTCAGCGAACAGCGGGTCCTCTGCAAGCTCGGCCGGCGAGACGTTGCCCAGATGTTGATAGATCCAGTACGTGACGAGGGCGGAGGTGATGCGCTCATGCCACCAGCTGGTGTCCCGCATATCCCCGATCCACGATTCCGAAATGTTCCAGTCGTCGTGCACGTCATGGTCGTCGAAGATCATCGCGGTCGGGATCGTTGAAAACAGCCAGCGAATCGACGGCTGCGACCACGCCTCCCGGTAGAGCATCGTGTACTCGGCGAAGTCGGCAACCTCGCCTGTCGGCGCATCCGCCCCTCGGTCGCGCCTTGTCTCAATGAACCTCTCGGTCTGGGGTGATACCTGATCCGCATAGACCTGATCGCCGATCAACAGCAGCAGCGACGGCCAGGCGGATGGATCCTGTTCGGCAAGTCTGCGACTGAGCACGTAAAGCGCATCAACGCCGACGCCCAACGAGTTCTCCTCCTCATCGCAGGTATATGGCGATTCCTGCGGGGCGGTCACACGGCACGACCCCCAGACGATCCGAATCTGTCCGTTTTCGGACAGGGTCTGGATCCGGCTGGCCGGAAACGATGAATCCGGGGCGGGCCACCGCACCTCACCATCCAGGCGCACGTCGTATTCGACGCTGCTCGCGGGCTCGAGCCCGGTCACGGCTACCACCGCATAGTGATGCCCATCGACGTGAAACGTCCGCGCGCGACGCCCCAGCACATCCACCTCGCAGGCAACGTCGGTTTCCACCCACACGGTCGCCGCCGTCGCATCCACGTAGCGCAACATCGGCCCAAGGATCAGGTTCGCCATGCGCCGCCCCATGCCCGCCTCAGCAGTCCGATCTCCATCCGCGCGAAAGCTACCCACAACCCACCATCCGCGACACGCAAGTCGCCCAAACCCCAGTGATCGTTGCTTGACGCGTCTAGCGGCCGGGCTGACTGACGGCGTTCGCCCGCTGGCCGCTCGCCTCGTGCGTGGGTAGATCCGGCGGCTCAGCAGCGCGCCTAAACATCTTCTGCTCTACCGTGCGCGCCCGCGGTGCGCGAATGCGCGAGTGAGGCCCGGGTCCCGCAGCCGCCCGCGAGTCGCCCATCATCCACAAGCGATAAGGCCGAGAGCCTGCGCGAGCCTTCACGCGCCGGCGATTCGGTGCCGCGCTTAGCGCGAATATTGAGTCGTCGGAGCCGGGCGTATCGGTCTAACCGAATGCCAGGGGCGCCTCGGCTTGAGGGAGTAACGGTCGCGCTAGCCTCGAGGGTGTGAGTGAGCCGTCTGCGCGTGAGCCGATAAGCAGGTTTCGTCGCGATCGGATCGGGACCGATGTGGTGGCCACGCGCGGTCGGCGCGTCCTGTCCACCCTCGCCCCGAGGGTGGTCGGCCGGCTGGTCGCTTCCGGTACCAGGCGTGCCGTGAGTCTGGTCGCGACGGCGCTCTTGGTGGGCCTTTTGGTTGTCCCCGACGCGTTCGCGCGTGCTGGTGGCGGCAGCTCGAGCTTCGGCCGCGGCGGCGGCGGCGTGGGCCGTGGTTTCGGTCGCGGCCATTTCTTCTTCATCCCTGTCGGCGGTGGTGGCGGGCTGTTGTTGTTCATCTTGATTTTGGTGGTGGTATTCCTGGTGCTCCCGCGGGTGCTGAGCTGGTGGCAGGGTCACCAGAGCGCCGGGGTGGTCTCGCGGCAACGGGTGGCTGCGCGGGAGCGGCGGGTTGAGCTTGCGGCCGCCGAGGCGGCCGAGGACGACGCGGCGTTTGCTCCAGAGCGTGTTCGCTCGCAGGCGGCGAGGTTGTTCGCAGACATTCAGTCGGCCTGGGACGCGGGCGATCGTGTCCGGCTGCGCGGACTTGTTGCGCCGGAGCTGTTGGTCGAATGGGAGCGGCGCCTGGATGACTTTGATCGCAAGGGCTGGCGCAACCGGGTGCGGCCAATCGGCGAGCCCTCGATCGAATACGTGGGGCTCACCAACCTCGGCGAGGATCGCCGGGACCGCGTGGTGGTGCGGATCGAGGCGAGGCTCAGCGACTATGTCGAGGACGCGTACGGGCAGCGCGTCGGCCGTGTTGACGCCGCGGGCGACACGACCCGGGTGCGCGAGTTCTGGACGCTGGTCAAGCGCGACGGGCACTGGATCCTGCAGTCGATCGAACAGGGCGGCGAGGGCGCGCACCGGCTGCGCGAGGGCATCGTGGCGACGCCCTGGAGCGACGATCAGGCGTTGCGCGACGAGGCGTTAGTGGAGGGCGCGGTGCAAGACGCCGTCCCTGACGGAACGAAGCTCGCAGATGTCGCGGATCTCGACTTCGAGGGTGATGGCCGCGCCGCCGCGCTGGATTTGTCCCTCGCCGACGGACGCTTCGCGCCCGACGTGCTCGAGGTCGCCGCTCGTCGCGCTGTCGCCGCCTGGGTCGACGCCGTCGACGGCGACGACGGTCCGTTGCTCGCGCTCTCGGATCGCAACGCCGCGCGCGAGCTGCTGCATCCCGGCGACCCGAGCGAACGCACACGCTTGGTCGTGCGCGGCCTCGAGGTGCGTCATATCTCGATCGCCTCGCTCGACGCTGGCTCAGAGCCCGCGACGATGACGATCGACGTCGAGCTCGCCGGCCGGCGCTACCTCGAGGATCGCGACACCGCCGCGGTGGTGTCCGGAAGCCGGTCGCGAGCGACCAAGTTCACCGAGCGCTGGACCCTCGGCCTCGACGGACCCGACGAGCAGCCTTGGCGGATAACCGCCGTCGGCGCACCCGCCGGCCGGCCCTAGACGCCAGCCCGCCGCGGCCCTAAAGAACCGCGCCGACGCGGTCTGCCCGCACCGGACCGGTGTCACCCGCTGCTGCTCTGCGCAAAACCATGGACGAGGCTCGGTGCTCGCCTACTGGGCGAAAGCGTCACGCGACTTTCGGCAAGACGGCCCGTCGTGCCGTGGCGAAGCAGGTGTCATGGTCCGCGCGATCGCTCTTGTCCACCCGGCTGCATCGCGTGCCGCGAGCGCCTTGGCGCAAAGGAGGTCGCTGGTTCAATCAGGCCAGGTTCGCGTCGCGGCGCGAAAGGAGGTCTCCTGCGTCGACGATCCCGAGGCAGCTCTTCTGCATCCGCCCGGCGGTGCAGGCGTCCGCCGCGACCCATCGCTCCTGCCGGTCGTTCACGCCGGCAGCGCTGAGGTCGATCGCCGCGAGTCCGCGTCGAGCTGATCGCCCCAGGAGATTGCAGGCACCCGCGGTGGGCGATACTCGGCAGCCGGCGATCGAGCTCATTACCGCAGCTAGCCGAACGTGAACGCGTACGCCTGTACGCCGGGCTCGAGGAACGTCATCTGAAGCATCCGATCGCGGACTGCGTCGTGCTCGCGCACGAGCTGGTAGAGGCGGCCGTCCCGAAGCACGCCGTTCCCATCCTCGTCGACATCGACGCCATGTGATGGGCCAGGGGCGTTGCCGTCGAGGAGCAGGCGGAACGGAATCGGCTTGCGCTCCTCGGCGGACAGCACGAGGTGCGCGTCGCGTGCGTGGAACCGGTAAGCGATGCTGCCGCCAGCCTGGTCAAGAACGACGTTTTCACGCCCGATCGTCCACTCTCCGTCGAGACTCCAATGGTTGATGCAGAGCCGCTCGGGGATCTGGTAGGCGCGGCGTTCGTCGAACGCAACCCCGTCCGCCGAGGAGAAGCGTTCGCTGCGCCCGTAGCCGAGATATGTCTCCGGTGTCTGGAGGTGGTCCCAGTCGGCCGGCGCCTCGACGCCGCATCCTTCGACGGGGACCAGCTCGCGCTCGACCCCGAGCAGCCGCTGGATGATCCGCTCGGATTGCTCGTAGCGTCCTTCGCCGAAGTGCTGGTCGCGGATGACGCCCTCGGCGTCGATGAAGTAGAGCGCCGGCCAGTAGCGGTTGTCGAACACGCTCCAGACGTCGTAGTCGTTATCCACCGCAACCGCGTAGTCGATCTGTCGCTCCTTCATCGCGCCGCGGACACGGTCGATCTCGTGCTCGAACGAGAACTCCGGCGTGTGAACCCCGACGACGACGAGTCCGTCCTGGCGGTACGCGCGCGACCACGCCCGGACGTACGGCTCCTGGCGCAGCCAGTTGATGCACGTCAGCGTCCAGAAGTTCACGAGCACGACGTCGCCGCGCAGCTCGGCCGGACCGAGTGGCTCAGAGTTGAGCCACTCGGTCGCACCGTCCAGAGAGGGGATGCGCACGCGGCCGAACATTTCGTCTCAGCGCAGCGAGTGGAACGTTGCCCGGAGGTCTTCGGAGAGCAGCTGAGGCTGCTCCCAAGACGCGAAGTGCCCGCCCCTGTCGTGCCGGCTGTAGTGGACGAGGTTGGGGTAGGCCTGCTCGGCCCAGCTCCGCGGTGCCCGGTAGATCTCATCGACGAAGCAGCTCACGCCCACCGGGATCTTCACGCCCTTGACACTGAAGAACGGGAGCTTGTTCTCCCAGTACAACCGCGCCGAGGACACCCCGGTGTTCGTCAGCCAGAACAGCGTGATGTTGTCGAGGATGTCATCGCGCGTGAGATCGCTCGGCCGCTCGAGACGCTCCTCGAGCACCTGCTGGACGATGCCGGGCTGACCGCTCCCGTCGCCGTGATCGATCATGAACGCGGCGAGCGCGACGGGTGAGTCCGCCAGGCCGTAAAGCGTCTGCGGGCGCGTCCCCATAATCAGCCCGTAGGCGACGTGCGTCGCAAAGAACGCGCGCAGCTGCTCATAGGCGCTCAGCTCCTCGTCAGAGAGCCCGGACGGCGCCGGACTACCTACGAAGGATGCAGCGAACAGATCCGGCGGAACCACGCCGGCCATGTTTGTGTTGATCGCGATCAGCTCGCGCGGCGCCGGCTCTGCGGCCGTCGGGTCGGCGCGTCCGCCCGCCATCGCGTCGACGACGATCGCGCCCCAGTCTCCGCCCTGCGCCACGAACCGCTCGTAACCGAGGCGCTTCATGAGCTCGACGTATGCCTTCCCGATGCGCACGGGATCCCAGCCGGTATTGGTCGGCTTGCCCGAGAACCCATACCCCGGCATCGACGGGATCACGACGTGGAACGCATCCGATGCGCTGGCGCCGTGCGCGGTGGGATCGGTGAGCGGGCAGATCAGCTTCAGCTGCTCGATGATCGAGCCTGGCCAGCCGTGGCAGACGACAAGCGGCAGCGCGTCCTCGTGCCTCGAGCGGACGTGGATGAAGTGGATGTCCACCCCGTCGATCTCGGTGACGAAGTTCGGGACGGACTGCAGCCGCGCCTCGCACTTGCGCCAGTCGTACTCGGTCGCCCAGTAGCGAGCGAGGTCCTGCATGAGCGCGAGCGGCACGCCCTGCGTCTCGTCCTTGACGGTTTCCCTGTCGGGAAAGCGCGTCGCGGCGATGCGCGCGCGCATGTCCTGGACATCCGCCTCCGGAAGCTCGACCGTGAACGGCCGGATCGCCGTCGCGCCGGCTGACCTCTCGGTGGTGACAGCCATGTGGATCCTCCTTGGTGGGGTGATGGATGACGCCACGGAGCCTGCTCGCCGGCTGCATAGCTCGCGCCCGTGAGCTCGCTGGGTTTTCTCGCGGGGTTTGCACCCGGGCTCTGCAAGCTCCGTGCGTACGGAGGGATCTCGCGGCGGGCAACGGTCGACCCCTTTCCCCCATGCCCCGCATCCGACACAGACATCGACACGCCGAACCCCCGCCCCTCGGCGGCGCCGTCGCAGCCGCGTCGAGGCGCTCCGAGAACCCGGACTCAGGCGGGGATCAGGTGGCTGTCGGAGCTCGGCAGTGCCTGGGCTAAGTCCTGGCGAGAGCCGATCCCGAGCTTGCTGAAGACGTTGTGCAGATGCCACTCCACAGTGCGCCGGCTCAGAAAGAGCCGCGCAGCGATCTCCGGATTCGACACCCCATCACGGGCCAGCTCGGCGATCTGCCGCTCCTGCGCAGTCAGCTCATCTCGCGTCGCGATCGTCCGCTTGCGCACCTTCTCGCCCGTCGCCAACAGCTCACCGCGCGCCCGCTGCGCAAATGCTTCCATCCCGATCGCCGTGAACATGTCGTGCGCCGCGTGCAGATGCTCGCGGGCCTCGACGCGGCGCTTCTCCCGGCGCAACCATTCCCCGTAGAGCAGATGAGCCCGGGCGAACTCGGGACGCCGCCGGGTCCTTGCCAGTCTCTCGATCGCCTCGTGATGCAGACGCTCGGCGCTGTCACCCTCGCTCAAGAGTGCACGGCAGCGCGCTCGGATTCCCCGTCCCCAGTCGCTGCTGCAGGGCGTGGTGGCCGCCATCATGCGCGCGAGTGCACCGGCCGCGAGGTCGGGCCTCGCGGTGTGGACCGCCGCTTCGATCAGCTCGATCAGTGCCCAGGGGGTGACGTGATGCGGTGGCCCCTCCGCCGCTCGTTGGGCCGACGCAAGCGCCCGGTCATAGCGGCCAAGTCCGTTGAAGAGGATTGCGCTGGCCCACTCGGCCCACTGGACGCCGAGCCCCTGACCGCTTGTTCCGGCCTCACGGATCGTCGACTCGACGAGCAGCGAGGCATCCGGTTGGCCTCGGAGCGCGGCGAGCAACAGTTGGGCATACGGTGCAAGGTGGCCCCCAGTCGCCTTTGTGATCGCGTCAGCCTCCGCGATCGCGACGGCAGCGGCGCCGAAGTCGCCGCACCAGGCGCAGAAGATTCCCCAGTCGGCCAGGTCGATCGGCAGCCGGGCTAGCGCGCCGGTGTTGCGGGCCTCCTTGAGATGGCGCGCGCTGATGGCATGCCAGCTGTCCTCATCCCACAGGATATTGGGCGGGATTGTCGTCATCCAGCCCCAGCGGAAGTTCTCGTGGGCCGGTGACGCTTCGTCCGACCCTTCGTCCGCAAACGCGGCCGTCGCTCGCCTCAGCATTGGCGCGGCAGCCGCCGGTCCTTCCGTGACAAAGGTCGCGAGGCCATCGAGCAGCAGATCGGATGGACGCACCGGGCGGGTCGGCCGCGGGGCCGATCTGGCGGCACGGGATACCTCGACCAGGCTGCCGGCAGAGGCCAAGCGACCGGCGAACAGCGCAGCCCCCCACGCGTCGAGGTAAGTCTCGCGCGCAAGCTCGGGATCGAGCCGCTCAAGCCGTTGGGCCGCCTTCAGGAGCAGCGGCGGCGCAGTGGTCCCCAGGCTCGACGCGAACGCGATCTGACCCCTGAGCAACTCCACATGCGCCATCTGCAACTCGTCCGGCGTCGCGGCCTCGGCCAACACCAAAAGCTCGAGCGCGCCGTCAAAGATGCCGGCATGCAAGCTAGCTCGGGCAGCGGCAAGCGCACGCCGTACCCGCTGCTCGGGGTCGCCCGACAGAACGACAGCGCGATGTAGGAACGCAGCTGCCGCGGCCAAGCCGCCGCGCGCCTGCGCGCGGCTGGCGGACTCCTCGAGCTCCGCGGCGACCGGCTCATTGGGCCCGGCGGCAGCTGTGGCCAGATGCCAGGCGCGACGGTCAGGATCGACGCCGCGGTCGGTCGCCTCTGCCAGAGCCAAATGGACCTCCCGACGTTGCTCTCTGGTCGCTGTTCGGTATACCGCGGAGCGCACCAGCGGATGACGGAAGGTCACGCGCTCCCCGAGCGCGAGCAACCCGTCCGTCTCCGCGTCCACGACGGATACCGCGATCCCGAGTCGCTCGGATGCAGCCAGCAGGAGCAGCGGATCGCCGACCGGCTCAGCCGCCGCGACCAACAGCAGACGTCGCGCGTCCTCGGAAAGCGTCTCAACCCGACGAACGAAGCTTTCCTCGATTCGCCCTGCGACCCCCTGCGCCTCCACCAGTCCGAAGCCGCCCGCCAGCTGCCTTGCCGTCAACCCCCGGGGCAGCTCGAGCAGGGCCAGCGGATTCCCGTGCGTCTCGGCGACGATCCGGTCACTCACGCTCTCATCCAACCTGAGCCACACGGTCGCGCCCAGCAGCGCCCGGGCGTCGTCCCTGAGCAGGCCGCATACCTCCAGCTGCGGAAGGTGCGCAAGCTCCCCGCCCGGCTCGCGTGCCGCGAAAACGACCCCAACCCGCTCGGCCAGCAGGCGACGGGCGACGAACGCGAGTGTCAGCGCCGAGGCCCGATCAAGCCACTGCGCGTCATCGACCAGGCACAAGATCGGTCGCTCATCAGCAGCCTCTGAGAGCAGGCTCAAAACGGCCAGCCCGACAAGGAACCGATCCGGAGCTCCGCCGGCGCTCAGACCGTACGCGATCTCCAAAGCCCGACGCTGCGGAGCCGGCAGCCTGTCGAGCCGATTAAGCAGCGACGCGCAGAGCTGATGGAGACCCGCGTACGCGAGCTCCATCTCCGACTCCACCCCTACCGCCCGGAGAACCGTCAAGTCCGACGCCGACCGGACCAGGTACTCAAGCAGGGCCGTCTTCCCGATCCCAGCTTCCCCGCGCACCACCAGCGACCGGCCCTCTCCCCGGCGGACCGCATCGACCACCATGTCGAGCAGAGCGCACTCGCTCGCCCGGCCGCGCAGGCCGGCCGACCGCCCCGGTCCGGCAGGGTTCACCATCGGCAGGCGTCGCACATGCTACGACGGCCCTGCCGGCACTACAAGATCCGCAGTCCGCCGACGCCCCGCTTTCACACCGGCGCCCAGGCTTCGCCATCCAGTCGCCTGGCAGAACCAAGTTCTCTCCACCGCCCACACGGTCTGTCCTGCGACTCACTCCGAGCTGAGCGGGTACGGCTTCCGCGCTTCCGCGTGGGGCCAGAGCCGCTGCTGCCGCGTCTCGATCAACGGAGAAGGCAGGTGCCTCGGCTGCTGAGTGTCGAGTCAGGCGATTGCGCAAGCGAGTTGACTTAGGTCTTCGTCCCGTCGGCGCCCCTGCTCTGCATTGGGTCATGCCGATGCACTACGTGGTGGTCCGGTGGATTGCGTGGCGCTGGGCAATCGGTCCCGGGCAAGAGCGCCTGAGTCCGGCCGGGAGGCCGTCGCCTACGCCTGTACATGGGCGTGGCGCGGTCCCGGTTGTCGTCCCCTCACCGGCACACGTCACCCAACCAGTGTCACGGCACACGGCCCTCGGTGGGCCTGACCGATGATTTTTGCGCGCCCTGCTGGTCTGTACGCCGAATACCGACTCACGGGAGGGACGCCATGCGGAAACTGACGTTCGGCATGAACCTGAGCCTGGACGGTTACATCGCCGCGCCCGGCGACAACCTCGGCTGGAGCGTGCCGAGCGACGAACTGTTCCAGTGGTGGTCTGACCGCGTGGGGGCGACAGGCCTGGCGCTGTACGGGCGCAAGCTGTGGGAGACGATGAGCTCCCACTGGCCGACCGCCGACCAGCAGCCGGGCGCCACACCGGCGGAGATCGAGTTCGCCCGCCGCTGGCGGGACATGCCGAAGGTGGTGTTCTCCTCGACGACCAGCACGGTCGACTGGAACGCCCGTCTGGTCACCGGCGACGCGGTCACCGAGATCACCAGGCTCAAGGCTGGCGACGGCGGCCCTATGGACATCGGCGGTGCCACACTCGCCGCGGCGGCCATGCGGGCCGAGTTGATCGACGAGTACGCGATCGTCACCCATCCGGTCCTGGTGGGCGGCGGCACGCCGTTCTTCACGGCCCTGGACAAGTGGGTGAACCTGAGCCTGGTGGAGACCCGGACGTTTCCCGGCGGCGTGGTCCTGACCAGGTACGAGACCAGACGCTGAGTGCCCGACGTCGGATCCGGGCCTTCGAGCCACCCAAGGACCTCATTGCGCTGTGTTCCGAGGCGATCGCGACGTTCCGCCGACTCACCTGCAAAAACAGCGACTTTCCCGCAAATCCTAAGGTGCCGGAGGAGGGACTCGAACCCCCGACACGCGGATTATGATTCCGGATGACCTAACCGAGTATCCCGTGTGAACACGGGCGATCCGGCGCACTGGAGTGCGCGATGGACACGGATGTAGACACGCCTGTCAGGCCGCTTGCAACGGCCAAGGCCGCATTGGCTGCTGCGCGCGAGTCTCTAGAAGACCCGGCCATTCGTGGCTGCCCTTGGTCCGGAACGGGACAGTGCGCTGGTTGGCTCGCCAATGCTCGTTTGCTGGCCGACCCATTTCCGGCTGAGCGTTGGCGTTCAAATCCTGAACGCTTGACGGCGAACCTCCGCTGGGTTGCCGACGGGTGTCGCTGGCTGGGATGCTTGCCCCGTGCTGCTGCAGCGTGAGCACGAGCTCGGGGCGATCGAGCGCTGGCTAGACGGCGTGAGGGAAGGTGAGGGCGGCGTTTCGCTGCTCGAGGGTCCGGCCGGGATTGGCAAGACCGCCCTACTGCGGGCGGTCGCCGCGCGCGCCCGCGACCGCGGGGTGCGTGTCTTGGTTGCGCGCGGCGGGGAGCTCGAGGGCTCCGCGGCATGGGCGGTTGCACGCGAACTGCTTGTGCCGGGGTTGACGTCGCTTGATCGCGAGCGACTGTGGACTGGGCCTGCTGCACCTGCGGCAGCGGTGCTGGAGGGCGCCCCTGCTGAGGAGGGGCACGGGCCCGATCAGGCGTTCAGGATTGCGCACGCGCTGACGCTGGTGGTGATGGCGCTGGCAGAGCAACGGCCTCTGGCGCTCCTCATCGACGACGCGCACTGGGCCGACACTCCTTCGCTACGGTGGCTCGAATTCTTGGCCCGACGGCTCGAGGGCGTCCGGACGCTTGTCGTGCTGTGCGCGAGACCGTCGGAGGGCTCCACTGACCCGGCGCTGAAATGGACTGCGGCCCGGGCGCGAGTGCTCAGGCCACAGCCGCTCGGGCTGCAGGCCGTACACGAGGTGGTGGCGGCACATTTCGGCACGCAACCGGATCATGAGTTCGTCGTCGCCTGCCGTGGGGTCACAGGGGGCAATCCGTTTCTGCTCGCCGAACTGCTGCTGGAGGCGGATCAGAGTCCGTTGGCGCCATGCCGTTCGGACGCTCAGCGGGTGCTCAGTTTGCGGCCGGCGTCGGTCAGGCGCTTGGCGTTGCTCCGCGTCGCAACTCTCGGTCCTGGCGCGAAAGTCCTTGCGCGAGCGGTCGCAGTGCTGGGCGATGGCGCGGCGCCCACAACCGCGGGAGCGCTGGCGGAACT
>Ga0207693_10003817_pt1 | contig 12831 bp, 14 predicted proteins | sample LARL81metaG_FD_184347 | JGI IMG/M metagenome (GOLD analysis project Ga0207693, IMG submission 184347) | Corn, switchgrass and miscanthus rhizosphere microbial communities from Kellogg Biological Station, Michigan, USA - LAR L8-1 metaG... | ecosystem: Host-associated > Plants > Roots >...
ACCGCGTGATCCCGGACTTCATGATCCAGGGCGGCGACCCGACCGGCACCGGCATGGGCGGCCCCGGCTACACGTTCGAGGACGAGTTCAACGACCACGCCGTCGTGCGCGGCGCGCTCGCGATGGCCAACGCCGGGCCGAACACGAACGGCAGCCAGTTCTTCATCGTCACGGCCGAGGCGACGCCCTGGCTCGACGGCAAGCACACCGTTTTCGGCCGCGTCACGAACGGCATGGACATCGTCGACACGATCTCCCAGCTCGACACCGACGCGAACGACAAGCCGCGCGAGCCGGTCCTGATCGAGCGCGTCGAGCTCGTCGAGCCGTAGGCAAATCCATACCAACAGCCGGTTGATCGCCCGCGCGCCGTGCCGTAGCGTCGGAGACGGACCGGAGGGTAGTCGTGAGCCGTCACGCTGCAGACGACTTCGTGCGCGAGGTCAACGAGAACATCGCCGAGCTCGGCGAGCGATTCGGCCTGCACGAAGAGACGCTCGAGCTGATCTGCGAGTGCGGCGACCCGGCCTGCGTGGAGCGCGTCGCGGTGCCGGCTGCCGAGTACGAACGCCTGCACGCCGAGGGCCGTCGGATCGTCGCACCCGGCCACGGGGACGACGCGCTCGGCGAGCAGCCCGGCTACGCCGTCGTCGACGACTGACCGCGCCGCTTCTTCAGGTACCAGCGCACGAGCTCGACCGCGCCGGTGACCGCGAAGGCGATCGCGAAGGCGAGCAGCAGCCCCTTCCACGGCTGGCTCTCGAAGGCGCTGCCGCCGAAGTAGCCGAGCAGCGCTGCGTACGAGGCCCAGATCGAGGCGGCGATCGCGTCGAAGAGGATGAACTTCGGGTACGGGTACTCGAGCGTCCCCGCGCTGAGCGTCACGACGGTGCGGCCGCCCGGGATGAAGCGCGCGATCACGATCAGCTCACCGCCACGCTCCTGGACCTGGCGGTGAGCCCACTCGACCCGCCCCCGCGCTTTCTCCGAGGTGAAGAACCTGTCGTTGACCCGCGTCCCGTAGCGGTGGCCGATCCAGTAGGCGATGTTGTCCCCGGCGAACGCGCCGGCGGCCGCGAACAGGATCACGAGCGGCAGGCTGAGGTCGCCCTGCGAGGCGACCACACCGGCCGTGATCACGGACGTCTCGCTCGGCACGATCGGCACGATCGCGTCGAGCAGCGCCAACACGAACAGGATCGCGTAGGCCCATCCCGAGGCGTTCGCGACGAGCTGCGTAAAGTGGTGGAACACTGTGCCCGAGCGTATGGGTTTGGAGCTTGGGAACGGGGAAGAAGGCTGCGGACTTCGACGAAAGGACCGCCATGTTTCGACGCAGCAAGACGACCGTTTTGAAAAAGAACGCGATCTCGGGCAAGGAGCTGGCGCTCGCCCTCTCGCGCGACAAGAAGTTCCGTAAGCAGCTGGCGCAGGCCGTCGGCCACAGCGTCCGCGCGCGCCGCCGCGCGGCTGCACAGCTCGGGTTGACGGCGGCAGCGACGCGGCTCGCGTACGACAAGGAGCTGCGCCGCGAGCTGCAGACGATCACGAAGAATCTGCAGTCGGCCTGGGGCCGCGCCGAGAGCAAGCGCAGCCACAAGCTCCGCAACACGACGATCGTCCTCGGCGCCGGCGGCGCCGCCCTCGCGGGTCTGTACGGCGTGCGCAAGCGGATGCGCGTCTCGCCTGCGACGGGCTCCGGGATCAACACGATCGACGAGTCGATCGAGGTCGACGTCCCGGTGTCGACGGCCTACAACCAGTGGACCCAGTTCGAGGACTTCCCGCTCTTCATGGAGGGCGTCGACCACGTCGAGCAGCGCGACGACACCCGGCTCCACTGGGTCGCAACCGTCGGCGGCCGCACCGCCGAGTGGGACGCGAAGATCCTCGAGCAGCATCCGGACAGCCAGATCAGCTGGGTCTCCGAGGACGGACGCAAGACGCGCGGCACGGTCTCGTTCGAGCCGGCCGGCGACAACCGGACATTGATCCGCCTGTCGATGAGCTACAAGGCCGAGGGCCCGCTGGAGCAGGCGGGGTCGGCCGCCGGCCTCGACAGCAAGCGCGTGCGCGGCGACCTTGGACGGTTCAAGCTGCTGATCGAGGGCCGCGGCGAGGAGTCGGGCGCCTGGCGCGGCGAGGTCTCCGCGGGCAGGACGGAGGGCTGATGCCAAACCGCCGAGACGTTGTCAGCGAGCAGCTCGGCGAGCTGCGCACCGACTTCGAGGCGCTCTGGGTCGCGCTGACACGCGACCCGAAGAAGGAGGCGCGCAAGGCGCGCGCATGGACGATCTTCGCCGGGGCGGCGGGAGCTGCCGCCGCCCTGGCGGCGCACAAGGCCGCGGCTCGCATCTGGGCCGTGCTGACCGGCGAGCCTCCGCCTCTCCAGCAGCGCCGGCCGCCGCAGAAGACGCCCTAGCGCCGCCACCCGTGAGTACCATCGGCGAATGCCGGTGAGGCCGACGGTGCAGGTCGTGGGCCGGCGCATGGACGCCGAGCACTACCGGCTGCGTGACTTCCTCACCCGCACGGCCCAGCCGTACGACTGGTACGAGGCCGGCTCGGCCGACGCCGACCGGTTCCTCGAGACGCACGGCCTGGCCCAGGCGGCGCTCCCGGTACTGGTCGACGGCGACGAGAGCCATCCGGCCGCGACCGTCGAGTCGATCTTCCGGGCCTGGGGCGGGGACCATCCGGCACGCCAGAAGCACTACGACTTCGTCGTCATCGGCGCCGGGCCGGCGGGTCTCGCCGCCGCTGTCTACGCAGCCTCGGACGGGCTCTCGACGCTCGTCTGTGACAGCGACGTGCCCGGCGGCCAGTCCTCGTACGCGACGATGATCGAGAACTTCTTCGGCTTTCCCGAGGGGATCGGCGGCGCCGAGCTCGCCCGGCTGGCCTCCCGGCAGGCGGAGAAGTTCGGCGCCGAGCTGCTGTTGATGCGCGGCGTGACGGGCAGCCGGATGAACGGCCAGGACGAACCGGTCGGACTGAAGTTTGACGACGGCTCGGAGGTGACCGCCTCGGTCGTCCTCGCGGCGCCGGGCATCGACTGGACCCGATTCGACCTCGACGGGATCGACGACCTCGTGGGCGACGGCGTCTACTACGGCGCGGGGCGGAGCGAGGCGGCGCAGTGCGCGGGCCAGGACGTCGTCGTCGTGGGCGCCGGCAACTCGGCCGGCCAGGCGGTGCTCAACTTCGCCAACCAGACGGCACGCGTGATCATGCTCGTGCGTGGGGACCGGCTCTCGAAGAGCATGTCCGCCTACCTGATCGAGCGGATCGAGCAGCACCCCCTGATCGACGTGCGCCTCGAGACGCAGCTGACCGAGCTGCACGAGAGCGGCGGAAGGCTCGAGGGCGTCACCTTCACGGATGCCGCCGGCGCGTCCACGAGGCGCTCGGTCGACGGTGTCTTCCTCTGCATCGGCGGCCGGCCGCACACCGAGTGGTGCTCACGCGAGCACGTGATCACGGACGACCGCGGCTACATCCTCACCGGGCCGGACCTGCGGGGCAACGCGGGCCTGCCGGACTGCTGGCCCCTCGAGCGCGACCCACTTGCCCTCGAGACGAGCCGGGTCGGCCTCTTCGCGGCGGGGGACGTCCGCCACGGGTCGACCAAGCGCGTCGCAGCGGCCGTCGGGGAGGGATCGATGGTCGCCTCGCTCATCTTCAGCCGCCTTGCCGAGCTCGGTGTCACCTACTGAGCTCGCGCAGGTCCTCGAGCACGCCCGCGCGCGAACCGAGGCCCTGCTCGAGCCGCTCGACGACGAGCAGTTGACGCGCCAGGTCTCGCCGCTCCAGTCGCCGCTCGTCTGGGACCTTGCCCACATCGGCTACTTCGAGGAGCTCTGGCTCCTGCGGAACAGCGCCGGGCGGGAGCCGCTCTCGGCGGAATCCGACGAGCTCTACGACTCGTTCGTGCACGGCCGGGCCGAGCGCGGGGCGCTCCCGATCCTCCAGCCCGCCGCGGCGCGCGCGTACGTGCGCGAGGTGCGAGAGGCCGTCCTCGAGCTGCTGCCCGAGCTGGCGCGGGACGACTTCCTCGTCGGCATGGTCGCGCAGCACGAGCTCCAGCACGGCGAGACGATGGCCCAGACACTCGCCCTGGCCGGATGGCTTCCGGAGCGGCCACCGGACGTGTCGGCGGCCGGCGACGTCCTCGTCGAGGGCGGCCCGTTCACGCTCGGCTCCGAGGACCCGTGGGCGTACGACAACGAGCGGCCGGCGCGCGTGGTCGAGCTGCCGGCGTTCCGGATCGACCGCGGGCTCGTGACGAACGCCGAGTACGCGGAGTTCGACGGCGCGAGCCGCGGGCCCGACGACGCACCGGTCCAGCACGTGTCGTTCGACGAGGCGGAGGCATACGCGCGCTGGGCCGGGAAACGCCTGCCGACCGAGCCCGAATGGGAGAAGGCCGTGAAGACGGCGGGCTCGGAGCTCGAGCACGCGCAAGGCGCCGTCTGGCAGTGGACCTCGACCTTCTTCGACGGCTACCCGGGCTTTCGCGCCCACCCGTACCCCGAATACTCGGAGGCCTTCTTCGGCGACGAGTACCGAGTGCTGCGCGGAGGCTCGTGGGTGACCGACCCGCTCGTGGCACGGCCGACGTTCCGCAACTGGGACCTGCCGCAGCGGCGGCAGATCTTCTCCGGCATCCGGCTGGCGGCCGATGCCTGAGGCCTCGACCGTCCCGTCGCTCTTCGACGCGACCCGCCGGTCGCTTCTCGGCGAGCCGAAGGAGCTGCCGGCGGTCTGGCTCTACGACGAGCGCGGCTCGCTGCTCTACGAGGAGATCACGCGCCTGCCCGACTACTACCTGCCTCGGCGCGAGACCGAGATCCTTCGTGTGCGCGCGGGCGAGATCGCCCGGCGGACGCAGGCGCGGACGCTGGTGGAGCTCGGCTCCGGAGAAGCGCGGAGGACGCGGTTCCTGCTCGACGAGCTGACCGGGCTCGGCACGCTAGAGCGCTTCGCGCCGGTCGACGTCAGCGAGGAGATCCTGCGAGAGAGCGCGTGGGAGATCGCGGCCGACTACCCGACGCTCTCGGTCGAGCCGATCGCCGGCGACTTCGGCCGGGGGCTGGACGCGATCCCGGTCGCGGCGCCGCGGCTCGTCGCCTTCCTCGGCAGCACGATCGGGAACCTCTATCCGGCGCAGCGTGCCGACCTGCTCGCAAGGCTCGCGGCCGAGCTCGGGCACGACGACGCGCTCCTGCTCGGGATCGACCTGGTCAAGGACCCGGCGCGGCTCGAGCGCGCCTACCACGACCCGGGCGGCGTGACCGAGGCGTTCGTCCGGAACGCCCTCACCGCCGTCAACCGCGAGCTCCACGCGGCGTTCGATCAGGAGCGATTCGCCTACGCACCGCGCTGGGACGACGAGCACGAGTGGATGGACATCGCGCTCGAGGCGCTCACCGCACACACGGTGTCGGTCGGCCGGCTCGACCTGGAGCTCGCATTCGCTGCGGGCGAGCGCCTGCGCGTCGAGATCAGCGCGAAGTTCCGGCGGGAACGCTTCGAGCCGGAGCTGCGGCGCGCCGGCTTCCGCGTCGACGCGTGGTGGACCGATCAGGCCGCGGAGTTCGCGCTCGTCCTCGCGCGCCCCGAGGAGTAACGTCAACCGACGGGAGGAGACGGCATGTCGGCCAACCCCATCTGCAGCCACCTCGACCAGATCGAGGTGACCGAGCTCCCGGAGCCGATCGCGGGCTGCGAGGAGTGTCTGAAGATCGGCAGCTCGTGGGTGCACCTGCGCATGTGCATGACCTGCGGGAAGATCGGCTGCTGCGACGACTCGCCGAACCGGCACGCGACGGCACACTTCAAGGAGATCGGCCACCCGATCATCCGCTCCGCCGAGCCCGGCGAGGACTGGAGCTGGTGCTACGTCGACGAGGTCGCCTTCGCGGTCGGATAGGCAGTAGCTCGATGCGCACCCCGCAGAGCGGCATCTTCGCGCTGGGCACCAACTCGCACGCCTACCTCGAGCTCGACGGCTCCGTAGGCGCCGAGCAGCTCGTACGCGCAATCGCCTCGCTGCGGGAGCCGCGAACCACGATGGGCGGCGTCAACCTCGTCGCCGGCTTCAGGCCCGAGCTCTGGCGAGAGGCAGTCGCCGCCGACGCGCCGGCCGACGTCTCCGGGTTCAACCAGGCGCTCATCGGGGCCGACGGCTACGAGATGCCGGCCACGCAGCACGACGCCGTCCTGTGGATCTCCGGGAGTGCCTACGACGTGGTCTTCGACGTCTCGCGGATGGCGATCCGAGCGCTCGTCGGCGTGGCGACCGTCGCCGACGAGACCTCGAGCTGGCCGTATCGGCATGACCTCGACCTGACCGGCTTCATCGACGGCACCGAGAACCCGAGCCTGATCGAGGCGCCTCCGCACGTGCTGGTCGCGGACGGCGAGCCCGGCGCCGGCGGCACCGTGCTGCTGCTGCAGAAGTGGGACCACGACGCCGCCGCCTGGGAGTCGCTCGGCGACGCCAAGCAGGAGCTGGTGATCGGCCGGCGGAAATCGGACAGCGTGGAGCTCGACCCGAAGCCGGACGACTCGCACGTCGCGAGCACCGACCAGGACACCTTCGGGAAGATCTTCCGCCGCAACACGCCGTACGGCACGGTCACCGACCACGGGACGATATTCGTCGGCTTCTGCGCGCAGCAGGAGCCGCTCGAGAAGATGCTCGAGAGCATGGCCGGCCTGGACGATGGGACGCGTGACGCGCTGACCCGCTACACGACGCCGCTCACCGGCGCGTACTACTTCGTGCCCTCGACCGAGTCGCTGCGCGAGCTCGCCCCGCAAGACGACGCGTAGCGACGATCAGCGCGGCGGGGCCGGGACGGCCGGAGCCTCCGGCGCGTCGGCCACTTCGGAGGGCACACCCCGCTCCATGCGCCGTACCGCGATCAGGAAGCTCACGGCCATGATCCCCGCCATCGCGAGGTAGACCACCCGCGTCGCCTGCGCGAAGTCGCCCTGGATCGCCGTGAACACCACCGAGGTCGTACCCCCGTGATGAGCGGGCGCGGAGGCGGCGCCCGTGTTGATGGACGCGATGATCCTGTTTGCGACCGGCTTCGGGACGTGCAGACGCGCGAGCGACGCCTTCGCGTTCGACCGCGTCTGGTGGATCAGCACGCTGCCGAGCACCGCGAGGGCGACGCTCGCCGCGAAGTAGCGAACGGTCTGCGTGACGCCGGTCACCTCGCCGAAGCTCCCCCGCGGCGCGCGGTTGACGGCGTCGGTCGTCACCGGCGTGAGCACGAAGCCGATCCCGGCGCTGGCGAGGATGATCCACGGCCACTGCGAGCCCAGCGGCTGGTGCAGGTGGCCGGCCCAGAGGTAGAAGCCGACGGCGCCGAGCGCCGAGCCGATCACCGCCGCAGGTTTCGCGCCGCGGCGGTCGAGGATCCGGCCGCCGAGCTGGGTCGCGATCGCGAAGCCGATGAAGATCACGAGGATGTAGAGCCCGGTCTTGCCCGCGTTGTAGCCGAGCACGACCTGCGCGTACACCGACGCGAAGAAGAACAGCGGCAGGAAGCACGCGTACACGAGCGCCATCACGACGTTGTCCACCGAGAAGCCGCGGTGCCCGAAGATGCGCACCTCGATCAGCGGGCTCGACGTCCGCAGCTCGACGCGGACGAACAGCGCGAGCAGCGCGACGCCAGCGCCGAGGCAGGCCCAGGTCGCGACGGAGCTCCACCCCCAGCGGCTCGATTGCTGCAGGCCCAGCACCGCGAGGGCCATGCCGGCGGAGACGAGCACCGCGCCGCGGTAGTCGATCGGGGTCGGCCGCGTCGTCTCGGGCGGCCGGGCCCGCCAGGTCAGCGCGAGCGCGACGAGGGCGACCGGCACGTTGATCAGGAAGATCGCCCGCCACGTCCACGGCAGCAGGAAGCTCCCTGCGATCGGCCCGATCGACGTCAGCGAGCCGCTGATGCCGAAGAAGAGGGCAAGCGCCTTCCCTCGCTCGCGCGGAGCGAAGGCGTTGAACACGATCGCCAGCGCCGCCGGAAACAGCAGCGCGCCGCTCGCGCCCTGCAGGATTCGCGCGCCGATCAGCCACGCCTGCGCGGCCGAGCCCTTCGGCGTCGCGCCGCAGAGCACCGAGGCGGCCGCGAACGCGATCGTCCCCACGATCACCATGCGCCGGTGGCCGACAACGTCGCTCAGCTTCCCGCCGAACGCGAATAGGGCCGCGAGTGCGAGCAGGTAGCCGTTGATCACCCACTGGAGCCCCGTCGAGGTCAGGGCGAGGTCGCGCTGGATCGTCGGGGCGGCGATCGAGACGATCGTCTGGTCGATCGACATCATCGCGACGGCGAAGATCATCGCGGTGAGGACGAGGTAACGGCTGGTGCCCATGGACGCTCCCTCCACGCACGCCTGCCGAAGTGGAACGAGCGTACCTTGGCGCGCTCCGGCACGCCGAGGCTCATGCTACGAGCCGGCCCCTCCTCAGCGCTGCGTGGCGTAATGGAAGCTAGGCCCTAACGGCTCCTCTGCCTTCGGACTCGGGCGATGTGCCCACCGCTCCTCTGGGTCGAAGTTCGCAGCGTCGCCATGCTCGCAGACACGAAGCAATCGAGGATTGTCATTGGCTGAGCTGCAGCCGAGGCGAGAGTCCAATTCGATCCGTTCCAGGTGAATTGCGGGCCCGCGCTCACCGGATCAAAAGCAATCCCCTCCCAGGTTTCTCCGGTGACGGCGTTGCAGACGGCATTGCCGTTCTCATTGAATCCCGGTACTCCGCGGATGTTCAGGCCGTTGAGCTTGATCCCCTGACACTCGGCGATGGTCGCGGTCGTGGTCGTGCTAACGCAGGTGAGGATCGCACCCTTGACGATCTGCGTTGGGGTGAACCTGCCTACAGGAGGAAGACCGTTCAGTCCTTGCGGCCCGGTTGCGCCTCTGGCTCCGCTGGGTCCGGCGGCCCCGGTCGCTCCCTTTGCCCCCGCGGCTCCGGCGGGCCCTGTCGCTCCTTTCGCGCCGGGCGGCCCGGCGGGACCGGTTGCGCCCCTCGACCCGGGTGGCCCTTGCGATCCGGTCTGGCTCCACGAGATCGGTGTCTCGCTCGGCAAACAACTGTCGGTCGCCGGATCGATCACCCGTAGCTGACCGTTCTGCGTCTTGTAGCAGCCGTTGATCACCGCGCCACCGCCGATGTCTGCGACGGCGTAGGTGACCGCTCCCGCGGTCGCCACGAGGGCGACGGCGGTGACTGCCAGAGCACCACGACGGATACGGCGGTGCATGGCTCCCCCTTGTTCGTGCTCCCGCCCGCGAGGCCGCAGGATCGAGGGCCTAACGACATGGAGGCTACGACGCGAGACGCGTGGTGTCCACGGGCGACCGGCTTTCCGGCTTGTCGGCCGTCAAGGCGATCCCGCCTGGCTCGCAGCCGCGTTAGCGACCTGTTAGCGGCGATTGCGAGCTTCCCTTTCCAATCGCATCGGCCCACAATGGGTCGAGGCAGGCTCACCCGAAAGGAGGCGCAAAAATGCGTCGGGTCATCCTGCTTTCTCTTGTTGCGCTGGTCGCGCTCGCCGCCGCCGCTTACGCGCTCGCGGGCTCACCTAGCCAGGGTATGCAGGCGTTCGCGCTCGTCGATCCCAATGGCGGATCGCCTCGCCTCATCGACGCGCACACGAACGGCTTCGTTGCGGTCAGCGTCGGAAACGCGGGTCAAGGTGACTATTGCCTGGCCCCGGCTCCTGGCGTCGACGTCGTGAACACTGCGGCCGTCGTCTCTGAGGAAGCGTTCTATTCGTTCGATGCGGGCTTCCCCACTGTGCGCTACGACCCGCAGCACACCAACTGCACGGCCAAGCAGCTGGAGGTTAAGACCTTCGTTAAGGCGCCTGACGGGACGATCTCGCTCTCAAATCAGATCGCCTTCACGGTAAACGTGCCGTAGCGCAACGCGGCCAGTGCTCCGAGGTCAACTTGGGGTCGAGGAGGGCAGAGGAATGAAGCGACGGCTTCTCACTGCGACGGGAGTGGTGGCGGCTCTCGCGCTCATTGTCACCGCGAGCTTGCTCGGCGGAGCAGGCTCCGTTACGCAAGAGGCCAAGGCGGCTTCGCCGACAAGCAAGCTCTTCGCCTACGTCGTTCCGACCACTCGTGGGCCGCTGTCGTCGTGCTCGGGACCCGATTGCACTACGGCGAACATCGTTTCGGACTTCATCTACGTCGAGAACGACAATCAGCTCTCGAATTTCATTGGCTTCAGCACCAGAGCGACCGTGCCGAATGCGTTCGTCGTCAGCAGCGTCGATGAACACATCTTCGTCAACGGCGCAGAAGTGACGGACTTCTTCGGGACGTTCACGCCGCCGCCGAACCCAAGCATCCTGAGCTGGTCCGGGCGTTGGCCTTCGACCGTGACCTGCGAGGGTTCGCCCGGCAGCTTCCATACGCCTTGCGACGTCGTCGGCAATCCTGCCGTCGTTCCAGGCGAGAGGACTGCCGTTCTCTATCCCGGGTGGATCCACGGGAACACCGAACCCAACGGGGTGTACGTCTTCAAGTTCATCGTCCACGGGACGCTGAACGGGACTCCAGTCGATCTCACCGCCATCTCGCCGCCGATCCTGATGACGAGTTAGCTTCGAGTCGCGCAAGAGGATCCAGTCCGTCTTGGACCGGATCCTCTTGCTACTCGCTCTGATCAGGAAAGCTGAAGAGCCACGCGGCCGTTCAAGTCCTGTCACGGCCCGGCCAGCCCGGGCTCAGCCGGCGGGGACCCAGCCGCCTTCCACGTGAAGCACCTGGCCGTTAACGTAGCCGCCGCCGTCCGATGCCAGGAACAGGACGGTCTCGGCGATCTCGCGCGGATCCCCGAACCGCTTCAGCGGGTTCATCGCCTTCGCCTCATCGATGTGCTCCGGGGCGACGCCCCACTCCTGCTCCCAGTTCCCCGAGATCGGGCCGGGAGCGAGCGCGTTGACGCGGATCTCGGGCGCGAGATCGCGGGCGAGGGACGCGGTGAACCCGCGGATCGCGCCCTTTGCCGCGCAATAGGTGACCGGCACCCAGTTGATCGGATTGTCCGGCGAGATGCCGTTCCCGTACGTGCTCGAGAAGTTGACGATCACGCCATGGCCGTGGCGGCGCATGACGGGGATCACCGCGTGGCACATCCGCATCGCGCCGACCACATCGACCATCAGCAGCGCGGTGGCCGCGTCAGCGCTCATGTCCTCGAACCGGACCGTGTCCTCCTCGTCGAGGCGTCCGGCCGTGTTCACCAGGACGTCGACGCGGCCGTACGTCGCGTCGGCTTCGGCGACGAACGCGTGGACGGACGCCTGATCCGTGACGTCGAGCCGCACGACGGAGGCCGAGCCACCCGCGTCGGCGATCTCGGCCGCCACGGACTCGGCTGCGTCTCGTGAGCTGCGGTAGCCGACCACCACCGACGCGCCTTCGCGCCCAAACCCTAGGGCGACCGCCCCGCCGAGCGTCCCACCGGCACCGGTCACCAGCGCAACACGACCCGAGAACCGCCGGCCGTCGTTCCAGATCGGATCCAAGACGAACCTCCCGTCGAGCGACGGGCAATCGTCTCAGAAAGCGCTAACGGCGAGCTACCGAACGACGGAGAAGTGCGCCATCATTCCCATCGCGTGATGCTCGAGGATGTGGCAGTGATACATCCATTCGCCAGGTCGATCGTCAGGTAGCCAGGCAATCCGCGTCTGACTCTTCCGCGGCACGTTGACGGTGTCCTTCCAGGCCAACTCGGGCGACGGCTCACCGTCATGTTGCAAGACCTGAAAGAAGAAGCCGTGAATGTGGAAGGGGTGGTCCTGCCCAGTCTCGTTTACCAAGTCCCAGACCTGGAGCTCGCCTACGCGAACCGGATCGGCCCGCTGGTGGTGACCCGCGTGCATGAGCGCCTTCAGATCGATCGTTCGGTTCGGCTCGGCGGTTTGGTCTGCGAGCGGGTCGATCCGCCTGAGCGTCTGCGGAAGCTGCGCGCTCGATTCGGCCGCGGCACCTACCTGCAAAGTGGCGAACCGCTCGCGATCGCTCTCGCCCTTGCCCCGGTCGTAGGGCAGCGCCTCGATCTCGATCTGTTCCCCTTCATCGAAGGGGCCGACGGCGAGGTCGACGCGCTCGCCGGGTGTGATCAACACCTCCGTCGCCGAGACCGGCGCAGGCAAGAGGCCCCCGTCGGTCCCGATGATCGAGAACGATCGTCCGCCAAGTGAGAGGCGGACGAAGCGAGTGTTCGCTGCGTCGATGATTCGCCAGCGCTCGACCGTGTCGGCGGGGATCTCGAAGGTCGGCTCTTGTCTGCCGTTCACCAGCCGTACGTCGCCCTCACGCCCCGAGTGGTGTTCGTGCTCGTCGCCAAACGGCGCCAAGTCGCCGTCCGGGGCCAACTTCAGATCATCGACGTGCAGGATCCGCTCGGCGTCGAAGGCCGGATCTTTCGGATCCCGGACGATCAAGGCGCCGTAGAGACCCCGCTCGAGCTGCTCGGTCTCGTTGGTGTGCGAGTGGTACCAGTAGGTTCCGGCGTCCGGAACTACGAACCGGTAATCGAAGGTCTCACCCGGACCAACGGGCGGCTGCACCGCCTCCGTTCCGTCCATCTCGGCGCGAACCCGAACCCCGTGCCAGTGAATCGTCGTTGCCTGCGGCAAGCTGTTCGTCAGGCGAACCTCGACCGTGTCGCCCACGTCGGCCCGGATAGTGGGGCCGGGAACTTGGCCGTTGTAGCCGAACCCGCGGATGCTTCGGCCCGGGGCGAACTCCCAGTCGACTTCCTGGGCGTCCAGCTCGACTGAGACGAGG
>Ga0207693_10003818_pt1 | contig 12830 bp, 11 predicted proteins | sample LARL81metaG_FD_184347 | JGI IMG/M metagenome (GOLD analysis project Ga0207693, IMG submission 184347) | Corn, switchgrass and miscanthus rhizosphere microbial communities from Kellogg Biological Station, Michigan, USA - LAR L8-1 metaG... | ecosystem: Host-associated > Plants > Roots >...
GGCCCGGACACCAAGCCGGACATCTACATCGACACCCTCCCGAAGGGCCTGCTCGGCTTCACGCTGAAGCAGGCGCACGCGGAGGGAGGGACGTTCGTCCTCGTCTCCCCGAACCTCGACACGAGCGCCACCAAGCCGAACGGAGGGCTCGACATCACGGTTGCGCACGAGCTCTTTCACTTGATCCAGTTCTCGTACGTGACGAGCGACAAGGTTCCGACCTGGGCGCTGGAAGGAAGCGCGAGCGCGATGTCGATGCTCGTCTTTCCGCAGGCGAAAGACCAGCTGATGACCAACTACCTCGACGCCTGGCTGAAGACACCGTGGCTGCCGCTGTACGACGAGCGCGGGTCCTGCGTCCATTGCTACGGCGGTGCGTGGTGGTGGACGTACCTCGCCCGCCTCAACCCGAGGATCCTGCCGCGTTACCTCTCCGTGCTCGAGGCAGCCGATCGGGCGAACAAGCCAACGAGCGTCGGGGTAACGCAGCTCGACGCGGCCCTACGACGCAGCGGCGTCGGCTCTCTCGATCGTGTCTTCACGCGCTTTTCCATGAACCTCTATCGGCGCGGGCTTCCCCTGGGCAACGCGTACTCGCTCAAGAGCTCGACCGCGCCCCGGAAGACATCGATCCGCGGTGTGTTCGGCCTCTCGACCCAGTACATCGCGATGACCGTGCCTCGTCATTCGCGTGGGCTCGTGGTGTCGGTGCCCTACGGCAGCGGCCCTCGCCCGAACGTCGCGCTGCTCGTGGGCGGCCCGCACGGGCGCGAGATCGTCGCGCGCCAATTTCGGCCGGGCCGAGGTGTGGTGCTGTCGACGCTGTTCCGCAGTCCCAGTGAGCGCCGCCGGATCACCCTCATTGTCACCAGCGGCAACCTGAACGGTGTTCCGTACCGTGTCGAGTACGCCGCAGTCGGCCAGAACGGCCGATTGCCTGGCTGGATCGCCTTTTAGGTGCGCTCGAGGACGCGGTCTTCGAAACGCCGGCGCTGCATTCGCCCGAACGCGACCGCGCCAAGCCCGACCAGGAGCAGCGGCCCGGCAACGATCAGCGCGTAGAGCAGGATCTCGGCTTCACGGACCAGGATGCCGCCGGCGTCGCGCATCGTCCGGTCGAAGCGTCCAGCCGCTGCTGCGTGCTTCGGCTTCGTCGTCAGCTCGAGCGTCACCCGAGCGAACTGGGCGCGGCGGACAGTCGCGGCCTTGTGCTTCGTCAGGTAGTCGAGCCGGGCCTTCGCCTCGTTCAACCGGTACCGCTCTGCGGGGGTCACGCCGCCGGCCTCCAGCCGCGCGATCAGGAGCTGCAGCCGGGCGATTTCCCGCGACTCTTCCTCGACCGCCTTCGTCACGTCGACGACGGAGACCTTCTGCGAGAGAATCGTGCCGAGGTTCGAGTACTCCTCGATCACGTCTTGCACGCGATCGATCGGCACGCGGACGATCAGCGCCGCTGATCCCTGTCCGTGCGCGGGAGAGCTGTAGCGGACGTAAGCGACGTAGCCGCCGACGAGGCGCGAGAACCTCATCGCGCGCTTGGTGGTGTCGGACAGCGCGTCGAGGTCCCTCACCTGCAGGCGCATGAAGGCTCCGTACTGCTGCAGGCGCGAGGTGCTGTTCGGCAACGCGGTGCTGAACGGCTGCTTACCGGTTAGGGCCTGGTCCTTTGCCACCGCCCTAGGCGGGAGCGGGGCGTTGAGCTGACCTGCGACCGACGATCCGCCGGCACCCGTCCTCACGACGGGGGCAGCGTTCTGAGTGCTCTTGCCCGAATGAAGGAGCCCGTGAACGAGCGCACCGCCGACGGCGAGCGCGACGGCTACGGGAGCCGCGACGAGCGCCACTCGCCGCAACGGCAGTAGAGGAAAACGCGGCGACCGGGCAGGGCGCCCGCGCGCCGCGATCTCGAGCACGCGTTCGCGCAACTCGGACGAGGCGCTGGGCCGGGCCGCACGCAGTTCGGTTGCGAGCTCATGCGACAGCATCGGCGCTCACCATCCCTTCCAGTTTCTGCAGCGCGCGGCTCAGCCGTGTCGAGCATGCGCTTGGACTGATCCCGAGGACTCTGGACGCCGTCTCCCCGTCGAGCTCGAGCACGACCCGCAGCGCGACGACTTCGCGTTCTGCCCGGGACAGCTCTGCGAACGCCTGCTCGAGCTCGGGGGAGAGACCTTCGCCGAAGCTCGGTTCCGGCACCTCGTGCAGCTCGCGCACCGCGTACCGCTCCTCGCGGCGGAGCCGTCGAGCCTCCGAGCGGAAATGGTCGAGCGCCGCCGAGCGTGCGAGCTGGCAGAGCCAGGTGCGCGCGCCGCCGCGGCGAGGATCGAAGCGGTTCCAGCGCCGGAGTGCACGCTCGAAGGTCTCGACCGTGAGGTCTTCGGCAAGGGAGTGGTCGGCGGTCAGGTACACGAGATAGGCGAGAACGTCGTCGAGGTGCTGCTCGGCGATGGCGGCGAAGCTATGGGGCTCCGCGTTCACGCTCTCAATACGCCGCCGCTCGCGCTTATGTCACAGCAGCGAGCGCCGCGGCCTCGTACACCGGGTCTCGAGAAAGCTTGTCGAGCTCGTCCGAAAGCAGGTCCGCCGGGCGCGGCGGATCGCCGGGCGGGAAGGGCGCGGGTTGCCCGTCGAGCTCGACGCCGACGAGCTTCGTGGCAGGGTCGTGCTCGAGCGCGATCTCCGGGCGTCCCAGACGGGAGCGAAGCCAGCCGGCGAGCAGCTGGGCCTGCGCCTCGGTTCCGGTGACCTTGATTCGCTTGACCTCGGCGATCCCGGGCCAAAGCGAGGCAAGCATCGGCCGCCAGCGGCTCGTTCGCGCCCAGGCGATATCCGAAACGGCGATGCGGTCGAAGACCTCCGGCATCCGCGCGTAGGGCGTCGGCAATCCCGGCCACTCGGTGCTGTCCACGATCAGACGGTCCGCGACCTTCGTGAGCTCCTCGAACGCCGAGTCGCCGAACGGCGGAACCCCGCGCCAACGGAGGAAAACCGGCAGATCGGGGATCAGCAGCGGCTCGACGACGCTGGCGGGATGCTCAGCGCTCGTCGCGTGCAGCCGGATGCGGATCGTGTCGGTGCTGACCGTCAGCCCCTCGTTCATCGGGAAGGAATCGGACTCCACCTTCCCCTCTAGGCCCTCGCCGCCTGCGTGCGGAAAGAGCACGATCGTGCGCGAAGGATGGCGCTCGGCGAGCCCCGCGAGGACGTCCTCCGCAGCCTCGACCCATTCCTCGGGGACCCACGCGATGTGCGTCATGACGTTCGTTCGCAGGCGGACGCCGCTGTCCCCGACGCGCAACGCTGCGAGCGTGTGCTCGATCTCCGAGACCGTTGTCAGTGCCGACGCCATGTACGCCCGTCTCGGTGCAGTAGCTCGTCAGAGCTGGGTGGACCCCAGGTCCCTGCGGCGTAGTTCGGAAACGATGGCCGGTCGCGGCGCCAGGGAGCCACGATCGCGTCGACGATCTTCCACTGCTCGATCACCTCGTCCTCACGCGTGAAGAGCGAAGCATCGCCGCGCATGCAATCGACCAGCAGGCGCTCGTAGGCCTCGGGGAGATCGGTGCGGAACGCGCCTCCATAGAGGAAGTCCATGTGCACGGTACGGATCTGCAAGCCCTGGCCGGGAACCTTTGCTCCGATGGCGAGCGAGACGCCTTCGTCCGGCTGGATGTGGATGAGCAGCACGTTCGGGCGCATACCTTCCGCCGCCGCTTCCTCGAACGGCGGGTGGGGCGCGCGCTGGAACTCGATCGCGATCGTCGTCTCGCGCCGCGCCAGCCGCTTGCCCGCTCGAAAGTAGAACGGGGTGTCTGCCCACCGCCAGTTGTCAACGAATAGCTTCCCCGCGACGAACGTCTCCGTCAGCGAGTTCGGATCGACCCCCTCTTCCTCCCTGTAGCCGGGCACCGCCTGCCCCTCGATGTAGCCGGGCCCGTATTGCCCCCGCACGACGTGCTTCGGTCCGGGCGTGTGGATTGCCTTCAGAACCTTGACCTTCTCGTTCCGAACGGAATCAGCGGTGAAGTCGATCGGAGGCTCCATCGCCGTGAGCGCGATCAGCTGCAGCAGGTGGTTCTGGAAGATGTCGCGAATTGCACCGGCCTGCTCGTAGTACTCGGCCCGGCCTTCGATCCCGAGCGTCTCCGCAACGGTGATCTCGACGTGGTCGACGAACTGGCGGTTCCAGATCGGCTCGAAGATCCCGTTGGCGAACCGCAGCGCCAGCATGTTCTGGACGGTTTCCTTGCCGAGGTAATGGTCGATCCTGAAGATCTCGCTCTCGTCGAAGTGCTTATGAAGAAGCGCATTCAACTGCTGCGCTGACGCCAAGTCGTGACCGAACGGCTTCTCCACGATCAGGCGCGTCCAGCCACTCCTCGACTTGTGTTTGCCGACCCAGCCGACGATTGACTCGAACGCGGGAGGAGGAACAGCGAGGTAGTAGACCCGGTTGCCGGTCGTTCCTCGGTGCTGCTCGAGCTCGCGCAGCGCCTCGGGGATCTTGTCCTGGTCGGAGACGTAGTGCATTCCGTCCGCCAACCACTCCCAGACGTCCTCGCGAAACTCGTCGCGGCCGAAGTCTTGCACGGCCGCCTTCATCCGCTCGCGGAAGTTGGCATCGGACTCCTCGGTCCGGGCTACACCGACGATGCCGAACTTCTCGGGCAGAAGCTGCCGGTATGCGAGCGAGTAGAGCGCCGGAAAAAGCTTCCGTTTTGTCAGGTCGCCCGAGGCGCCGAAGATGACCATGGCACAGGGCTCGGGACGCCGGGAGAGCTGAAGCCCATCGAGCAGGGGGTTCTCCTGCCGCTTGTCCTCGGCGAGCGCCATCACTGCGGGTCGGACCCCGCCTTGGCCTTGTCAACCTCGCGGATCGCGTGGCCGCCGAACTCGTTTCGGAGCGCCGCCGTCACCTTGGCGGCAAACTTGATCTCGTCCCGCGAGGCGAAGCGGGCGAACAACGAAGCCGCGAGTACGGGCGCCGGCACGCTCATCTTGATCGCCTCATCGAGCGTCCAGCGGCCCTCGCCCGAGTCCTCGACGTACGGCGCGATGTCGTCGAGCTGCGAGCCGTGCTGCTCCAAGGCCGAGTGAAGGAGCTCGAGCAACCAGCTGCGGACGACGGAGCCGTACCGCCAGATTCCGGAGATCTGCAGCAGGTCGAGCTCGTACTCGCAGTGGTCCATCAGCTCGAACCCCTCCGCATAGGACTGCATCAGGCCGTACTCGATCCCGTTGTGCACCATCTTCACGAAGTGGCCGGCGCCGCTCGGGCCGACGTGCGCGTAGCCGTCTTTGGGCGCAAGCGTCTCGAAGATCGGCTCGAGACGCGAGACCGGCTCGTCGTCGCCGCCGGCCATCAAGCAGAAGCCGACCTCGAGCCCCCAGATGCCGCCCGAGACGCCGACGTCGACGAAGTGGATCCCTTTGGCGGCCGCCTCCTGGTAGCGCCGCTTGGAGTCGTGGAAGTTCGAATTGCCGCCGTCGACGATCGTGTCGCCTTGCTCGAGCGTGAGGAGCAGCTCCTGGAACGTGTCCTCGGTGATCTTCCCAGCCGGGATCATCATCCAAAGGGGGCGCGGCTTCTCGAGCTGTTGCGCGAGCTCCTGGAGAGACGCCGCCGTCCGGGCCTCAACGTTCGGGTCGTAGGTCTGGATCTCGTGCCCGCCTTCGCGGAGGCGCGCCGTCATCCCATTCCCCATCCGGCCCAATCCGATCATTCCAAGCTGCATGGTCCGCCCTCCCGGTTCCAGATGATCTAGATCACAAGCGCGCGGCTCACGCGACGTCCTCGAGCCGGATCCGTGCGACCCGGCGGCCGCGCTCCTTGAGCGATTCGAAGTCGCCTGCCGCCTGCGCGCGGATCAGCCGCGCGAATCCGAAGGGCTTCCCGGGGATCGGCACTTCCTCACCCTGGTCGTCGACGACCTGCAGGAAGAGCCCCGTGTTCGGGCCGCCCTTGTGGAGCTGCCCGGTCGAGTGGAGGTAGCGCGGGCCGAGCTCGTGGGTGACCACGCATTCGGTTTCCCCGCGAGCGCGCTCGATCAAAGGCTCGAGCTTCGGCTCCTGGCTCGGGTCGATGAAGGCCTGGATCGCGACGTAGTCGCCCTCGTTCGCCTGCGCGAACAGCTCCTCGGGCGAGGATTCGGGCTCCAGCTCGACGTCTCCGCCCGCGAGCACTTCGTTCGTCTTGTCCTTGGCCGCCTGCACGTCCGGTTGGTCGAAGGGGTTGATCTCGAGGTACGAGCCGGCGACGGCGACCGCGAATTCCCAGCGGAAGAACTCCTGGCCGAGCTCGTACGGGTCTTCAAGCCGCACCTCGCCGCGCTGGCGGTCGACCCCGGCCGGCGACTCCCCCGGGGCCGGGACGAGGCCGCGACCGTGCTTGCCGGTCGACTCGGCGATCAGCTGCTCGGCCCAGAGCCCGAAGCCGCCCTCGGTCTCGTCGATGCAGATCTTGTCTCGACCGTTGTTCCAGCCCTCGCCGAATTGCCTGCCGAGCTCGAGGCCCGGGTTGCCTTCCGCGAAGTGGCAGGCCTCGACCATCTCCGCGGTCCGATCGAAGAACCCCTCGAGGTCGATCCCGAGCAGCGCCGCCGGCACGATTCCGAAGGGCGAGAGCGCCGAATACCGTCCGCCGATCGTCGGCTCCCCGGCAAAGACGCGCGCGAAGCCGCGTTCGTGAGCGAGGCTCTCGAGCTCGGAACCTGGGTCGGTGATCGCAACGAAGAACTCGCCGCGGCCGCCGTTTCGTTCCCAGAAGTAGTCGAGATGCGAGCGCGTCTCCAGCGTGGTCCCTGACTTCGAGGACGCGATGAAGAGCGTCGCGTCGAGATCGAGCGAGTCCGCAAGCCTGCGGATCGCTGCCGGGTGGGTCGTGTCGAGGACGTGCAGGTTGTCTCCGGCAAAGCTCCGGGAGAAGACGATCGGAGCCAGGCTCGAGCCTCCCATTCCCATCAGGACGAACGTGTCGATCACGCCGGGCGACACGATGTCTTCGACGAACTGGAGCAAGCCGTCGATCCGGTCGCGCATACGCTGGGGCTCGTCGAGCCAGCCCAGCCACTTCTCCTCGCCCGACCCGGTCCAGACGGTCGGGTCGCGCTCCCAGATTCGCTCGACGAGCTGCTCGGTCGCGACCGTCACTAGGCCGCCGCGAGCTCGACGCGCTTGGCGGCGATGCCCTCGAGCAGCTCAGAGAACGAGTCGTCGAACTTCTGGACGCCCTCCTCCTCGAGCACTCGGGTGACGTCGTCGTAGTCGACACCTGCCTCGGCCAGTTCGTCGAACAGGCGCTTGGCCTCGTCGATTCCCTGCTCGAGCGTGAGGGCGACTGTGCCGTGGTCCTGGAAGGCGCTGATCGTCTCCTCGGGCATCGTATTCACCGTCTCCGGCCCGATCAGGTCGTCGACGTACAGCACGTCGCTGTAAGCCGGGTTCTTGGTCGAGGTCGAAGCCCAGAGGCACCACTGCCGAGATGCGCCCGCCACCGCGAGCGTGTCCCAGACCTCGCCCGAGAAGATCTCCTTGTAGCGCTGGTAAGCGAGCTTGGCGTTTGCGACGGCAAGCCTGCCCTTCAGCTCGTCACGGCCGCCGATCTCGTCGAGGCGCTTGTCCGTCTCTGTGTCCACTCGTGAGACGAAGAAGCTCGCCACCGAAGCGACCCTCGCCGGATCGCCGCCCGACTCGACTAGCCGCTCCAGGCCGCGGATGTAGGCCTTTGCCACTTCGACATAGCGCTCGAGCGAGAAGATCAGCGTCACGTTGATGCTGCGCCCGCGCGCGATCATCTCCTCGATCGCGGGGAGCCCCTCCTTCGTGGCCGGGATCTTCACGAACAGGTTCGGCTTGTCGATCGTCTCGTGCAGCCACTGGGCCTGGTCGATGGTCGCCTGTGTGTCCCCGGCGAGGTTTGGGTCGACCTCGATCGAGACGTAACCGTCCTTGCCGGCGCCTCCGTCCCACACCAGGCGGAGGACGTCGCAGGCGTCGGAGACATCGGTCTTGGCCAGGCGCCAGAAGATTTCCTTCGGGTCGTCAGTCTCCTCGAGGGAGGTCCGGATCTGCTCGTCGTAGAAGTCGCCCTCGGCGATCGCCTTCTGAAAGATGGTGGGGTTCGAAGTAACGCCGACGACCGCGTCCTGCTCCATCAGACGCTCGAGCTTGCCGCTTCGGAGCATCTGGCGGGAGAGATAGTCGGTCCACACGCTCTGACCGAGCTCGGACAACTCGTGAAGTCTTGACTTAGACGTTGACATTGGCACTTCCCTTCTCGATTTCTTCGATCTTGCGAAGTCTCGTCGTGTAAGGCTCGGTCCCGTTGAAGCGCGCGCGCAGGAAGGCGCGCATCAGGTCGACCGTCAGCGCGGGGCCGACGACCTCCGAGCCGAGGCAGAGCACGTTCATGTCGTCGTGCTCGACGCCTTGATGCGCCGAGTAGACGTCGTGGCACATTGCGCCCCGGACTCCGTCCACCTTGGAAACGGCCACAGACGCGCCGACGCCGGAGCCGCAGACGAAGATTCCGCGCTCGGCGTCGCCGTTTTGGATCAGCCCTCCCAACTCTCGCGCCTTGTCGGGATAGTCGATCCGGACTGCATCGGTGTCGACACCCAGGTCGAACGTCTCGTGTCCGAGCGCATCGAGCTCTGGGAGGACGACGTCGCGTAGGCGAACGCCTCGGTGGTCGAACGCGACTGCAACCCTCATAGAAACGTTACGTTACCCCGGATGGACGGTCCTGAACTCTGGCATGAGCTCGGACAGCAGTTCCGCGTCGACTCCGTCCGCTGTGCGGCGGAAGCGAAGTCGGGTCACCCGACCTCCGGCATGTCGGCCGCCGACTTGATGGCCGTCCTGCTCGCGAAGTACTACCGCTACGACTTCGACAAGCCGAAGGACCCGGCAAACGACCGGCTGGTCTTCTCGAAGGGTCACGCCTCGACGCTGCTCTATGCGATGTACAAGGCGGCCGGGGTGATCTCGGACGAGGAACTGCTGACCTACCGGCAGTTCTCGAGCATCTTCGAGGGCCATCCGACGCCGCGGATTCCGTGGGTCGACGTCGCGACCGGCTCGCTCGGGCAGGGGCTGCCGTACGGCGTCGGCATGGCGATCGCGGGCAAGCGCCTCGACCGGACGGCGATGCGCGCCTGGGTGCTCATCGGCGACAGCGAGATGGCCGAGGGCTCGCAGTGGGAGGGCTTCGAGCACGCCGCCTTCTACGAGCTCGACAACATCGTCGCGATCCTCGACATCAACCGGCTCGGGCAGCGCGGCGAGACGATGCACGGCTGGGACCTCGACTCCTACGCGAACCGGGCCCGCGCGTTCGGCTGGCATGCGATCGAGATCGACGGCCACGACGTCGAGGCAATCGACCAGGCCTATGGCGAGGCGATCGCGACCGACAGGCCCGTCGCGATCGTCGCCCACACGATCAAGGGCAAGGGCGTCAAGGAAGTCGAGAACAAGCTCGGCTGGCACGGCAAGGCGCTCGACGACCCGACCGAGGCGATCGAGGAGCTCGGCGGCATCCGCAACATCGTCGTCCAGGTTGCGAAGCCCGAGACGAGCGGCCGCACGGTCGAAATCGAGAACGGCGAGCTCGAGCTACCGCGCTACGAGCTCGGCGACGAAGTTGCGACTCGTAAGGCCTACGGCGAAGCGCTGGCCGCCCTGGGCAAAGCCCGCGGGGACGTGGTCGCCATGGACGGAGAGGTCTCCAACTCGACCTTCGCGGAAATCTTCAGAGACGCCGTCCCGGAGCGGTACTTCGAGATGTACATCGCCGAGCAGCAGCTGATCGCCGCTGCGGTCGGGATGCAGGTGACCGGCTGGCGGCCGTTTGCCTCGACCTTCGCGGCCTTCTTCTCTCGTGCCTACGACTTCATCCGCATGTCGGCGATCAGCCGCGCGAACTACTCCCTCTCCGGCTCCCACGCGGGGGTCTCGATCGGCGAGGACGGGCCGTCGCAGATGGCGCTCGAGGACATCGCCGCGTTGCGGGCTGTCCACGGGTCGACCGTGCTCCACCCGTGCGACGCAAATCAGACCGCGAAGCTGGTGGCGAGGATGGCCGGCGCCGAAGGAATCGTCTACCTGCGGACGCTGCGGCCGAACACACCGGTGATCTACGACCCGGACGACAACTTCGAGATCGGCGGCTCGCGCACCCTGCGTGACGGCGACGACGTCGCCCTTGTCGGCGCCGGCATCACGGTGCACGAGGCGCTGAAGGCCGCCGAGGCACTCGCCGCTGACGGGATCGAAGCCCAGGTGATCGATCTTTACTCGATCAAGCCGCTCGACCAGGAGACGATCCGGTCGCTGACGATGCCGATCGTGACTGCCGAGGACCACTGGGCCGAAGGCGGCCTCGGCGAAGCCGTGCTCGCGGCGCTTGCCGACTCGGATGATCGGCCTCGCGTCGAGCTGCTGGCCGTGCGCGAGATGCCGCATTCGGGCAAGCCGGCGGAACTGCTCGCCGCGGCGGGGATCGACGCCGAGCACATCGCCCAGGCCGCCAGACGTTTGGTCGGCGCCGCCGTCTCCGCGTAGTCACAGCCGGATCGCGTAGGTCCGCCGGATCGGGCGTCGCCCGGGCACGGCAGGAATCACGACACGCGCACTCACGGGCCCGCGCAGCCGCCGGCGGAGCCGGAGCTCGAGGATTCCCCGCGTGTGCGGACGCACATCACGCCGCGCAGCGAGAAGCGTCGCGAGACGCCGATGAGTCCGCGCGCGAGAGAGGGTCACCCGAGCGCGGGGCAGTGTCTCCGTCACGTTGCCATGGTTGGCAACCCGGAGCTCGAGCACTCGCCGGCCGCCGTGCCGGGCGACGCGAAGGCCCGCCAGCTCCAACTGCCTGACCACGGTGCCCGGCGCACGCACGACCACGACGACCCCGAGCCGCACCCGCACGGCGACGCGCGCGCCAACAGAAGGACGTGTAGTCAGCAGGACAAGAGCGTCGTGGTCGCCGGGCTCCGCATTCGGCGGGACCCTCGCCGAGACGAGGAGTGACGCCGACGTACGCGCCGGCAGTGCGAGGCGCTTTGGCCGGAGCTTCAACCAGGCCGCTGCAGAGCGTGCGCCCCGGGCGCGGAGGATCCGAGGCCTGCCGCGCAGGCTGAGCGCGAACCCGGCTCTCGAGACGTCGACGACGAGACGCTTCGTACCCGAGTTCGTCAGGCGAACGGCCGTGCGCGAGGTTCCTGCAAGGACGACGCGGGCGGGAGCCGCCGTCAGCGCCACCGGCGTCCGCGTCGTGCTCGCGCCCGGAGAGGCGAGCGCGAGCACGAGGACGCAGACCGCAACGCGTACGGCCGGAGGAATCATCGACCGATCGCGGTGAAGGTGACACTGGCCGTGTAGCGCCCGGCAGCGACCAGCGGCAACGGCGAGATGAAGCCGACGCTGGTCGCCCAGGGGTCTCCCGAAGGACTGGTCGGAGCGGACGTGGTACCCACCAACAGGTCGGCGGCGGGTGCGATCGGGATCGCGGCCATCGCGCCGCCCGTGAGCTGCCCGCCGAGCTGGCCGCCGGCCGGAGCGGCCGCAGTCAGCCCGAGCGGCAGGTCGGCGGGAATGAAGGCGGAACGATGTACGGTGAGCGCATAGCCGGTCGCATGGTTGCTGGCGACGGTGACGCGCTCAGATACGGACGGTGGAGTCGCACCGGCGACGCCGTGGCCGAAGCTGATGCTAGGACGTTCGAGGGCGATCGACAGGACGGGCTGGATGTCGATGTCGACGCCTGCGTTGCCTGATACGCCGTCGTCAGGAGGCGGCGCTCCGGAACACGGAGTGACGGCGGTCGCCGAGTTGCGAGGAATCGGGGCCTGAGCAGACAAGTCGCTCGCGTTCGCGTCGGTATCGGTGCATCCGTCTCCGGCCCGAAGGGCGGCCGTCGTGTTGCCGATCGCCGGAGCGGGTCCGCTTCCCTCGTAGTCCGTCGCTGCGCCGTATCCGATGAGGTCGGCGACGCCGGGGTCGGCAGAGCAGCTGCCGGGACTCCCGCCGCAGGCGAGTGCGGTGGTCGTGCGCACGAGCGCAACTTTCCCGCCCGAGACCGCCAGATTCGTCGTTCCGGTTGCGTCCGGCGTCGGCAAGGGCGATCCGACCGCGGCCGCCGATGCGAGTTGGACGAGGTAGCGGCCGCCGGGCGGTACGGAGCCGGAGAGGGGCGTCACCTGCCACGTTGTCGCGGCGCTGGAGGCGTACTGGACGGACCAGCTCGCGAGATCGACCCTCGTGCTTCCGCGGTTGAACAGCTCGACGAAGTCGTTGGTGTACGGCGCGTTCGCGTTGCCGCCCCCGGCGAAGAGTTGGCCGATCACCAGGTCGGAAGAGACGCTGTGTGCCGCCGACGCGGCAAGGAGCACAACGGCGAGAGCAAGCATGAACAAGTGGCGGAATCGAGGCATCGGCAGCTCCAATCGGGTCGGACGACTCACGCCTTCCTTCCTACCGGGCAGAGCTCACACTCCGAAAGGGCCCGCTTGTCATTCGGCGCAGAGGTGTCACAGACCCGTCACGCCGTTGCTGCCTTCTACGCTTAGGCGATGGCACTCGTGATTGCAGCCCAGCTCCGCAAGGAGCTCTCCGGCTGGCAGCTCTTCGACGGCGTCTCGTTCAAGGTTGAACGCCGAGACCGGATCGCTCTCTCGGGGCCGAACGGCGCCGGCAAGACGACGCTGCTTCGGATCCTCAACGGCGAGACGGACTACCAGGGCGGCGAGCTGGTCTTCTCGAAAGGGACGCGCGTCGCGCTGCACGACCAGCGGCCGCCGCTCGACCAGGGTCTGACCCTGCGGGAGTACGTG
>Ga0207693_10003819_pt1 | contig 12829 bp, 13 predicted proteins | sample LARL81metaG_FD_184347 | JGI IMG/M metagenome (GOLD analysis project Ga0207693, IMG submission 184347) | Corn, switchgrass and miscanthus rhizosphere microbial communities from Kellogg Biological Station, Michigan, USA - LAR L8-1 metaG... | ecosystem: Host-associated > Plants > Roots >...
ATGACTGTCGAGCAGTACTGGACCGACTTTGCGGAATACGCCCGGGGTCGCGGCGAACCACCCCGGCACGTCGAAAGTCGGAGCCATGTCGGCGACGCCGGCATGTTCGATGCGCTCGTGTGTCGGCCGCAGGCCGTAGATTCCGTTGAAGGAGGCTGGCACGCGTACTGAGCCGCCGGTATCGCTGCCAAGCGCAAAGTCGCATAAACCGGCGCCGCAGGCAGCGGCGGAACCAGCGGACGAGCCTCCGGGCAGACGGCCCGGCGCACGCGCGTTCACCGGCGTGCCGTAGTGCGCGTTCGCACCGCTCACGCTGTAGAAAAATTCGTCGCAGACCGTCTTGCCGGTAATGGTTGCTCCGGCGTCGAGGATCTTCTGCACCGGCGGACAATTGTGAGTGGCGGGCGCGTGAGTCGCGAGCCATTCCGGACTGCCGCAGCCGGTGCGCTCGCCCGCGATGTCGTACATGTCCTTGACCACGGCGTTCAATCCGGCAAGCGGGCCACTCCTGGCTCCTTTGATCGGCGCCGCGATGTCGTGCGGAACGAAGCAACTGCGATAGGCCTTCGGGGTCATTTGCACTGCGTCTCTTACTTGCGGGCGGCGAGATACCAATCGAGGATCTTCGCGCCATCCCAGGCCACCACGCCGTCATGCGCGAGCAGCTCAGCGAAGGTCCGTTCGACGTGGCCGATACGGTGCGGCACGCCGGAGAGATAGGGGTGACACGCCATCGCCATGACTTTTGGTCGTTCGGCTGACTCTTCGTAAAGAGTCCTGAAGTGGTCGAGGGCGCGACTGTGCCATTGATCTGAAGGAAGATGCTGTAAAGCCATCATTACGATGTCGTGGATCTCGAAATTGTAAGGCAGCGCGACCACGGGCTTGTGAGTCGTTTTGAGTGTCACCGGCTCGTCATCAAGCACCCAGTCGCCGATATATTCGACGCCGGCTTCCGACAGGTAGTCGAGCGTGTCGAAGGTTTGCGTCAGCCCCGGCCCGAACCAGCCGCGCGGGCGCTTGCCGGAAAACTTCTCAATCACGTCCATCGATTTCATGATGACGGCACGTTGATCGTCGAGCTTGTGCATCGGCACCTGGTCGTAGCCGTGTGCGTTGAGCTCCCAGCCGTTGTCAGTGCAGGCCTTCACCACTGTCGGATAGGTCTCGCAGACTCTGGCATTGAGTGTGACCGTCGGCGAAATTCCAAGCTTCAGCATCATCTTTTGCAGCCGCCAGAAGCCGACGCGCATGCCGTATTCATGCCAGCTCCAGTTCGGATGGTCGGGCAGCATCGGTTGGCCTTGCGGCGGCGAAATCACCATGCGCGCCATTGGGCGCGACATGTCCCATTCTTCGAGTGCCAGCACCGGCCAGATGACCAGCCGCACGCCCTTCGGAAACTTGAGCAGCGGCCGGCCTTCGATCGGCGAATAGGCCAGTCGTTCGCGTGGATGCATGGGCATGGAATTTACGCCGGCGTCGGGCCCACCTTCTTATACCAATCCGCGATTTGCGAACCGGTCCAGAACAGCACGTCGCGCTTCTTGCGGATTTTTTCGTAGATTTTGCGGAAATACTTTGCCCGATGCGGCGCGCCCATGATGTAGGGGTGCACAGAGATCGCCATCACCCGCGCGGAGTGTTTGGCATCCTTGTGGATTTGCTCGAATTGATCCATCGCCCGCTCGTAGAACTCGGAAGCCTTGTGATGCTGGATCAGCATCATGGCGACGTCGTTGCATTCCTGGGTGTAGGGGATGTTCAGAATCGGCTTGCCGCGGGTTTTCATCCACACCGGTTGGTCGTCGAGCACCCAATCCGCGACGTAGTCGTAGCCCTCTTCGGCAAGAATATCGGGCGTCTCCCAGGTTTCGGTCAGCCCGGGCCCCAGCCAGCCGCGCGGACGCTTTCCTGTCGCTTCTTCCAGCACTTCGGCGCTTTTGCGGATGTCGGCGCGCTCGTTCTCGACCTTTTGCATATTGCGTTGGGTGTAGCCGTGGCCGATGAATTCCCATTTGCGATCGACGCAGGCCTTCACGATGTCCGGATACGCCTTCACGGCGACGCCGTTGATGTTCATCACACCAGGAATCTTGAAATCGTCGTACACTTGCAACAATCGCCAGAAACCAACGCGATTTCCGTACTCATGCCAGCACCAGTTCGGAATATCGGGCATCGGTGAACCACCAGCGGGAGGCGTGAGCACGGTGCGGGGCATCGTCTGCGTCGGGTCCCATTCCTCGACATTTGTGACGGTCCAAACCACCATGCGCGCCCCTTTGGGCAGCTTCAGCCGCTTGCGTTCGGTAATCGCGGAGTAATCGAGACGATCATTGGGCAACATACCAACGGCGGGCTTGGGAAAATTCATACGCGGGTTTCCTTGAGGGCTATCGATCGGCTGGCAGTTTTGCAGCTACCCTGGATATTGTACAGGCCATGAAGCTTGTCCGTTATCGCTCTGCAACCGGCGAGGAGCCTGGTCTGATTCTGGACGGAGAGATCTTCGACCTGTCGGGCAGTTTTTCCTCGCTCAATCCTCGCGCGCCGACGCTCGACGATATTAAGGCCGTCGCCGCAATACCGGCGAAAGCGCTGTCAAAAGCGCCGAGGGATGCTGTTCTCGGTCCACCTCTGCGAGGCATCGGCAAGATCATCGGCGTCGGCCTGAACTATCGCGATCACGCCGAGGAAACGGGCTTGCCTCTGCCGAAAGAGCCGACGCTTTTCCTGAAAGCAACAAGTGCGCTATGCGGACCAACCGACGATCTTGTCATGCCGCGCGAGGCGAGAAGTGTCGACTGGGAGGTCGAGCTTGCCGTCGTGATCGGCAAGTCCGGCGTCTACATCAATGAGCGTGATGCGCTTGACCATGTGCTTGGCTATTGCATCGGCATCGATTTCTCCGAACGCGATTTCCAGTTCAATCGTGGTGGACAGGGTTTCAAAGGCAAGAGCGCGGATACCTTTGCACCGCTCGGGCCGTTTCTCGCGACGCGCGACGAGATCGCCGACCCGCAGGAACTTTCGCTGCGTTTGAGCGTCAACGGCGCGGCCAAGCAAAGCGGCTCAACTTGCGACATGATTTTCTCTGTCGGCGAGCTGATCTCTTACATCAGCCGATTCATGAGCTTGCAGGTTGGTGATGTGATTTTGACTGGGACACCTGCAGGCGTCGGTCTGGGTCAGAAGCCGCCGACTTATTTGCGGCCTGGGGATGTTGTTACCGCCTCAATCGAAGGTCTCGGCCAGCAGACTCACAAGGTGGTGAACGCTGGTCAAGTTTGACAGTCATCCGTTTGGATGATGCGCGTGCTGCTATCAGCTTTATCACGCTCGCTCCATTCAACAAAACTAGCGCAATAGAACATGCGACGGGCGCGTCCCCCGATCGGGTGATGCGCATTGTCGCTAGTGCGTGCGAAATTATTTTTCTGAACCGTTCGCGTACATGAATCTTGCACGCACTATTTAGTCGCAGTTCATGTGCGCAAGTTTAGTCTGCGCAACGATCGATGCAACGCGGCAAAAATAAACGAAAGAGGAAATGAAAATGCGCAAAACCTTTATCATCACCATCGCTCTCCTGAGCTTCGGCGCTATCGCAAGCATGCAGTCGGCTTCTGCCGCCCAAACCTGCAAAACCGTGTGTGACCAATCGGAAATGCACAATGGAAAACCGCGATGTTTCTCCGCACATCAGGAGTGCACCAAGAAAGAAAGTGCTGGCTCATCAAGAACTGTCCAGAAGAACAAGAAGATGAACTGACCGCAGCAGATCAGGCCGCCAAAGTTCAGTCGTCGCCGCGCCAAAGGCCGTCGTTACCCGTGCCGCAACGGCGAACATTGTCGACCCGGGCGTGAGCAGTCGAGCAAGTAGTCCAATGAGAAACCGGGAGGATTGAAAATGCGCGGTCTTTTTTTCACTGTGCTCGGGTTGGCGAGCGTTATGGCTTTTGACCTGCGGCCGGCTTCTGCCGCTGCGCCTAAATGCGTGCCGGTCAATTGCCACGTGTACTACGGGACGCACGGTCCGGTTACCACATGTGACCAGCGGTGCACGCAAACGCCAACGGCCCAAGGCGTCAGGGCACCACAGACCATCCAGCAACAGAAGAATAAAAGAATGAACTGAGTGCGTCCGAGGGGCTCAACTGCCCTTCTCGTCGTGAATCTCCGGAAAGAAATAGTCTTTCCAGGAATCCGCTCTGGTCTTCAGCGTGCCGACCTCGGCCATGAAATCAGCATATTTCATGGTGTTTTCTGGCGTCATGGTCCAGCGCACCTGTGGTCCGGCAACGATCTTGCCAACCATGTCGATCGGCAATTTTGATTTGGAATCCTCGATCCACAAGGCCGCCGCCGCCGTCTTGTCCTTGTTGACGATTTCCGTCGCCTCCCTGAGCGCAGCCACGAGCGCCTTGTAGAGCACCGGGTTGCCCTCGCGGAATTTTGCCGGCGCCCACACCGCCGTGAAAGTATGTGAACCACCCATCACATCGAATGAATTGAGCACGGTGTGAACCGCCGGATCATCGAGTTGCTGGTTCTGGAACGGTGGTACGCTGAACGCAGCCGAGATCTGTGCGCCGCCTTTGAGAAGCGCGACCGTCGCGTCTGGCGGGGTCATCGACACGGTGAGTGGGTCAAGCTTCGCGAATTCCTTGGTGCCATACTCTTTGGCCGCCGCCATCTGCAGCGTGATCGCTTGCACAGATGAGCGCACCGCGGGTACTGCAATCCGATCGGTGTCCTTGAAGTCCTTGATGGTCTTGATGGCAGGATCGCGGCTATTGAGCAGGAAGGGCTGCGAGCTCAATGCGGAGATCCCACGCACTTCCTGCGGCGTACCCTTGCTGCGCGACCACAGCACCAGCAGGCCAGGCACGCCACCCGATCCGACATCGATATTTCCGGAAATCAACGCCTCATTTACCGCGGTCGGCCCGTTGAAGGTGAACCAGGAAACCTTCACATCATTGAGCCCGAGCGCTTTGGCATGTTTCTCGATGAGCTGCTGGTGTTCCATGACGTTGAGCTGGAGGTAGCCCATGGAGAATTGCCGGGCGAGACGGATTTCAGCAGCTGTGGCATTTGACGCGCCTTGAAGCGCAAATGCGCCGGCGAGCACGGCCAGAATGGATTTCAGACGCATGTGAATCCTCCCCGCCGTGCCGATCTTTGTCGTGCGGCGGCAACTGCCGCTTACGCGGCAGCCTCGATCTTGGCGATGCTGCGGTACCAGTCGAGAATCTGCTCGCCGTTCCAGTGCAGAACGCCTTCGTGTTTGTTCACATAGTCGTAGATCTGTTCGAGATATTTGATCCGGTGCGGTTGCCCGCTGATGTAGGGATGGATCGCAAGCGTGCAGATTTTTGCGCGCTTCGCGCTTTCGGCGTAGAGCCGATCGAACTGGTCGATCGTGCGCTTGAGCAGATAGTCGCTTTCGTGATGCTGAATCAGCATCATCGGGATGTCGTTGAGTTCGACGGTGTAGGGAAGAGTGACCAGAGGCCCGTTGGTGGTGCGGATGACAGTCGGCTCATCGTCGTAGACCCAGTCACCGATATATTTGACACCCGCGGCGGTGAGGAGGTCCGGCGTATCCAGCGTTTGAGTCAAGCCCGGCCCGAGCCAGCCGACTGGCTTCTTGCCCGTGAACTTCGTCATGATGTCCATGGTTCGCTTGATCATGCCGGCCTGGTCGGCTTCCTTGTGGATCGGGCCCTGCTCGTAGGCGTGGCCCATGAATTCCCAGCCGTCTTTTCGGGCCTCTTCGGCAACACGCGGATAGTCCTCGCAAATACGCGCATTCGCGGCGAGCGTCGGTTTAATACCCAGCTTTTTGAAGAGTTCATGAAAGCGCCAGCACCCGACCCGCATGCCGTATTCATGGAAGGCCCAGTGCACCACGTCCGGCATCAGCGGGACGCCGGTCGGGGCGGGCAGCAGCTGTCGCGCCATTGGTTTGGCTATGTCCCACACTTCGTAGTTGACGATGGTCCAGAACACGATGCGGGCCTTGCCCGGTAACTTGAGCGGCGGGCGATCCACGATCGCCGAGTAGTCGGAACGTTCGCGCGGAATCATCGGATTGGACATGGCCTCTTCCTGTGTCGACTTTGCCGGCGGCTAGAATGTCATGCCGTTGCGGCCACGCGCAACCCAACCAGGCGTTCGAGTGTGGCCGTGTCTTTCTGCAACTGAGCCGAAGGTGCGCGGTGCGCCACCGCGCCGCGTTCCAGAACGATCGCTTCGGCCGTCAGCTCCAACGCAATGTCTGTGTGTTGTTCCACGAGGATGATCGCGATGCGGCGGTCAGAAAGCATCATCTTCATCGCGGCGGTGAGTTCATCGACGATGACCGGGGCGAGCCCCTCGAACGGCTCGTCCAGCAGCATGAGCGCCGGATTGGTCATCAACGCACGCGCAATGGCGAGCATCTGCTGCTCTCCACCCGAGAGCTGATTGCCCATATTGCGGCGACGTTCCGAAAGGCGCGGGAAAAGCTTGAAGACCGCGTCGAGATCCCATGGGCCAGCGCGCGAGGCAACTGTGAGGTTCTCCTCGACCGACAGTGAGGGGAAAATCTCGCGCTCCTGCGCGACCCAGCCGATGCCGTTCACTGCGCGTCGATTGGGTGAGAGACGCGATATATCCTGTCCTTTCCAGACGACGCGACCGCTGCGCAGCTGCGTGTAACCCATGATGGTCATCAACAGGGTCGACTTGCCGACGCCGTTTCGGCCCAACAGCGCGAGGCTGCCATGCTCCGGCAGGTCCAACGAGATGCCGTGCAGCACGACGGCATCGCCGTAACCGGCGGTCACGTTCTCAAGTTTGAGCAGGGAGTCAGCCATGCTTGCGTTTGCCCAGATAGACTTCGCGGACGCCGGGATCAGCCGCAATCTCGGCCGGTGAGCCTTCAGTGAAGATTGCCCCGCCGACCAGCACGATGATGTGGCTTGCGAAGCGGAATACCACATGCATGTCGTGCTCAATGAAAAGCAGCGTGAGATCGTCGGAAAGGCTCGCCACCGCTTCGAAGACTTCGCCGCTTTCCTCTTGCGGAACTCCGGCGGCCGGTTCGTCGAGCAGCAGAACCTTAGGCCGCGTTGCCAGTGCCAGCGCGATCTCGAGGAGCCGCTGACGGCCGTAGGGGAGTTCGCGGGTGACCTGATAGCAGGAGTCGCCAAGACGCAGCTTGCGCAGAATTTCGTAGGCTTCGTCGATTGCCTCGCCGTGCGAGCCTAAGCCGCGCCAGAATTGCCCGGACAAGCCGCGCCGCTCCAGGACCGCGAGCGTCACCGCTTCAAGCGCGTTGAGCCCGGCAAACAATGTATTGATCTGGAATGTGCGCGCGAGCCCGCGCCTCACACGGTCCTGCGGACCCAACTCCGTGATGTCCTCCCCGCCGAGGAGAATTTGCCCGGCATTGGGCGTCAACATTCCGGTCATCAGATTGATCAAGGTTGTCTTGCCGGCGCCGTTCGGCCCGATCAACGCATAGCGCGCGCCAACCGGCAGATCGATTTCGATGTTGCGCGCGACCGGAAGCGAGCCGAATGATTTGCTGAGGCCGCGGGTAGCCAGGGCGATGGTCCGATCACTCGTCGCGCCTTTTGTTGCAAGCGACGGTGTGCTCATTTCCGTCTCCACCGTGCGTACATTTGCGACAATCCGCCGACAATTCCGTTCGGCAGCACCATGACGACGGTGATCAACAGCACCCCGATCCAGAAGTACCAATATTGCGGTGCGATGCCCGAAAACTGGTCGCGCGCGACCATGAAAATCACGGCGCCCACCAGCCCGCCGTAAAGCCGTCCGGCGCCGCCAAGGACCAGCATCACCAGCACGTCGGCCGAACGCTGAAAGCTGATCGACTCGAGCGAGACGTTTTCGGTGGTTTGGGCGAGGACAGCACCAGCAAGTCCGGCGATTGCCGCCGCGATCATATAGGCCTTGCGGATGTGCGCGCGGCTGTCCGCGCCGATCGCCGGCATCCGGACCCAATTCTCGCGAATGCCCCGTAGCGCGAGCCCGAACGGGGAGTTGATCAGCCTGCGGGCGCCAAGAAACACCACGAACAATACGGCCAGCGAATAGGTGTAGGCGGTGTAGCCGTAGAGATCGAACTTGAAGAGGCCGAGCACCGGCCAGATCGAAATGCCCTGCAGGCCGTCGCTGCCGCCAGTGAGCCAGTGCGCGCGATTTGCCGTTTCGAAGGCGAGCAGGCCCAGACCGAGCGTAATCATGATCAACGTGAAATGGCGAAACCGCGCGATGACGAAGCTCACCGCAAAACCGACCAACCCTGCGACGACGGCGGCAACGATCAGACCACTGATCGGTTCGCCCCAGCCGAATTTGGAGAGCAACCCTGCCGTATAGGCCCCGATGCCGAAGAAAGCCGCGTGACCGAGCGAGACGATGCCCGCATAACCGAGGATGATGTCGAGGGAGAGGGCGAACAACGCGGTGATTGCGATCTGGCTCGCCAACGACAGATAGTTTGGAAAAAGTACGAAAGGCAAAAGCGTCGCGAGCCAGAACGCAATCTCAAGCGGATGCCATCGGCTCTGCGCCTGCAGATAGGCTTGCGGTGTGACGGTCGTGGCGGCGGGCACCATGGCCTAGCGCCTCCCGAACAGGCCGGCCGGCCGCCACATCAACACCACCACCATGACGAGATAGATCAGGAACGCGCCGAGTTCGGGCGCGTAATATTTGCCGGCGACGTCGCTGACACCGATCAGTACCGCAGCGGCGAAAGAGCCGGCAATCGAACCAAGGCCACCGACGGAAACGATGATCAGAACGTAGACGAGGTAAGTGAAGGCAAAATTCGGGTCGAGCCCCACGATCTCGATCGCGAGTGCCCCGCCCAATCCCGCAAGCCCTGAGCCGAGGGCGAAGGTAGAGGCAAACGTGCGATCAACGTCGATGCCAAGACCGCGTGCCATACGCTGGTTGTCGACCGCCGCCCGCACCTGAGCACCAAAGCGCGTGTATTCCAGGCCGGCAACCAGGAGCACCGTCACCACCAGGGCGACACCGACCAGGAACAGGCGATACTTGCCCAGGCCAAGGCCAAGCACGTTGATCGAGCCGCGCAGGAGGCCGGGTGTTTCAACGGGCTGCTGCGTCGTACCGAAAATGTAAGCAGCGATGGCAACCGAAATGAAGGCGAGACCGATGGTGAGCAGCACCTGATCGAGATCGCTCGAACGATAAAGCCTGCGGTAGAGCGTGCGTTCAAGCGCGACACTGACGATCGCGGCGGCGATGAAGGCCGCAGGCAATGTCGCCAGGAATGGCCAACCGAATTCGTTGACGAGCGTAACGGTGACGTAGCCTCCGAGCATGGCAAAAGCACAGTGCGCAAGGTTGACGAAATTCATCAACCCAAGCGTCACCGACAACCCGACCGACAACACGAACAACAGCATGCCGTAGGCGAGGCCATCGAACAGAACACCGAAGACCGGGGGAAGCATGATGGTGGCTATCGCTGTCTAGTGTGCGCGTTGCGGATCGATCCAACGAGACCGGCTGTGACTCGTCCTTAAAGGCCCGATTCACTCACCCTTTGCGGTCAGACACAACCTAAAGTCCGCACTTGATAACAAGGATGGGACGACCTTTCGATCGCCCCATCCGGGAATCGCTGACCTTAGGGCGCTTACTTGTGTGTCGGGTCTTTGACGTTCTCGACCTTGTCGAACTCGACATTGACGATGTTGTTGCCGACCTTTTCCACTTTGCGGATGTATACGTTCTGCACGATGTCGCGGGTCTCAGGATCGATCGAAATCGGTCCGCGTGGGCTTTCCCACTTCATGCCTTTCGCTGCGGCGATCAACGCGTCACCGTCGGCATTGCCTTTGGTCTTCTTCAGCGCCTCGTAGATGAGGTGCATTCCGTCATAGCCGCCGACTGCGAAGAAGTCGGGATTGCGCTTGAACTCGGCGTTGAAGGCCTTTACGAAATCGGCATTCATTTTGGACTTGTGATTGTAGTCGTAGTGCCAGGCGCTGATGCGGTCGAGCGCGAGGTCACCCAGGCTCTTGATGGCAGTCTCGTCCACCGGCTCGCCGGTCGACATGATCTTGATCTTCTTGGGGTCGATCTGGCGCTCGGCGAAAGCCTTACCGATCGCGGCAGGCTGCGCGCCGCCCGGCACGAATACGAAGATCGATTCGGGGTTCAGGTCCTTCGCGCGCTGTACGAAAGCCGAGAAATCGGGATTGGCGATCGGCATGCGCACTGAACCGACGATCTCGCCGCCGGCGGCCTTGAACGCCTTCTGGAATGCGGTTTCGGCATCGATGCCGGGACCGAAGTCGGTCACCATGGTGTAGGCCTTCTTGATCTTGCCCTTGGTGGCCGCCCAGGTGCCGAGCGTTTCGCCGATCTGCGGCAGCGTCAAAGACACGCGCACGATGTACGGTGACTTTTCGGTCACGATCGACGTTGCGGCATTCATGTCGACCATGAGCTTCTTGGCTTCGGCTGAGATGCCGGCAGCGCCGAGGGCCTCGGGCGTCAGCGTGAAACCAGCGAGGATGTCCGCCTTGTCACGGACGATCAGCTCCTGAGCGAGCCGCTTCGCAACGTCGGGGTTCGGACCGCCGGTGTCCTTGCGGATGATTTCGATCTTCTTCCCGGCTACGGTGTCGCCGTGCTGCTTCATATACAGCTTGATACCGTTGTCGATCTGCGCCGCCGTGTCGGCGAACTGGCCTGAATAGGCGGAAATGACACCGATTTTGATGGTGTCCTGGGCATTGGCGCCCGCCGGCAGCATGGCGGCCGCAAACAAGGCCGCGCCGGCGAATAGCGAGCGTTTCATTATGGTCCTCCCCTGAAATCGACGCTTCTATTGTTGTCGTTAGAATGCCTGAGGTCAGAGGTAAAGAAAAGCGCCGCGACCATAAGGTCGCGGCGCATTGGTTGGACATCTAACTATTAGTGCGCAAACAGTAATTGTCAGGTCAGCGAGACGGTCGCCCGCTCGTATCTTGCGCTGCCCATCTTGCCCTCGGGGAAGATCCCGTGGGCGGCAATCCAATCGAAGGATTCCTCATAGACCTCCTTGGTGTAGGGCTCGAACACAAGGCGTTCGCCCGGACCCCAGCGCCGCGTGTCCATCTTGGCGTGGAAGCGGTCAGGAAATTCCTTCTTGTAGTAGTGCGTGTAGAGCTCCGGCCGCAGATCGATGTCGCGCTGGGCCTTGCGCAGCGCACGGAAAAACTTCCGCAGATCTTCCGGATCGGGATCGCCGTGGATCATCGTGCCAATCATGAACGTGGCGTCGATGACCTTACGGAAGCCGAGCTGCTCGGCGAAATAGTAAGGCCCGCCGAACAGATGCACTGCCGGTGCGTTGCCCTCGAACAGTTTTTCCATGCGGGCGAACAGCATGCCGTCCGAATAGACAAGATTCATCTGTTCCGGCTTGAGGTACTGCTCGAGCGCCTGAACGGTCGAATAGTGACTGCCGGACTGGTATCCGACCGACACCGGAACTCCGGCGAGATCGGACGGATCCTTGATTTTTGAATCGGCGGCGACGAAAACTCCGGCGGGCGCGACCGAGTAGACGTCGGTGTACATTTTTCCGTGGCCGTTCGAGGCGGCGACGTTGACGGTCCAATGGCACGCACAGCTGACGTTCGACTTGCGGCCTTCCTCAAACGACTGATAGGCGCCGACTTTGTCGCCCTTGTCGTGAATCTTGCCGTCGGTCGCGCGCATCAGCTCGCGGAATTCGTATTCGAGTCCTTCCTTGCGGAAGTAGTCTTTCTCTTCGGCCACCCATTCCTGCAGGCGGAAATGCGGTTCGATGAGGAATTTCGCCATGTTTGTCCTCCCTAAATCAGCAACAAGACTGCCCTTTATCGCGTTCGGCAACGCGCCTCGCGCGGATCATCTTCACGTGGTCGTCCATAAGCGCACGCGCGCCGGCGGCGTCGTGCATTTCGATCAGATCGGTGAGTTTGGTGTGAATTTCCAGAATGTGCCGGGCCAGTTTGGCTGTGGCGGTAACGTTCCGGCGCGGCCAGGAGACATGTTCGAGCGAGATCAACTGCACGACCAGCACGCGGTTGTGCGAGGCCTCGGCGACGGCCAGATGGAAATCGCGCGATAGCCGTGTGAACAGGTCGAGGTCGCGGATTGCCTCTTCGGCGTCGCGCAGAAGGCTGCGCAATTTGGCGATGTCGTCTGGCGTTGCGTTTTCCGCCGCGAGTTCGGCACCGAGCGTTTCGATCGCGCGCTGTGCGTCCATGATTTCAGCGGCACTGACTCCGGTAAGGTCAAGTTGAACGGCAAGAGCTTCGGCGAACAGACGCGGGTTGCCTTGGGCAATGCGCGCACCGCCGCCTTTTCCCATGCGAATCTCGACGATGCCGAGCGCTTCCAGCGTGCGCAACGCATCGCGCGCCACGATACGGCTGGCGCCAAAACGCGCGGCAAGATCTTTTTCCGTGCCGAGGAAATCACCGGGCTTCAGCTTTTTTGCAAAGAGCGCGTCGCGTACCCAAGCCACGATTTGCGCTGATAGCGACGAGGAGCGGCCAGCGAACATGATACGCGCGGTGAGATCACCGCTCATTCTGACCGGCTGTCGTATCGCCGTCCGCGGCATGCGCCCGTTCTCCGTTTGGAGACTGCAAGTATGGGCTTTCCGCTTAAAATAGTAAAGATACTATCTTATACCGTCCGCTCAGTAAAAAGGCACAGTGGGTCTCGGTCCTGTATGGTCCCAACATCGTGGGGTTCCGCATGCGGGGGCGCTGGATGCAACGTCACCGCCTTA
>Ga0207693_10003823_pt1 | contig 12825 bp, 9 predicted proteins | sample LARL81metaG_FD_184347 | JGI IMG/M metagenome (GOLD analysis project Ga0207693, IMG submission 184347) | Corn, switchgrass and miscanthus rhizosphere microbial communities from Kellogg Biological Station, Michigan, USA - LAR L8-1 metaG... | ecosystem: Host-associated > Plants > Roots >...
GCAGGACGTCGGCTCCCGCGGCGATCGCGTCGAAGCTCGTGTACTCATCCGCGGCGTGACTGCGGCCGCCCCGGCTCGGCACGAAGATCATGCCGGTCGGGCCCAGGTGCGCCATGTTCTGCGCGTCGTGCCCGGCCCGCGAGGGCAGGTCCATCCGGCTGAGCCCCAGGGCGTCGGCCGACTCGATGATCGCGCGCCGGACACCGTCGTGCATCGGGACCGGATCGATGAGCGGGTGCCCGTGCCAGGCCGCGGTCACACCGTGCGCGGCCGCGGTGGTCATGGCGGCGGCCTCCAATTGATCGCGTAGGGTTGCCAGCCGCTCCCGGTCGGGGTCGCGGAAGTCCAGCGTCAGCGACACCCGGCCAGGGATCACGTTCGCCGCTCCCGGCCAGACCTGCAGGGTCCCGCAGGTGATCACGGCTTCGGCGCTGACGGCGGCGGCCAGGTCGGGGAGCGCCGAGACGAAGGCCGCGGCTCCGACCAGGGCGTCGTGGCGGCCGGTCATCGGCGTGGTACCCGCGTGGCCTGGCTCGCCGGCGAAATCCACCCGCGCCCCGCACAGCCCGGTGATGGCCGTGACCACTCCTATATCGGTCCGCTCCTGCTCCAGTCGCGGTCCCTGCTCGATGTGCAGCTCGACGAACGCGTGGATCCGGCCGGGCGGCATCCTCGTGCCGGTAGCGTCCCCGGAGGCCCACCGCCAGCTCGAAAGAACCTCCGCCAGGCGCTCGCCGCGCACGCCGGTGATCGAGTCAAGCTCGGCGCGCTGGTAGCCGTGCGCCAGCCCGAAAGATCCCAGCAGCCGGCCGCCGAAGTAGCCTTCCTCGTCGGCGAACACCGCGGCGCGCACCGGGTGCGGCAGTTCGGCACCGGCCTCGGCGATGGCCCGGACGCATTCCAGCGCCGCCACCGCGCCCACGGCGCCGTCGAAGGCGCCGCCCTCCGGCACCGTGTCGAGGTGGGAACCCGTCCAGACCTCGGGCCGCCGGGGTCCGGTCCGCGCAGGCCCGGCGAACATGTTGCCCAGCCCGTCGAGGGTCAGCTCGAACCCGGCGTCACGGCAGCGGGCCGCGTACCAGCTACGGGCCTCGGCGTCCGCCGCCGAGTAGGCCGTCCGGCTGATACCGCCCGTCGCCGTGCGCCCGATCTGGGCCAGCTCCTCGAGATCGGCTCGCAGCCGGACCCGGTCAACCCGCGGTCTCAACGCGCTCCCCGCCCTGGTAGACCTCGGACACCACGCCGACGGCCTCGATATCGGTCAGCGGGTCGGCAGGCACGACGACGAAGTCGGCGAAGGAACCGGGTCGCAGCACCCCGACGCGCGGGTCTCCGATCAGCTCTCCGCCGTTGCGGGTGCCCGCGAGCAGGGCCTGCGACGGCGTCCATCCGTGCGCCACGAGCCATATCATCTCGCGGCCGAACAGGCCGTGCATCGAGTCGGTGCCCAGCGCCAGCCGGCGAACCGCGCGCATGCCCGCGACGACGCTCAGCATGTAGCTGCGCGCGCTCAGCAGCTTGTCCATGATCTGGGGAACCTGCCCGTCGCCGGACTCGATGGCCTCGGGCGCGAACAGGATGCTCGTCGTCAGGACCAGCCACGTGCCGGTGCGCATCATCGCGTCCAGTTGCGGCGGCGTGAGCATGGTCCCGTGCTCGATCGAGTGGATGCCGGCCGCCACGGCGATGTCGACACCCGGGCCGCCCAGGGCGTGGGCCCCCGCCGTGATGCCCGCCTGCCGGGCGGCGGTCACGATCGCGGTGCACTCGGCGAGGTCGTAGTTCGACTCGGTGAGCTGGGAGCCGGCCGAGGAGACCCCGCCGGTCATGAAGACCTTGATGTGGTCGGCGCCGCGCGCGGCCCGCTCCTGCACCGCGGCTCGCAGCGCCGCCGGGCCGGCCACCCCCCATTCGCCGCTGCCGTGCCCGCCGGGCGGGCTGAGCCCGAAACCCGACACCAGCAGCCGCGGCCCGGCCACCTCCCCGCGGGCGACCGCGTCACGGAACTCGAAGTCGATGCCGTGCGCCTCGCTCATGACCCGGGCCGTCGTCACCCCGCTCGACAGCATGCCGGCGAGGTTGCGGACCCCCCGGATCGCCTGCCAGACCGGGGGCATCCGGACCTGGCCGTGCTGGTCTCCCTCGCCGGGCCGGATCGTGATGTGCGTGTGCGCGTCCACGAAGCCCGGCAGGATCACCGAAGACCCGAAGTCGTGCTCGCTGTCCGCGGATCCGCGCAGGTCCCGGTAGGATCCGGCCGCCACCACCGAACCGCCCTCGACCACCAGGGCGCCGTCGCGCCCGGTGGATCCCGTGACCCCGTCGAAGAGCCCGCCGGCCCGGAAGAGCACACGCCGGCGGGCAGGCGAAGCGCCGCGCACGTTCGGCTACCAGATCTTTTCTAGCGCCCGCAGGATGTTGCCGCCGATGACGGTCTGGATGTCGCCGTCGGAGTACCCGTGCTTGACCAGCCAGCCCACGATGTTGTGGTAGTTCTCCGACGGATTCTCCAGGCCGTCCACGTAGGCGACGTGGTCGAACTGGGGGCCGTGCTCGATCTGCGCGGCGATACCGAGGTTGTCGGAGAACTCCCGGTGCAGACCCACGTGGTCACCGAACAGCGTGTCCGGGCCGAACGTGACGTGGTCCAGGCCCATCAGGTTCGCGCAGTACTCGAAGTGCTCCATGACCGACTCGATCGAGTGGGCCCGGTGCTGCTTGGTGAGCGTGGTGTGCGGTGCCGCTTCGATGCCGATGACGCCGCCCGACTGCGCGCAGCCGATCAGCACCTCGTCCGGCTTCATCCTGGGGGAGTCCCACACGGCCCGGGCGCCCGCGTGGGTGATCAGGACCGGCTTCTCCGACGCCTCGAAGGTGTCCATGCAGGTGCGGTCGCTGGAATGGGACACGTCGATCGCTATCCCGAGCCGGTTCATCCGCTCCACGGCGCGCCGGCCGAACAGCGTGAGCCCGCCGTCACCCGGCTCCTTCAGTCCGGAACCCAGGGTGTTGGACTCCGAGTAGGCGATCCCCATCTGCCGGACGCCGAAGCCGTAGAGCACGTCGATGCGGTCCACCTCGTTCTCGATCGGGGTGGCGGCCTCCAGGCCGAGCACCAGGGCCAGTCGGCCCTGCTCGTGAGCGGCCAGGATGTCGGCGACGCCGTGGGCCACGACGACGAAGTCCTGGTGCGCCAGGTCGGACAGGCGCATGCCGAGGTCGTAGATGATGTCGTCCCACTTCCAGCCGAACTTGCTGGTGACGCAGGCGGTGCCGTCCATGAGGTTGTCGAAGACCGCGGTCATGCCCGACGTGGCCAGGCCGCGGAAGCCCGTGTGCTCGCGCGCCGTCCGGATGTAGTCACGGACCCGGCTCATGTCCTTCGGGAAGATCGCCGGATGGTCGTGCAGGCTGATGACGATGCTCTCCGCGAGCAGGCGCTCGGCCCGCTCGTGCTCGGCAGGCCCCAGGCCCAGTTCGTGCGCGGGAACACGTCCGACCTCGACGTCCAGCTCGAATACAGGGTAGTCCGCGCCCGCCCTGAGGTACGAATAGGACTCGTATCCGCCGTACTTCGACTCGACCATCGGACTTGCTGCCTCCATTGCTAAGGGTTTCGCCCACCGCAGGCCTCTAGGCGATGGCCTGCTGCGCCTGTGCGTCCTGGACCGGCGGATCCGGGTCTACGAGCAGCCGGAATGCGCGCTTGATGGTCTGCAGCTCGAGGTCCACCTCGAACTCCCGGATTCCCATGACATCGCCTATCACGCCCGTGATGAACTCGTGCAGCGACGTGTTGTCCCGGAAGATGGCCTCGCAGGTCAGATCGCTGCGCCCGGCGGTGGCCGCCAGCCAGCGAACCTCACGACGGCGGGACAGAAAGCGGGCGACGGACTCGATCCGCGACGGGTCGATCTTGAAGTGCAGGAAGCCCTCGACCCCGAAGCCCATGATCAGCGGGTCGACCAGCGCGGTGACGCCAACCTGTCCGGCCTCCGTCAGGGCCCGAAGTCGCCGCGCTACCGCCGTCTCGCTGATACCGAGCTCGGCCGAGAGGTCCACATAGCTGCGCCGGCCGTCCTCCCGCAGCGCCGCGATGAGCAGCTGGTCCAGGTCGTCCAGCACGCGACGCCGGGACCCGGCCTCCCTGGTGTCGTGCTCGGGAGCGCCGGCACCGGCGCCCGCGTCGGCCAGCAGGTCCCTGCTCCACTCGTCACGCGTCTTATAGGTACGCAGGACGATGGCCGTCGACGTGGAGCGAACCCCGTCGATGGCGCTCAGCTGCGCGAGCAGGACGTTGGCCAGATGGATTCGGTCCCGGACGATGAGCTCGCAGACGATGTCGTTGTGGCCGTTGACGATGCAGACGAAGCGCACGTCCGGGCGCGCGGCCAGGGTGTGCGCGACGCGCAGGGTGGCGCGCGGCTCGGTGCTCAGATAGACGAGCGCCGGGTCGCCCAGGCCGCACATCTGCGCGTCCACCACCCCGATGACGACGATCGCGCCCGAGCTGCGCAGGCGCTGCAGGCGTCGCTGGACCGTCGTCTCCGAGGCGCCGATCATGGCCGCGAGCTGAGCGTAGCTCGCCCGGGGATCTCGCTGGACAGCGGCCACCACCCGCGCGTCCATCTCGTCGAGAGCCGGCCGTGGCTCTAGCGCAGCCATGGATGACAAGTTGCCTCAGAATCCTGCGAGTGTCAAGCAATATCCGCCTGAATCCAGGGATATAGCTCTTCGACCCGTTAGATTCAAGCGCATGATGTATGTGCTCGTCGCCATCCGTCATATCGAAACGGTAACAGCGCTGATAACAATACGAACGCGGGAAAAACGCATTGATCATGGTAGACATGCATAAATACTGCATGTAGCGTGGGCTGATCGCACGTATCACCCGGCTGGAGTAGCTGGGCGAGCCGACGACACGGAGGTGTCACAGTGACGAAGGGCTCTCAGGGTCCCGCGCTGGGGATAACCGCACGGCACGGTCGGCAGACGCGACGGCGCCGTAACGGCCGGATCCTGGCCGCCGGCGCGGTGGCCGTCGCGGTCAGTGTCGCGCTCGCCGCCTGCTCCTCCGGGAACTCGTCGAGCGCGGCCGGATCCGGCACCTCCGGCGGCGGGTGGGCCACGTCGCCCGTGCGCCTGGTCTATGCCGGGCTGGCTCCGACCCACATCGACCCGCGGCAGGCCACGGACCTCGACTCGTTCACGGTCACCCGCAACCTGTACGATCCGCTGGTCTGGAGCACGGACCAGGGGAAGCCCATCCCGTGGCTGGCCACGTCGTGGCACGTCTCGGCCGACGGCCGCGCCACCAGCTTCACGCTGCGGTCAGGAGTTAAGTTCACGGACGGCTCGACCTTCACGTCGGCTGACGTGAAGGAGACGATCGAGGGCATGATCGCCACCAAGGCGGGCCAGGCCGGCTCGCTGCTGTCCGGGGTGACCGGGGTGAGCACGCCGAACCCGCAGACGGCCGTCATCAACACCAGCGCCCCCGATCCTTACCTGCTCGCGCACCTGACCCGGATCGGCATCGTCAGCGCGGCCGGGGTCAAGGCGCACCGGACCGCGTCGGATCCCCGGGCTTTCACGTGGTTCGACAACAACTCCGACGGCACCGGTCCCTATGTCCTCGGCACCTACACCAAGGGTTCCTCCCTGCAGCTCATGAAGAACAAGCAGTGGTGGAAGGGATGGCAGCCGGGCTCGATCGATCAGGTGGTCGATCAGTTCGTGCCCGACACGGCGACCCGGGTCGAGATGGTCCAGCGGGGGACAGCGGCGCTCACCGAGACCTGGAGCGTCTCCGACGCGGAGCGGGTGGGCAAGCAGAGCGGGTTCACCCTGAAGACCTACTCCACCTACGACATCGACCCGCTGCTGACCTTGAACACCCAGAAACCCCCGTTCAACAACAAGCTGGTCCGCCAGGCGGCGCAGTACGCCTTCAACTACCAGGCCATGCTCTCGTACTGGAACGGGCAGGCCACGATCCCCGGCGGCCCCATGCCCAACAGCTACCCCGGGGCCGCGCAGTTCCCCTCGTACGCCCAGGACCTGGCCAAGGCGAAGCAGTTGATCACGCAGAGCGGAGTCAACCTGGCCGCGAACCCGGTGACCATCACCGTGATCGCCGGCGTCGCCGAGTTCTCCGTGCTCGGCACGATCGCGCAGCAGTCGCTCACCGCCGCCGGTTTCAAGGTCAAGCTGCAGACGCTCCCCGGCGCCCAGGCCCTCGCGGTCCTCGGCAAGCCGCAGCAGGCGGCGAACGCCACCACCTTGATCTCCAGCCCGTTCACGACCGATCCCACGCTGTTCCTCGGCAACTTCTACCTGCCGACCGGAAGCTTCAACTTCTCCTACTACAACAACCCCAAGGTGAACTCGCTGATCCAGAGCGCCAAGACCAGCACCAACCCGGGTTCGGCTAGCTCCGACATCCAGCAGGCGGAGCAGATCATCCGCTCCGACGCCCCGGTGATCTGGGCCGCCCTGCCGAAGACGCTGGTGCCGGTGCCGGACTGGCTGGTGGGCTACCAGCCCTCGTTCACCGACTTCCGCTGGACCGCCTACTTCTGGCCGCTGCGGGAGAAGGCTCACTGACCTGGGAAACGCCCGGCGGCTAGGAGAGGCGGTGCGGTGCTTGCCTACGTGCTAAGACGCCTGCTGTGGATGGTCCTGGTCGTCTGGGTGATCACGGTCATCACGTTCCTGCTGTCGCACGTGATACCGGCCGACCCGGCGGCAGCCGCCGCCGGCGTCGGCGCCACCCCGGCCCAGATCCACGCCCTGACCGTGAAGATGGGGTTGCAGCATTCCCTGCTCACGCAGTACGCCGACTACCTCAAGGGACTGGTGTTCCACTTCGACCTCGGCACCTCGATCAGTACCGGCGACGCGGTGCGCACCGACATCGCGAACTACCTTCCGGCCACGCTCGAACTCGTCGTGATCAGCTTCGCCGTCTACCTGATCCTGGCCGTCCTGCTCGGCACGCTGGCCGCCAGGAAACCGGGCGGGGTGACCGACGGGATGGTCCGGGTCCTCGCCATCTTGAGCTCCGCCGCGCCGGTCTTCTGGATCGCGCTGCTGCTCCAGCTGGTGTTCTTCGCGAAGCTCAACTGGCTGCCGAGCGGCGGCCGGCTGGGCACCTTCGACACGCCGCCGCCGAAGGTCACCGGCTTCTACACGATCGACGCGCTGATACACGGTCAGTTCCCGACGTTCCTGGCCGCCCTCGACCATATGATCATCCCGGTGGCCGCCATCGTGCTGAGCCTGCTCGGCATCGGCGTGCGCCTCATCCGGGCCAGCGTGCTGGAGGAACTGGACCAGGCCTACGTGCGGACCGCCGAGGCCAAGGGACTCCGGGCCAGGTCGATCCTGGTCCGCCACGTGCTGCGCAACGCCCTGAACCCGTTCGTCAGCATGTCGGGCATACAGCTCGGCTACCTGTTCGCCTGGATCATCCTGGTGGAGACCATCGTCCAGTGGCCCGGGATCGGGCTGTACGCGTACCAGTCCTTCCAGTCCCTGGACTACAACCCGATCATGGGCATCACCCTGGTGGTCTCGGTGATCTTCGTGGTGCTCAACTTCCTGATCGACCTGCTGTATCCGTTGCTCGATCCTCGTGTGAGGACTGCCTAGAAGGTTTTATGAGTACCGTCGCGATTGAAGCGCTCGAGCCGGTAGAGGTTCGCAGCGGCTGGCCACGGCCGAACGCGTCCGCCATCGCGGGCGGACTGATAGTGGCGCTGTTCGTGGTGATGGCCATCGCCCCCGGCCTGTTCAGCAGCCAGAGCATCACCGCGCTCAACGTGAGTAACCACTTCGCCCCGCCCAGCTGGCACCACTTGTTCGGCACCGACGAGGTGGGCCGCGACGTGTTCAGCCGGGTCGTCCACGGGACCCGGTACACGCTGTCCATGGCCCTGGCCATCGTGGTCATCGCCGCGGTCATCGGCACCCTGCTCGGGCTCTTGTCCGGCTACGCCGGAGGCTGGGCCGACCAGCTGGTGATGCGCATCACCGACATCTTCTTCTCGCTGCCGGCGTTCATCGTCGCGATGGCGGTCGCGGTCGCGCTCGGGCGAGGCATCGTGTCGCTGGTGGCCGCGCTCAGCCTCATCTGGTGGCCCACCTACGCGCGGCTGGTCCGCGGCATGGTGCTGTCCATCAAGGAGCGACCGCACGTGCGGTCGGCTCAGGCCCTCGGCGCCAGCCGCGCCCGGATACTCCGTCGTCACGTGCTGCCCTTCGTGCAGCAGCCCGTGCTGGTCCGGGCCACCCAGGACATCGGCTATGCCGTCGTCGCCGTGGCCAGCCTCAGCTTCATCGGGGTGGGGGCCCAGCCCCCGACGCCGGAGTGGGGGCTGATCCTGGCCGGGGCCCGCGTCAGCGTGACCTCCTCGTGGTCCTACGTGGTCTTCCCCGGACTGGTGATCATGCTGGCCACCACGGGTTTCGCTTTGCTGGGCGACGGACTGGGCGGCGGCATCAGGCGGCGCCCGGCCGGGAAGGCGGTGAGACGGTGACCCGGACAGTGATCGCGGGCGGCGAGGTGGTGACCGCCGGTTCGCGCTTCGTCGCCGACCTGATGATCGCGGACGGGAAGATCGTCCAGATCGGCGGGGACATGCCCTCGGCTGACGGCGGCGTGCGGGTGCTTGACGCGGCCGGGTACCACGTCCTGCCCGGCGGCGTCGACATGCATGTGCACCTCAGCCCGGCTTTCACCCCGGCCGGCGTCGGCCCGGGCGGCGTGGCCACCGAGGCCGGGCCCCCCGGGCCCGGGGCCGGCCCCGAGGAGCCGGCCGCCGGCGAAACCGTGCACTACTGGAGCGACGACTTCGCCAGCGGCTCCCGGGCGGCCGTGGTGGGCGGAATCACCACCATCGGGAACATGACCTTCCCCCACGTGGGCGAGCCCCTGGCCGCGGCGATCGAGCGGACCGCGGCCGAGGCCAGCGGGCTCAGCCTGATCGACTTCACGCTGCATCCGATCGCGCTGTCCGCGGACGGGGTCACGGCGCAGCTCGCCGAGCTCACCGCGGCCGGCTGCGGCACCATCAAGATCTTCACGATGCTGCCCAGCTTCGACCACGAGGCCGCGGAATACGTGTCGCTCATCGCCGGGGCCGGCCAGCACGGGCTGCTCACCATGATCCATTGCGAGGATGCCAGCATCGTCGCGCACGCGACCCACGAGCTGATGGCCGACGGGCGGGGTCACCCGTCGAACTACGGGCTGGCCCGGCCCGTGATCGCCGAGGCGGTCGCCGTGGCGCGCGCGGCCGCCATCGCCGAGGCGACCGGCTCACCGGTTTACATCGTGCACATCTCGAGCCAGTCCGCGCTCCGGGTGGCGGCCGAGGCCAGATCCCGCGGCGTCCCTTTGTACGTGGAGACCCGCCCGATCTACCTGCTGTTCGACGACACCCGCCTGACCGGTGAGAACGGGCCACTGTACATCGGGAACCCGCCGCTGCGAAGCGCCTCGGACGTGGCCGCGCTCTGGCGCGGACTGGCCAACGGCGAGGTTGACACCTGCTGCACCGACCACGCGCCGGCGTCCCGGGCGGACAAGCTCGGCGAGGACCGGGACCTCACCAACGTCGGACCGGGTCTCGCCGACCTGGAGACCATGCTGCCGATCCTCTACTCCGAAGGCGTCGCCGCCAAGCGGATCTCGCTGGAGCGCTTCGTCGAGATCTCGTCCACCAACGCGGCCAAGATCTTCGGCCTGTACCCGCGCAAGGGAACGATCGCCGTGGGCAGCGACGCGGACCTGGTCCTGTGGGATCCCGCGGCGGAGTGGACGTTCGGCTGGCAGGCCGGGCAGAGCCGCTCGGACTTCAGCCTGTACGACGGATGGCGGCTCAAGGGCCGGATAGTCGCGACCATCAGCCGGGGGGACGTGGTCTACCAGGACGGAGTGATCACGTCAGAAGGCGGCCGGGGCAGGTTCCTGCGGGCATCACGAGGAGGATGACGATGACAAGTCCGTTCAAGCTGGCGGCCGTGGGCGACATCGTCCTGACCCGGCCCTCGATTCCGGGATCCGGCCTCAGCGACGGGCTGGCCACCGTGCTGGGCTGGCTCGACGGGGCCGACGTGCGCTTCGCCAACCTGGAGACGGTGTACAGCGAACGCGGCTACCACCGGGAGAAGCTGATCACCCTCCGGGGCAACCCGAAGCTCGTGGATGGGCTGAAGCAGATGCACGTCGACGTCCTGTCCGTGGCCAACAACCACTCGGTCGACTTCGGCGAAGACTCGCTGCTCGAGACCATCCGGCTGCTCGAGGACAGCGGCATCCGCGCCGTGGGCGGCGGTGCCGACCTCGACGCGGCCCTGGCCCCGGCGGTGTTCGAGGTCGGCTCGACCCGGGTCGGCTTCATGGCGGCGAGCTGCCTGCTGCCCGTGGGCTCCGCGGCCAGCGCGGACCGGCCGGGACTCGCGCCCATACACATCCACTCCTCGTTCGAGGTCGACCCCTACATCCAGATGGAGGAGCCGGGGCACGCCCCGGTGGTGCACACGTGGCCTGACCGGGCCGACCTGTCGGCGATCTGCGACAGGATCGGCGCGGCCCGGTCGAGGCTGGACTTCCTGGCCGTCTCGGTGCACATGGGCCGGGGCTTCGGCGAAGACCTGGCCGAGTATGAACCCCTGGTCGGGCACGCCCTCATCGAGGCCGGCGCCGATGTCGTGCTCGGCAACCACGTGCACGCGATCCACGGCATAGAAAGCTACGCTGGACGCGCCATTCTCTACAGCCCGGGAAACTTCGTGGCGCAGCAGCCCCGGGAGGGGCAGCCTCCCGAGGTCCTGGCCATCTACGACCAGATGTCGCCGGATGCCTACGCCGCCGAGCTCCACGTCACGGCGAAGGGGGATTACCGGCTCGTGGTCCGGCCCGTGATATGTGACGCGGACGGACTTCCCGTCCCCGCCGGCGGCGAGGACGGCGAGCGGATCTGCGAGCGGGTGGTGCGGCTTTCCGCTCAGCTCAACTCGGACGCGCGCACCGTTGACGGCGCCGTGGAAATCGACTTGCGGTCGGCGTAGGCGGCATGGACACCGACGAGGTGCTGGCCGTCCGTGACCTGCACACCGAGATCGACTCGCCGCACGGGCTGGTCCGGGCCGTGGACGGGGTGAGCTTCTCCCTGCGCAAGGGCCGCACGCTCGCCGTCGTGGGCGAGTCGGGATGCGGCAAGACCATGACCGCCTTGTCCATCGTGGGCCTGCTGCGCCAGTCCGACGCCCGGACGACCTCCGGGGAAGTCCTGTTCGGCGGGCGGAACCTGCTCGCACTCGACCGCCGGGAGCTCGAGGACATCCGCGGCCGCGACATCGCGATGATCTTCCAGGACCCGATGACCAGCCTGAATCCGGTAAAGACCGTCGGCGACCAGATCACCGAGACCCTGCGCCGCCACAGCAAGCTCGGCCGCCGCGAGGCCAGGGCCAGATCCGTCGAGCTGCTCGCGGAGGTCGGCATCGCCCGTCCGGCCGAACGGTCCGGCGCCTTCCCGCATGAGTTCTCCGGTGGCATGCGACAGCGCGTGATGATCGCGATCGCGATCAGCTGCAACCCGCAGATCCTGATCGCCGACGAGCCGACCACCGCCCTCGACGTCACCGTCCAGGCCCGGATCCTCGACCTGCTGCACCGGCTGCGGGAGCAGCACGGCATGGGCCTGATGCTGATCACTCACGACATGGGGATAGTCGCCGACGTCGCGGACGAGGCGCTCGTCATGTACGCGGGCCAGGTCGTGGAGCAGGCCGGCGTCTACGAGCTCTTCGACCATCCCGAACACCCCTACACCAGCGCGCTGCTGGCGGCCTCTCCGTCGCTCGCCGGCGGCGAGGCCCGCGCTGACCGGCTGGCCGCCATCGGCGGGATGCCCCCGAGCCTGGTCAATCCGCCCTCCGGATGCCGCTTCGCTCCGCGCTGCCCGTATGCGCAGCACCCCGACGGCTGCGCCGACGGACCGGTCCCGCTCGCCGAACTCCGCCCGGGACACCTGGTCCGGACGCGGCACCCGGCGAGCCTGCTCACGGCGGAGGGCGCCCGATGACCGAGCCGGGGGCCGCGGCCTCGCCCTTGCTCGAGGTCCGCGGGCTGCGCAAGTACTTCAGGGCGCGGGGCCGCGGCGTAGAAGAACGCCTGATCAAGGCCGTGGATGACGTCAGCCTGTCGGTGTCCGCCGGGCAGACCGTGGCCCTGGTGGGCGAGTCAGGCTCGGGCAAGTCCACGACGGCGTACTGCATCCTGCGGCTGGAGGACGTGACCGCCGGGTCGGTCTTCTTCCAGGGCCAGGACATCACCCATCTCCCCGCCCGGTCCCTGCGGCCGGTCCGCCGGGACATGAACGTCATCTTCCAGGACCCGCTGGCCTCGCTGAACCCGCGGATGACCATCGGGGACATCATCACCGAGCCGCTGGCCGTCCACGGGATCGGCGACCCCGCGTCGCGCCGGGCCCGGATGCACGAATTGCTCGACCGCGTCGGCCTCAGCCCGGGCACCGCGGCCAGGAAAGCGCACGAACTGTCGGGCGGACAGGGACAGCGCGTCGGAATCGCCCGGGCGCTCGCGCTCGAGCCGAAGCTGATCGTCTGCGACGAGCCGGTCAGCAGCCTCGACGTGTCGATTCAGGCCCAGATCCTGAACCTGCTGAAGGACATCCAGCAGGAGTCGGGCGTCGCCTACCTGTTCATCACGCACGATCTAGCCGTCGTCCGCTGGATTAGCCACCGCATCGAGGTCATGCGATCCGGCGGATCGTGGAGTCCGGGCCGACC
>Ga0207693_10003825_pt1 | contig 12824 bp, 11 predicted proteins | sample LARL81metaG_FD_184347 | JGI IMG/M metagenome (GOLD analysis project Ga0207693, IMG submission 184347) | Corn, switchgrass and miscanthus rhizosphere microbial communities from Kellogg Biological Station, Michigan, USA - LAR L8-1 metaG... | ecosystem: Host-associated > Plants > Roots >...
GGGTGCCCATCCCGCCGGGCCGGGGGGTGTGATCGATCAACGCGACGCCGTGTTGGTCCAGATCCGCCAGCGCGTCGTCGAGCCGGTCGACCGCGAACGCGATGTGATGGAGGCCCGGCCCGCGCTTGTCGAGGAATCGGCGGACCACGCCCTCGTCACCCGCCTCCAACGTCTGCACGAACGGCCCGCCGACCTCGTACATGCGCTCGGTGAACCCGTCGCCCTCTTCGGTGTGCACCGGGGAGCCGAGGAGCGCGGCGAACAACGCCTCGCCTGTGCGGTCCTCGCCGCTCGCGACCGCGACGTGGTGCAGACCCGTCACGCGCCAGTCGCTCACGCGCGAACCCCCACGACGTCGCGGAAGCATGCGGCGAACGCCTCGACCGTCTCCATCCGCCGCTGCCCGAGGGGGAAGACATGCACGGAGTCCGCGCCGGCCGCGAGCGCCGCCTCGATGCGGCCGCGCGCCTGCTCGCGTCCGCCGGCGAGCGCGACCTCGCGGACGAAGTCGTCGGGCAGCAGCTTGGCCGCCGCAGCGGCCTCCTGGAACTCGCCGCCCCGATATGCGTCGCGAACCGCCGCGACCAGCCCGGGCTCGAGCCCCCACAGCTCACACACCATCGGCGCGGTCTGCGGGAACCACGCGGCGATCGTGCGCGCCGACTCGAGCGCCGCGTCCTCGTCTTCGTCGATCGCCCCGTAGGCGAACACCGCGACGTGCGGCCGCGGCCGGCCGGCGGCGGTCGCGCCGCGTTGGACCTGTTCGATCGCCCACGCGAGCCCGTCGGCGAACAGGCCCACGAGCACGATCACGCCGTCGCCGATCTCACCGGCGAGCTCGAGCATCTTCGGTCCGCTCGCCGACAGGAAGATCGGGATGTCCGCGCGGGCGACGACCCGCGAGTGCGCCTCGTCGAACATGAACGCCCGGTCTTGCATCGAGAGCGTCTCGCCGGCCCACAGCGCGCGGACCGCCTCGATCGCGTGGCGCACGGTCTCGAGCCGCGCCGGGTCGAGCCCGAGCGCGAGCAGCGGCCGGTCGCCCGCACCGATCCCGAGGACCATCCTGCCGCCGGAGATCTCGTCGACGGTCGCGGTCGCGACGGCGGTGATCGCCGGGTGACGCGTGAGCGGGTTGGTGACCGCGGTGCCGAGCTGCAGCGTCGACGAGTGGCTCGCGGCGAGCGTGAGGTACGCGTAGACGTTGCGCGCGTGCAGCGACGAGTCGGTGAGCCACAGGTTGTCGAACCCGAGTCCCTCGATGCGCTCGACCATCCCGGTGAACTCATCCGGCGGGTACGCGCCCTGCAGGACCACGCCGGACCGCGCCGCCGTCATCGGACCGCCTCCCCGGCGCGATCGACGGTCGCCGCCAGCGCTCGGATGCCGCTCGCGATCGGCGGAAGGTCGATCCACTCCTCGGTGGTGTGCTCCCCCGCGCCCGTGGTAACCCCGAGCGCGACCGCCGGGATGCCGCGTGCGTGCGCTGCGTTCGCGTCGGTGCTGGTCGCCGGGTTCGTCACCGCGATGCCCTCGTCGGCGAGCGCCGCTTCGGCCGCACGGACGAGCGCCGAGCCGGGATCGACGCGGCCCGCGGGCCGGTCCCCGATCGGTTCGAGCCGCGCCTGGAGCGGTGCAGGGGTGCCGGCGACGATCTCCTCGAGCGTGCGCACGAGCTCGGCGAGCGCGGACGGATCGTCCGCACGGAGGTCCACCTCGAACCACGCCTCGCGCGCTCGCACGTTGATGCCCTCGCCGCCGCCGACGCGGCCGACGTTCACCGCCGTGCCGGGTGCCCGTGGGGTCGCCCCGAGCGCGGCGATCAGCGTGGCGGCGTGATGGACGGCGCTCGGCGCATCGGCCGCCTCCCACGCGTGTCCGCCCGGCCCGTCGATGCGGACCCGGCGTCGCGCCGACCCGACCCCGATCGTGGACACCCGGCCGAGGTAGTTGCCCTCTACCGCGAGCACCCCGCCGATCTCCTCGGGCGGCGACTCGAGTGCGGCCGTGATCCCCCGGAGGTTGCCGAGCCCCTCCTCGCCAACCGTTGCACACAGCCAGACCGGCGGCCCGTCGGCGGCGATCGCCGCGCCGGCCGCGCCGATCCCCACGACGCCGACCGCGTTGTCTCCGACACCCGGACCCCGCAGCGTGTCCCCGTCCCGCGCGATGTCGTGCGCCACGTCGCGACCGAACACCGTGTCGAGATGGGCGGCCAGCGCGATCGCCGGGCCGACGCCGGCTCGCGCACGAGCCCATACGTTGCCCACCGCATCGTCATGAACCTCGTCGAACCCGTCCGCGCGCCACCACAACGTGATCAGCTCGGCGCGCGCGGCCTCCTCGCCGGTCGGCGCGGGGATCGACGCGAGCGTGATCGTGCGATCCACGACCTGGTCAACGAGCGTCGTGCTCTGCGCGCTCACGCGGCGGCCACGCCCTTCGCGACGAGCGCGTCCACGTCGGCGTCGGTGAGACCTGCTTCGAGCAGCACGCCCCGCGTATCCGCGCCGAAGACCGGCGCCGGCCGTGGGAACGACGCGATCTCGCCGTCGGTGCGCACCGGCGGGGCGACCGCCAGGTACGGACCCGCCGTCGGATGATCGAGCTCCTGCACCGCGCCGAGCGCTCGCACCTGCTCGCTGTCGAAGACCTGCGCGAGGTCGCGAACCTCCGCTGCCGGGACACCCGCCTCGGCGAATCGCTCCAGCCACGCGGCGGTGGGCAGCACACCGAGCTTCTCCTCGAGCGCCGCCGTCAGCTCATCGCGATGCGCAACACGCGCCGCGTTGTCGACGAACCGAGGGTCCGACGCGAGGTCGTCACCACCGAGCACCGCGCAGCATCGCCGCCATAGATCCTCCGAGCCCGCGCCTGCCAGCACGATCCACCCGTCCTGCGTGCGGAACCCGCCGTACGGCGCGAAGGTCGGGGAATGCGTGCCGAGCAGCCCCGGCACAGAGCCGGTCACGAACATCGCGGTCGCGAGCGTGCCAAGCCCCGACAGCGCGAACTCCAACAGAGACGAGGACACATGCGCGCCGATCCCCGTGCGCACGCGCTCAGCGTGGGCAGCGAGCAAACCGACCGCGCACGACAACCCAGCACCGACGTCGAGCACGGGCGCGCCGACCTTCACCGGCCCGCTCTGCTCGCTTCCGGTCACGCTCATGACGCCGCTTTCGGCCTGCAGGATCAGGTCGAACCCGCCACGCGCGGCGTCGGGGCCGACCTCGCCGTACCCGGAGATCGAGCCGTACACGATGGCGGGGTGCCGTGCGTGCACGCCCTCCCAATCCAACCCATGCGCGGCGAGGCTCCCCGGCCTGCTGTTCTCGACGAGGAAATCGGACGAGGCGAGCAGCGCCTCGCGCGCGTCTTCCGCCTCGGGCTTCCGGAAGTCGAGCGCCACGCTCCGCTTCCCGCTGTTCAACGACAGGAACAACACCGACTCGTCGCCGATCCGCGCCGTCCCCTGGACGCGATACGGATCGCCGTCGGGCGGGACCTCGAGCTTGATCACGTCGGCGCCGAACGAGGCGAGCAGCGCCGTCGTGTACGACCCCGCGACGAACCGCGTGAGGTCCAACACACGAAGCCCCGCGAGCGGCCCGTTCACCACAGCTGCGGCTCCCGGAACTCACCGAACGCCGAACGGAACACGTCGGCGAGCTCACCCAACGTGGCGCCCGCCCCGACCGCCTCGATCAGCGGCGGCATCACATTGCCACCGTCGCGTGCGACCGCCGCCACCGCCTCCGTCGCGGCGCGACACCCGTCCTCGTCGCGCGCGGCAACCCGCTCAGCGGTCCGCGCCGCGTGTCGTTCGGCGACACCCGGATCGGCCGCGAACATCTCGCCGAGCTCGGCGTCGTCGTTTTCGCTCGCGTAGACATTCACGCCGACCCGCGGGCGATCGCCGCTCGCGAGCTCGCGCTCCGATCGATACGCCGACTCGGCGATCCACCGCTGCGGCAACCCCGCCTCTATCGCGGCGGCTGCGCCACCGGCGGCGTCGAGCTCGTCGAGCAGCCGCCGCGCGCGCGCTTCGAGCTCGTCGGTGAGCGCCTCGACGAAGTACGAGCCCGCGAGGGGATCCGCGGTCCGCGCGACGCCCGACTCCAGCGCGATGATCTGCTGCGTGCGCAGCGACAGCGTGACGGCCTCTTCCGACGGGATCTCGTAGGCCTCGTCGTAGCCCATCACGTGGATCGACTGCGCACCGCCGAGCACCGCGCCCAGACACTGGATCGTCGAACGGACGACGTTGTTCAACGGCTGCTGCGCCGTGAGCGTCGTCCCGGAGTTCCCCGAGAAGAACCGGAGGCGGCCCGACGCGGGCTCCGTCGCCCCGAACCGCTCGGTCGCGATCCGGTACCACAGGCGGCGAGCCGCACGCAGCTTCGCAACCTCCTCGAACAGATCCATCGTCGTCGCGAAGTGGAACGACAGCCGCGGCGCGAACGAATCGAACGCAAGCCGACGCGCGACCAACGCCTCGCCGTAGGCGATCGCGTTCGCCATCGCGAGCGCGAGCTCCTGCACCGCGTCGCATCCGGCCTCACGCGCGTGGTAGCCGGTGATCGAGATCGGGTTGAACCTGGGCAGCGCGCCGGCCGCGTACTCGATCACGTCGCAGCTGAGCCGCAGCGACGGGGTCGGGGGATAGATGAAGGTCTTCCGCGCCAGGAACTCCTTCAAGATGTCGTTCTGCAGCGTTCCGGCGAGATCGGCCGGGGCCGCGCCCTGCCGCTCGGCGGCGACCAGATACATCGCGAGGATGATCGGGGCGGTCGCGTTGATCGTGAAGTTCACCGAGATCTGATCGAGCGGGATCCCGTCGAAGAGATCGACCATGTCGTCGGCCGTGTCGATCGCGACGCCGACGCGCCCGACGTCGGCGCGCGCCGCCGGATGCGCGGAGTCGTACCCGAGCTGGGTCGGCAGGTCGAACGCGACCGACAGCGCCGACTGTCCGCGCTCGAGCAGGAACGTGAACCGCGCGTTCGCGTCCTCGGGCGATCCGAACCCCGCGAACTGACGCATCGTCCAGAGCTGGCCGCGATACATCGTCGGGTACGGGCCACGTGTGAACGGCGGAGCGCCCGGGGCGCCCAACCGCTCGGCGAGTCCCGCGGCGACATCGGCCTCGGCGTACACCGGGGCGACCGGGATCCCCGCGTCCGTGGTGTCGGTCGCGCTCACGCCGTTCGCTCCCTCGCGAGCGCAAGGACGCTGTCCACCACCAGCGGCAAGCTGGTCCCGACCCGATGCACCGCTTCGACGCCCATCGCGCGCAGCTTCTCGGCGTCCTCAGCGGGGACCGTGCCGCCGATGACGAGCGGGATGTCGACGCCGGCCCGGGCGCGCTCCGCGAGGAGCTCCTCGGCCAGGGCGACGTGCGCGCCGGACAGCACCGAGACGCCGACGACGTCCGCATCCTCCTCCACCGCCGCCCGCCAGATCTCCTCCGGCGTGCGCCGGAGCCCCAGATAGACGACCTCGGCGCCGGCGTCGCGGAGCGCCATCGCCACAACCTTGATGCCGCGGTCGTGGCCGTCCAGGCCGGGCTTCGCGAGCACCACGCGCGTCGGGCTCACGCGAGCACCCCGGCCACGATGACCGGCTCGCCGTCAAGCTCGAGCGTCGCGTCGCGCATCACGCAGTCCAGGTGTGCGACCGCGTCGACCGTGCCGCCGTACGCGATCGAGTTCCCGAGCGCGACGTGGGCGGTTCCCCGCGACGACTCCGTCTCCATCGCGACCCCGCAGACCTGTCCCTTCGGGTTGAACGCGACCGAGACCTCGGCGAGGTTCGCCATCCGTGGATCCGCGCAGCGATCGAGCATCTCCTGGAGCCTGCCGGCTTCCTCGCCTTCGACGCCGAGCAACTCACCGTCGCGGAGATGGAGCACCACCGGCGACGGCAGCGGCCCCTCCCCCATGAACAGCAGGTCGGCGTCGACCACGACGACGCCCGTGGTCGAGCCTTCGACCGGCGCGGTGCCCGCCTCGATATCGGGCGGTGCCATGTAGTCGCCGGGCTCGCGCGCGAGGCCGTGCAACACACGTCCGGGCCGCCCGCTCACCGAGCCGCGCAGATCTGTCCCGCCCGGCGTGGTCAGCCGATACGTGTCGCCCGACCCCCAGGCGGCGCCCACACGCTCCGCATCCGAACGGATCTCGTCGAAGTCGACCGCGAGTGGGCCGTCGTCGCGGAAGGTCTCCATGCGCACGCCGGGCATCGCGAGGTACCGCACGCCCGCCGCGGTCGCCTCTCGCCGCGCCAAGCTCGACCCGATGAACAGGCTCGTCAGCTCGATCACGGCGCCGGCCGACCGCATCGCCGCCGCCACCGTTTCGGGCGGCTCTTGCCCCGGCAACGAAGGAACCGGCATCCGCGAGACGACGGGAACGCCGCGCCGCTCCGCGACGGCCGCCTCGAACGCCTCGACGACCTCCGGATCGGTGCCTGCGTCCGTCAGGAACAGGACCTGCTCGCCCGGTCGCAGGGCGAGACATCGGTCCAGGACGTTCGCGAAGCCGGCCGGGGTTTCCACCGTGCGGTCATGCTCCTTCCGCGGACAACGCGCCGGCCGCGAACAGCGCGTAGACCTTGGTCGCCTCATGGATGTCGTCGACGGTCAGGTGCTCGTCGGGGCAGTACACGGGCGGCCCGCCCGGCCCGAAGATCACCGTCGGCACCTTCTCGCCGAAGCTCGCCGTGTCGCCGAGCCAGTTCTCGACGACGAGCGGCGGCTCGGAACCGCGCACCTCGCGCACCGCCGCCCGCATCAGCTCGACCACCGGGTCCTCGGGCGCCGCCAGGTACCCCGACTTCACGTCCGCGAGCTCGATCGAATATCGAAGCCGCGGCTCCGCGTCCAACGCCCGAGCCAGACACCGGTCGATCTCCGCGCGCACCTGTTCGATCGTGACGCCCGGCTGCGGCCGGGTGTCGACGCGGATCACGCACTCGTCCGGGATCATCGACGGCCCGCCGGGCGGCAGCCCGCCGTAGATCCGCCCCGGCACGACGTAGGTCTCCGCGCCGAACAGATCGACGATCCAGGGCTCGAGCTCCGGCTCGTACTTCGAGGCGTCGAGCGCCAGCACCATCTGCGCCGCCAGCACGTTCGCGTTGATCGCCTGCGGCTTGTGACAGGTGTGCGCCGACCTCCCGATCGCAGTGATGTCGAAGTAGTACCGGCCGCGATGCCCGAGGCAGACCTGGTTGTCGGTCAGCTCCCCGAGCACCGCCATGTCCGCCGGGAACGCATCGAAGAACGCGATCGACCCGAGCTGGTCGCCCATGTGGTCCGCGACCGCCGCCATGGACAGGCGGCCGGCGAGCGGCAACCCGCTCGCCCGCACCGCCTCCATGGCGACGATCTGGCACGCGAGCGCCGCCTTCATGTCCATCACGCCGTGCCCGTAGACCGACCCGTCGATCAGGTCGCCCGAGAACGGCTCGGTCGCCTCCCAGCCGTGCGACACGGGCTTCGTGTCCATGTGCCCGGTGAGGACCACCGTCGGCCCGTCTCCCCCGAAGGAGACGTGGCCGACGGCGTTGGGCCGGTCCTCGAGCACCGGCTGGAGCTCGACGTCCTCGAACTCCGAGGCCTGCATCGTGGCCGCGAGGAACGCCGCGAGCGGTCCTTCCTCGCCGAGCACGCTCGGGATCCGGCACACCTCGCGGACCAGCTCGACCGCGCGATCGAGATCGAGCGCGTCCAGCACGCTCGTCGCGATCGCCTGCCCGATGCCTACATCCACGGCGTCTCCTCGCTGTTCGCCCGTGCGGCCAGCGTCACGAGCAGCTGTACGGCATGTAGTCCGTCGTCGCGATCGCGCTCGCGTCCGGCGTGCTCGTGATCAGTTGGTTGGACGACATCCACTCGCCGTAGCTCTGCCAGTTGGCCACGTCGATGCAGCCGGTCTTCGTTCCCGCGGCGGGCTTCAGGAGCTGCAGCGTGTACGGCACGCTCTGCTCGAGGAACGACGGCTTGTAGTCGGTGTCGTTCTCCATGATCGTCGTCGCCTCGTCGGGGTTCGCGATGGCCCCGTCCGTGCCCTTGACGACCGCGGCGACGAACCGGCGAACCGCGTCCGCGTAGGCGGGGTCGGACTGCAAGCGGTCGGCGTTGGCCGCGATCACGAGCTCCGCGTACGACGGCACGCCGAGCTTGTCGGCGGGGAACACCGAGGGCTTCTTCCCGGTCTCCTGCTGGATCTGGATCGCCTCGACGTTCTGGTAGCCGCCGATGATCGCGTCGACCTTGTGCGACAGGATCGAGGGCACGAGGCTGAACCCGACGTTCACCTTCGGCACCTGGCTCTCCGTCAGGCCGGCGGTCTTGAGCATCGTGGTGTAGAACGCGTCATCGCTCGGGATCCCGGTGACGCCCACCGTCTTGCCGTTCATCTGCGACAGGTCGGTGATGGGCTGGTCCGGGTCGACGATCAAGGAGTTGAGCGGCACCGGGACGACGGTCGCGACCGCCATCGCCGGCAGGTCGTTCTCCTGCCCGTAGAACATCTCGGGCTCGTATGTGATCGCCAGGTCGACCTTGTTGAGCGCGACGAGCTTGATCGGGTCGGCGGCGTTGGACGGCTGCCGGAAGTTCACGGTCAGGTTCGCGTCGGTGTAATAGCCCTTGTCCTGGGCGTAGTAGAGCCCGACGTGGTCGGGGTTCGGCACCCAGTCGAGCTCGACGTTCAGGGTCGCGGCCGCCGAGGTGCCCGAGGTAGACGCGCCGGCGCTCGAGCTCGAGCTGTTGTTGCTGCAGGCCACGGCGACGAGCGCGACAACGGCCACCATGGCCGCCGCAACCAGGCCCTTCCTATGCGTTCGGATCATCTGCGATCGTCCTTTCGTCCTGCGGCTCGCCGGATGCTCCCGCGGCCGCCCCTCTCCAGGTCGTGCCGAGCCCTTACAACGCACCCCCCCTCGACACCCATGGGCAGAAGATCCGCTCCAAGAGCGAGACCAGCCCGAACAGCGCCATCGCGATCAGGGTGAGCAACAAGATGGCCGCGAAGATGCGCGCGGTCTGCAGGTTCGGCGTCGAGGCCTGGATCAGATATCCGAGCCCCTGGCTCGAGCCCGCCCACTCGCCGAACACGGCGCCGATCGCCGCGAAGGTCGCGGCCACGCGCATCCCCGAGAAGATCGACGGCAACGCGCCGGGGAACTCGACCTTGCGGAAGATCGACCACCGGGTCGCATCCAGGGTGCGCATCATCGCGATGAAGTCGTCGTCGACGAGCCGGAGCCCGTCGAGGCCGTTGACGACGATGGGGAAGAAGCAGATCAGCGCCACGATCACCACCTTGGGCAACAGCCCGTACCCCAGGAGGATCACGAGGATCGGCGCCAGCACGACGATCGGGATCGTCTGCGAACCGATCAGCAGCGGATAGACCGCCCGACGCAACGGTGTGAACAGGTGCAGGATGATCGCGAGCCCGACACCGACGACGACCGAGATCCCGAACCCGATCAGCACCTCGCTCAGCGTGGGCCAGATGTTCGGCTCGAGGTATCGCGCCCAGTCCTTCTGCAGCGACGTGACGATCGCGGTCGGCGAGGCGAACAGATACTTCGGGACGTCGAAGATCTTGATCCAGAGCTGCCAGATCACGATCATCGCGATGACGAACAGGAGCGCGAGCCCGTAGTTCCGCCAGAAGCGCACCCATACCGACGAGCGCTTCCGGATCGGGGGCGCCTCGGCCGCCATCGCGTCCGCCGCCGGCTGCTCGGGAGCCTGCGTGCTCACTCGATCGCCTCCAGCGCGGACTCCTTCAGCTCGATGAACTCGGGGCTCGTCACGATCTCACGGCGCGAGTGCCCTTCGGTCTGCAGACCCACGTCGATCACGCGCACGACGCGGCCGGGACGCGCCGACATCACGACGACGGTGCGCGACAGCAGGAGCGCCTCATCGACGTCGTGGGTCACCAGTAGGACCGTGCGCGGGACGTCGCCGAGCGCGCGGAGCAGCCACTCCTGCATCTGGCCGCGCGTGATCGAGTCGAGCGCGCCGAAGGGCTCGTCGAGCAGGAGGATGTCCTTCTCAGCCATCAGGGTGCGCAGGAAGCTGACCCGTTGGCGCATCCCGCCCGACAGCGCGTCGGGGCGGACGTCTTCGAACTTGGCGAGCCCGAAGTGCTCGAAGTACGGGCGGGTCTTCGCGCGCGCGTCCTTCTTCGTCACGCCGCGGTTCTCGATCGCGATCATCGCGTTGTCGAGCGCGGTCCGCCACGGCAGCAGGAGGTCGCGCTGCGGCATCATCGCGCATCGGCTCAGCCGGCCCTCGGTCGTGGTCTCGCCCTCGACGTTGATCGTGCCGACGTCGTGCTCGAGGAGGCCGGCGGTGAGTTGCAGCAGCGTGGACTTCCCGCCGCCGCTCGGCCCGACGATCCCGATGCGCGAGTTGCGGTCGATCTCGAACGTCACGCCGTCGAGCGCGACGACATCGCCGAACGCCTTGCCGACCCCTTGGAACGCGATCCCGACGTTGCTCCCCGCCGAGGCCACCGCGCCGCCACCGTTCACGCCGACCGACTGCTCCCCCAACGGACCCCTCCGATGCCTTTGATATCTGATATCTCAGGCATCACATCGCGTAGGCGGAACGGTAGCCACGCCGGCGGCAGAGGTCAAATCTCTTGGGGCGCAGGGAGTGTACGGCGCTAGGGGGCGACGAAGTCTTCGGCCAGGTCTGGCCATCGCTCAAGCGTGTACGCCATCTCCCAGAACTGGTGCTCCAGCCGGGACGACGTGGCGAAGATCCGGCCGATCTCCTCTCGGCGAGCCCCGCTCGACGCCTCGTCTTGGACCAGCTGATCGAAGTCGCTGCGCATCTCCGCGACCATCTCGACGTTCACCGGCAGGGAGAAGTAGCCGACCCAATCTGCGTAGACGGGATGGTCGTGATCGACCGTGTCCGCCAATGCGGTCGCGATCTCGATGTACGACCACGCGCACGGCAGCAGCGACGCCATGATCTCGAGCGGGCCGCCGTGGAGCGCCAGAGAACGCATGTAGCTGGTGTACGCGACGTTCGCCGGCGCCATCCCCGATGCGCCGCCCCGGTCCACGGCGCCCATCGCGGTCACCCGCTCCAGGAGATCGCGGTTCGTCGGAAGTTCATGCTCGAGGACCTGCATGAGGTGGGTCGAGAAGTAGCGGAGCTCGACCTCATCTCGCGACTTCGCCGCGCCCATCGCAAGGCATCGCGCGTAATCCACCAGGTAGAGGTTGTCCTGCTCGATGAAGAACCGGAACTTGTCGATCGGCAGCGTGCCGGCGGCGAGTTCGGTGATGAACGGATGGGCATGCAGGCCCTGCCAGATGCGGTCGCTCGAGGTGCGGAGCTGCTCCGAGAACGTCGGGGTCGTCGTCATCGCACTCCCTTATATAGCGGACCGTCCGGTCACACGGCCGGCCGAGGAGCGCTGATGCTCGATGCGGCCGTCCACGATGGCGACGTCGACCGTGGTCTCGAGCAGCGCGGCCGGCTCGTCCTCCAACGCGAACACGTCCTCCGACAGCACGATCACGTCGGCCTGCTTGCCCGGCGTGATCGAGCCGCGCCGGTCCTCGACATGGTTCGCGTACGCCCCGCCCATCGTGTACGCGCGGATCGCCGTCGCCAGATCGACCGTCTCGCCGGTGTTCCACGCGCCCTCGCCGCGCAGGTCGGCGCGCGTCACCGCCGAGTAGAGCCCGACCATCGGGTCCATCTCCGCGACGTTCCAGTCGCTCGAGAACGCGAGGACCGCGCCGGACCGTGAGAGCGACCGCCACGGCGCCGCCCACGCGTCGCGCCCCGGACCGACGTCCTCCCGCCACTGCAACGCCACGTCTGGTGCGAAATGGCGCGGCTGCATGCACGGGACCACACCGAGCTGGGCGAACCTCGGGACGTCCGCGGGCGCCGGACACTCCACGTGCACGAGCTGATGACGAGCGTCCCGGCCGCCGTTCGCTCGCTGCGCGTGCTCGATCGCATCGAGCACCGTGCGGATGCCTCGGTCGCCGATCGCGTGGGTGAACGTCTGGAACCCTCGCGCGTCGAGCTTCGCGATCAGCTCGGCGAACGCATCGGGCTCGTAGAAGAGCTCGCCGCTCGTTGACGGATCGGTGGCGTACGGATCGAAGAAGGCCGCCGTGTGCGCCTCCGCCACGTCGTCGATGTACAGCTTGATCGGGCCGGCCCGGAACCGATCGTCGTCGAAGCGCCGACCCGCCTCCGCGAACGCATCAAGGTCGTCGCCCGTCGTCTGAGGCGGGTGGAAGAGCGCCGCGATCAGCCGCGAGCGAAGCCGTCCCTCAGCGCGAGCGCGTTCGAACAGCGGCAGGTCGTCGACGGAGTTCTGCGGCTCGACGACCGTCGTGATGCCGAACCCGATCGCCAGATCGAGACTCTGCAGCAGCCGCTGGTACCGGCGCTCGTCGGAGAACGCCGGGACGACCGCCGCGAGCGCCGCCTGCCCTGCGCGCTCGAGCCCCATCACGGCGAAGTCATGGATCACGCCGCTCGGTCCCCCGGTCGCGTCCATCTCGACGTGGCCGAACGGGACGCGATCGAGATCGCGCGTGATGCCGAACCGGTCGAGCGCTGTGCGGTTGAGGATCGCGTTGTGGACGTCGTACGTCGTCGCGAACGCCGGACGACCGCCCGTTACCGACTCGTCGAACAGATCGCGGAGCTCCCCGCCTTCGGCGGCCTCGTACGCGACCCCTTCGCCCTCCACCCACTCGGCATCGGGGTGGGCACGGAGCCACGCGCCGATGCGCTCGTGCACCTCCGTCGC
>Ga0207693_10003829_pt1 | contig 12814 bp, 13 predicted proteins | sample LARL81metaG_FD_184347 | JGI IMG/M metagenome (GOLD analysis project Ga0207693, IMG submission 184347) | Corn, switchgrass and miscanthus rhizosphere microbial communities from Kellogg Biological Station, Michigan, USA - LAR L8-1 metaG... | ecosystem: Host-associated > Plants > Roots >...
CCGCCTGTGCCGAGACCGAGCACGAACCGCCCCGAGGACAGCTGAGCCACCGTGGCCGCCTGGGCAGCCAGGCTCAGTGGGGTCCACATCCGCGCCGCAGGGACGACGGAAATCCCTGTGCGCAGCGGGGTGTCCTGCGACCCGTCCGCGCACACATGGAACGAGTCAGGAACTCCCCCGGCCGGGGTCCACAGGCTCTCGAACCCGAGCCGCTCCGCCTCGCGCGCGGCCGCCCGCAGCTCGTCGAACGGCAGTCCGAGGCGGGAATCCAGCCCAACGCCAATCATCGTCACTCTGCCTCACCTAGCTGGTAGAAATCGCGGGCTGTGCCGCCGAGGACGGCATCCCGGTCGGCCGGCGGCAGCTCGCCGAGGACCGACGATATCGCCGACCACACCCGCGGGTACCCGCCGGCCAGCTCGGCGACCGGCCAGTCGCTGCCGAACATCAGCCGGCGGGGGCCGAACAGCTCGATCGCGAATTCGACGTAGGGGCGGATGTCGGCCGCTCTCCACTCGGCGCGCGGCGGGTACAGCCCAGACACCTTGGCGTACACCAGCGGGTTGGCTGCCGCGGCGCGCAGCAGCGTGGGCCACGGCTCCCAGTCGTCGCGGCCGAGCGGCGGGTGGGCCAGGTGGTCGAGCACCATGCGCAGCCCGGGATACCGCTCCGACAGCACCGGGACGTGCGCCAGGTGCCTGGGCAGCACCGAGATCACGTCGAACGGCACGCCCCGCCGTTCCAGCAGCGCCAGCCCCTCGCCGACCTCCGGCCGCAGCAGCCAGTCAGGGTCCGGCTGATCGTGGATCAGCGTGCGGACGCCGGCGAACTTCGGCCGCCCGGCCAGCCGGTCCAGGGCCGTCGCGGCCTCACCTGGCCGGTCCAGCGGCACCCAGCCGACCACTCCCGCGATCTGCCGGTGTTCCCGCGCCACCTCGAACATCGCCTCGGTGTCCGCGCTGTCGTCGTCCGCCTGGACCAGCACGGCCCTGTCCACCCCGGCGGCGGCCGCCCGCGCGGCGAAGTCCGCGAACCCGAACGTCCGCCTGATGGCCGAGTTCTCGGGTCTTTGCAGCCATTCGTACCGGTGCCGCGCCACGTCCCACAGGTGCAGATGCGCGTCTATGACCACCGAATCAGCCTCTCACGAGCGGGTCGCGCGAATGTGCCATACTCATGAAACATCGGATGTATGCGAGAGGGCAGGTGCCGTGGCGGTAACCGACGAGGCGATCGAGAAGATCAAGGCCATGATCACGTCTGGTGCGCTGCGCGCGGGAGACCGGCTCCCCAAGGAGGCGGACCTGGCGGCCGCCCTCGGGCTCTCCCGCAACTCGCTGCGCGAGGCGGTCCGCGCGCTGGCCCTGGTCAACATCCTCGACGTGCGCCGTGGCGACGGGACCTACGTGACGAGCCTGGAGCCGCACATCCTGCTTGAGGCGCTGAACTTCATCGTCGACTTCCACCGTGACGACACGGTGCTTGAGTTCCTCCAGGTCAGGCGCATCCTCGAGCCGGCCGCCACCGCCATGGCGGCGGAGCGGATCAGCCTCGAAGAAGTCGAGGGCCTGCAGGCGCTGCTGGACAACCTGGGGCCCAACCCGGATCCGGAAGAACTGGTAAAGAAGGACATGGAGTTCCACCGCCGGATCGTGGTGAGCGCGGGGAACTCGGTGCTCGCGTCGCTGCTCGAGTCCATGTCCGGGCCGATGACGCGGGCCCGGGTGTGGCGCGGGATCACCCAGACCGGGACCATGGCGCAGACGCTCGCCGAGCACCGGGCGATCCTCGACGCGCTCACCGCGCGCGATCCCGAGGCCGCCAGGGCTTGGGCGACGGTGCATATCGCCGGGGTCGAGCAATGGCTGGCGTCGGTACCGTAAGGGCACGGCGCTGGTCACTAGGCGGCTCTCGGGCCGACGCCGCTCTATTCCTTTTCCTGGAGTGGCCAAGAGATTACGCTTTCTCATTGCCTGGTGCTATTCGGGCGGCTGATGACCTTCGGCGCCGAGATGGCTGGCTTGATGGACGGATGTAGCGGGTATATATCCGGCATTTAGATGGCACCGTCTGGGGCGCCTGGAGAAGCGAGCGTGAAACAGATGGCATCTCCTGATTCACCTGAGCGATCTACTGACCTAAAAGTGCTGCCTGCCGCCGCATCCCGACAGGGGGTCCGGCCGGTACGGATCCGGTTTTTCACGAATCGCTACGACTGGATGGGTCCGGTCATCGTAGTGCTGAGTTCCTGGTACTTCGCAGCTCAGGTGCTGGCCGCCTGGGTCTTCCGGCCGCCGTACAGCTTCGTCACCAACGCGATCAGCGACCTCGGCAACACGGCCTGCCTGCCATCACAGTCCGGGATCTGCTCGCCCCTATATGTCGTGATGGATGCTTCGATTGCCATCCTCGGCCTCGCCATGATCGTGGGGGCGATACTCATCTTCAGCGAGTTCAGCTTCTCGCAGTACCGACGCGAACAGGCCGCCGCGCTCGCCGGATTCGTGTGCATGGGACTGGGCGGCCTCGGCGCCATCCTGGTCGCATGCGTTCCGGAGAATGTGAATACCGCTCACCTGCACACGGTGGGAACCGCCATGGCAATCGGCTTTGGCCAGCTGGCCATTTTGATCCTCGGCCTGGTCCTCCGCCAGATTCCCGACTGGCTCCGCGAGTTCATGATCGTTACAAGCCTATTCGTTCTGCTGGCCGGCATCTCCATCGCGGGCAAGCATCAGTTCGGCATCGGAGGGGGAGCGCTGGAACGGCTGGCCCAGTACCCGGAAAGTGTGTGGCTGATTGTGTTCGGGTTCTACATCAGCCGAAACCACTATCGAGAAAATGCGATCGGGCCTCGCTTCAAGTTCTCTGGGAAGCGCCCAGCGAAGGACGCCACCCTCAGGTGGGCTCGGCGAGAATCAGTCAGCTCCGTAAGGACAGGGCAATCGCCGCAGCCGAAGCTTGCCGAATAGCCGCAGCGGGTTCTCCTCGGCCCGGCGGGCCGGGTCACGGTCCGCTGCCGTTAGGATCACCCTATGTCCGGACAGACCGAGAACAGGTCCGGGGAACCCCCCGTCCGGGACATCGGGCCTGGGCTGGATACCCAGCACGCCCATCCGGCCCGGGTGTACAACTACTGGCTCGGCGGCAAGGACAACTTCGCCGCTGACCGGGAAGCAGCCGAGCAGGCGATTGCCGCCAATCCAGGAATCGTGGCGGACGTGCGGGCAAACCGGGCGTTCTTGATCCGCGCGGTGCGCTGCCTGGCCGAAGAGCGCGGAATCCGCCAGTTCCTTGATATCGGCACCGGGCTGCCCACGGCGAGCAACACTCACCAGGTGGCGCAGGCGGTCACCCCTGAGGCGCGGATCATGTACGTGGACAATGATCCGGTAGTGCTGTCGCATGCCCAGGCCCTGCTCACTAGCACCCCTGAAGGCGCGACCGCCTACCTCGAAGCCGATCTGCGCGACGCGCCGGCTATCTTGCGGGCGGCGGCGCGGACCCTGGACTTTGCCGAGCCAGTCGCGCTGATGCTGCTGATCGTCTTGCACCTGATCCCCGACACCGACAACCCATACGACATCGTGGCCGATTTGCTTGGCGCGCTGCCTTCCGGCAGCTACCTGGTGCTTTCGCACCCGGCCAGTGACATCCGGACGGCGCAGATGGCCGAAATGACCAGCCGGGTAAATCAGCGCATGAGCGGGCCGAAGGCGACCATGCGAGACCGGGCCGCGGTTACGCGCTTCTTCCACGGGCTGGAACTGCTTGAGCCTGGCGTGGTGCAGCCTCAGCAATGGCGGCCTGAGCCGGGCGTCCACAGTCCGGATCAGGTGACAGCCTGGTGCGGAGTCGCCCGGAAACGCTAGTGCAGGTCCTCCAGTCCGGTGGGGGCCTGCGCGAGGTACGTGCCGTGACCCTCCCTTACCAGGGGGCCGTCGAACGTGAGAACCTCGCAGACCACACCTCCGGCCTGGTTGCGATAGTTGATGACCAGGGTGCTGATGCCGGCGTAGACGGCCAGAACCTCAAACCGGAGATCCGGGATCAGCCGGACGCCCTCAGCCCAGTAATTCCGCAGGGCCTCCTTACCCCGGACCACCCCGTCGCCGCCGAACAGCCGCACAGCCACCGGTGAGGTGAAGACGACGTCGTCGGTGAAGTGCGTGAGCAGTGCGTCAACGTCGTGCGCGTTCCAGTCCCTGGCCCACTGTTCCGCGAACACAAGCGCCTCACCGTGATCCATGCGGCAATGATCCCATGCCGGCCTGGCGCCCACAGCAACGCAGCGCTAGCGGAGTAAGACGGCCGCGAGGGCCGCGAACAGCTCGTCGGGGATGTCCAGGGTCAGGTACGACGCGTCCGTGGTGATCTCGGCGGCCGAGCGGGCGCCGACCACGGCCGCGGTCACTGCTGGATGGCGCAGTGTGAAGCGCAGCGCCGCCGCGCCCACGGGCACGCCGTAGGCGGCGCAGGTGTCCCTGATGCGCCGGGCCCTCGCCAGCACCCCGGCCGGGGCAGGGGCGTAGTCGTAGTGCGCGCCGTCTCGCGGGTCGGCCAGGATGCCGCTGTTGAACACGCCGCCCGCGAGCACCTTCACGCCGCGGTCGGCGCACAGCGGCAGCAGCTCGGCGGCGGCGGACGTGTCGAGCAGCGAGTAACGCCCGGCGACGAGCACGCAGTCCAGGTCCGCGCGGGAGACGAACCAGGCCAGCGGCGCCGCGGCGTTCATCCCTACGCCGATCGCGCCGACCACGCCGGCCGCGCGCAGCCCGGCCAGCGCCGGGTAGGCCGAATCAAGCGCCTGCGTCATGAAGTCGTCAGGGTCGTGGATCAGCGCGATGTCCACCCGGTCCAGCCGGAGCCGCCGCAGGCTGTCTTCCAGGCACCTGCGTATCCCGTCCGCGCTGTAGTCGCGCACCCGGGACAGCGCCGGGGTGCCGTAGAACTCGTCGACGCCCTCGACCGGGCCCGACGCGGGCACCAGCCGCCGGCCGACCTTCGTGCAGATCGCGAACTCCGATCGCTGGCGGCCCGCCAGGAAATCGCCGAGGCGCCGCTCCGACAGGCCCACGCCGTAGTGCGGCGCGGTGTCGAACGCGCGGATCCCCGCGTCCCACGCGGCCGCCAGGGTGGTGGCCGCGTCGGCGTCGCTGACCGGCTCGTACAGCCCGCCGATCGGCGCGCCGCCGAAGACCAGCGGTGGGTGCGGAGAAGCGAGCGGCTTGAACGGGTCCTGGCTCAGTCGCGCCAAGCGGCACCGTCCGGGTAGGTGTACTCGGCGACGGACTCCGGCCGCATCCGGGTGGACGCGCCCGGCGTTTCCGGTGCGACGTAGTAGCCGCGGGAGACGACGGCAGGCGCCTCGAAGTGCTCATGCAGATGATCGATCCACTCGATCATCCGCGGCGTGCCCGACACCGCCACGTAGTCGAACATCGACAGGTGCTGGACGATCTCGCACAGCCCGACGCCGCCGGCGTGCGGGTAGACCGGCACGCCGAACTTGGCAGCGAGCAGCAGGTTGGCGATGTTCTCGTTCACGCCGGCGACCCGGCACGCGTCGATCTGCATCACATCAATAGCCTGGGCCTGCAGCAGCTGCTTGAACAGCACCCGGTTCGCGACGTGCTCACCGGACGCGACCCGGACTGGGGCGACGGCGCGCCTGATCGCGGCCGTGCCGAGGATGTCCTCCGGGCTGGTCGGCTCCTCGATCCAGGCCGGCCGGAACTGTGCGAGCTCCCGCACCCAGCCGACCGCGGTCGGCACATCCCACACCTGGTTGGCGTCGATGGCGATGCCGATGTCCGGCCCGACCGTCTCGCGGGCGATCGCCAGCCTGCGCTTATCGTCCGTGACGCTGGCGCCCACCTTCACCTTGACCTGCCTGAACCCGTCCCTGACGGCCTCATCGCAGAGCGCCGCGAGCAGCTCGTCGGAATAGCCGAGCCAGCCGGGTGCCGTCGAGTACGCCGGGTAGCCGTCCCGGCATAGCGCCGCGATCCGCTCCGCCCGGCCGTCCAGGGCCCTTTCGAGCAGTCCTACCGCTTCGTCAGGGGTGAGCGCGTCGGCCAGGTAGCGGAAGTCTACGAGGCCGGCGAGCTGCTCGGGCGACAGCGACGCGAGCAGCAGCCACAGCGGCATGCCCGCCCGCCGGGCGGCCAGGTCCCAGCAGGCGTTCAGCACCGCGCCGGTCGCCATGTGGATAACACCGCACGCTGGGCCCAGCCAATGCAGCGGGCTGTCGGTGACCAGCCGCCGGTACAGGTCGCCAAGCGGGGCCGGGTCGCCAGGCTCGCCGGTGATCGCGTCGAGGTCCTCACCGACTAGGAACGGCTCGAGCGCGCGGATCCCCGCGAGCTGGACCTCGTTGCCTTGGCCGATCGTGAACGCGAACCCGTGCCCGGCCAGCTCCCCGCCGTCGGGCGCCGTCGCGTCGGTCCGCACCACGACGTACGCGGCCGAGTAGTCCGGCGCCGGGTTCATCGCGTCTGACCCGGACAGCGTCCGTGAGGTGGGGAACCGCACGTCGAACGTGTCCAGGCCGGTGATCTTGCTCATTCTGCCGTCGCTTCGCCGCCGATGACCCGAGCCAGGATCAGGGCGAACAGGATCACGCCGCCGTCGATCGCGTCGATCCAGTAGTTCGGCGCGTTCTCCAGGTCAAGCAGGTTCTGCACGAAGGCGAGCAGGATGACCCCCGACGCGGCGCCCACCATGTTTCCCCGGCCGCCGCGCAGCGACACGCCGCCGATCACCGCGGCCGCGAACACGGTGAAGATGATGCCCTCCCCGTAGCCCTGCGTGGACGCCACCGACGAGACCCGGCCCGCCTCCATAAGGCCGCCGAGCGCGCCGAGCACGCTGCCGGCCACGAATACCCAGATCCGCACCCGGTCCACCTTGAGGCCGGCCGCCCGCGCGGCGGCCAGGTTGCCGCCGACCGCGTAGATCGCCCTGCCGAACCGGTGATACCGCAGGAACAGGCCGGTGATCAGGAAGATGGCCGCCGCGACGATGAGAGACACCGGGATCACGCCGAAGTTGGCAGAACCGAGCCAGCCGAACGCCGTAGGCCAGTTGAACGGGGACTGGCCCTTGACGATGCCGTTCTGGATGCCCGCGAGCAGGATCGTCATGCCGAGGGTCACGATGAAGCCGTTCAGCCGGCCCTTGACGATTAGCAGCCCGTTGACCAGGCCGATCACCGCGCCGACGGCGAGCAGCAGCAGGATGCCCAGGTAGGGGTTGAGCTCCGTGCCGCTGCCGAACGACGCGACAGGGACGATCAGCCAGGCCGCGAGCATCGGGGCCAGGCCATAGGTCGCCTCAAGCGACAGGTCCATGCCGCCGATCAGCAGGATCAGCGACTCTCCGACCACGACGACGCCGAGCGCGGACGCCTGCTGGCCGATGCCGGTGATGTTGGAGACCGTCAGGAAATGGCTGTTGAGGATGGCGCCGACGATCAGCAGCACGGCGAGCACGGGCAGCAGCGCGGCCTCGCGGATCCAGGAGATAGCGGCGGCACTCACGCGGCCGCCTGCCTGCCGCCGGGGCAGGTCAAGGCTGGTCTCGTCGCTCGTCGCGCGCTCCTGTGTCTGCCCGGGGGCGGCACCGCGCCCCGCCGGCTCGCTCATGCTGCCGCTCCCATGCCCTCGGTGGCCGCGATCAGCCGCTCCCTGTCGAAGGGCGGATCGGTGAACTCGGTGAAGATCTCGCCGCGGACCAGCACGATCACCCGGTCGCAGATCCCCAGGTCGTCCAGCTCGTCGGTGGCCAGCAGCAAGCTGGCGCCCGCGGCCGCGACGGCCCGGTCAAGCTCGCCGAGCAGCAGTTCCTTGGATGCCACGTCCACGCCCCTGGTCGGGGTGATCGCGACGATCAGCTTCGGGTCGCGGGCGAGGGCCCTGGCGACAGTCACCTTCTGCTGATTGCCGCCGGACAGCTCGCCGACCGGCTGGCCGAGCCCGGCAGACACCAGCGACAGCCGGCGTGCCAGCGGCGCGGCCCTGGCTTCCCTGCGGCGCGGCGACACCAGCCCGAACCGCGCGAGCCTGTCCACGATCGCCATCGTGATGTTCTCGGCCACGCCGAGCTGCGGCACGAACCCGTCGGCCTGCCGGTCCTCGGGGATGTACCCGATGCCCGCGCGCAGTGCGGCCGCCCGGTCGCCAGGGCGCAGCGCCCGGTCCCCGAGCCGCACGGTCCCCGCGTCCGGGGCTAGGGCGCCGGCCACGATCCTGGCCAGCGTCGTCGCGCCTGACCCGCGCAGCCCGGTGATGCCGACCCGCTCGCCAGGCCGCACGGTGAGTGAAACGCCGTGCAGTGACGTGCCCGGCGAGTCCAGGGCGATGTCGCTGACCGTGAGTGCGGCCCCCAGGGCGGAGCGCGCTGCCGCGGTTCCCACGGACGGCGAGGCGGGTGAGGGCTGTCGAGCCGGGTGCATACGTTCTGGATGATGAATTTGACCTACCATCGCCGTGACCAGGTCATCCTTTGACACTCCGGCGAGCGGAGCGGACAGCACCAGCTCGCCGTCGCGGAGCACCGCGGCCTCGGTGCAGATCTCGAATACCTCCTCCAGGTGATGGGAGATGTACAGGATCGCGACGCCCGACTGCCGCAGCTGGCGGATGCGCTCGAACAGCCGCTGCACCGCGCCGCGCTCCAGGGCGGCGGTCGGCTCGTCGAGCAGCAGGCAGCGGGTGCCGGCCGCGAGGGCCCTGACGATCTCGACGATCTGCCGTTGCTCCACCGTGAGGCTGCCGCACGGCGCGCTGGCGTTCACGTCGAAGCCCCACTCGGCCATCACGCTCCTGGTCCGCGCCCGCATCTCACGCCAGTCGACGAACCCTGCCTTGCCCGGCTGGGTGCCGAGGAACACGTTCTCCGCCACGGTGAGGCTCGGCACGACCATCGAGTGCTGGAACACGGTCGCGATCCGCCCGCGCCACCCGGCGGTGTCCGAGGGCGCGGGCTGACCGTCGAAAAGGACCTGCCCGGCATCCGCGGTGAGGATGCCGGACAGGATCGAGACGAGCGTCGACTTGCCCGCGCCGTTGCGGCCGACCAGGCCGAGGCAGTGCCCCGGCAGCAGGGACAGGTCGACACCGCGCAGCGCGTAGGTGCTGCCGAACCGCTTGTGTATGCCCGCCGCCTCCACGGCGGGAATCTTGGCAACGGTCATGAAGCGTTCTGTGCGCTGCACACTCCGCCGTGGGAGCTGCCGTACACGTTGCCCCACAGCTGCGCGTCGCTGACCGCCGTGCTGTTGATGCTGCCTGACAGGCCGTCGACCGGCGTGACGTTGAACGTCTGCGCGGTCTTGGTCACGAACGGCGCCACCATCGGGTCGCCCAGGTTGCTGTCGCCGGCGTAGCTGACCATCTGCAGGGTGGGCGCGCCGCCGCCGGGGTCGCCGGCCTTCAGCACGACACCGTTGGCCGCGTCGAGCGCGTACTTCAGCGCCCAGTAGGCGTACAGGTTGGCCGGCTGCGACTGCGAGGCGTCGAGGCTGCCCTTCGAGATGTCGCACATCTCGAACGGCACGCCGTCGTCGCTGACCACGAGCACCTTGCCGGTCAGGTGCTTGGACGCCAGCAGCGGCAGCACGCCGAGGTCGGGGCTCGACCACTGCGCGTAGATCGCCTTCAGGTCGCTGCCGTAAGCGTTCACCGCGTTCTGCGCGTCGGTGACGGCCGTGGCTTCGGTCCAGACCGTGGGGTCCTTGAGGACGTGCACGTTCGGGTCGTTGGCGGCCATGCACTGGTCGAACGCGTTGGTCCGGTCGGCGCCGTTGGATGAGGTCAGGTCGCCTTCCAGGTCCAGCACGTAGCCGGACTTCACCTTGCTGCTGATGAAGGCGCAGGCGTCCAGGCCGTAGATCGTGTTGGAGGCGCGGACCACCATGTAGACCTTGCCGACGCCGACGATCGTGTCGACGGAGATGAGCTGCACGTGGTGCGCGCTCGCGTAGGCGATGGCCGGGCCGAGGCTGGTCGCGGTCTCCGGGTTCACGATGATCGCCTTTGCGCCCTCGTTGACCAGGTCCTCGATCTGCTGGTTCTGCAAGCTCGCGTTGGCCGCGGCGAGCAGCGGGCCGAGCAGCTTGATGTGCAGCTGGCTGGCGTACTGGGTCTCGTAGTTGATATACGCGGCCCAGAAGGCGGTGGAGTTGTAGGTCAGGTCGACGCCGATCGTGGTCGTTCCCGAGGCGGCGCTCGCGGTGCTGCTCGCGTTGCCCGCCCCAGTGCTCGTGCTGCTACCGCTCGAGCTGCTGTTACTGCTGCATGCGGCGATGAGCGTCACCGCGGCGACGACGGCCGCGGCGACGGGCAGCGCGGTCATGCGTCTGCGAAGTCTCATTCAGGCCTCCTGCTCAGGGTCCCCGGACCGCGACGTCCGGAGTACCGCGTGTCAGGAAAATAGATCGGATGTCTCGGTGCGTCAATCGGGTGTTGGGGAACTTCTTTAGCTGAAACCGAACTGATACATCCGATCAATCGGCTTCGGTTGGAGTTGACTGGAGCGGGCTTTTCATCGTGGGGCGATGAAACCGACCGTGAGCAGGAGGTTCGCGTAGAGCCGGTCGTCGCCGGTGGCGACGCACACGGCGAGGTCCGGTTCCCGGCAGGCGGCGTAGAACTCGAATCGCTCCAGCTCGCGCAGCGGGGTCGCAGGGCCGAGCAGCTCGCGGTAGTCGGCGAAGACGTCAGGCTCGGGGCCGTCGCCCGGCGTCATCACCTCCGCGGCCTCCACGGGGACGGCTCCCAGCAGCGGTTCGAGTACCTGGTGCACGGTCAGCAGGCCCGGGCGCAGGTTCAGGTAGATGGTCGTGGCGCCCGGGTACACGTTGGTGCTGTGCGAGTAGTTGGCGTCCGCGAGCAGAACCTTGCCGCCATGCCCGCAGGCGGCCAGCGCGGCCAGGAGCGGCGGGTGAATGAGCGGGAAGCGCAGCATGGCTCGCCAGGTTAGCGGAAGCGCCCTCTTGGGCGAGGGCGATACGCCGAATTAATGACGCACGGCCTCTAGATGTGTTTTCCGGGGCATATGGCCCCGGAAAAACACACCTAAGCCCAGGTCGGTCCGCCGAAGGCGTGTCGTGGCCGCAGCCAGGCCCGCGACCTGCCGCGCTGAGCATGATCACGTAAGAAAAACTTCCTATACGCACGCTTTTCTTACGTGATCATGAAAACATAGGTCGATTACGCGATCGACGCCAACAGACAGGTCTATTGCGCAAGCGGCAGGCGAGCCGCCTCAGGCGCCGTCAGCGCTAAGTTGCTCCGCAGGCTCCGCAGGCAGACCCATGGCCTCCAGCAGCGCCACCAGTTCTTCTCGTTCAGCGGCCGTGACCGGCTGTCGTGCCGCGCGAAGAGACGCCAGCAATAGGTCGATTTCCTCGCCCCATTCGCCTACTTCCGCGTATTCGCGCACAGTCGCGAGATCGGTGGAATCGAGGCGGTCGGCGAATCTATCGGGCAGCGCATATGCCCGTTCGGCGAGTTCGTACTCGTCCATCACTGGTTCCTTGGATTCTGTCTAACGCCCGGACACCCGGGCAGCGGGTACGCGGTCCAGATACGGCCATCTGTATTGATGACGACAGCAAGCGCGACTTGATCACGGACGCCTGTGACTAGCCACCGTCCATTTCGCTGGAGGCTGGCCGAATCGGGCGAGCGCCCGACACTCAAAATGCTGTCGATTATCTTGTCCTCAGTCTAGTTCGCAGGGAACTCAGTCTTGCCGGGTACGCCGGCGCCGCACCGGTGGCCGCCACCGGTCGCATCCCCATCAAGGATATGGAGAGCCCGGTCCGGCGGTATGCGAAGGGCGTCTAACGGCGGACGAGTGAACGCGTCGGCATTGTCCCAGGTGGATTCTGGCGAGCGGTCCGCTGATCCGCTTGCCGTGTCAGCAAACGGCGCGCAGCGCCTGGTAGTACTCGGCCCGAGTGCGGGATTCCACAATCCTCGCCCCTACAGACATCCCGTTGACGGGCTCTCGGCGCTGTTCATGCCACTGCTCGCGAAGGCCGCTGCTGCTCTCTTCCGGGTCATCGTCTGCGGGTCTGTCGACCGCCATCGGCTTTCTCCGGTTGCTGAGCGCACCGCGCGTGCTTATGCACGTAGCGTGTCTATAATACTCCGAAAGGTGACATACCGGCTACGTCAGGCCGCAATGTATGCCCGAGAGGAAGCACGCCTACGTTCGGGATAAAAGGGAACAGCCACCCCTCGCAAAGGGGAAGCGGCGGGCAGAGGCGCGGGGGCGGAGGCTGCGCTACTCGGATTCTTCGGATTCGATTGTGCGGAGGCGGATGGTGACGTCCATGGCGCGGAGCTGGTCGAGCACCTCGTCGCTGTAGGCGGGGACGATATCCGTGATCACGTAGCCCAGGTCGTCCCTGGTGCGCAGCAGCTGGCCCTCGACGTTCACCCCGTGTTCGGCGAGCACCCGGTTGATCGTCGCGAGCACGCCGGGAACGTTCTGGTGCAGGTGCACCAGCCGGTGCGTGCCCGGCGCGGACGGCAGCGCGACCCCGGGCATGTTGACCGACATCGAGGTCGCGCCGCCCTTGGCGAAGTCGACCAGCTTGCCGGAGACGAACTCGCCGATGTCCTGCTGCGCCTCTTCGGTCGAGCCGCCGATGTGCGGGGTGAGGATGACGTTGTTGAGGCCGCGCAGCTCGGAGACGAACTCCTCGCCGTTGCCCTTGGGCTCGCGCGGGAACACGTCGATCGCCGCGCCGGCGATGTGCCCCGACTCGATGTGCTTGCGCAGCGCCGCGTGGTCGACGACG
>Ga0207693_10003831_pt1 | contig 12811 bp, 9 predicted proteins | sample LARL81metaG_FD_184347 | JGI IMG/M metagenome (GOLD analysis project Ga0207693, IMG submission 184347) | Corn, switchgrass and miscanthus rhizosphere microbial communities from Kellogg Biological Station, Michigan, USA - LAR L8-1 metaG... | ecosystem: Host-associated > Plants > Roots >...
CTTCACTGAGTTCCTCGCGGTAGCAGCGCAAGACTCGGGGCCGAGCGGATCGCTAGTCCTTTCTCGTAAGAATTTTGCATTCTCTACTTCATACCGGTTTATCCCGGCGCACAAAAGTCTCCATTACACTCATCATCCGAACGAACTAATGTGATCTGAAACCAAAAGGAATCGGAATTTGATTGCTAACGCCCGGTTTCAACAGTCGCCCCTCAAGCAAATCGACATCCGCTAACGGTAACGATGTTTGATTGCATTCCACTTCTTGGGATCGTAGGAGAAATTCACCAATCCATCGCGATAATCAATTCTGATATCGAGCATTCGGAGAGTTTGGAACCCCAGAAAGCCCGATATTTCAATTCCCGTCCTGTCGCTTTGCGGTGCTGTATCAAACGCGATGATTTCTTGGTTTTGTTGGCCTAAATGCCCAAATCTGATGTTTGCCTTTTTGGCTGTGTAGATATCGTCTACCCTGCCGCTAATACCCGTGACCAAGATGTCCTTACGACGCCGTACTTTTGTGACCTCCTCGGCTGCCGACGGCGATATGAGGTTACCAAACGCACCGCTATCTAACACAAAGAACTTCGGTGGAACATCTCCAATCGAAGTAGGCACTAGCAAAAGATGCCCGAAGCGATACACGTGGGTGAATGACTGCATTTCGGGTGCGATATACCTATCCTGTGCGCCATTCTCATCCATCTGCTCATCCTGTGAAGGCTGGTCATTCGCACTAGATAGACTCAACTCCCGTTCCTGGTCGCCAGGGCGCTTTGCTAGTTCACTGAGTTTAAGTTTTTCGTCGGGGAAATCGATGTCCACCAAGAAGTTTTCGAAGACATCACTTCCTATCAAGCCATCTTCGTGGACGACCGTTGTGTTGTCGGTAACTTTTATCGGGCAATTCCGAAATTCCATGTCGCCAATCTTGACCGATTCTGCAAAACCAATGGAGCCGCTAGTCCACCCTGGTCCCCCGATCCCGCCGATTCTAGTAGGAATGAGGTCAGTGATTTTCGCTTCCGCTGCAATTCCACGGCCAACTACGATGCCACTTGCCCCGGTGTCTAGCAAAAGCTCCTTTTGATGCCCGTTCACTGCTACAGAAACACAATAACCTCGCAAACGGTGATATTCGGATGCCGGAACCAGCGGAGTCTCCATAGAACTTACTTTGCTTATCAAACGACAGCCGTGATCTTTCCGCCACTCAACAGCTGAATCCAAGAGGCTCGAAAACCTTGTTCGCTGATCCTCGTCAAGATTCGTCTCTTCATCTAAGAGGCTCTTTAGCTGCTCGACTTGTTGCGACAGAGGCAGCGTGGTAAGCCACAGCCCTTTAATTTCGGGATCGTTCGGATTAAGATCGTGAGCCTTCCTAATCAACTTGGCCGCACTACGATACATCGAACTCGCGAGACGGACCCGCGCCAAACCGAGATATGCTCTTGCCTCCGGATAGCCAGAGTTAATTACGTTCACCCATTCCTTCTCCGCCTCGACGACTTCTCCCTGACGAAATAAGACCTCAGCGCGGGCGGCACGTGTTCGCGGATGATCCACAGTTGCAATAGCCTGGTCAGCACTCTGGGCAGCGGCACTGACATTTCTCGCTTTCAGGTACGAGCGAATCAAACCTGCCCAACCATCTGGGGATGCAGGGTTGTCCTTCAATACGTCTTTGTATTTTGCAATTGCGTTGGTGAAGTCTCCTTTTCGATAGAACCTATTTGCTTCTGAAAGAGGGAAAGCCTTCGGAGCAATGGAGACTGTTTGTTTGGAGTCAGATTCGTTGAGTGCAGGCTTGTCGGAAGAGGACTGACCAAAACAAAAAAGCGGAATTAAGCCGAAAATGGGTAAGCAGCGCGGTCGGAACAATCTAGCTCCTTGGGACGCCGACAAGGGCCTCGATTCTGCCATATTGCCCGATCATGGGCAACGGCAATGATGAAGTGCCAAAGTTTCTCCCTGTAGTTGTTCATAAATCCCCATCTCTCTCATTTGACTCGCCTACTTCTCCAACGCCGCGGCAAACGCATCGAGCGACAGAGACCGCAATAAATTCCGGCGCATCCCGCGTTCCACCTCCGCCAACCGGTCCGACGCCGCGGTGATCCACTCGAAATCCGCCGACTCTGCCATTCGCTTCAGTTCCCAGGCAATGTCGGTATTCCGAACCAACTCCGGCGTGCCCGAATTAATGAACACCAGGTCCTGCAGCAAGGAATAAAGCGTCCGGATCAACGCCTCGGTCTTCTCGCGGCCGTCGGCACCCGGACGATAGGACTCGGTGATCTTGAACAACTCGGTGTGATCGCCACCGCGCAGAGCCGAGTTCAAAATGGCTAGCGCATGCTGCCGCGCCGCCACGTACGATTCCAGATCGAAACTCCGCGCGCGTCCCACCGCTCCTTCACACAGCCGCGCGACTAGAGCCCTCTGGGCCGCCTTCCACTCGGGACGATATTTCGCGAGATCTTTCTCGATATCCTCCCCGGGCAGCGCGCCAAGAGTAAACGTCATCGATCGCGACCGGATCGTCGGCAGCAACTCTCCCGGATTTTCTGCCAGCAAAAAAATCGTTGCGAACTCCGGAGGCTCCTCCAGCACCTTCAGCAGCGAATTTGCCGCCTCCTTCATGAACGCCGAATCGGTAAAGATGTAGATCTTTTCCCTGCCCTCAGCCGGACGGTAATAAATGGTCTCGATCACCCTCCGCACCTGGTCCACCTTGATCATCATCTGCGGAGGATCGGGCGGTATCACGAGCACATCTGGATGCGTCTGCACCAGAATGCGCGTTTCTTTCTTATCGGTCTCGCGCAGGTTCTCGCGCGCCTCAACGGCCTCGGCAAAGCGCGCATCCAGATCAAGGGCCTCGGCAATCCGGGTACAGTTTGAGCACGCCCCGCAGAAATCCGGTAGCCCGTCACTCTTGCTTGGATCAATGCTGGGCGGATTCAGGCAATTCAAAGCCTGCGCCAGCATCAAGGCGAGAGTGTACTTCCCAGATCCCTTAGCTCCAGCAAGCACAATTGCGTGAGGCAGATGATCGCGCCCTATCATCTCGCGCAAGCGCTGAACGATCTCAGTATTGCCGTGGAAATCAGAGAACATAGCAAATAGCTCTCAACTGCTCCGTCATCCTGAGCGTAGCAAGAGTTCGCGTTAGCGAATTCGTGCGAACTCGCAAGGCCCCGTGCACGCCTCCATCTCCACAGACTTCGCGAGGATTTTCAACTGCCTATTCAACTGAAATTTCGGCATCTCCGTGCTCCGTGGTAAGAACTAAACTTTCAACTTTCTCCGCACCACTTCCAGAATCTTCTGATGCGTCTGCCCCGCAGTTCCTCTCGCATCGACTACGACCACGCGCGCCGGCTCCCGCTTCGCAATCGCCGCAAACCCTTCTCGCACGCGCCCGAAGAACGCCCGCGTCTCCCGCTCAAAACGATTCTCGTCATGCCCACGATTCGAACTCTTCGCTTCGAGCGCGTTCCTTCGCCGCGCCCGGCTCAAGCTCGTGTGGGGATTTGAATCCAGCAGAATCGTCAAGTCCGGCTGCAATCCACCGCACAACACACGATGCAATTCCAAAACAGGCGAGCTCCCTAATTTGCGTCCGCTGCCCTGATAGGCTTCCGTGGAATCTGTAAACCGGTCGCACAACACAATCGCACCTGCCGCCAAACCAGGCTCGATGACTTCGGCGATATGTTGCGCACGGGACGCAAACATCAACGCCATCTCGGCCCGTGGATCGAGCCCGGCCGTTCCAGAATCCAGCAGCACCTTACGAATCTTCTCTCCTGTCGCCGTCCCACCAGGCTCGCGGGTCTCGACCACTTTCAGTCCCGACTGGCGCAAGGCAACAGCAAGCTTCCGCATCTGCGTGCTTTTGCCGGTCCCGTCGAGCCCTTCAAACGTGATGAACTTCCCTCGTCGTGACATTCAGCGGAATAATATCAGTGCCGCTTCCCGTGATGTCACTATCAAAACCTCCCCCACGAGATGTCATCCTGAGGACGGCGAAAGCCGTCCGAGGAACCCTACGAAAGCACTACCACGACAATGATCGAGACCATCCCACTGCGAACACCGTAACCATTTTCTAGATTCAAAAACAGTGAAATGTCGTTCCGAGCGAAGTTGTCGTTCGTGAAGCGAACGACAACGCAGTCGAAAAATCCATAACTGTAACGCTGACGCCTGTACTCATGCGTTATCTGACTGTTATAGTCGTTAAACCTGCTTACACTTCGCGTCCGCGCCATGGGGTCCGAACAAGAATGAGATCTGCAAAATCTCTTGCAATAGTCTGCCTTGCCATTTTTTCCATTACAACTTTCGCAGCGACCGGTCCTAACGTCGCCATCTCCGTCGACGCTACTCACGCCACGCGCAAAATTTTCCACGCATCGCTGAAGATCCCCGCCACCGCCGGCGATCTCACTCTTTACTATCCCAAGTGGATTCCCGGCGAGCATGCTCCCGATGGTCCAGTCGACGACCTCACCGGCCTCTTTTTTAAGGCGAACGGCCAGACTCTGAAATGGCGCCGCGACCTGCTCGACGGCTTCACCATCCACGTCGAAGTCCCACAAGGCGTGACCCAGGTAGACGCCGAACTCGACTTCCTGTCGCCTGCAACACTGGAAGGCGGATTCTCCGCCGGCTCCTCCGCCACAGACAAGCTCGCAATCATCAGCTGGAATCAGGTCCTGCTTTATCCCAAAGGATGGAAGTCCGACGACATCACTTACACCGCCTCTTTGAAAATTCCCGACGGATGGAAGTTCGGCACCCCTCTCCCGATCGCGAGCCAGAGCGGCAGCGAGATAAACTTTGCCCCAGCCTCGCTGACGACCCTGGTCGATTCACCCGTGATTACCGGAGAATTCCTGAAGGTTGTGCCGCTCGCGCGGGATCCCCAAACCGAGATGGACATCGCCGCCGATAGCGCCGCCGCGCTCGACGCTCCCCAAGCTGTCTGGAACCAATACCGCTCCCTGGTCGACCAGGCGCAGAAACTTTTCGGCGCGCATCACTATCGCGACTACCACTTCCTCTATACACTCAGCGATCACGTCGCGCACTTCGGACTCGAGCACCACGAATCCGATGACAGCCGCGTTGACGAACGCGCGCTGGTCGATGACACCTCTCGCAAACTGGCCGCCGGCCTCTTGCCTCATGAATACGTACATTCGTGGAATGGCAAATACCGCCGCCCCTACGATCTCGCCACACCCGATTACCAGCAGCCTATGCAGGACGATCTGCTCTGGGTTTACGAGGGCCTCACGAATTATCTGGGATTCGTTCTGACAGCGCGCAGCGGACTGCTCACGCAAGAGCAGGATCGGGACGACCTGGCTCTCACCGCGGCCGCTCTCGATCGTCTCCCCGGACGCCAATGGCGCAACCTGCAAGACACAGCTGACGCCGCCCCCCAGCTTTATTTTTCACCGCAATCGTGGTATTCGTGGCGCCGCGGCACCGACTTCTACAATGAAGACACGCTCAATTGGCTCTGGGTCGATGTCATCATTCGCCAGCAGAGCAAGGGCAAGAAATCCATCGACGATTTCTGCCATCTCTTCCACGGCGCACCAAGTACGGGCCCCGCGCTCAAAACTTACACGTTCGATGATGTCGTCCACGCGCTGAATGAAATCGTTCCCTACGACTGGCGCAGCTTCTGGACCGAGCGTCTCACGAACCACGGCCCCGGCGCTCCACTCGGCGGAATCGACGGCAGCGGTTGGAAGCTCACTTACGACGAGAATCCGTCAGAGATGCTGAGCGCGCAAGCCGCCATGTATCACTTCGTTCCTGCGGGACTCTCCATCGGGCTGAACCTGCGCGACGACGGTGGCATCAACGACACCATTGAAGGCGAAGTAGCGGCAAAGGCAGGCATCGGTCCTGGTATGAAAGTAATTGCGGTCAACGGACGCCGTTTCTCCCCCGAAATCCTCCGCGACGCCATCAAGGCTGCCAAGAACACTACCGCGACCATCGACTTGCTGGCGGAGAACGACGATTATTACAAGACCTACAAACTCGACTACCACGACGGTGAGAAGTACCCGCACCTGGTCCGCGACCAATCCACAACCGACCTGCTCAGCGAAATCCTGAAAGCAAAGTAGGCTGTCCGCGCTGTGATTGAAAACAGATTTTGAAAGATGTCATCCTGAGGGCGAAGGCCCTCCGAAGGACCGCTGTCGCTTCCGGCGGATCAGACCTCACCACGATGGTGATGCGGTTGTCTGTGCCATGATTTGATCTTCCGCACTTTATGGCGTGATCTCAAACACTACACCGTGGCCCTTGGTGCCCTGGTTGCTGGTTGTTCCATACAGATTGCCGGCTGAGTCGAACAGTACCTCCCCAAGCGGATTACCTGCCAGTGTGCCCAGGAAGCGATGCGTCTGCTTTGTCAATCCTCCCTTCCCGTTCGGACTCAGTTTGAAGACGGTGCCGCAGCCCGTACCAGAGCCGTCGCTGCATGACCCAACGCCGCCGGCATCTGTCGTTCCGTAGAGATTCCCCGCCGCGTCAAAGACGACGCCGGCCCATGGAGCGGATCCATCCGTGCCACCATGGAACTGATGAATTACAGATTTCGTCCATTTGCCGTCCGAGCCGCGGGTCAGCTGAAAGACGGTGCCAAATCCAGATGCGCCGCCTTGCAACGTGGTGCCGTAGAGACTTCCTGCTTGGTCGATTGTCAGGGTGCCTTGAGCAACGACTCCGTCTTTGCCGCCGCCGAAGCTATGAAGCACAAGGTGGGTCCACGTTCCATCCGAGTTCGGGGTCAGCTCGAAAACCGTGCCGTTACTCGCTCCTGTTTGCCAGCCCGCCGTCACGCCGTATAGATTGCCGGTCGCGTCGAAGATCAATTTGCCGTGATCCGGATAGCCTCCGTCGGTGCCACCCATGAAGCTATGGAGCACGCTCTCGGTCCAACTGCCGTCCGAATTGGGTGACAGCTTGAAAACGATACCGTACCCGTAAGCGCCACCTTGCGTTGTCGTGCCATAGAGATTGCCGTTCGTGTCGAAAACCAACCCGCCGACGACTTGCCATCCGTCGTCGCCGCTGAAGCTATGCAGCACTATCTCGGTCCAGGTTCCGTCCGAGTTAGGCACCAGCTTGTAGACTGTGCCGCCCCTGTAATCGCCACCCCATACCGTCGTGCCGTAGAGGTTACCCACTGCGTCCAAGGTCACCCCAGACATTACGGCATCCCCATCTCCTTGCCCGGTAAAGCTGTAGAGCAAACTGTGAGTCCAGCTTCCGTCCGCGTTCGGCGCAAGCTTAAAAACCGTACCACTTCTCCCAAGACAGCACCCACCGGAAGTTGTTGTGCCGTACAGATTCCCTGCCGTGTCGGCGATGAGAGCACTTATCGGATCGCTGCCGTCTGGTCCGGTGAACTTATGTAAGATCTTGTACTTGCCCTGTGCCCAAGCACCGGGCGCCAGTACCAAAGCTACGATTAGTGCTATTGCAGCAATCGACACAACTTTGCTTACCGCGGCCGAGAATTGATTCTTATTCATAAATTCTTCCACGTCGTGTAGCGCGTGTGATTCGTTAACAGGGCCGAATTGCATAAAAGACAGCGCGATGGAGTTACTTTATGTACTCAAACACTACGCCACAGCAACCGGTGCCCCACCCGTCAAACGCAGTGCCGTAGAGGTTTCCTGCAGCGTCGAAAACGACTGGAGCGCTGCTATTGGCTCCGTCCCGGGGAGGGCCCTCGAACAAATACGCATATTTGGTCCAAAACCACCGACGCGGAACCAGCTTGAACAACTGGCCCGCACCTCCATGGGAATTGATGCCCGCGTCCGTTGTGCCGTACAGGTTTCCGGCGGTGTCGAGGACGACGCCACCGATCGGATAAGCTCCATCCTGGTCGCCCTTAAACACATAGACCACGTGCTGCGACCATTTGCCTTCTGCGTCAAGCGTCAACATAAAGACGGTGCCATAGTCACTGCCCCCGCCGTATGAATTGCCGTAGAGACGGCCGGCCGAATCGAATACCAACGTGCCGTTCACATTGCGCGTCGGACCGGCTGTAAAGCGGAAGATCACTTTTTCCTGCCAGGTCCCGTCGGATTGGGGCATCAGCTCGACGATCGACCCGCAATCGTTGCCGTTCGGGCAATTCCCGTAACCATCGACGCCGTCATTCGTAGCGCCATACAAGTTGCCAGCTGTGTCGATGGTCAGCTTCCCGAACTGTGGATAACTCCCGTCCTTGCCGCCCGTGAAGCTATGGAGCGCGCCATACGTCCAGCTCCCGTTGGAGTTCGGCGTCAACTTGTAGACAATACCCATGCCTTGAGTACCGCCTCCCCATGTCATGCCATAAAGAGTACCTGTGGCGTCGAAGATCACCCCGGAGTGGGGAGTGGCTCCATCGCTACCGCCGGTGAAGCTATGGAGCACGCTTTCGGTCCATGTTCCATCGGAGTTCGGCGCCAACTGGAAGACGGTGCCAGCTGAGAAGGCGCCCCCAGAATATGTGGTGCCATACAGATTGCCGCTGGCATCGAAGGTCACACCGGCGTAGGGAGTGGCTCCGTCGGTGCCACCGGCGAAACTATGGAGCACGCCCTCGGTCCAGCTTCCGTCGGAGTTCCTCGTCAGCTTGAAAACAACACCATCTCCAAATGCGCCTCCTTGGGGAGTCGTGCCGTAAAGATTGCCGGAAGCATCGAGGATCAGACCAGCATACGGCTGGCTACCGTCGGTACCGCCCGTGAATTTATATAGAACCTTGTACCCGCTCGCCGCCGAAGCACCGGGCGCCAGCGTTAATGCCATGATTAGCACTACTGCCGCGACCACCAGCACCTTGCCTGCGGCGGTCCAGAATTGATTTTGATCTCTCTGCATATTCGACTCCAGCCACTTCGTGTGGCGCGCTGTGATTGGCTACGGTTGGGCTGTCCGGTAACTGATGACGTGCAAGATTCAGGTGGGGAAAGCCGATGTTTCCGAGTTGCCTTGATTTGGGCCCGCTTGCCGGAGAGGAAGACTCGGCACGCCTCAAGCCGAAGCTATGTGGGCTTGGCTCTTCCTTCAGTGATCTAGATCACTACTCCATGTGATGGCACGGGCAAAAACGGAAGAAGAACCGCGTCATATCAGCCGATCGATGAGCAGGCTGGTACAGGGTACCGCTATCAGTTCTCAAGTTGCTCGAAGCATACGAGGTAAACCAGGCCAGCAGTGATGAAGATCAGCAACCGCGAAGACAACGCAACTCAGGAGTTTCCGACGAGCCTGGCGGTTGATTTTGTAGAGAACCGAGGGTTCTTGTCTCGGGACAACCGTGGAAGAGCGGCCCTTTAAGTGCCGCGTAAATAGATGCCAGGGACACGGCCCTTCAGGGCCAGTGGTCGTAGCCTCGCGGCTAGCGCCGTTAAAGATTCCTACCCCGACAACCAAACTGAATCCGGATGGAAAATATGCACTTATGCATGACAACCCTGCCCGCTACTCTTCCTAGTATGAACCAGTTGCTCTCATCTCCTTTTCCATCACTCTCCGCAAGGCCTGGTTGATCCGCGTCTGATATCGCCTCCCGTCCTTCTTGAACCACGCCAACACATCCGCGTCCAGGCGGAGCGTTACCGGCTTCTTGAGTGGCCGATAATATTCCAACGCAACGCTCAACGGGACATTCAGCCGCTTCGCTTTCCGGGTAGACGACGATTTAGAGGCACTTTTCCGCCCTGTGGAAAACTTCGCCCCTTTCGCTGTCCGCTTCATTCTGGTCTTCTTCCTAAGTTGCTCCATAGATTAACTTTACACGACGTAGTACTCAAATGTATGTACAATTTAGTACTAAAAGTGTTCCTGCAGGAACATTTTGTAAAACCTCAGCCGGCTAGGTCCTCATGCGCAAGTTCTTCCATAACTGCAACTTCCTGAAGATCCTCATTCATGAAAGCAAATGCCTCCTGTGGCACTGGATTCTGCCAGACGGGCGCAAACGACTGCCGGTGTAGCGGCGTCGGCCCCAGCTCGCGCAGCGCAGCGAGGTGTTTGGGCGTGCTGTAGCCCTTGTGACAAGCCAGCCCATAGGCAGGAAACACAGCGTCCCACTCACACATGATGCGGTCGCGCTCTACCTTTGCCAGGATTGATGCCGCGGCGATCGACGCCGATAGCGCGTCGCCATGAATGATCGAATCCTGTGGCAATTCGCAATCGAGTTTCACGGCGTCGATCAGCAAATGATCTGCCGATGGCGCTAGCCCTTGCACCGCTTCGCGCATGGCAGCGCGCGATGCTTGATAAATATTGATCTGATCGATGCGCGCAGCGTCCACTGCCGCGACCGCCCATGCAATTGCGTGCTCACGAATGCGCTCCGCGAGCACCTCGCGCCGTTCCGGCAACAACAGCTTCGAGTCGCGCAACCCGCGCACGCGGTACATTGGATCAAGAATCACTGCCGCCGCCACCACGCAACCAAAAAGCGATCCGCGACCTACCTCATCTACGCCCGCGACAAGCCTCGCTCCCGATGCCCAGGCTTCCTTCTCATAACGCAGAGTGCAGCGCAGCCGTTTGAGCAGCCGCAGCTTGGCTGCTGATGGCGAGAGGACGCGCTTTGCGGTCACAGAAGATTTCATCACAGACCAAGGCGTTTCCATCATCTTCAATCACACTCGCCAATCGCGCAAGTAGAGATTCACACAAGATTTCAATCTGCACGCCGCTTCGTATCAGGGGTTGCATTGGCTTGTATCAGGGCATCGCTTCGGTTCGTAAATGGGTTCGTATCAGGGCATCGCTTTAGCGATGCCGTATGGCCCGCGAAAGGTGTCCGCGGCTTAGCCGCTGCTGGAAGTGCCTATTGGTAACCATCTGCATGATTACGCACGTACATTGCCCATGCGGACATGTACTAGTAACGTGTGCATCAAGGACGGGAAGTCGTGGGGAACAAGATCCATACAGCCGAAGATGGCCTGCTGACGCGGAAAGTTGTGCACCTCGCGCTGCCAGTGCGCTGGAGCCTGGTCGGCCAGGATGGCCGCAGTGCAGAGATGGCCTGCACCTACGACATCCATCCGCACGGCGCGCGGCTTGTCGGATCACGCCCGGTCAATATCGGCGACCTCATAGTTGTCGAGCGTGGACGTCATAAAGCGATGTGTCAGGTTGTATGGTCAGCCGATCCGGCATCGCCGCTCCGCGGGCAGTTCAGCGTGCAGTGCGTCGAAGGCAGAACGCCCTGGGAAGACGAGCTGCGCCAGATCGAAGAGCGCTACCAGCCACTCATTGCGGAACGCTCGCGCGGTGCCAAATCATCGAATTCATTCAGCCGCGACGATGTCAACCGCCGTCGTCGTCCGCGGTTCTATGTTGAAGGAGAGGCGGAGGTGACGGACGGAGCGCTGCGCGTTGCTGGCGAGGTGCAGCAGATCTCCGAATACGGCGCACGTCTGGCTGCCATGGAGCCGCTGCGTCCCGGTACCGATTTCCGGCTGATGTTGAACGTCTTCGACGTGACCCTTGCGCTGAAAGCACAAGTGAAATACATGGTCGACAGTTTCGGCATGGGTGTTGAGTTCCATCAGATCAGGCTGGGCGACCGCCCTTTGCTCGATTACGTGCTCAGCAAGGTAAGGAGTAGGAAAGTCGAAGAGTTCGCGCGCGTTGAAGTTGTGAACGAAGTTGCCGGCGCGGTCTGATCGCGGATGAATTGACGGGCAGTTCACGCGAGATCGCCACAATATAAGGTATTCCGACCTCATCTGATGTCATTTCGCTTTGCGTGCTATCCTTCCGCGCATGCAACGGCTTGCCTCAGCTCTAGCCTGTATTCTCTTTTTCATCCTTCCGCTTGATGCGCGGGTAGTACGCGTCGAGATCGCCTCACGTCAGGATGTGCTCAGCGGAAAGTCCTTTGGTGAAGTTGGAGCGTATGAGCGCATCGCTGGACGTGTTTACTTTTCTGTACGTATCAATAATCCCCACAATCAACGAATCGTCGATCTCGCGAACGCGGTCAATTTGAAAGATGGCGAGGTGGAATTCTCGTCTGATTTTGTCGCGCTTCGCCCGAAGGATCCTCGCAAGGGCAACGGAGCGATGCTGCTGGAGAGCCCGAACCGCGGGCACAGCCGTATCGTGAGTCTGGTAGATGGTGGTGACTGGAATGTGAGCAACAACGCGGGCGACGGTTGGCTGCTACGCAACGGTTTTACGTTTGTCAGCCTGGGCTGGCAGTGGGATGCCGCTGGTGACGACGCTCTGCGAGTGTACGCGCCAATTGCGAAAGAGAATGGCAAGACGATCACCGGCCTGCTGCGCGGCGACTTGATGCCTTCAAAGGAAATGGACGAGATACCTCTTGGCCATCTCATCACCGGCAACATTGGCGGGACCGAGTATCCAGTGGCCACGCCGGATGATCCCCGCAATGTTATGACGGTGCGCGACTCCAGAGATGCATCGCGCACGATGATTCCAAGGTCTGAGTGGCGGTTTGCACACACGATCGACGGCAAGCTCACGCCGAGCGGACGCTTCATTCATCTGAACGGTGGCTTTCATGCAGGGAAGATTTACGAATACGTCTATGCTGTAGAGAACCCGGTCGTGGCAGGCCTGGGCTTCGCCGCGTTTCGCGATTTTGCCTCGTACTCCAAGCACGCCAGCGGTGCGATCACTCCTGTACAACGCGTTTATGGCGAAGGCATCTCGCAGAACGGACGATTCCTGCGCAACTTTCTTTACGACGGATTTAACGCGGATGAAG
>Ga0207693_10003832_pt1 | contig 12808 bp, 8 predicted proteins | sample LARL81metaG_FD_184347 | JGI IMG/M metagenome (GOLD analysis project Ga0207693, IMG submission 184347) | Corn, switchgrass and miscanthus rhizosphere microbial communities from Kellogg Biological Station, Michigan, USA - LAR L8-1 metaG... | ecosystem: Host-associated > Plants > Roots >...
GGACGTTTTCAACCGAAGTGTCGGCACCATAGACAGGGGCCGCGGGTGTGGCTGCCGCCCGTCCTACGCTGTAATACGTGAACCCTTGAGCGGCCATGGTGCTCGGGTTGTAAAGATTGCGACCATCCACAATGATGGGATACTTCAAATGCTTTCGCAAGCGATCAAGATCGAGCGTGGCAAACTCTTCCCACTCAGTCAGAATCAACAGCGCGTCCGCGCCATTGGCAGCTTCATAGGGATTGATCACAAATTCGGTCTTGGAATCTAGAACTTCGCGAGCGCGGTCGGTTGCCGCCGGATCGTAGGCCGCGATTTCGCAGCCTTCCTGTAAGAGCGATTTCACCAGAAGGATGGCTGGAGATTCGCGGATATCGTCGGTACCTCCCTTGAAAGCCAGGCCCAGTACCCCCAGACGCTTTCCGCGCAGCGTCCATAGCGCGGTACGCACTTTGCGCAGGAATCGCTGCCGCTGGTCCTCATTGATCCGCATGACTTCGTCGAGCAGACGGAACTCATAACCGCACTCCCGCGCCACCGACCGGAAGGCCATCAGATCCTTCGGAAAACACGATCCACCGTACCCGATGCCGGGATTCAAGAAGCGAGAACCGATACGGCTGTCGGTCCCGATGCCCTGGCAGACCTGCTGTACATCCGCACCCACAGATTCACAAATGGAGGCAACCGCGTTGACGAAGGAAATCTTCATCGCCAAGAAAGCGTTGGAGGCGTGCTTGATAAGTTCGGCGCTTTTGGCGCTGGTGATAATCAGAGGAGGAGGAATGCGCACTTTGTCGGGTGCCGGTATGGCGTCCTTGCGCTGATAATAACTGCCGTCAGTCAGGGGCGAATAGATTTCACGCAATACCTCGGCACAACGTTCTGTGTCCGCGCCCACCACAATGCGATCGGGATACAGAAAGTCGGTAACGGCCGTGCCCTCGCGCAGGAATTCCGGATTGGAAGCGACGTCGAACGAATCCGGGGCCGCCGCATTGCGCAGGATAATCTTTCGAACCCAATCGCTGGTGTAGACCGGAACCGTACTTTTTTCCACGATAACCTTGTAGCCGTTGATGGCTCCGGAAATTCCGCGGGCCACGGACTCCACGTAAGAGAGATCAGCCTCACCTTGCTCGGTTGGAGGCGTCCCGACCGCAACGAAAATCGCGTCGCTGGCGCGTACTGCCTGATTCAGGTCTCCGGAGAAAGCAAGGTGGTGGCCGTGATGGCGGGCCAGAAGTTCTGGCAGAAACTTTTCATGAATGGGAACTTCCCCGGTCTGAAGGGCGGTGAGTTTGGCCAGGTCATTATCGACCAAAATGACTTTGTGGCCGAGATCGGCAAAACAGGCTCCGGCTACTAGACCCACATAACCTGAACCCACTACGGTAATTTGCATTGAAAGCTCCTAATTGCAGTTGTGAGGCAGACACCCTAGTCTGGAACACGAAATCGGCGGGGAACACAACAGCCTATTTCCTGCGACCAAACAACGCTATTTTAGTAATTATAAGGGCCTACGACAGAATTCACACCCGCTTCTCACACACTGAAGTTAACTGCAATCACGAGTTCAATTCCGAGTTTTCCTGCCGGGCGAAACTCTTTCCCTTTTGTTCTGATCCTAAGGCTACCACCACAATCAGCAGTGCAATGTTTCCGATTTCGAATGCAGCTAGAGCCCAGGCGTACCCCAGTGGCTTACGCATCGCATACACCACATTATTCACGGGTGCAGCGATGAGAATACCCAGTTGATAGGCCAAGCCGGGCATCAGCCCACGGACTGCGTCCGGAGAAAGTTCGTTCAGGTGAGCGGGAATAATGCCCCAGGCTCCTTGCACCCCTGCCTGCATGACGAATGCTCCAACCGCGAGAGCCATCAGCGAGCCTCCGAAAGTCCATGCCGGAATTATCGCTAGACACAATAGCAGCGCGAGAACCATGCTGCGCCTTCTTCCCAGGCTTTCTGAAAGATGCCCGAAAACGATGGCACCCAAAACGGCGCCCACGTTAAACAGAATCACCAGATACGCCACAATCTTCGGACTGAATCCTCGGGCCGCTTTCAAAAAGTCGGGATAGAGATCCTGCGTTCCGTGCGAGAGAAACATCATGAGCGTCATCAGCAAGATCAGATAAAGAAAGATTTTCCAATGACCGCCGGCCGTCCGCACGATCGCGCGCACGGTCGGCACTCGATGTTGTTTCCACGCCTCCGACTCCCGCACGCGGAATCGAATATAGAAGGCCAGCAACGCTGGCGCGCCTCCCACCCAGAACATGGCTCTCCATCCTAGAGTAGGCAAGACAAACCTGGCTGCCACGGCTGCCAAGAGATAGCCGATGGAATAGCCGCTCTGCACGATTCCCGACAATATTCCTCGCCACTTGGCGGGCGCGCTTTCCATGGCGAGCGACGCTCCGACGCCCCATTCGCCTCCCATTCCAATGCCGTAAACCGTTCGCAGGATTAGAAATACGGTGTAGTTGGGCGCGAAACCGCACAATAGCTCTACCACCGAAAAGAAAACGACGTTAGCCATCAGCGGCTTACGACGTCCGTACCTATCGGCGAGTAGCCCAAAGACAACCGCTCCGACGGGTCTCATGGCCAGGGTTGCGGTCATGGTCCAAACAATGGCGCTCTTGGCGACGTGAAACTGAATGGCCAAGGTATCCACAAGAAAAACGAGGACGAAAAAATCGAAGGCGTCCAGAGTCCATCCCAGGAAACTGGCGGTTACTGCATGCCATTGGTCAGACTTGGAGTGAGATAAATTCTGATCGTGAGTTGAATTTGGGGCTGTCAGTCTATCCTCAGCGATGGAGAATCCTAGTCCGGAAGTGTACAACGCGAGCGCAAGATCATCGGAGATGCTGCGTAAAGGTCCGGGAATCTACGCCGAATTGCTTAAATATATTCATGTAAGCCCAATTTTATGAGTGACTTATGGTGAGGATCATTTATATTGACAAGCAGGAGATTTCGGGCGAAACTCCGATTTAGTACCTGGTGAGTTACCCCGGGCCGCCAGAATCGAATTTCCCCCCGTAAAACCATGTTAAAGCCCGATCCAGAGCGTTCCCGGGCCGTGGTCACTCGTATCAGCGGCCCCGATTGGACGGAGCCTGATCCAGCAGAAACTAATATGGCAGCCTTATCTGACGCCCTGGCGTTCCATCACGAAGACGAGTTACCCGCCGACCTTGCCCTGGATTTGAGACTCCATGAGTTGTTAGAGCATTCCTTGCGGTCCAGTCCGGCGACTGGTGCCGTCATTGCTCTTGCCAGCGGGGACAAGATGGTGTGCCGCGCCACTTCAGGAGAAAAAGCTCCGAAAACCGGAGTTTTCGTCAACACGAGATCGGGATTGTCGGGTCTATGTGTTCAGACCCGTCAGATGCAAAACTGTGAAGATACGCTAAACGATCCCCGAATGAATGCGGATGCGTGCCACGTGCTTGACATTAGGTCGATCGTGGTTTTGCCGATTCTGGCAGGCAAGAAATTCTGGGGAATCCTCGAGGTCTTTTCATCCCGCGCGAAGGCATTCGATGAGGCAGACGTAAAAGCCCTCCAGGTACTAGAGCGTCAGATCTCCGAGACCATCGAAGAAGCTGTGGATGGCGGAACTCTACCGGCAACGAACGATAGTTGGGTCGAACCATCTCCAACTGACGGCCTCAAACCTTATCCAGCGACTGAAGAACCGGGCACAACCAAAGCTGCCGCCGCCGAACTCAGGCTGCGGGAAGCTTTCGCATCTCAAAACGCCGCATCGGGTTCCGGCCCTGCAGCGCGCCAGCGAGATTACCGCACCACTGCTTTGACCGTAACCGTAATTGCCCTTGCAGCCCTTCTCGGATGGATGGTCGGTCGCGCCGGTTGGAGTATGGCCGTAAATCGCGCAGACGCCCAACTTCGTATCGCGCCTGAAGAGGCGCAGGCTTCCGTGCAGGTCACGCCGCAAATGGCCGAGCCACCGTCTGCTTCTGATGTTCAGACAGCCAAGGCGGTGGATTCCGTCGAGCCAGCCCCGCCGCCGTCGACACCAAAGCCAAGAACACAGGCTCAGTCTGCAGCTCCTGCAGGCGGGCTGGTTGTCTACGAGCAGGGGCGAGTGGTATTTCGGACATCGCCGTCGCCAAAGCCAAAGCCATCTGGCGACGATTCGTCATCCATTCGGACCGCGCAAACACTTGATAATGGCGGCACTGAACAGCCTGCCACAGCCCCGCCGCCTCCCGCTAGCTATGTGCTGGAAAGGGTTGAACCCAAATACCCCGAAGAGGCGAAGGAAAAACGTGTTCAAGGTGCAGTTGTGTTGAGCGCCTTAGTGGGAACGAATGGAGTGGTTCGAGAACTCAAATTGATGAGTGGAGATCCGCTTTTAGTGAAAGCTGCGACTGAGGCGGTAAACCAGTGGCGTTTTCAACCTCACCGGGTGCACAACCGCCCGGTCGAGTTCGAAACCCAGATCACGGTGAATTTCGCTCTCCCGTAACCTGCGGTTCATCCACAAATTACTCACTATCCGTAAGCTAGTTCCTTGGCGCGCTGTGCCGCTTTGACTACCGCCTTAATCAACGTGACACGCAGCTTGCCCTCTTCCAGTTCCATGATGCCATCGATAGTGCATCCTGCCGGAGTGGTCACGGCGTCTTTGAGCAATGCCGGATGGTCTCCGGTTTCCAGCACGACAGTAGCCGCTCCCAGAGTTGTCTGAGCAGCAAGCAGAGTTGCCACATCGCGCGGCAATCCAACTTTTACACCGGCTTCCGCCAGCGACTCGAGGATGATGTAAATATAGGCTGGGCCACTGGCCGAAAGCCCGGTGACGGCGTCCATGTGCTTCTCGTCCACGACCACGGTTTTCCCGACAACATTGAACAAGGCGCACGCGGCTTCCACCTGCTGCTGGTTAACAAATTTACCTTTACACAACGCCGTCATCCCGACTCCAAGCACGCAGGGAGTATTGGGCATGGCGCGAATCACTGCCACCTCGCTGGCCAGCACCTTCTCAATCTGACTGGTTGGCACCGACGCCGCGACCGAAATAATCAGTTGCTCGCTGGAAATGTTCGAACGAATCTGTTCCATCACTTCCTGCACAACCTGCGGCTTTACGCAAACAAAAATGATGTCGGCATCGCGTGACGCCGCCAAATTGTCTGTTCCAACTGATACGCCGAGTTTCTGTGCCAAAGCTCGGGCGCGGTCTTCGTGCTGAACCGTGGCAAAGGTCATTTTGGGAGAGAGCAGACCTTTCTCTAACAAAGCCTTGAGCAATATCCCGCCCATTTTGCCCGCGCCCAACACGGCAACTCTTTTCCCGGAAAGATCGAACCCCATAAATCTCTGCCCTCCGCCCTTCGGCGATTCGTCTGGTCTAATTTAGTGTCCGCATTGTACCGTCTGCGGAACTCAGCGGCGGCCGTCGTTGGTCCGAACGACCAAGTCTAAATTCAGGACAGATTGAATGCTGTCCGCGCCATCTCGGCGATATGCCTTCCTATCAGCAGGGAAGCCGTGGCTGCAGGAGAGGGAACGTTCCAGACGTGCAGCATCTTCTCCGTTTGAACAAATTGAAAATCGTCGACCAAGGATCCATCGGGACGGATGGCTTGCGCGCGAACCCCGGAGCCATCGGACACCAGGTCCGAGCCCACGATCTCCGGGACCAGTTTTTGCAGTGACCGTACAAACGCCGGTTTGCTCAGCGAGCGATAGTACTCGTGGAATCCGTCACGCCAATACTTCTTCGCCATACGCCAGAAGCCGGGGTAGGTCATGGTTTCAGCAAAGTCACGCAAATTGAAGTCGGTCCGTTTATAGCCCTCCCGTTTCATCGCCAGAACGGCGTTTGGCCCGGCATCGACTCCGCCCTGGACGCGGCGGGTGAAATGCACCCCCAGAAACGGGAATTTGGGATCGGGCACCGGATAGATTAGGGTGCGAACAAGATGAGTTCGCTCCGGAACCAGGTCATAATATTCGCCGCGAAAGGGAACGATCTTGACTTCCGGCTTTTGACCGGCCATTCGGCTAACGCGATCGCTATGCAACCCGGCGCAATTGATTGCGTTTTTCACGGTGAATGCCTCGCGCGTTGTTTCAACTATCAATTCACCATTGCCTCGTACGACTCTCTTCACCTCGGTTCCAGTATGGATATCTCCGCCCTGGACTGCGACGATCTCCGCGTATTTCCGGCTGACGGCGGCGTAGTCGGTGATTCCCGTGCTCGGTACCAGCAGTCCGAGTACGCCGCTGCAGTGGGGCTCGACTTCGTGCAACTCTTCGGGCTTTAACAAACGCAATCCGGTAAGGCGGTTGGCAGTGCCGCGCTCCAACAACTTCTTGAGTCCAGGAACCTCCCGTTCGCAAGTTGCCACGATGACTTTGCCGCAGACTTCGTGCTTTAAGCTGTGCTCGCGACAGAATTCCACCATCGCGGCCGCTCCTTCCACGCAAAGCTTTGCTTTTAGCGAACCGGGCTTGTAATACACTCCGGAGTGAATGACACCGCTGTTATGTCCGCTCTGGTGACGTGCGACGTCTCCCTCCTTTTCCAGCAGCAGCAGTCTCTGGCGCGGGAAGAGACGGGTGCAATGCATTGCGGTTGAAAGACCGACAATGCCTCCGCCGATAATCACGGTGTCGAAACTCTGCTCAGGCATAATGATGCGAGGGCATAACACGAAATGCCACCTTCTTCTTTATACATTGTCATTGGGAACGGAAGAAAGTAACCGTCGTTTCCGGTGCCTGTGAGAACCAGATGTCTTTCGACGATCCTATCGACGATTCCCAACCGAATGATGACACGGACACTTTGCCGGCTGATGGGAATCAAAGCTCATTCCCCAGAGGGTACGAGGCCGAGGCCTCAGACCCTGCTCTCACAGAAGACGGGGCTCTGGCACTACTGAAAAGTCCTGATCTGTCGGCACGTGCGCTGGATCAACTTAGCAAGAACGGCCACTTGATGAAGAGTCGAAAGGTGAGGCTGGCGTTGGTCGAACACTTCAAAACGCCCCGCCACATTTCCTTTTCCACAATCCGGCACCTGTTCACTTTCGATCTCATGCACGTTGCGTTGATGCCCGCCGTACCCGCAGACATAAAACTGGCCGCCGAAGAAGGCCTGATCAACCGGCTGGAAAGACTGGCACAGGGCGAACGGCTTACTCTTGCGCGTCGAGCATCAGGACGGGTTGCCGCGGAATTGCTATTGGACTCTGAGCCCAGAGTCATCCAGGCTGCGCTTGAAAATTCCCGTCTGACCGAGTCGCTTGTCGTCAAGGCACTGATGCGTGATGACGCGCCTGCGCAATTGGTAGGAGCGGTTTGCCACAATTCCAAATGGTCGGTACGCCACGATGTCCGAGTTGCTTTACTACATCGAGAGCAGACACCATTAGACCTGGCCCTGCAAATCGCGAGGTCCCTCTCATCTGAATTGTTGCAAGAAGTGTTGAAAGGATCGCATCTGTCAGAAGATTCGAAAAAAGAGTTGTTGGATATGAACGGGAAAGGCGATGATCGCTCCGGAGGATGATTCTGCACCAGGGGACGACATAAAACGGAAATGGAACGGTTGGGCAATGAATGCGCTTGCAGTTATGGCGATCGTTTGCAGGAGGAAACCAACTCCTCGAGTTTCATTGACTTGACCTAATTCCCAGCCTAACATTGCGCGACTCCATGATCGGCCAAACGATCTCGCATTACCGGGTCGTCGAGAAGCTCGGCGGTGGCGGGATGGGCGTCGTTTACAAAGCCGAGGACACTCGCCTGGATCGCTTCGTCGCTCTCAAGTTCCTGCCAGAAGACTTAGCCCAGGATCGCCAAGCGTTGGAACGATTTCGGCGAGAAGCCAAAGCTGCCTCGGCACTAAACCATCCCGGCATCTGCACTGTTTACGACATCGGCGAGGAGGATGGTAAGGCTTTTATCGCCATGGAGTTTCTGGACGGCGAAAACCTGACACGTCATATTGCCGGCCGTCCTCTGGAAACCGAAGTTCTCTTACAGTTATCGATTGAGATTGCGGATGCATTGGATGCTGCTCATGCCGCCGGCATCGTTCACCGCGACATCAAGCCAGCGAACATTTTCATCACGAAACGAGGTCGCGCCAAAATCCTCGATTTCGGTTTGGCCAAAGTGATGCCTGCTCTCAGCCACCCGGGTGACGGCGGCGCGATGGAACAACCGACGGTGACCCTGGAAGAGCACCTTACCAGTCCCGGAACAACGATTGGCACCATCGCCTACATGTCGCCAGAGCAGGTGCGTGCCAAAGAGTTGGACGCACGCACCGACTTGTTTTCCTTCGGTGCAGTGCTCTACGAGATGGCAACCGGGACGCTGGCGTTTCGGGGCGAAAGCTCGGGAGTTATTTTCAAGGCCATTCTGGACGGGAGTCCCACATCTGCGGTGCGGCTGAATCCCGACATATCAGCCCAGCTAGAGGCCATCATCAACAAGGCTCTAGAAAAAGACCGCAATCTTCGATACCAGCACGCTGCCGATATGCGAACCGATTTGCAGCGGCTGAAGCGAGATTCGGAAACAAAGAAAGTCGTGCCAGCATCTCCCCACGTATGGCCAAGAACACATTTAGTGTTACTAGCGCTGGCGACCGTCGTAATTCTCCTGGTCCTGGCGTTGTTCGCGGCAAACGTAGGTGGTTGGAGAGAGCGGCTACTCGCTACCTCCCCTACCATTCGGTCAATCGCGGTGTTGCCCTTGGAAAATCTTTCCCGCGACCCTGAACAGCAGTATTTCGCGGACGGCATGACGGAAGAACTGACCACCGACCTTTCAAAGATCAGTGCATTGCGAGTGATATCCCGCACTTCGGCCATGCACTACAAAGGTACAAATCAGACGCTGCCGGAAATTGCTCGAGAACTCAATGTGGATGGAGTAGTCGAAGGCTCGGTCATGCGCTCCGGGAACCGGGTACGGATTACCGCTGAGTTGATCCATGCGAAGACGGATCAGCACCTCTGGGCTGAGACCTATGAGCGCGATCTTAGTGACGTGTTGAGGTTGCAGAGCGAAGTAGCACAGACCATCGCGCAACAGGTTCGCGTGCAGCTGACTGCTCAACAGAAGGCCCAACTCGGTTCCGCTCCGAGAGTTGATCCTGCAGCTTATGACGCGTTCCTGCAGGGACGTTCTTACTTTCAGTGGGGTTCCAATTCGTTGGAAGGGTTCCGAAAAGCACAGCAGCTTTTCGAACAGGCCATTCAGAGGGATCCCAACCTTGCTCTCGCATATGTGGGACTCGCAGATAGTTACGTGTACATGGGTTCGCAACGTTGGGTGCCTCCACAAGAAGCTTCTGCGCCCGCCCGCGAGGCTCTCCATAGAGCACTGGAATTGGATGAAACTCTCGGCCCGGCCCACAGCTCACTGGGATGGCTGAGCTGGAGGTACGACTGGAACTGGCCCGTGGCGGAGAGAGAATTCAGATACGCGCTTGAGCTGAGCCCAAACTACGTCGCTGGTGAGGAACAGCTTACCTGGTACCTCGCCTGGAGCGGCCGGCGCGCCGAGGCACTGGCTGAGTTTGCAAGCATGGCTAAACTGGATCTCGCTTACAGCACCCACACCGTGGCCGAGTCGGGGATTTACTATCACCAGCGTGACTACCCAGCGCTGGTCGAAGCAAGCCGTAGATTCATAACCCTCAATCCCACTGCCTGGCCCGGTTATTACTTCCTTGCAGTCGGTTATGAGGGCGCAGGACAAAAGGCAGACGCCGTTTCTGAGTATCAGAAGGCGGTTGAGTTATCTCACGGCGACACGGACACTACCGCGGGACTGGCGCACGCCTACGCGGTGATGGGCAGACGAGCCGAGGTGGAGAAGATACTCCGTGAAATGTTGGAACAATCCAAAGAGAACTACGTTTCGCCCTATATGATCGCGACTATATACGCTGCACTGGGTGACAAGAACACGGCATTTGAATTTCTGGGGAAGGCGTTCCAGGAAAAATCTCCCGACATTCCTTACTTCCTCAAGGCCGACCTGCGGCTTGACACGCTCCGTTCCGACCCTCGCTTCCAAGACCTTCTGCGCCGTGTCGGCCTTCCACAATAACTGTGTTTATCAGAGTGGCTCGTTTTTCGTTTTAGCAAGGAATCGGTTGACTAGGAAGTAGTCCGGCCCTTGAGCTGTATCAGTAAAATTTGGTAGCGAGGCAACTTCAGTGAATCAAAATCGAGGTGAGTCGGCTTTGTTGCAATTCGCGGTTTTACCGTCTAGCCGGTGCGGTTGCTACGGCTACCTGTTCAGCGGGACGCGTGTGTAGCAAATCGACCAGGGCCTGATATAGGCGGGTACGCGTAGCATGGCGCTCGCCCGCCCGCGTGATATAGCGGACGTGCACTTCGATACCTGAGGTCGTAGGTCGCAAACTGATCTCGGGCGCCGCCGATACTGGCTGTGCGCGATAGCGGGTGGCGGCTTTCTGCCACTCCTGCTCGGCCGCATGTACGTTGTCCTCAGTCTGCTTCGCCACCATTTTCTGAATCGCATCGATTACGGGGTAGGGATTCTGGCTAGCTGGGACCATGATTTCAACTTCATCCCACAGCCATTGGCCGGTGGTGGAGAAGTTAAAGAAATGGCCTTCGATTGCGAAACTGTTTACGAATGCGACTTTACGTCCAGTGGGATGTCCGGTGTCGGTCCAGTTGCCGGTTTCGAGCAGCACGGTGCGCAGCAGGCTGATCTCAACAACCTCTCCCACTACTCCGTCGATCTCCACCCAATCGCCTACTCGCAGTCCGTTGCGGCCCATCAGCAGGAACCAGCCGACAAATCCCATCACGAAATCTTTCAGCGCGACTGTCAATCCTGCACCGGCGAGACCGAGAATCGTCGAGATCTGATTGGGGACGCCGAACAAGATGATGAAAATCAACAGCGCGCCCAAGGCCTGAACCGCAAAACGGATGACTCCGCGAAGCGTATGCAACCGTGTTCGTTCCACGGCGAGTCCGACGAAGAAATGATCGACCAGGCGATTGCCAAGATACACGGCAAACAGCACCAGCAACATCAACGTTGCCGCCTGCATCATGTCGTGCAGCACCGCCTGCTGCCGGACTTTGACCAGGTCGATCCAGCTTCCGTAAGCAGATACCAAATCATCCTGGTCCTGAATGCGCTTGTCGAAATCCGATAAATCCTTTTGATCGACGGAAATGTGGTGCAAGGAAGAGATAGCGTTTGTAGTGTTGTTTGTTGAACTGGCGCCGTCCGCGGTTGTCGCATCTACTTGATTTTTCGCTTGCTGGGCGATCGCCTGCTTTGTTGGAGCTTCTGCGCTGACCTGTTTCTGGAGGGCCTCATGAGCCTGTTTGAGATTTGCGCTCGCTTGTTTGGCCTGGTCCAGCGCCTGCTGTAACTGTCGAGCCTTGTTTCGCAGTCCATTCCAGGTGGCGAGCTGAGCATAGCCCGCCAGATCAGCCGTCCCGGGATTAGGGTTGGTGTAACTCGCCGTCTGCGGATGACTGGTCTCAAACTCATGCTGAGCCGCCTCGTGACGCGCAAATTGGCGCTGAATGCGGCTGAGTCGGTCTGCTCCAGAACGAATCAAATCTTCTTTGGCATCTTCCAATTCGTCCTGATCCAACTCCAGCTGTGCCTTGCCCAAGTCAATCTGCTGCTGCAGACTGTCTTTACGTTCTTCTTTCGAGACGGCAAGCTGTTTCTGTAATAGATCGATCCGGTCCTGATCCTCCTTCACGGCTGCCTGAGTTCGATTGGCCTGGGCGTAAAGTTCTTTGGTCTGCGGCGTCGGAGGCGCGGGATGCTCGGTGGCCTCGCGCATTTCGTAACTGAAAGCCACATCTACTTCGTGATCGGCCAACTTCAGCACTTGCCGTGACTGGCGCTGTTCATCCCAGTCAGAAGCCAACGCAGACATCGCGCGAGCGGTCTTGAGCGGTTGCTCATCCACAATAGGAGGCTTGCGTCCAGGCGAATTGACTGAACTGGACTGCGCCGACTCGCGAGTCAAAATCAGGCCCATGCCCGCAATCAACACCAGGGCGAAAAGCCCTAGCGTGACTACCCATTGATGTGCTCTCATCCACATAGCGATATTGAAAAAAGCCAAACTCGACTGCGCCGATTATAACGGCGAACGGTGCTTAGTGCTGACTCGCTAGTTCATGACATGAGTCGGGCGTACTGTCGTAACTGCCTTTGTTTACAGCCGCCGACTAAAATCCCCGGGTGGGCGAATACTTGAAAAGCTTGTTCGAGCAGGATTGGCAGCCAGTCTCGCGTTACGCGGTCGGGGCGTGGCTTTGCTTTTATGCCACCTTTCTGGTGTACGCCTTTGCCATGCATGGCGCGTTTCTCTTCATAGATCTCGCCAACCTCGTAGTCCACGAAGGCGGACACTTGCTGTTCGGGTGGTTCGGCCCAACGCTTGGCCTGTGGGGAGGGACGATCCTCCAGTGGTTAGTGCCGTTGCTTCTGGCTGTGTATTTCTTCAGTCAAAGACAGACTGCGGCATTTTCGTTCTCTACGTTCTTCTTTTTCGAAAACTGGCTATATACCGCAACCTATATGGCAGACGCCCGTGCGATGGTTCTGCCGTTAGTCACGGCGGGCGACTCCGATTTCATCGAGCATGACTGGCATACCATTTTCTTCAGCCTGGGAGTCTTGCAGTACGACACGACAATTGCCGGAGCTATACGTCTCCTCGGCTGGTGCGGAATGCTGGCGACAGTGGCCTGGTTCGTGCGGAGAGGTTTG
>Ga0207693_10003834_pt1 | contig 12803 bp, 10 predicted proteins | sample LARL81metaG_FD_184347 | JGI IMG/M metagenome (GOLD analysis project Ga0207693, IMG submission 184347) | Corn, switchgrass and miscanthus rhizosphere microbial communities from Kellogg Biological Station, Michigan, USA - LAR L8-1 metaG... | ecosystem: Host-associated > Plants > Roots >...
CGCAATCCTGCTCGCATTCGTTGTGCTCGCGGCTTGCTACATCCCGGCGCGCCGCGCAATGCGCGTGGATCCTATGGTTGCCTTGAGATACCAGTAGTCTTTCGCACAAGTGACTCGTAACCCTGCCTTAGAACAGGCGGCATAAACGAGTAAGAATTTCTGAAGCCCTTCGCCGAACGCATGTAGACGCGGACTCCGAAAGTCTGATCTGTGGACATTACGGGCGATCCTTCCCGAGCGACAGGCTAATTCTGGCCCGTGTGCGCCGTTTGTTCGCCGAAACAGCACTAGGGCTTCTGATTGATCATCAAATGCGCCCACGGTGTGTTTGCGTACATGATCCACGTACCCGTCTGCTTCGGTTCGGTGCCAAAGCCGGAGGTCTTGGGATCGAAGGGCCACATGATCATCCAGTGCGGCGGCTCTTTGATTGGGTTGCCCGAAGTCGCGTTGGGATCGCTGGCGCTCCAGTCGGTAGCGCCCGACAGCATGTAGACGATGCCAGGCTCGGTATTGGTGGGCTTCGGTTTGAGCGCGAGAAAGTCGCGCTGCCAGCGCAGAGCCGCCGCATTCATGCATTGCGCATCATCGCCCACTGCGCCCGGATGTCCCGGAAAGCACGTGAAACCGTTGCTACCTTCGCGCAGCACGCTCTCAGTGCCGTGTTCGTCCTGATCGACGATGCGTGCGTCCTTGGCGATCTCCGGGGGCCCGGCGGCCATCGCCCGCGCGATCTTGGCTTCGTTGGTGTCGTTGGCCCCTTTGCTCTGAGAGTAGGCAATGCCGCACATCATCACGCCGATAAGTAATGAACCTGAAATTCGAGTTCGAACCATCAAGGCCTCCCAGCGAAATCATTGGCGAGCGTCCGCGCCGACAGAATCTCACATTTTTGGCAACCCACGAAACCGGCGAATGCGGTGAGGCCAGATCAGTTACCGTGGACAACTGTTATGTTTCTCGATCGCATCGTAAATGCGGCATTGCTGACAATGCCAGGCCATCATGACCCCGTTGGATTGCTCTCGCTGGCGTTCGACTTCCCTGTTCCTAAGCGGCTTGTTGCTTCTTCTGGGCTCGTTCGGGTGCGGCGCTTCTTCGACAGTTTCACCCCGGCCAACTCCGTCGCCAACTCCCATCGGCGGGGTCCCACAGTTTGGACATGTAGTACTGGTCGTAGAAGAAAACAGCAGCTACTCGCAGGTCATCGGCAATTCCGACATGCCCTATCTGAACAGCCTCGCCACTCAGTATGGACTGGCAACCCAATATTTCGCGAATACGCACCCGTCGATCGGAAACTACTTCATGCTCACAACGGGACAGATCATCACCAGCGATGATTCGTTTACGGGCACGGTGAACGCCGACAACATCGTTCACGAGTTGCTGGCGGCGGGCAAGACCTGGAAATCGTATGCCGAGAGTCGAGGCGATCCCCTTCTCTATGTGAGGCGGCACGATCCCCTTTCGTATTTCTCGGACGTGGTCAATAGCGCCACCCAGATGCAGAACCTGACTTCGTTTTCGCAATTTAAGTCAGACCTGGCGAATAATACGCTGCCGAATTTTTCGTTCATCGTACCGAATCTTTTAGACGACGCCCACGACGGCCCTTTGTCGGTGGCGGATCTATGGCTCCAGGCAAATATCGGACCGCTGATCTCGAATGCGACATTTCAGAAAGACGGGCTGCTGATTATCGTGTTCGATGAGGCAGCGGGTAGCGACTCGACCCACGGCGGAGGCCATGTGGCCGCAGTCATCATTAGTCCGAAAGCAAAGCAGACTTTCCAATCCAGTACGCTCTACCAGCACCAGAGCACATTGCGATTAATGCTGGAGGGTTTGGGAATCACAACACTGCCAGGCTCCTCGAGTAGTGCTCCTGATATGGGAGAGTTCTTTTGAACGGGCGGCCAACAATTGTGTGAAGCCTCTGGCTTGATGTCTCGACTTCCACGAACCTTCAAACGCCGAAGCGACGTTCACTTGCTCGGGAAATTGGGGATCGTCCAGGCATTCGCGTTGGCTGTGATCGGGCCGAAGGCCAGATAGCGCCCATCGGGCGATGGCATGATCGAGAAGATGTCCCAACTGGGCTGCTTGAAGAGTGGGCTCGGTTTGCCGCCGGGACTCATGTTCACGATCGACGTCCCACGCGAGGAGTAGCTGGCGAAGAAGAGGCTCTTCCCATCGGCAGCCCAGCCAACGGCAGCGAGTTGCGTCCAGGGCATCGCTGACAGTTTCGTCGTTGCTTTGTCGACGAGCGTGATAATTTTCACGTCGCTGGCCTTGTGATCGAAGGTTGCAATCGCGACGTGGCTCCCGTCACGCGACAGATCCCACGAGGTGAAATCCGCCTCGGCCGGGACCTTCAGCAATTCACCCTTCCGTCCCGCGGCCGGATCGAACGCCGTGAACTTGACCTGGGTTTCATCAGCTTCGGCCAGAACGCAAGTATTGCCGTGCGAGGGACAGCGGAAGCTCGGAAAGCCCCCCGTGCTGAACGTCGGGTCGCCTCCCATCAGAATTGTGGGAGTGCCCGTCACATCCATGACCGGCTCGGACGGTCCCCCGGTCAGCGGCGCGCGCATCAGCTTCGGAGGAGCAATGGCGGATCCCTCCAGCACCCTTTGCCCTTGCAGGTAGAGAACCCATTTGCCGTCGGGGCTGAGTTGAGGCGCCCACTTCTCTTCCGTTCCGGTCACGAGCGGTTGCGCGTTGCGCTCTCCGGTGCCCTGCTTATAGATGTCGAAGTGTCCGTTGCGATCGGAATAGAGAAATACCGTCTTGCTGTCGGCGGACCAGCCGCCCGGCCAGTCCACACGATCGTCAAGGGTCAAGCGCTGCGGAGTTTTTAATTCCTTCCCGCCGCCCGCAAGTTCGCCCAGATAGACGTCGCTCTGCTGATGTCCATTAAAGAAGACCAGCCGCTTCCCGTCGGCGGTTAATTGCGGATTGCCAAAATAGAATCCGGTCCAGTCCGTCAGGCGGCGCGGCTTTCCTTGCGGCTTTCCGCTTTTGTCGTCAAAGCGCAGTTCCCACAGATTTGCGTCGTACTGGTTTGGGGGCGCTTCCCGCACAGCGTAGACCAGCCTTCCGGGCTGCGCGAACAGAAAGTCGGTGAGCCGCGGATTGGATACCAGCACTGCCGGATCGCCACCCTTCAGGTCACGGCTTTCCAGTTCAAGGTGAGCCAGGCCATCGGTTGCGCGGTATTTGATGTAAGCAATGCGTTGCCCCTTATCGAACCAGCTAGGCGCGAACAAGTGAAAACCGGCCTCTGGCTTGATGAAGAGGCGCGCCTGCCCGCCATCCGCTCCCATGATCCAGATGTCGCGTGTGATGGCATCGCGGAATACGATTTGTGTTCCGTCGGGCGAGAGTGAAGCATCGTAAGCGTCATCGCGCAACTTCTTCAGCGTTGCGCCAATCACCGAAATTACCCAGATGCCCTGCTTCTCCTGCGCAACCGGGCCCCCCACCAGCAGCTTGGTCCCATCCTGGGACCATTCGATGCGTGCTCACCTGAAACAGAATTCGTCGGGAATGGGCAGCGACTGCGTCTCTCCACTTGACATCAGCCGCAGGTGCAAGCCTTCCAGATCGGCATAGAGAAGATATTTTCCGTCGGGAGAGATGGAACTCACCGCGACCGGATCGTCGGAAGAGTTGGCGGTCAGTTGCTGCGGCTTGAGTTCGGCCTGCGAGTAAGGCTGCGTTCTCTGGAACCATCCAGCCATGTAGCCAATCGCGAGCACGCCGGCAATCGCGACCACCGCGACGATCGCAGCCCACCTCATCCAACTGCGCGACGCCACTGGCGGAGCAGCAACCGCCGCCACGGCACTGCCCGAGACTGCTGCAACCTTGGCCGACTGCGTGTCGCGCTTGAGTCTCTGCAAGTCGGCGCGCAAGTCCGAAGCGGTCTGGTACCGCAGGGTTCGATCCTTCTCCAGGCACTTGTTGATGACGCCTTCAAGTTGGGCCGGCAGTTCCGGATTAATGCGCACCGGCGCCGTCGGCGGTTTGTTCAGGATGGCATCGAAGATGATCGCCGAGGTGTTCCCCGTGAAGGGCTGCTTGCCGGTAGCCATCTCGTACAGGACAGCTCCAAACGAGAAGAGGTCGGTGCGCGCATCGAGTTCCTCGCCGCGCGCCTGCTCCGGCGACATATAAGAGACTGTGCCTACGGTGCTGCCCGGACTCGTCAAATGATCTTGATCGACCGCGACGGTTGGCATGGATCCGGCCGCGGTCTCCGGAGCCGGCGTTGGAACGCCCGCCAGCTTTGCTAATCCGAAATCGAGAACCTTGGCCTGCCCGCGCTTGGTCAGAAAGAGATTTGCCGGTTTCAGATCGCGGTGCACGATGCCGGCCGCATGTGCGACCTCGAGCGCATCGGCGACCTGAACTCCGATCTCGAGCACCTGCTCGAGCCCGATCGGTCTTCCCTCGATGCGGTGCTTCAGGGTTGTGCCTTCGAGGCACTCCATCACAATAAAGAGGCGGTTCTCATGCTCGCCGATATCGTAGATGGTGCAAATGTTGGGATGATTCAGCGCTGAGGCGGCCCGCGCTTCGCGCTGAAAACGCTCGCGGGCTTGAGGATCCTGAGCCAGTTCTTCAGGAAGGAATTTGAGCGCCACCCGGCGGCCAAGCCGCTGGTCTTCGGCTTGGTAAACCACGCCCATCCCGCCACCACCCAGCTTTTCCGTGATGCGGTAATGAGAAATGGTGAGCCCAATCATGTGGCGGCCATGTTAGGGCTTGGGGAGGTGCAAGTCAATTTTGCAGACGAGCAGGCCGGTGTCGGGGTGGGGACTCGAACGCAAAGCTGCGCAGAAGCTTAGTTTGCCGACTTCTATCTCGCTCTCCTCAGTGAGGCCAGTCACATCGTCCAGCAAAATTGCGTCATATAATGCCCCTCTAGATTTCGCGCCACGGAGTCTGAACATGTCTTATCCCCGGAAGCTGCGCCTTGCCCTGCGCTTGCAGCCGTTTTTGATTCTTCTGATTGCTTCGCAATGGCTGGTGGCTGCTTCTTTGCCGCAATATCTGTTCAATCGCGCCGACTTTCCCACCGGCAATTTCCCCAGTGGTGTTGCAGTCGGCGATTTCAACAACGACGGCCGTACCGACGTCACAGTTTCAAACCGGCTGGACAATACAGTCTCAATCTTTCTTGGCCAGCAGGACGGCACCCTGGGACTGAAGACCGATTTCCCAGTAGCAACGGATCCTTGGGGTCTAGCGACTGCAGACTTCAATCATGACGGTAAACTCGATATCGCCGTGACGGGCAGCTGTGGTCCGAACTGCGGCGCCGTCTCCATTCTTCTCGGTAATGGCGATGGGACCTTCGCAGCGCACGTGGAATACACCACCGGCATCGGTTCCATCACGCTGGCTGCAGCCGATTTAAACGGCGACGGTTTTTCGGATTTGGCCGTCGTAGACGACTGCGGTACGACCTGCGGATTTGTTTCGATTCTGTTGGGCAAGGGAGACGGAACATTCCGTGCAAAGACCGACTATCCCGTGGGCGACAGTCCATACGGCATTGTCCTCGAAGATTTCAACCTCGACGGGAAGCTGGACTTGGCGGTCGCTAATTCGTCCAATACGATTTCGATTCTCTTAGGTAAAGGAGACGGGACGTTTCAAGCGAGCCAAAACACCACCTCAAACAATGCTCCAGCCGCTGTGGCGGCCGGCGATTTCGACGGCGATACAATTCCGGATCTCGTCGTATCCCACACGGGGCCACCTTGGGCTCTAACATTCATAAAGGGGAACGGAAACGGAACGTTCCAGCCCGAACAGCCGTTTGGGACTTCTTTCGAAACCTACGATACAAACAATCTCACGGCTGTCGACATTAACCGGGATGGCAAACTCGATGTAGTGCTCACTGCCGTCACCAAGGGTGGTGTGATCGTATTCCTCGGAAACGGAGATGGCACATTCCAGCCTCAGGACATTTACGCGACGAAAGCTTACCCGTTCGCGTTTGCGGTGCAAGACATAAATGGGGACGGACATCTCGACTGCGTCGTCGCCGATCAGGAAAACAACGATCTCACCATCCTGCTGGGCAACGGAGATGGAACCTTTAGTCCGAAGAAGAGTCTTCCTCCAGGTCCGGTCTTGATTCAGCAGACATCAGCGATCGCTGCAGCCGTAGCTGACTTCAATGGTGACGGCATTCCCGACCTTGCAGTTTCGGAAGGCGATTTTAGCTATCTGAATGGAGGTATCTCGGTTCTCCTGGGCAAGGGAAAGGGATTATTTCAGCCGCCGGTGTACACGAATTCGAATGGAGCATTGGGTGCCATCGCGACGGCCGACTTTAATAAGGATGGGCATCTGGATGTCGCCGTCCCCAATCGAAATGGCGCCGCCCTGTTACTCGGAAACGGCAACGGCTCTTTTGGTGCTTTCCTGCAGGTGGTGATGACTCAAGCTATCCCTGCGCGCTCTGTGCTGGCCGGTGATTTCAATAATGACGGTAATCAGGATTTGGTGGTAGTCGCGAACGGCTTTGTCGTAAGCCCGCCGATCTTCGTTTTGCTCGGCAACGGAGACGGCACCTTCCAGTCGGCCAAGCAATTCTGGAATTCGATTAGCATTCCACAGGAGCTTGCTGCGGCCGACTTCAATCACGATGGGAAGCTGGACCTCGTGGTGAATCTGAATCCAAACGGTATCGCGGTAATGTTGGGGAATGGTGATGGCACTTTTCAGGGGCCAGTCCCCTACGCCACCGACCAACTACCCACTGGCTTGACCGTAGCCGATGTGAACGGCGATGCAGTTCCGGATATTGTCGCGACCGGTGATCAGATCAATGTGTTTATCGGCAAGGGAGATGGCACGTTTGCCAGCGAAGTCAATTACAACGGTGGTAATTTTCCTCAGCACGTCATCGTGGCAGACGTCAACGGTGATGGGAAAGTCGATATCGTGGCCTCGGCGGAAGGCACTGCCGCCACAGGCGCGATCGAGATTCTTCTCGGCAATGGCGATGGAACGTTCCGGTTTCCCGTAGAGATTGCGGGCGCTAGCTTCGGCCGGATTGCGACCGGAGACCTCAATCAAGACGGAGTTGCCGACGTCTTCACCTCCGGACTTCCGGGCGGCATTTTTCTGAGCGGCCCGCTTGCTACCCTGAGTCCGTCTTACCTGAACTTTGGTGCGGTTGGATTCTCCAGCACCAGCCCCCCGCAGAGCCTGATCCTCACCAATAGTGGTAATGGTCCACTGGACTTGTCGGAGATTTCCACTGCAGCTCCGTTTTCCGCAACTGATGCCTGCGGCAACACGGTCACGTTGTCATCTTCCTGTACGATCAACGTCACGCTCACAGCCAATTCGGTAGGCAATTTTTCGGGTCAGGTCAGCATCGTCGATAGCGCTCCTCAGGGCCAGCAGTTGATACCTCTTTCCGGCACGGGCGTGGTCGATTTCTCTATCGCGCCCGCCTCCCCTTCATTAACGATGCAGTCCGGAGGGCAAGCAACGGATGTTATGACCTTGGCAGGCATCGGCGGCTCCTTCGCAAATGCTGTTCAACTCAACTGCGTCGTGTCGGGCCCAAATCCCCTTCCCACTTGTTCGATGTCCAACTCGTCCGTGACACCCGGGGCGAATTCCGTTACCTCCACCCTTACGGTTACAGCTCCGACCGCAAGGGCAGCGCAGTCCCAGGTTGAAACGCAGCGATTCGCCGTGCGGTTGCTGGCCGCCGCTGTCCCCTTGATCTTTGGAATGTGCTTCGTCGGGCGACCACGAGCGAAACTTCGGATGCATGCCGTCCTCTTTGCTCTTTTCCTCTCGGTCGTGATGGTGAGCTCGTGCGGTGGAGGCAACACTGGGAGCACCGGGCCGCCTGGGCCTCTGACCTACACGGTTACAGTCACCGCCACATCAGGGACAATCAACCACACCGCCCAAGTGAGAGTGACCCTCAACTAGCAGCGACGGAACGAGCACCGCCGAACGCTGTCGATCCAACGAGAGCCCGATACTGAAGATTGTTGCAAACGCGCTGTTTTGCAGGTCCTCGAATTTGTAATTGCCGCCGCGCCGCCTTCCAGCATCCAAGGCTCGAATCGCCGAGGAGGAACGCCATGGATAGGGCCGCAGTGGAGCAGTTGCTCGATGAAATGCTTTCGTCGCTCGAGGACCTTGAGACCAAAGCCACGGCTACCCTGCAGTTCCTGAAAGACAAGGGGCATGCCACCGACGAAGATCTCGCTCCCTATCTCGAGAAGGCAGGAAACGCCAGCAACGTTCGCTGGCGCGCGGCCCGCCTCCGCATGATGAGCCTGCTCTCCTCTGCGCTGAAGGCCGTTGAGGAGCCGAAAGAGAAAACGAAACCTAGGAGCGAGGCCGCGGAAACGAAGGCAACCTCTGAGCCCGCGAGCGCTCCACCGGCTGCCAAGCCGGAAAACGCTCCTAAAGAGATCCCAGCCGAGCTGGCACAAGCGACGAAAGCCAAACCATCCGGGGAACAGCCGGCCGATGCCGGCAAAAAGCCCAAGCCCGCTTCACCTGAGCACAAGAACACTGAGCAGCCCGCAGCCGAAGCGAAAGCTGCGCTCCATGAGTCGCAGCCAGATGAAGGTCAAAACAAAAGCACGCTGCCTTCGGAGAACTCGGACCAACACCGCAAGACCGAACACTCGGCCCCAAGCAAACCCAAAGAAGACGCTGCTTAGAGAAGAAGCGATGGTGCCCCACGTTAGCGCGTTCTGTGCGCCAACATGGGCCTGCGCAGGGTCATCGCTCCGGCGCAGCGTCCCGCTATGCCAGCATAATCCCGATCCGTTTAAGCAAGCTTTGAAACTGTGGATGCCCGCGCAGCGCATCAAAAGCCGGTTCCACGTTCAGGTATCCAAGCCAGATCGATCTCTCCGCAAGCGCCCGTTTGAGCCATGTGAATGTCTCTTCCTCGTGTTCGAGCCCCGCATAGACCAGCGCAAAATCATATGCCGAGACATACCCTCGCTTCGCAATCGCTTGCAACCGCTTGAGCAACCCGCGAGCTTTCCCGCCTTCACCCGCCCGCGCCTGCCCATGGGCCAACCGCGCCAGGGTAAATGCGCTATCGCCAGTCAGCCGCGCAGCCGTCTGAAACGCGGCCAGTGCGGGCTTGAAGATTCCTTTCTGCAGATACGCCTGCCCAAGCAATGTGTGAGTGAAGAAAAACGTTGGATCCATCTCTAGCGCAGCCCGGTAGTTTTCGATGGCCTGATCGTATTCCCGCACAAAGTACTGCACCCGGCCAACGTCGGTGCGGTATACGGGCGACAGCGGATCCAGTTCGAGCGCCTTCATCTTTTCGTTCAGCGCTTCCCGATGATGCCCCAACATGCCGAACATCGTTCCGCGCCAGTGGTAGGCGTCCACGCATCCGGGATTCAACTCGATTGCCCGTTGAAAATGCTGCTCGGCTCCGGCCCAGTCCCACTCATAGTCGCGCTTCACGACGCCGATTGCGGCATGCGCCTCACCCAGGGACGGATCCAGCACGAGCGCTTTCCGCGCCGTCTTTTCCGATTTCGAATAGGCCTCCTTCGGCGCCAGCCCGTTGTAGTACGCCAGGATGTTGTAGCAATCGGCAATGCCGACATACCCTTCCGCCCACTTCGGATCGATTTCAACCGCGCTCTGAAAATACGTCAGCGCCTTCTTGACACTCTCCTCGGTACGCTGGTTCCGCTGGAAGCGCGCCTTCAGTAGAAGATCATGCGCTTGCGGATTGACGGGACGTGTTTCCAGCCGCGCCCGCTCCTCCGGCGTGAGTATGATGCGGACCTGGTTGGCAACTTCACGCGCAATGTCCGATTGCACGGCAAGTATGTCGCGCAGATCTCGCTCGTAGCTTTCCGCCCACAGATGCTGATCGCTATGCGCATGGATCAATTGCGCCGTAATGCGGACCCGCTCGCCAGAGCGCAACACGGAACCTTCGAGCACCGCATCGACATTCAATTCGCGCGCTATACGTGGAAGTGATTTCTGAGCCGATTTGTAGGCCATCACCGACGTGCGCGAGATGACGCGCAGCTTGCCGAACTTGGCGAGGCTGGTGATGAGCGCCTCGGTCATGCCATCGGCGAAGTAGCTTTGTGCCGGATCGCCGGAAAGATCGGCCAGCGGCAAAACGGCCAGCGCACGAATTTCGGACGCGCGCGACTGCGGCGCTCCACGCTTCTCGCCGTCAATCGACTCCACCTCCATGACGAACCGGTATCCGCGCCGCGGGAGCGTTTGGATAAAACGAGGCGCAGTGGCGGAGTCTCCCAGCGTGTCGCGCAGGCGAGCGATCGCGTTGTGCAGGCTGTGTTCGAAATCTACGAATGTGTCGGACGTCCAGAGCTGAGCGCGGAGTTCTTCCCGCGTGACAATGTCGCCGGAATGCCGGAGCAGAATCTCCAGTACCTGGAGCGGCTGCCCCTTGAGGGGCAAGCTGGCGCCCCGTTTGCGCAGTTCGCCGGCGCGAGTATCAAGTTCGAAAGGGCCGAAACGCAGCAGACGCGCGGCTGGATGGCCCGGCTGATCATGGTCCGCCAAAACAGCGCTCAGGCTACCACAGAATGGTTGCCGCTAATCCTGCTGAAGGCCATAATCCGAACGGTTTTCGGGGAGGGTTTGCACATGCCACCCGCGTGGAAAGTGCGCTTGCGGGCGCCAGCTCTGTTCGTTGTCTTGTCGGTCGCGATGGTATTCGCCGCGCACGAAATCGCCACGTCTGTCCCCCAGGAGGCGATTCGCGCCGAAGAACACTACGTCCTGCGCGATGGGCTTCGAATCTACCTCTGGGAAAAATACCTGCCTGGCCGGGTTGGATCTTTCGCGCAGACCGGCAAGGTCGTGCTGCTCGTCCACGGAGGCACGCGATCCGGACGCTCGCTCTATGACGTTCAAATTCGCGACTATTCGCTGATGGATTTTCTCGCTCAGCATGACTACGACGTGTGGGCGATTGATATACACGGTTACGGGCACTCCGATCCGGGCAACGACTGGATCGATGCCAAGTCAGCCGCGGCCGACATCGACTCCGCAGTGCAATACATCACCCGGCTCAGAAAAGTCAGCAAGCTTCACCTGCTGGGAGCTTCCGCCGGAACCCAGCGGGCAGGTTTGTTCGCAATGGAACATCCTGAAAAAGTGAACCGCCTGATCCTGCATGCACCCTTCTGGAAAGGCGGCGAAGAATTCCGCGAGCGCAATCGTCAGCGGATCGAGAACGGCGGCCAACCGCTTCCTCGCACGCGCCCCACGACTGAAGCCGATTTCCGCGATGGCTTTGTCCCAGGTCAGTTCGAGCAAGACGTCGTCGATGAGAGCGTGCGGATCGGCATGCAGAACGACCGGCAGCGCCCCAACGTCTTCGCCGAATACGCGAGGCTGCCGATTCTCGACCCCAAGCTTATCGTGGTTCCAACCCTGGTTATTTTTGGAGAAAAAGACTTCGCAGCCAACGATGCCGATCTTCTGCCGTTCTTCGAACAGTTGAGCACTCACGACAAGAGCTATGTCCAACTGCCGGATAGCGGTCACATGATGATTCTGGAGAAGGGCCACCGCCGACTCCAGCACGAGATTCTGAGTTTTCTTGATCGTCCGTAGGCTTCAGTCGTGGAGGGATTCTAAGAACGTTAGCGGCGATAGAGGAAGAAGTACATCACGGCCGCTAGGATCAGCAGCGTCAGCAGAAAACGCACGAGCGGGTTGACTTTCGTTGCCTGCGGCGTGATGGGTGCGTTGCTCAAGAGCGACGGATCAAGGTCGGTGTTTGCTGTGGTCGTCATGGACGGAGCCGCCTGCTGTGCCGAAATGTCCGTCGATTGCATGGGCTGCGTGGGCAGGAACATTGGCGATAGAGGAGAGTCTTGCCTTCCCGCTGTGCTAACAGTTGTGGAAGTCAAGACCTGTATCTCGCGTCCCGTGACTTGCGATGCGATCTGTTCTGACAGATGGGGAAAATGCTTGTCGACGAAGTCGAGCAACTCCTCGGCGTAGTGATCGAGCTTTTCCTGCGCGGCCGGATTGAATCCGGGCATCCCGGGATTGTCGGAGTGAACGGTGAATCCGCCACCAGGCTTGCGGTCGACGTGCATGGCGACGCTGACCTGTGTGCCCTGCTGCGGCAACTTGAGTCCGGGAAACGTTACGCCGAGGGCGGCCACCAGCTTGGCCTGAATCTTCTGCTGCAACTCTTCCCGAGTGGCAGCCTCGAGCGGGGGCACGTTCGGGTCCGATGCGCGGGCAATGAACCCGCCCTCGGGCTTCGGCTCGATGCGATAAACGCATTCCTGGACGAGACGTTTGATCTCCATGGAGGGAAATTGTATCCGGATTCTGAGGCCAAGACGTGGTTACGTCGGTGTGGGCAGGGGATGGTCCCCATTGGTGCCGCGAATGCCGAAAGTTCGGGCGCGCCAAGAGGCGCGACGGACAACCTGGGCATGCCCACAGCCATCCATCGCGTGTCGAGATGGCGGTTCGGCCATCCCGTGATGTGTCTTTCTGATTACGAAACGCTGACCGGCTAGCTGCGGACTGCGACTGACACGAGTTCAGGATTGCAGCGGGAATTCTGCATGGACTTGATCACGTCCTCAGCAGTGAATCTTCCCATGGTGAGCGCCAGCTTGCGGTTGGAAGTCGTCTGAATGGCGGCGCGATCGATGCGCTGCACATATTGGGGCCCGCGCACACCGCCGCGGTTCAATCTCACGACAAACTTGGTGTTTTGCATGGGTTCCTTAGTGGATCAGGCTCGG
>Ga0207693_10003836_pt1 | contig 12799 bp, 13 predicted proteins | sample LARL81metaG_FD_184347 | JGI IMG/M metagenome (GOLD analysis project Ga0207693, IMG submission 184347) | Corn, switchgrass and miscanthus rhizosphere microbial communities from Kellogg Biological Station, Michigan, USA - LAR L8-1 metaG... | ecosystem: Host-associated > Plants > Roots >...
GACTAATTGGTCCTGGATATCTCCAAACTTTTCCATATTGGTGTGGAACATTCCGCGGCGGTCTTTGAGATCGAAGCTAGCATAGTGGCCATGGAAGCCGCGGCCCTGCACAACGTCGCCGCCGCCGCCAAGAATGTTAGAGGATTGATAAAGGTTGACATAGCGCTCGACATTCGGCGGCACACTGTGGGCAAATCGCGTGGGATCGTAGGTGACCAGTAAGCTCACGGGGATACCAACGGCGTCGAGGCGTTCGGCAAATCTCACGGCGGCATCGCCGCCTAGGGAGTGGCCGATAATGGTGATCGGTTCAGGATCGCGGCGATAATCGCTGATCGCTTGATCGGCGAGCCGGCGCCACATCAGGTAGGAGTTGACATTTGCGTTCACGCCGGTGCGGTTGATGCGCTCCGTCAGCTTATCCATGCCCCGATCAGTAATCAGGCCGATGAAGCCACGGAAGGCCGGTGTCCGAGGGCCAGCGCGGCGAGGGCGCACCAGCGCGCTTCCCCGTTGCTTCCCAAAGGAAAAAATGGGGAAGCAGCGTCATCGCAACATATTGAAACAACGGCGCTGAAGCGGTAGGCGTGTCGAACTGATCGAGATACAGCACGTTAGCCAAGGCAAGGTCCGTTATGCGGCGCATTACTCGGACATCACGCCACTTCCGGGATCACGCAAAAAGAGATTCGCCGGGAAGCCGTCCAAGGGTCGCGCGTGGCAATTCAATCATCGGATAGCGGTGGCAACGCGATCAAATAATCAAGCAAGCGATTCCACGCCTTACGCTCGAACTGTTGCAAGGCACCGCGTGACATCGCCGGGAACTTGCTTTTTAGATGGCGCGCCTCATGCAGGTCGGCGAACGCCTCCACGACCACACGATCGGCTTGCACGAACCGCTGTGCGCCTTCCGGTTTTGCTCTGCGGCTCCCGTGCCCCACGCCAAACCATGCCATGGCACGCCTTCCTCTTTCCTCGATCTTGACTTCCCATCGCAGAGTTGCGGCCGCCAGTTGCCTCAGCGCTCCACCAGAGCGCCGCGACCGAACAATTGGGCGGCGAATGATGCGAGCATCTTTCGCAAATGACCGACAGGCTTGGCGAGGGCCGGGCGTAAGTCGTCGTTTGGGTCGCCGTGTCCGATGTCACGCGCCAGCCCGTCAAGGCCGATGTGCAGGCGCAACAAAACGGCGAGGTCGTCTGAATACCTGGCGTTACTCGTAGCAGGGATCGTGCCAGGGAATGTGCAAAATTCGTGCGATTTGCGATGAGCCGCGTAAAGTCGATAACACGCTCTAATTTCACCGGGAGTCATCCCGTACCCTCGTAACTCTTACCGGATAAGTCGGACCACTGCCCTTGGTTCCCTCTGCGGCGCGCGCCGGCAGCTCTCGCTGCGAAAGTGCCATTGCCGCGAGGTCGCGCGGCAGGCGGGCAATCTGCCGTCTAATCCAGAGCCGAAGGCTCTTCCTGGGCCAGAGACGGCCTTGACTGACTGTTCCAAGAACGCCCATTATATGCGCAGTTATGGCAGGGGGGACGGGAAATGGCGGTCATTCGGCACCTGAAAGCGGTGGGTCCAGCCAACGTAAAACGCACAGTTGTTTTGCCGGTGCGGAGGCCCAACGCTGCCTATCGGTCCCGCGAGCACCTGACCGAGCGCGAGGTCGAGCGGCTGATTGAGGCTGCCAGGGACAACCGCTGGGGCCATCGCGACTCCACCATGGTCCTGTTGGCCTTCAGGCATGGTCTGAGGGCCTCCGAGCTGGTCGATCTGCGCTGGGAGCAGGTGGACCTGGAAAACGCCATCCTGCACGTCCGTAGAGTCAAACAGGGCACCCCGGCTACGCATCCCCTGACTGGCCGTGAACTCCGCGCCCTGCGGCGGCTGCAGCGCGAGCAGGTGTCCAAATCGCCATTTGTGTTCGTCAGCGAGCGGGGCACGCCATTCTCAACACGCGGCTTTCAGGCGATGGTGGAGCGTGCTGCCAAGGCCGCCGGCTTCGACATGAAAATTCACCCGCACATGCTACGGCACAGCTGCGGCTTCAAGCTGGCAAATGATGGCGTCGATACCCGAACCATCCAGAGCTATCTGGGCCACAGGTCGATCCAGCATACGGTACGTTATACGGAACTAGCGCCGACCCGGTTTAAAAGCCTATTTAGGGATTGAACTGCCCATTACTGACGACGGCCGCGCCTCGCCGACGAGGATCGCGAGCGGATAGCGCCGCCGATTTTCAGCACTAAACAAGCGCATTTTTTATTGCTCGCCACGGCGGGGCTTCAATTATCTATCACACTACGTCTGGAGCAAGGGCGCCTGGCGTCGGCGCGGACGAGCAGCATGAAGCGACCGTCTATGCTGCGATGAAAGGCCCGTGGAAACGCATCGGCTCTTGATTACGACCGGCTGCGATCTTCATTAAAATCTGATCGCGCGGCTAGGCTGATCCCCGAAAACCGGAAACGCACATTCGGCTGCCGCGCATCGTCTTCCGTGCGGATGTGGAGTGCGCCGGAAATGCCAGCCAAATCTGAAGCATTAGCGAAAGCGAAAAGGGCGCTGCGTAAATTTACAGGCGCGCTTTCGTCTCCAATTCTTGTCCCAGGATCAAATGCGGAGTGGGGTCCCCTCAGTCCCAGAAGCTTAGAACGCGAGATCGCACAACAAAGGGTGGCGAAGCTCGATCTGCTGCTTGCACACTATCGAATCCGGCCGAACGACAAAGACCGATTCCTCAAACTAGCCGCGTGCCTCGCCAAAGATTTCGTCCCCGGCATGATCACTGTTGAACAGCGTTCATCCCCTTTTAAAAAGTGGTCGCACAAGGATAAAATTTGGACTTTCGATCGATACGCTGACTTTGTTCGCGATGTCGATGCGGTTCGCCACGGACAAAAAATATACGCCGCGATATGTGATCTTGTTGAACAACAGCCAAAAAAATGGGGGGAATACAAGGGCCGTGAACGATCACTGGAGACGCGCTATCACGAGGGAAACAAGATATTAGCCAACAGAGCGTCCCTTGGAATGTGGAAATACTCACCGCATTGATTTAAGGAAACCCGCACTACACGAATTTAGATTTATTTCATAGTTGATCTTCACGTAGTCGATTTCTAGCGCTCCTAGTCATCAGATTCTCGACTGAACCCGTAGCTGCCACTATCTCTGATGCGAGATCGCATGGAGGTGGTCATGCCAGTAGGCACTCCGGTTCAGGTCAGATTACCCGACGAAGAGCTAAGCGCTCTCGATAGCTACCGCCGTCAAAAGCTGAATCCACCGTCGCGCAGTCGGGCGCTGCGCGAGTTAGCAAATTTTGCTTTGGTCAGCTCTGCTCACTCGCCCAAACCAGACGCGATCGAACCTGCTCAAGAACACACCAAATGAACGCGGATTGGGACTTGACGCAGTCGAGATGCGCGAGCGGGCGCGGCGCGAATTTTTCACTCGGCGCTCTCGATAGTGCGCTTGCTGAGACTATCAATGACGCAGAAATTGCGGCAGGTGAAACAGACTGTGCCGCCAGGAACGACGAACTCGACCGGACTACAGAAATCGAGCGTCTCGCGGCGCTTGAGCCGTTTTCCTATCAGGTCGCCCGCACCGAGGCAGCCAAACGGCTTAAGGTCCGCGCCCATATTCTCGACCGTGAAGTTGAGAGGAAGCGGCGCGAATTTGGACTAGCGGCCGACGATGGGGATTCAGGTCAGGGTCGTGCGGTAAAAATAGATGATGTTCTGCCCTGGCCCGACCCCGTTGAGGGCGATCATGTTGCGGAAGCTCTCAGGGCAACGATTAGGAGATATGCTGTCCTGTCCGATGCGGCTGCCGACGCCATCGCGTTGTGGATACTTCTAAGCTGGGCTGTCGATAAATTCTCAATCGCGCCCCGGTTAGCGGTGACATCACCAACTAAGGGCTGCGGCAAAACAACCGTCCTTCGGCTCCTCAACAAACTCACGCGGCGGCCACTTAAGTCCGGTTGCATCACAACGGCCGCCCTATTCCGCGCCATTGAGCAATTAAAGCCGACGCTAATCCTCGATGAGAACGAGAAATACTTGGAGGCAGGCGGCGACCTTCACGCCATATTAAACGAGGGACATTGCCGGGGTGCCACTGTGTTGCGTGTGCTGGGGGAAAATCAGGAGCTTCGATGCTTCAACATATTTGGCCTAGTCGCATTCGCGAGGAACGGACGCATCCCTGACGATTTGGAACAGCGATCCATCGTAATCGAGATGCAGCGTCGGCTGCCGGGTGAATCATTAGCCGAGCTTAGAGATGATCGAAGCGAGCAATTCGACAACCTTGCCCGTATGTGTTGCCGATGGGCGGATGATGTCGCTGACGCTATCCGCGAACACGATCCCGACATGGGCGGACTGATTAACAGGGTCGCCGACAACTGGCGTCCCCTGTTCGCCATCGCCGACGCAATCGGTTCCGACTGGCCGGATCGCATTCGCCAGGCCTGCGCCGACCTAATGCCTTCATCCGAAAACGCTGATTCGACCGACACGATGCTCCTTGCCGACATCAAGGCCATCTTCGATGACAATGGAGCCGATCGGTTATCGTCTGAGCAAATCTGCGAAGCCCTAGTCACAATGGAGGGCCATCCCTGGGCTGAGTTCGGCAAGGCCGGTAAGCCAATTACCAAGAACAAACTTGCCTACCGCCTCAACCGGTTTGGCATCCGGTCGGCAACCAAACGGATCGGGGACCAGACGGCAAAGGGCTATTACCGACACCAATTCGAGGAGGCTTGGAGTCGGTATCTCACTGTAGACCCCCCTTCTGAACCGTCACAACGTCACAACTCTGATGAAACGGGTACTTCTTCCGCTTTTCAGAACGTCACACAAAACGTCACACAGGCAGTTGTGACGACCGAGGCTGGTGTGACGTTTCAGGAATCCGATGTGACGTTTCAAAAATGCGAGAAAGCCGCGCCAAAAGGGCATTGTGACGGTGTGACGTTTCAAAAGGGGCCTGCAGACGCCTGCGCGCATTGTCAACAGCCAGAAACGCCCGCCGACCCCCTTTTGCAGGTCGGCATAGACGGTTACTGCGTACAGTTGCACCGGGGCTGCATGGATGACTACGCACCGATGCGGAGTGAGGATGACTCGCGACTCAGTCGCGGCCGTGACCTTCGTGACATGAACGGGGCACACCTGTGATTAGGCGACCGCTGTCCGAAATGCGCCCGGCCCCCCGTCGCGGGCTGTCCCGTGACGAAGCATTAGACTTGTTACCGCTCTTCGCCGCCGATGAAGCCATTGGGGCGATGTTGCTCGGTCCCGGCCGCGAGCAAGAATGGCGGCAAATTGTGACGCTGCTTGAAGCACGCGGATTGCCGAAAATCGACCATTTGATGGGCGGGCGGTATGTTCGGGCAGTGATCGACTTCTTCGATAATCAATATGGTCTGAATCGCGGCGGCGCCTCGCCCCTAGCACCCGATGGCGTAGAGGATTTTGAGAAATGGCGTCAAAGACAAAAGCGCCACAGTTAGTGTGGGACCGAGGCGTGCCAATCTGGCGCGCGACACGCGCAGCAATTAAGGCTGGTTTCCCGACTAAGCGCGCCAACCTGAAATTCTTTGCGAATGACGAGGCTGCGCTGCTCGCGCGCTGCCACCGCCTCACGGCAGAAATGAACGAATGGCTGTCCGGTCGTCGCGGCCGCGATCCACTGTTCGACGGCACCATCGGGTCTGCGATCAAGCTATGGCAGTCCGACCCAACAAGCCCGTATCGAAAGATCGAAGCATCCTCGCGCCACCCCTATGACATCTATGCGCGCATGATCGTCGAGACGGTTGGCGCACGTCGCATCGATGCGGTCGACGGCCGCGATCTTCGCCGCTGGCATGCCGAATGGTCGGCTCCGCTCGACGAAGGCGGCAAGCCACGCATCGCCGCCGCCCGCATGGCGGTTATCGTTTTAAAGAACGGGCTCACCTTTGCCGCGAGCTGTCGCAAGCCCGGCTGCGCAGAGCTGAGAGGCATCCTCGGCAATATCCGCTTTGTCGCACCGCGCCCGCGCATGGAAGCGCCAACCGCTGCGGAAATCGTTGCGGCGAGAAAGGCTGCGCACGATCTTGGCCACGCGCCCGCTGCGCTGGCCTATGCGCTGCAATTCGAGGGTGCGATGCGGCAATGGGATGTCGTCGGCAAATGGGTGCCGCTCGCCGACAGGAAGCCGTCGTCGGTCATTGACGGCACGTTGAAATGGATCGGGCCGATGTGGTCACAGATCGATGAGAACATGATTCTGCACTACACCCCGACAAAGACGCAGTTCACCTCGGTGCTGCTGTGACGCTCGATCTGAGCGTGATGCCGATGGTCGTCGAGGAATTAGCCAAGGTGCCCGCCGAGGCCCGCCGTGGGCCGCTAATCGTGAATCCGCGCACCGGGCTGCCTTATCGCAATTGGTATTACGGCGAAGTATGGCGGTGGGTTCGCAAGCTGACCGGCATCCGCAAGGAGGTTTGGAATCGCGACATGCGCGCCGCCGGCGTCACCGAAGGGCGACAGGCGGGCGCACCGACCGACGATCTGGCGAAGCAGGCCGGTCACGCCAACAAGCGCACCACGGCGCGGGTCTATGACCGAGACCGGCTCGAAGCCGCCCGGCGAGTCGCTAAGGCCCGCATTGCCCATCGTACACAGCGAGAACGGGGTGAGTCGTAATGCGTCGCACCCATAAGCAAATTCAATGCTTTAAATCGGTTCGTTGGAAACGGACCGTTAACCTTGCATGCCGCTTAATTGCCGGGGACGCCGCTTGCGCGCATTGGAGCATCACGCTCTGGCCGGCGGCAGAGGAAGCGGCTGGGTGGGCACCGTTATCAAATTTCCGGACGATGGGCGCATCGTGCGCTTCGGCCGCGATGCCGGCGAGTCCGCAACGATCATCATCCTTCCGGTGATCCGGATCGAACGATATCCAGAATCATTCGACGGTATCGAGCCGCAGACGCAACCGCCCGATGAAAATGGCGGCCGGCGGCGCGTCAGGCGGCGTTGACGAAAATTCATTGCGCCGACGCCACGAAGACTGTCCGCGGCGGCTGAGCCATTGTCCTATTGCGACTGAATCCGGCACGTTGCGGCCGCCAGTGCCTGTCGTGCCATCGGCATCAGGCCAGGTTCGGGTGCCAAAGCGCGCAAAACGATGAGACCCATTGTGGTCGGCGATTCGATAATGAGCCGGTCTGCCGCCGTGACTTCCTCATCCTCGGGCACCTGCGCGTGCTGTGCGGCGGTCATGAGATCCAGCTCGATTGTACGCCGGCCGGCGGCGCGGTCGTTGATCGCGTAAAAGGCGACGCTCCTGCGGGTGTAGAAGGTCACCGAGGTATAAGCTTGGCTGACCGGGGCGATCAGCTTGAGCGGACCGTCACTGAGGTCGTAACGGCACACCGCCGCTGCGAAAGCCGGATCCATGAACGGCATGATCTCGGCTCCCGCTTTGGTCGCCGCGAGCGGCGCCATCGCGTTCACCGGTGTGAGCTGGGCAAGCCGGGAATAGGCATCTTGCTTCGCCGCCTGTGGCATGGCCAGCACGGTCGAGAGATGCACAATGCCGCCGAGCAGAACCGCGGCGAGAACCCATAATAGACCGCGAACCATCAGCAACCCTTTCGCTCGATAGCAGGCATCGGACCTTCCTTGGTCGTGCGGGTGGCGACCCCGATCGCGGTGTCGTAAAGCCTCCACACCAGCACGAATTGCTCGATTCCACCGGTTGGCAGCCAATTGCCGGGGCGCGCCAGCGGCCCGACCGTGATGGCGAAGCGGCCGTCGTTGTCGCGAACGACTTCCTCGCTCGTGAAACCGTGCCGATCGATCGTGTTGGCAACGAGCCGCCCTTCTGGAGTGTAGAGCGTCACCGTCCAATATCGCGCTGTCGGCGTCATGCCGCTGATGCCGAACGTGCAGCGGCCGTCAAAGGTATTGCCGACGTTGTCGGTACGCGCATAAAAGGCGATGCCGTCGCCCATCCCGGTAGGTAATTCGCCGGTTCTGGCGACCATGGCGCGGGCATAGGGATCGATATCCGCTGATCCGCTCTTCGGCCATGCTTTCCAAGCGCCGATTGTCAGCGCTCCGAACGCGACGCCACGCGTAAGCGTAAACCAGGTCGCGCCAAGTCCGAGCGCTGCTGCGATCAACAAAGTGAAGCATGAACCGAACAGAAGGCGCATGATGGCGTGCGTTTGATCGGTTGGGATCCTGAAAACTCAATCGCCGCGTGAGTTGGCGGGAGCATTTCGGTCAGCTGCCGTGGCGAAAGCGCCGGACTGGGTACCGGTCTCGTTGTTCGCACCGCCGTCGAGCGCTCCAACCGAGGTCTTTGTTGCAGCTTGCGACGACGGCATATGAATCGCGTCATCCAACATGCGCTCCACATGAAGAAGCGCCTCGGTTCCCTTGCGCGTGAGCAGTACCGCATGCGGCTGCTCGCCGCCTTGCAATGAGGCGTCGGCAATCGCCGGTGCATGTTGCGGCGCCGGCAGACCGGGAAGAGGCCGCAGCTCCACGCCTTGATGTGCATAGGCCATAATGTTGTGCCATGTCGCCGCCGGCAGCGTGCCGCCGGTCATCCGTTTGGTTGGTGAATAATCGTCATTGCCCATCCAAATGGCGCCGACGAAATTGCCCGTGTAGCCGACAAACCAGGCGTCGCGCCAATCGTTGGTGGTGCCGGTCTTGCCGCAAGTCGGTACTCCGTCGAGTTCCGCGCGCCGCCCGGTGCCATTTTGGACCACGGAGTTCATCATCTTGATCATGTCCATGGCTACTTCCGGACTGATCACCTGCTTCGGTTTCGGACCGTCGCGGTCAAAACGCCAGACCAATTGGCCGGAATCGGTGCGAACCTCGAGTGCGGCATGCGGCACGACGGAGCGGCCGAGATTAGGGAAGGTGGCGTAAGCCATCGCGTGTTCGTAAACGTAAACTTCATCGGCGCCGATCGGCAAAGAAGGCGTATCCGGCAGCGGCGCGTGAATGCCGAAATTGCGCGCGGTCTGCACGATCATAGCGCGGCCGAGCTTGGGATTGCCGTTGCCGAGCATGATCGACAATTTGACGGGAATGACATTGATCGAATGGGTGATGGCTTCCAGAAGCGTCACCGATCCGGAATAGCCGCCGGAATAATTGTGCGGACACCAATTGCCGATGCAAACCGGCGAATCGACGACGACCGAAGTCGGCTTAAAGCCGTTTGCCAAGGCAGTCGCGTAAACATAAGGCTTGAAGGAGGAACCAGGCTGGCGCAGCGCATCGGTGGCGCGATTGAACTGGCTTGTGCCGTAATCGCGGCCGCCGACCATGGTCCGGACCCCGCCGTCGAGGTCGCCAATCACGACGGCGACTTGGCTCGCGCCATAATCGCGCCCGTACTGGCGTAATTGGGATTCCGCCTCGTGCTCGGCATAGTGTTGCAAATTACTGTCGAGCGCCGTGCGAACCGTGAATGAGCGCGAGGTCACCGATTTCGGCAAAGTATCGACGAGCTTGCGCATCTCGTCGAAAGCCCAATCGAGATAATAGTTTGGGGCATCCTCGATCGCGCGATCGATCGGCGTCGCCGGATTGCGCCGCGCGCCATAAACCTGGCCCTCGCTCATAAAGCCGTTCTCAACCAGATTATCGAGCACGACATTGGCGCGGGCGCGGGCTGCCGGCAGATTGATCAGCGGCGAGAATTTGGTTGGCGCTTTGAACAGCCCGGCGATCATTGCGCCCTCGGAGAGATTGAGATCACGGACCGATTTGCCGAAATAATAGCGCGCCGCCGCGTCGACGCCGAATGCGCCGCCGCCGAGATAGGCGCGATCGAGATAGAGTTTGAGGATTTCGTTCTTGGGCAGATGCGCTTCCAGCCACAGCGCCAGGAAGGCTTCGTTGATCTTGCGCTCATAAGTGCGCTCGTTGGAAAGGAACAGATTTTTCGCCAGCTGCTGCGTTATGGTGGAGCCGCCCTGAACTACGCCGCCCGCTTGGGTATTGGTGACAAAAGCGCGGAACACGCCTTGAATATCGATGCCGAAATGTTCGTAGAACCGGCGATCCTCGGTCGCCAGCACCGCCTTGATCAGATGATCGGGAAATTCCTCGAGTGGCACCGATTCGGTGTGCTTGATGCCGCGGCTGCCGACCTCGTTGCCATAGCGGTCAAGAAACGTCACCGCCAGATCGGATTTCTTCAGCCAATCGTCGTCGGAGGTCTGGCGAAACGAGGGAATCGCAAGCACCAACAGCAGAAACAGTCCGCCGGTGCCGAGCGTCGCCGCTTCCGAGAGCGGCTCGACCAATAGCCAGCGGCGCCAGCCGGCGACATGGGCACGGTCCATGAACGCGGTGAACCGCTCATATATCTCACGCGTCCACTTGCCGCTCTGGAATATTGCGGAATCAATGCGCGCGTCGACATCCAGAAGGAGCCGCCGGAGCCTCGGCCTCCAGTCCTCGCCCGGATCGGGAAACATGTCTGTCACGGCCACTTGCTCCGGGAAACAGCGGGAAGCACAGCAGTTGTCCTTCTAGCGAACCGGCCTGGGGCCGGCCAAGGGTTAGTTGCCCCTGCAAAGTAAATGGAAATTACGGGCAAATTTGGCATAGCTTCGCGCGGAGGCCACCATGGCAAGTAATTCCGACCACTCCGAGGAGGTTCCATTTTGGCGTCGCAAGTCATTGAGTCAAATGACCGATTTGGAATGGGAAAGCCTCTGTGATGGCTGTGGCCGCTGCTGCCTCAATAAGCTCGAGGAGGACGAATCAGCCGCCGAGACCTTTTACACCGATGTTGGTTGCCGACTTCTGGACGGGCATAGCTGCCGCTGCCGCGATTACCAAAATCGGCTGGACCTGGTCGATGATTGCGTCCGTTTAACGCCCGAAAGCCTCAAAAGGATCAAGTGGCTTCCGCCGTCCTGCGCCTATGTGCTGTTGGCCCAAGGACATGACCTGTATTGGTGGCATCCATTGGTCTCCGGCGACCCCGAGACCGTACACGCCGCCGGGGTCTCGGTGCGCGGGCGCGTGCACGCGACCGAGCTCGACGTGCCGGACCACGAATTGGAAGACCACATCGTCGATTGGCCGCAAAAATTGCCGCGGCGTGCGCGCCGCCGCCGATAGGCAAATAGAGAGGATTTGGCGCACGGCTGATCTGCGCGAAGGCCGGTTGCAAAGCGGCCAGCCCGCGGCCAAGTGGCAGCAAAGCCCCGCCATGAGCACCCGAACCGCTCCTGAACACCTCATCACTGTCGCGTCTGCCGGCGCCGCGCCTGAGCTGGCTTCTCAGGCGACGGCTCCGGTCGACCATGCGGCGGTGCGCGCAGTCGTCGCCGGCATCATGCTGGCGATGTTTCTCTCCGCCCTTGAGCAGACCATCGTCGCGCCGGCCCTGCCCGCGATTGGCAGAAGCCTGGGCGGCATTGACGAGTTGTCCTGGGTGGTCACGGCTTATTTGCTTGCGGTGACGGCGACCACGCCGCTGTTTGGAAAGCTATCGGACATCTACGGCCGGCGCGTCGTTCTGCTCTGGGCGATCGGAATTTTCATCGGCGGCTCGATCGCCTGTGCGCTGGCGCCGACGATCTGGATCCTGATCCTTGCGCGCGGGCTGCAAGGCATTGGCGGCGGCGGCTTGCTGCCAATCGCTCAGACGATCATTGCCGATTTGTTGTCGCCCCGGGAACGGCCGGTGGTTCAGGGCCGGACCTCCATCATGTTCATGAGCGCGAGCATTCTCGGCCCCGTGCTGGGCGGCTTCTTTACCGATCATGTGCATTGGTCGTTGATCTTTTGGATCAATCTGCCGCTCGGCGCGGTGGCGCTGGTCATGAGCGAGCGCGCATTGCGGCAGCTGCCGCGCAACGAACGCCCGCATCAGCTTGACGTGATCGGCGCCATCTTGATGGTGGCCGCGGGGCTATCGCTGATGCTGGCGCTTGCCTGGGGCGGCACGCACCATCCGTGGCGGTCGCCGCTTATTGTCGGCCTCCTGGTCGGATCGGCCATGCTGTGGGGATTGTTCGCCGCACGCCTCTTAACGGCGCGCGAGCCGTTCATTCCGCTGACAATACTGCGCGGCCGGGTCACCAGCACCATCACCTGCGCGGCATTTTTCGGCGTCGGCACAATCATCGGCATCACGATCTACACGCCGCTTTATTGTGAAACGGTGCTTGGTCTCTCGGCGAGTTCGTCGGGACTCGCGCTTATTGCATTCATGGCCGGCACGGTGGTCGGTTCGCTGACTGCGGCACGGCTGATGGTCCGACTGGTGCATTACATGCGCGTGCCGCTTGCCGCATTGCTGTTCGCCGTCGCGGCTCTCGGTGTGCTCGCTATCGACCCCGTCAATCAATCAATCACGCGACTGGTATTCTTGCTGTTTGTGCTGGGTTGCGGCGTCGGGCCGATGTATCCGATGAGCACGATTGTCATGCAGAACGCGGTCAGGCCGCACCAGCTCGGCACCGCCACCGGAACTCTCAATTTTTTCCGCACATTGGGCGGCGCAATTATTGTCGCGGTGTTCGGCGCCATTGTGCTGGGCAGCGGCGTGGACGCAGGAAGCGTAACGCTGGAACGTCTGGCTGTGGCACACGGCGATTTGGCATCGGCATTCCGCTGGGTCTTCATCGCGGCTGTAATCTGCCTTGCGATTGCGTTCGCTAGCCTCCTTGCAGTCGAGGAGCGTCCCCTGCACGGCTCGTTGCGTCGATCCGAATAGATCGCGCGTCGC